>JGI12048J13642_10608577_pt1 | contig 38710 bp, 31 predicted proteins | sample ElkSlonscriptome_16_FD_13642 | JGI IMG/M metagenome (IMG submission 13642)
AAGAATCAATATTGGGAACGGCTATGATTAATACGCCTTGTTTGGTGAGATGCTTCTTATGCTCGGCAAGAAGGGCCTTTAGTTGGTGGACGTGCTCTAGTACATGCCACATGGTGATGCAGTCGTATTCATTTTCATCTAGTTGATATAATTGCGTATCGCGAAGTATCTGATTTGAGTTTTCCCTTGCTTCACGGCTAGGTTCGTAACCCAAGGCATCAATTTTCTTGGACTTTAGGTAGCTTATAAAGGCTCCGTTACCTGCTCCATAGTCGAGCCATGTTCCACGTGGAACATAATTCTTAATGGCTTTATATTTTAGATGAAAATTTATGTTTTGGGCAAAAGAATAAATGCGGTTGATTATTCCACGTGCTTCAGAATTATGGGAAATATAGTTCTCAGAATTGTAATATTTAGAAATTCGATCCCCCGGAGGGATTGGATCGGTTCGCCGAAATGCGCATTTCTGACATTGGATTATTTGAAAGTCTTCCTGCGTAAAGAAATAATCTTTCGTTTCCAGTGTGGTTTCGAACTGGTTATTTTGACAAATGGGACAATTTTTCATGGTAAATGTTCCACGTGGAACTATCCGGCGACATAGATCATTAAAACGGAAATGTCTGAAGCGGAAACTCCACTTATTCTAGATGCCTGTCCGATGGATGAGGGCTTAATTTGTGATAGTTTTTCTAAAGCTTCTGCAGAGAGAGACTTAACTTTTGAATAATCAAAATCTTTATGAAGGTGAATGTGCTCAAGACGCAAAACGCGCTCGGCCATTTCTTGCTCCTTCTCAATATAACCCTCATACTTTATAGCCACTTCAGAAATCTCCTTAATTTCTTCGGCGTATTTTTCTGAACGCTCGGCTGCTAGCGTAGTAAACCGGGTTCGCAAAGTTTCAGATGCTCTTTCTAAATCTCCCAAATGGAGCTGAGGCCTTCCCAACAAACTTCTGGCTTTTACTTGCTGCTTTAAAGGAGAGCTATTTTTCTCATCGAGAATAGCATTGATTTCTTCAGGAGTGATTCCTGTTTTTGAAATAAGTCGTTCAATGTCTTTTAGGTCTTCAAGTTTCGTTTCAAGAGCCCACATTCTATCTTCACTAGCCAGTCCAATTTTATATGCTTTTTCAGTTAACCGTTGATCGGCATTGTCCTGGCGAAGTAGAATTCTATACTCAGCACGCGAAGTAAACATTCTATAGGGCTCCTTTGTGCCTTTTGTAATAAGATCGTCTATGAGTACTCCTATGTAGGCTTCGCTTCTGTTTAAAACAAGGGGTTCCTTGTCCTGCGATTTCAATGCGGCATTTGCACCCGCTAATAACCCTTGACAAGCCGCTTCTTCATATCCGGTTGTTCCATTAATCTGCCCCGCAAAATAAAGACCGTCTACAAGTTTTGTTTCCAGAGTATGGCTCAGCTGTGTGGGAGGGAAATAGTCGTACTCAATGGCGTAACCGGGCCTAAACATCTTTGCATTTTCCAGACCGGGTATTTGTTTGAGCGCTTTATACTGGATTTCTTCCGGCAAACTAGAACTAAATCCATTGAGATAGATTTCCACCGTCCTTCTCCCTTCTGGTTCAACAAAGATTTGGTGCCTATCGCGATCGGCAAAACGATCTATTTTATCTTCTATGGAAGGACAATACCTCGGGCCTTTAGATTGAATGCGTCCATTAAACATGGGAGAGCGATCAAAGCCATCTTTTAATATTTCGTGAACTTTTGGATTGGTGTAGGTTATATGACAGGGAATCTGATCTTGCACGGAGAGCGTATCAGAAAATGAAAATTTGCCTGGATTTTCATCGCCGTGCTGAATCTCCATTTTAGAATAATCTAAACTCCTTCCGTCTAATCTGGGAGGGGTTCCCGTTTTCATTCTTCCGTGATCAAAGCCGAGATTTATAAATTGCTCGGTTATTCCAAAGGAAGCCTTTTCTCCTGCCCTACCACCGCCAAAATTTTTCTCACCAATATGTATCAAGCCATTTAAAAAGGTACCGCTGGTTATGATGACAGATCTGGATTTAAACTCATGTCCGAGTGCAGTTTTGACACCGGTAATTTTGCCGTTGTCAACTAATAATTGTTTTACCATATCCTGGTAAAAATCCAAATTTTTGGTTTGCTCAAGCATGTATCTCCATTCGGTAGAAAATTCCATTCTATCGTTTTGAGATCGAGGGCTCCACATGGCTGGACCCTTGGAACGATTCAACATTCTAAACTGAATGGTGCTTCTGTCGGAGACAATACCTGTATACCCACCCAAAGCGTCTATCTCTCTGATTATCTGACCTTTAGCTATGCCGCCCATAGCGGGATTACAGCTCATCTGGCCAATGGTATTCATGTTCATGGTTACCATCAAGACGGAAGCTCCTAGATTTGCTGCAGCAGCAGCGGCTTCATTTCCGGCATGTCCACCACCAACTACAATTACATCATATACTGGAAGCATGAATACACTTTTTAAAAGGAGCGCAAAGATAGGTAATAATCTTCTTTAGTGCGCATTTCAACCTGTTCAGCCTCAGTCTTATCATTATATCCACAAAGGTGAAGAACACCGTGCACCATGACTCGGTGAAGTTCGTCTGAAAAGTTGAGCGATAGTTTCGTGGCGTTTTCTTTTACCCGATCCAGGCTAATTAAGAGGTCACCAGAGATCATTTTTCCTTCGGTGTATTCGAAGGTTATTATATCGGTGTAGAAATCGTGATCGAGATGTTCCTTGTTAATTTTCAGAAGATCTTCATCGCTCATAAAGGTGAAATCGAGATTTCCCGACTCAAAATTTTCGGATGCTATTACTTGATACAGCCACTCAGACAATTCTGGCTGATGATCTAAAGAGAAATCTAAATCGACAATATGAAAGTCAAAGCTACCTGAAGGCATCAGGCAGACACTTCAATAGGTTTTGAAAGATCTTTAAATTCAATTTCCACGATGCGACCATCTTCTTTAAACTCCAGATTGTCGGAGAGATGGCGCATAAGGAAAACTCCTCTCCCATTTGGTTTTTCCAGGTTTTCTGGTGAAGTGGGGTCGGGCACATTTTCGTAATCAAATCCGGGACCTTCATCTTCAATTCTAAAAAAGAACCTGTCTTTATCAGCCAAATAATCGACCTTAACAGTCTTTTCAGGATCTTGTTTATTTCCGTGATATATGGCATTATTGGCGGCTTCAGTCAGGGCAATCAAAATATTGCCATAATGCTCTTCCTGAATTTTATTTTTTTCACAAAGTTCGTCTATGAGGCGCTCTACTATTGTGATGTTTTCGCCTTTTGCCTGAAAAGAAATGGATTCCATCTTAGTTTCTTGGGTCAAAATCATTCGCTGTTAGTTCTCAAAATTAAGAAAATAATCATTGACTCTGTCCTTGTAGTAAGGTTTCAAATCCGGCGGCACTGTGCGTAGCAATTCCACCTCTCGAGCCTTTCGTCTGTTATACTCCAAATATTCTTCCGGGTTACTCTTTTCGTATGAATTTGGAGAATTACTTTCTCTTTTATTGTCGTACTCTCTTTCGCGCTCTGCTTTTTCTGACTCCAACAAGCGGGTCAATATGTCTTGCTGGCGCATTAAAGTTTCTCTGGTAAGTTCTTCATTAACCAGGTCTTTTTCATTTTCTTCCATTTGCTCGGCTATTTCCTCAAGTCCTTTCCCCTCTCCTTTTCCCTGCTCATTCAGTTTTTGAGCCATTTTTTCAATTTCTCTCCTGATAGCTGCCTGCTCAGCCGCCATCTTTGCGATGTCCTTGCTCATACCTTGCTTTCCCATTCCGGGTTTTCTTCCGCCATCTTGCTTACCCTTCTCCATAGATTTTTTCATCTCTTCCAACTTCTTGCCCATTTGATCCTGAAGTTTACTCATTTTGTCCCCGGATTTTCCGCTGCCCTGTCCTCCTGGATTTTCGCAGTTCCCTTTTCCGGGCATCTGATTGGCCATTTGCATCTGCATCTGTTGCAGGGCTTCATCGAGTAAAAGAGCTAGATTGTTGTAAGAAGTCATTACGTATTGCTGACGGGTTGTAGCATTAGCTGTCATGCGCTCGCCAATATCGGCAATGGCCTTTGAAATATTATTATTGATCTTTCCTATTTCCTCGTTAACGATAGATTGAATTTGAGCTATTCTTTTACTCAAGGCAAAGAGAGAATCTTCAACCATTTTGCTGTCGTCTTCAAGTTTCTTTTGTCGCTGGCCAAGCTCCACATATCTCGGATCATCTCGCTCAATAACTCTCAGGCTTTCCATAATTTCTTCCTGATCAAAAGAGAGTTGGATGATGTTTTCCAAGAGTGCCCGCAGGTCTTCCATATTTTCTTGTAAGCTCTCTGCCTGCTGACTTTCCATAGATTGACTCATCTGGTTAGCCATTTGCTCCATTTGTTCAGATGCTCCCTGTTGAGATTCAGACGCCTTCTTCTTTTTGTTTTTTTCAAGATCGTCTGAGGCATTTTCCATTTGCTCATCAATACTCTCTTCCAAACTTTCCGTATCGGGCATTTCATTTGGATCTTCAAGCTCTTCGTTCATCTTCTCAAGGGCATTGATATCATCTTTAACCTGCTCAAACTTATCGTTTAATTCTTCTTGCTTTTCCTTGAGTTCTTCTGAGTCCTTATCTGAATCTTTAGACTCTTCACTCAACTCTTTTTGTTCTTTGGCCAGCTCTTCCAGCTTATTTACGGTTTCATCAAACTCCTGCTCAAACTCCAATTGTTTGAATAATTCCAGGGTTCTGTCTAATTCTTTTTCCAGCTCTTCACTGCTCAACTCCATGTTTTCAAGCTCATCTTTGATTTGCTCCTGATTAAGTTCTTTCATCATCTCTTCGAGCTTCTTGTAGAGCTCCTTCATCTCTTCGCTCATCAGTTCTTCAAACATCTTTTGAATCTGCTCCTGCTTTTGAAGAATCTCTTCGCTTTGCTGCATGTATTCTTCCTGATTTTTGAGAGACTCCTGCCTTTCCTGATTCAGCTCATTGATCTGATTTTCTATTTGCTTTTGCTTATTTAGCACGTCTTCAATGCGCTTTTTATCTTGCCAGTTGAATTCGTCTTTTTGTAGAAGTTCTTTATTCAACTCTTGCAATTCTTTCTGCAATTCGGCAGCATCTTCAATACTTTTTTCTAGTTTTTCCTTGACGTTTTCCGATGATTCTTTTCTCTGATCATCTAACTCTTCCAGAGAAGGGGCCTCATAAGACATGCGATCACTCGTCGTGGATTTACTGCCGTTTACGCCGTCATTGTCCCAAACTTCAAAATAGTAGTCCAAACGATCACCGGGTTGAATATCCAACTCCCTGAAATCTTTAGAATAATAAAACTCCTGAACGGTTTGACCGCCTATTGAAATATCCTCGCGCCCGGTTTTTGTTTCTCCTTCTGCGCCTGTGATTACAAACTTAAAAGCGAGAGCTCTCAGACCGTGGTCATCGCTGATCGTTCCACCAAAATAGCGCTGTTTTTCATCCAGACTATCTCTAACTTCTTCCAATATGATTCGGGGATAAGAGTCCTTGATGACGTTTATCTGGTAATTCAAGGTGTCTTTAGAACCCACAATGCTGTTTGAAGCTGCAACCGCATAAGTAGAGGTGTTCAAAATCTTCTTTTGAAAGGAGTAATTTTGCTCACCCTCATTACTCAAGGTTGCTGAAGAGTCTGGAAACTGGATAAATAAAGATTCCGAGTTTTGAGTTTTAAACTCCCATTGAACACGCGTACCTTCCGGAATTTCAAAGTTCCCGGTATTGTTGAGTTCTTCATTCTTTTTACCCAGGTATGAAGGGTATGAAAGGGCAACATTAAAATTGACTACAGATGGGGTTGGCAAAACCTCCAGTGTCTGCAAATCGCTGTAGAATCCATCCGCAAATAGCTTGAACGGCAGACTATTCCGAACATTCCTAAAAGTGTAAGTAAAGAACCCTTCAGATGTTTTCTTCATCCGGAAGAGTTTTCCGTCCATCTCAATGCTGAGTACTCCAGGTTTATACTCTCCTTCAGTTTGTACTTTTACCGTAAAGTCTTCATTCAAGGGAACTTCTAAGGCTTTATTTTGAATAAGAAAGTCAAAAGGAGCTTCTGGAATATACTCTACGTTGTAAGTTACCAGACGTTTAGAGCCGTCTTGAATAATGTTTGGAGCGAAGAAAAACAGGATTAAACCGAGGGCAATTGGCGGAATTACATATTTGAGATACTTTTTATTCTCCGAAAAGTCTACTGCCGCTACGAAATTAACTGGTTTGAGTTCTTCAATTCTTTGATCGATGCTGGCCATTAGCAAGGCCGATTCCTGCTTTTCTGCCTGGCCTCTGAGCTGCAGCGTATTGAGAAGCTTGTCGCTCACATCTGGAAAGTGCTTACCGATCATGTTAGATGCATCCTCATGAGAGATTCTCCTTCCTAATTTCAAAAGCCTTAAGGCGGGAATAGCAATATATCTGATTAGCAGATAGACAAAAACTGCCAGTAATCCGTAGAATAAAAAGGTTCTCACTTGTGTAGAGAAGCGCCCGAAATATTCAAGAATGATGGATAACAGCAGAGCACCGAGAAATATTCCAACAAAGTAGAGCGATCCCCGAATGATTTGGTTCACATAAAATTTCCTGGAAAAGGAATCAATTTTTTTTAGCAGATCCTGATAAGCCTGACTCATACCCTAATTTACATTCAAAACAACACTAGCACTAAACAGGCTAAGTTAAGGATTGTTAAGCGGAAGCGCTACGCCTGCCAACTATATATTTACTCAGCCTCAGATTATAGCCCAACTTAGTCTGAATTTCTAACCAGCCCGAATCCTGAATGCGGAAGCCCCAATCTGTTATCAGCTCTCTCATATCATTTACAGAAACCCTGGGTGAGTAAGTGTTTAAGATTAGAATGCCTTCTGGCAGGGTGATTTTACTTAGAGTTTGAATAAGCTTAGGAAGATCTTTATCTAGTTTCCATTTTTCGCGTTTTACACCCATTCCGAAAACGGGAGGGTCGCAAATAATCAAATTGTAAAAACGCTTTCGTTTTAGCTCTCTTTCAGCAAACTTTAAGGCATCTTCCTGAATAAAGCGTATGGTGTCGATATTGTTTTCTGCGGCATTTTCACGAGCTACTTTCATAATAGACTTTGAAGAGTCAATATGGGTAACCGATGCTCCTGTTGCTGCACCTACTAAACTAGATACACCTGTGTAGGCAAAAAGATTGAGCATGGATTTGCCCTTATTGAGCTGTTTTTCTATTAGTCGCCAATGGGTGAGCTGCTCCGGAAAAACACCGATATGCTTGTATTTTCCCTTGCTCAGGTTGAGTTCTAATTTTCGATTTTTTACCTTCAGATTTATCTTCCATTGAAGGTCAGTATCAGGAGTCCAAATACCTTTATTAGCATAAGTTTCTTTAAATATGTGATGGGCGGATTTCCAGATTTTTGAATCCTTTTTATCCATATCAAAAGCCGTAGATTCAGGTCTATTTAGAATTTCAGAACCAAAGCGTTCTAACTTCCTGCCCTGGCCAAAGTCAATTAATTCGTAATCGGGAAAATCTACCATGGACGACGAATATAGCTTTAGCTGGTGAAATCTTCATATTAGCCTATCTTTGCAGCCAAATTTTAAAGCGCATGTCAGAAGTAAGAGTTCGATTTGCACCAAGCCCCACGGGTCCTTTACATATGGGAGGAGTGAGAACAGCCCTCTACAATTATCTTTTTGCGAAAAAGCACGGAGGCACCTTCATTCTAAGAATTGAAGATACCGATCAAAAAAGGTTTGTGCCCGGAGCCGAGGAGTATATTAATGAATCGCTTTCATGGTGCGGAATGGAGCCCGATGAATCTGTTTCAAAAGGCGGAAATTACGGGCCTTACCGTCAAAGTGAGCGGAAAGACAAGTACAGACAATACGCAGATGAGCTTATAGAAAAAGACAAGGCGTATTACGCTTTTGATACCCCCGAAGAACTCGACGAAATGCGCGAGCGTCTTAAAAAGGCTAAAGTAGCTTCTCCGCAGTACAATGCACTTGTGAGAGAAACCATGAAAAACTCCCTGACGATGGGAGAGGAGGAAGTTAAACAACGCATTAGCTCTGGAGATCCTTACGTTATTCGTTTCAAAATGCCCCGAAATGAAGAGGTCCGTGTAAACGATATGGTTCGCGGATGGGTTGTAGTAAATACCAACCAATTAGACGATAAAATTCTGTTTAAAAGCGATGGGATGCCCACTTACCATATGGCCAATATCGTTGACGACCATCTAATGAAAATTACGCACGTGATCAGGGGAGAAGAGTGGTTGCCATCGGCTCCACTTCACGTGATGCTATACGAAGCCTTTGAGTGGGAAGCTCCCAAATTTGCCCATCTTCCACTTCTGCTTAAGCCCGATGGAAATGGAAAATTGAGCAAGCGAGATGGTGATAGACTCGGGTTTCCCGTATTTCCGCTGGAGTGGAATGATCCTAAAAGCGGAGAGACCAATTCCGGTTATCGCGAAAACGGATACTTCAGTGCGGCATTTGTCAACATGCTAGCTATGCTCGGTTGGAATCCCGGTACTCCGCAGGAGATTTTTTCCATGGATGAACTTATAGAAGCTTTTAGTATTGAGCGAGTGGGAAAAGCAGGAGCTAAATTTGATCCGGATAAGGCCAAGTGGTATAACCAGCAATATTTACGAGCCAAAAGCGATGAGGAGTTGGCCAGAGCCATAGAGCCTATATCGAAAGAAATGGGCTATTCAAAACCTCTGGATTTTCTTGCGGGAGTTTGTCGCCTAATGAAGGAACGCGCATCATTTATAAATGAAATAGTAGAGAATGGGCTCTATTTGTTTGAAGCTCCCGCAGTATACGACGAAAAAACGCAGCGTAAAAAGTGGAAGGAGAATACGCCAGAGCGGATGAAGAAGTTGCGAGAGAAGTTCGCGCCACTCGATTTCAAATCTGACATTTTAGAAACGGCCTTTAAAGACTTTCTTCAGGAAGAAGAATTGGGGATGGGCGCTGTTTTGCCCAATCTCAGGCTGCTGATTACCGGAAAAGGTATGGGCCCTGGAATGTTCGATATTATGGAGCTTCTAGGTAAAGAAGAGAGTCTTAAAAGAATGGATAATGGCATTGAAAGGCTTTCTCAATGAACCGGATAGAAGTAAACGGAATTCATATTTACGCTTACCACGGGTGCTTGCCTGAAGAAGAGCGCATCGGCGGGAACTACATTGTAGATCTGGAAATTGACACGGATTTTTCTGAAGCAGTCAATTCCGACAAGCTTATTGATACCGTTGACTATGTTGCGCTCAACAAGATTGTGGAAGAGGAAATGGCAGTTCGTTCTAAGCTCATTGAGCAGGTGGGAGGGAGAATTATGAAACGAATTAAAGCGCTTGATCGTAGAATTTTAAAGGCGAGTGTAAAAGTTAGAAAGCTCGCACCGCCGATTAACGGAAATGTTGATGAAGTAGCGATCGTCATTTCCGAATAAGTTTAAATACGTGGCAATACTTAGGTTTAGTCTTCTAAATTTATAAATTTGCCGACTTCAAAGGGTCTCGTGGCCGAGTGGCTAGGCAGTGGTCTGCAAAACCATCTACAGCGGTTCGAATCCGCTCGAGACCTCCAAAAAGCTCCCAACAACAACGGGAGCTTTTTTTATTCTAAGTGTTTTCAAACAGTCACGTATAGAGCGGATTTGAACCGCTCGGTTCGAACGGCCAAGCCCTCGCCAGCACAAAAGGATTTGTTATTGACCTTAGGATGATTGCGGAAAGCCGCAGGCAATCCCTAAAAGCCCAAACAGACCATTTGGCAAAAAAATCTTAGGTTGGCCTATTCCAATTGCTTTCAGAAAAAGTGTTTTTTTGTCGGAACTTTACTGTTCGAAATCATTATGGGAATTTTCCGAAGCTTAAGTTCCAAATCGGCCCTGGCCCTGCTCATAGGGTATGTTTTTCTGTTTTCGTTTCGTCTTGCTCACGTTAACGAAAAGGAAATATCCTGGGATAATCTGGGCTATTACCTCTACTTGTCAAGCACCTTCGTTCACGATGATCCTTTATTGGCAGATATATCCTGGCTCAAAGAGCTAAATGAAAAGAAACAGTTAGCAGGCACTCTGTATATGGTGAGCTCTAACGACCAAGGAGAACCCATGTATTTCTTTTTGATGGGGATGTCAGTTTTTTACGCGCCTTCATTTTTTATTGCGCATAGTCTGGCGCCTTCACTCGGTTATGAAGCAAATGGATTTAGCTGGCCTTATCAGTATGCATTGGTGTTGGGAGGGCTTCTATACACCTTGATAGGTCTGATTTTTTTGCGCAAAATTCTCCTCAGGTTTTTTTCCGAGAACGTCACCTCCATTGTTCTTTTGTTGCTCGTATTTGGTACCAATTCCGTACATCACCTTACACTGGATAACCTGGGTACGGTGAATGTGATTTTTATGCTCAATACGCTCATTATTTGGCACACGATTAATTGGCATAGAGAATACTCAAAAAAGTACCTGTTTTATATCACCGTATTTCTGTCTCTGCTGGCCCTTGTTAAACCCAGTGAAGTGGCTTCAGCCTTTATCCCTTTACTCTGGAATGCCACTTCATGGAGTGATATAAAAAAGAACTTCTTTAGAATTGTAGGTGATTTAAAGACTTTAGTCGTACTTCTTCTGGTTGCCGGAGCCATTTTATCACCTCAGCTTATTTACTGGTACATCAAAACGGGCAGCCTCGTTTACGATAGTTATAAAAATCCGGGAGTAGGCTTAGATATTTTTTCGCCACATATTTCTGAGACGCTTATAAGCTATAGAAAAGGGTGGTTACTTTACACACCTTTGATGATTCTTTCATTGATCGGTTTCTACTTTATTTACAAGAATTACAAAAGAATTTTCATTGCCTGCCTGGCCTACTTTTTAATTTCCTTTTGGATCATTTCCAGCTGGTCAGAGTGGTGGTATGGAGCAGGTTTTTCAAACAGACCACTCATAGCTACGTATCCTATTTTGGCATTGTGTCTTGGGGCATTTATCAGTTATGTAGGAAAAGCTCCGTTTTATCTTAGAACCCTCGTTGGGGTATTTTCGGTGTTCGCCATTTTCTTGAATCAATTTCAATGGTGGCAGCTTCGGCACTATATTCTAGACCCGTATCGCACTACTAAAGAGTACTATTGGGCCAGCTTTTTAAAAACAGAAGTATCTGAAGAAGATCGTAAATTAAAAAGAGTATTCAGAGACTTTTCCGGAGCACAGTCATTTGAGAACAGGCAAAACTATATTGTATCAGAACAATCTTCATTTAGCGATCAAGGGATTAAGAAAATTGATTCGGAAGAAACTTTTACAAGTATTTACGAGTCTACTTACGAAGAGCTCCTCCAAAAAGATCATGCCTGGATTGAATTAAAAATGGAATACAGAAGCAGGCAACAAGTTGATTCGAGTTTATTTTACGTGGTAATGGCAATGCATCACGACGGAGGTGCTTATGGCTATTATGCTTTTCCGTCAACCCTTTCTGTAAAAGACTCTTCCTGGCACCAATTCTCAGAGGTTTATATGACTCCTGAAATAAGGAGTACGGAGGATGTATACAAAACATATGTCTGGAACCGATACGGTGCAGATTTTGAGATTCGCAACCTTGAATTTACTTTATACGAACCGAAGAAAGGAGACCCTTATTGATTCCTTGTATTATCAAGTCGGACATAAAAACCCCTGAAGAAATCCATTCATTAGATAGAAAACTTCAGGGTTATCAGGTTTACATTCCATTATTCATGGCACCAAAAATTGCTGCCGTTCCTACAATGGAGAAGATGATAATACTAAATACAATTCCAATCAAATACCAGATCAGGGTTGCTTTGGCCCAATTTGCTTTGCTCGGGTGCGTTTCTGATCCAAAGCCCCAAACAAATAGCATAATAAGCCCTACCAAGGGTATGGCTGTAATTAAGATGGTGATAATCCAATCTTTTACACTGATCGGCTGGTAGCTCGAAGATGGTGTGTCAATCGTATCCATAGTTGTGTTGGTTTGTTAGTTCAACCAAACTAAGGAAAAATTCTAACGGGTAGGGGGGTGAGATGAATAATTACTCACATATGGAGTTGCCGATTTTTTTTGAAGGTTTGAACTTCCTACAAAATTCCGGACAAAAAGTTAAGCAGCATTTTGACGTTGTCAGTCCTCTGCATCATAATCTTGAGATGAATTTAAAATAATGGCGAACTGAAACTGCTTATTAATAGCTGAGACGCCGCGAAAATCAATTAAGACCGGAAAAACAGACTGTTGAATTTCTCTTTTCATATCTGAGCTAAGGTTGTCTCTGAACAAATCAAATGACTGAGAAGCATTTTCTGTAGCCGAAAATGCAACAATTGCTGATCGATCCGAATATTCGACACTTTGTTCTAACCAATCCACAAAACTAAACCCGTTCGATCCGTGATCAGGCCATCGTTCTGTCAGCACGTGGCCATATCCGAACTGACAATAAACTCTGTCACTAGGCTTAATGATTTTTTTGAAATTCTCAGCAATAATATTTTCTCGATTGACATTTCTTAAACTTCTAATCTCAATAGATTGCTGAGCGTTTCTTAAAGTGTTCATGAACACTTGTAAATCTGAGCGGCGCTGAGTTTCTAAAAATGAATCTTTAATTAGTTTGATTTCAGTTTCAATTGAAGTGATAAATTTTTTAGCAGCTCGATGCGATATAGTGCCATCAAGTAATTTTTGTCCAACAGATGTAATAGAGATAAATTCATCAGAATTCTGCAATGAGTTCAACTCATTCGTCAGATAGAATATCGAAAGCTCATAGCCCTCTTTACAGACATCTAAACCAACAACTCTAAAATCAAAATTCAATGAATCTCTCCAGCTCTTTAATCTCTGGTAGTGTTTCCTGTAATCGAGTTCTTTATAGCTTGTTCTATCCTTTTGATGTCTATCCAGTCTCTCCAGAACTGTCATGTCACCAGTTTCTAAATATTTATTTACAGCGTATCCGTAAGCATAGTCGGCTTCAATAGCGATCCAATCTAAATTGTGTTGTGCAGCCATAGCAAATATGAGAGTCTCCGCAATTCTAAGCGTAAAAGGATTTCCATGAGCTTCTGAGAAAAACAAAAAGTTTCTTTCTGTTAAAACCTGATTTAAAATCTCAAGAGAATGTTTGGGGTAGACATTATTTAAGTCGAAAGGATAGATTTGAATTTCCTCAATTTTTTGCGCATCCAGGATTGACGATGCAAAAAGGAAAAGAAGGAACAAAAATTTTCTTTTCATAATAAGTTTCAATTTGTAGTAACCCCAAAAAACCTCGGCAAAAGCCGATGTTAAAACTTCTGTGACCCGGGAAGGATTACTTCGTGATCCTCTGCTGGTTAAATAATCACACAGAAGTTTAAAACTGCCACTGGGCAGTTTCCTTTTTTTGCGCCATGGAAAACTGTAAACAAGCTTCCATTTTCCATAACGCAAAAAAAACCTCGGCAAAAGCCAAGGTTTAAACTTCTGTGACCCGGGAAGGATTCGAACCCTCAACCCTCAGAGCCGAAATCTGATATTCTATCCAGTTGAACTACCGGGCCATTTATGACATAATTGCCACAAATGTAAGGTGATTCTCAATAATATTGTACCATATTTGACATTTATACGCCGATCAAATATGAATTTGAGTTTTTTCTCGTTTAGAAGTTGGAATTACCCCGAGATGAAGATGCGCTTGTTTACACTTTTCACCTTTCTTTTCGCTGGCACGGTGGTTTATGGCCAGGATGCTATAGGCACCTGGAAAGATCATTTGAACTATAGCAATACCAATGATTTAGATATCTTGGGTAGCAAGGTTTATGTCTCTGCCGGAAATGCAATATTCATTCTGAATACTGAAGATAATAGCCTCAGTAGGTTAAACCGAGTAATGGGACTTTCCGATGTCGGTATATCTGCTATTCGCGCTAACCGGGATTTGGATATGCTCATTATAGGGTATATAAATGGCAACTTGGATATTCTTCAAAACAACAAAATCATCAATATAACCGATATTAAAAATAGTTCTGTTGCGGGGGATAAAAGAATAAGGCACATTAATTTTTATGAAAACTCGGCACTCTTATCTACCGGAGTAGGAATAATTGATTTTAACCTTGAACGACTTGAAGTAAAAGACACATACAATATTTTATCTACTGGAGGTCTGGCCATCAATGAAACGGCTGTTTTAAATGATACACTCTATGCGGCAACCCAAGAAGGATTGTACACAGGAGCACTAGACCGAGATCTGACAATATTTAGTAATTGGTTTCAAGACTTAACTATTCCAGATCCCTTTGAAGAGGTAACGAATACAGCAGCGAATTTTGGAAATATCTATATCAATCAACCACAGGCAGAGCCGGCAGGGGTTTATGTAAAAAATACAGATGGACTGTGGACTAATACATTTAATTCAAATGAAGTTACTGATTTACGGTCAACCGCATTAGGTTTAAGCCTCGTGCTGGGCTATTACGGCGAAGTGAAAGAAAGTGATGGTTTGCCGCCCGTTTTATCCATAAACTCCTACAACGGCGAAAGTCCGCAAATGTCAACGCTGTTGCCAACAACAGATGGAAATGTTTGGATTGCTGATCGAAAACGCGGCCTTGTAAAGCGATCGGTCGACGGTTCATTTGAATTTATTCATCCCGACGGGCCGGCATCCAATAGGGCATTTGATATTGATGTAAAACACGAACAACTCTGGGTAGCGTCAGGAGCTCCTGATAGACCGGGAACATGGAACCCTAACAGCGTTTTTGAAGGCTTTTACGGCTACAGAAATGGTGAATGGATCAATTTTGTTCGAGATGATTATAATGAACTCGTGGAGTGGTTGTTTGTGGATATTGCCAAAGTATATGCATCTCCATCAAATAGTCAAAAAGTCTATGTAGGCTCTTATTATAAGGGAATGCTCGAAACCGAGGGCGATGAGATAACTGATTTTTACGACTACACTAATTCATCTCTTCAATTATGGCCTGAATTCGATGATACGGATTACACGGCTATTGCGGGTATTGCAGAAGATAGAGATCGGAATATATGGGTAACCAATGCTCGCGCTGCAGAACCCTTAAGTGTTAAAACTCCATCGGGAGATTGGCAGAGTTTTGATTGTTCTGATAGCGATAATCCGTCTCAGGGTCTTGGAACAAATACCCAGTTACTCAACTTAATTATAGATGAAAATAATCAGAAATGGGCCATCGTAAATCGCGATGGAATCATCGTCTTTTCGGAGGGAAGCGATATTGGCAATAGCTCGGATGAAAAGGCAAGGCTTTTGCAAGTAGGTCCGGGCGAAGGAGGCTTACCATCCAATGAAGTTTTATGTTTAACAGAAGATTTAGATGGAGAGATTTGGGTGGGAACTACAGAAGGAATTGCCGTATTTTATTCGCCTTTTGACGCTTTAACTGATAATTTCAGTGATGCCCGGCAAATTTTAGTTGAGCAGGATGGAGTTTTTCAGTTTTTGTTAGACGGTCAAAGCGTTAGTGCTGTAGCTGTTGACGGAGCTAATAGAAAATGGATCTCAACATTCGGGTCGGGTGTTTTCCTGATGTCTGAAGATGGAACAGAACAAATAAGGCGCTTTACCAAAGACAATAGTCCCCTCCTTAGTGATGTGGTTAACGATGTGGCCATAGACCAGGAATCAGGTGAAGTCTTTTTTGCTACCGACGAGGGAATTGTTTCATATGTTTCTGACGCCATAGGTGGCAATAGCGGAACAGTAGATTGCTCTTCCGTTTATCCCAACCCTGTTAGAGAAACGTATAACGGACCTATTTCGATCACTGGATTAACGCGCGATTCGGAAGTAAAGATTACAGATGTTCGAGGAAACCTGATTTTCTCTACCATTTCCAATGGAGGTATAGCTATCTGGGATGGCAGAAACTCCAATGGAGAGCGCGTGGCTACAGGGGTTTATTACGCTCTGAGCAGCAATCCGGATGGCTCATCCAAATGCACTACAAAGATCTTGGTGATTAAATGAGTATTCAAACGCGAGGTATAGTCTTGCGAAAAATCCCGTACACAAGTTCATCTGCTATTTTAAAGGTCTTTACCAGAGATTTTGGCATGGCGAGCTACATAATTCGGGGCTTGGGTAAAAAAGGTCGCAAATCGGCTATTGCACAACCCCTGACGCGGATTTCGTTTACTACTCGAGAGAATCAAAAGCCATCGGTCAATACGATGTCTAATGCCGAGTTGGTAAATCTTTCAAATCTGAATACCGATCCGGTAAAGGGAACCATTTCGATTTTTCTCGCTGAAACTCTTTCCAGGATTATAGGGGAGGAGAGTGCAGATATTGAGCTGTTTGATTTTCTCGATACTTCGCTTGATTATTTTGAACATAGCAATTCTTACCTGAATTTTCATTTAATCTTATTGATCAAAATGTCCAGATTATTGGGCTTTGGCTTAAGCAATAATCGTTCAGAACATTATAGGTTTTTCGACCTGGAAAATGGAAACTTCGTCCGTAATCAGAACAGTGGTTTGCACGTTTTAAATGAGCAAAGATCAAAGGCGATGTTCATGTTGATAGAAGCGGATGATTACGGTGCTGAGATAAAATTGGGAAACCAATCTCGCAGGGTACTGCTCGAAGATATTGTACTATTCTACACCTTGCACATGGAAGGCTTGGGCCAAATTAAATCCTTGGCAATTTTACAGGAAATTTTTAGCTAATGGGCTCTACGGGCTCAATGCCGAGAATTTCTTCTTCGCTCAATTTAATACTGAGATCGTCGCCAGGCGTGTTCTCCAGACCCGAATAACGCTTTTTATGCTCAATAAAGCTGGCAAAATAGATGGCCTTTTCTGCATCGTTCATCTCCTCCCAAAGAACACCAAATACCTCCTTGCCAGAGCGAAGCCTGATTTTGCAATGGTGGTTGAAGTAGTTCTTTATGTCCGTATATTTCATAGTACTGAATGGCTCTATAAAGATTGTAAAAAAAGCTGAAACTCAACCAGTTTTTAAGAAGACTTATTAAGAATTTGAAGTGTCTCTGGAAACGACACTTACGGATCGAAGCATGGCCTCTATTTCCCTGATATATTCGCGTTTATCAAATTTAGGGGCAAACACAAACCCGGAAACACAGATTATGTTTTGATCATTTGCCGATGTAGTAGTCAAGCTCATAAAGGGGCCTCCCATGAAGTAGTTCTCAGTTTTCCATAGTCCACGCGTGAGGACGCCATATTTTCCGCTTAGGCTTAAAGATTTAGAAACGGGTTCAAAGAGGTATTCCGTGGTCATATAGGTACCTTCTTTGGGTCCAGGCACGTATTCTTTAAGTATAGAATCTCTTACGGCGAGAATATCAGTATGGGTGAGGGCAGAATCAGAACGGTAAGGATAGGTATAGAACAATAAACCCTGAGTGATATCGTGCGCTGTATTTCCCTGGTATTTTATTCGTTCGCGTTTTAACCAGGTAAATCCATTTTCAGATTTGGCTACTTTGAAATCCCGTGGTATGCTTAAGTCTATACCGTATACTTTCTTAAGTTTTCTCTCCAAATCGTCATTGCCACTTCGGTTGTATTTTTGCTTGATTCGTTCAACTTCTTTTTCATTTATGATCTCTGCAACTTGCGGAATTTCAGATGAAATTAAGCTGTAAAACGATTCGATGTCAGGAGCGCTGAGGGTAAAAACCAGTTGCTCATTGCTCCATTTGTCTTTAACAAGGGTAAGGCTGTTCTTTTCAGATCCTTTTCCGATTTTAACACGAAGAATATTCCGGTGATGACGCAGAAGGTTACTCATCTGAGTTGGAGTAAACTGCAGCAGTGAAAAAGAAGGTTCTGCCTGTGGAAGGAGGGGGTAGTATATTTCAAAAAGAGAACTCAGACTGTCTCCGGGGCTGCCTGTCCAAAGGTTTTCGTCCATTACGATCAGCACTTCTCCAGGCTCACCTGAATGTCTTGGCAGCCTTCTGGGGCCTTCCTGACTGCATGATGAAACAATGATTGTAATGATGAGCAGGAGAGGAAGAAGGCTGTTACGGATCATATTTTAGGCGGTATTTTAAGTTTCTGTCCCGGTTTTAGTCTCTTGGAGTTTAAACCATTGTTTGCCGACCTAATATCATTTGCTGAAATGCCGGGATACAATTTGGCAATATCCCATAATGTATCTCCTTTTTGTACAACATGAAAATTAGATGACGATTGTTCTTCATCAGATTTCGTGCCAGAAGGCTTGTTTGTACTGGCTGTTGTTTCAGAATTTGCTTTTGAATCAGGTTTTGAATTAGACTTGCTGCCTTTATCGTCAACCTTTGTTTTAACCGTTCGGTGGATAACGAGTTTTTGATTGGGATAAATTCTATTTCCGCGAATATTATTCCACTCTCTCAAGTTAGAAGCACTCACTCCGTGTCTTTGAGCGATAACTCCGAGCACATCACCCCTTCTTACTGTATAGGTTTCTGTAATATCTTCTACAATGTATCCGTCTACGCTTTGAGGCTGACCGGGGTAGTAGTTGTGAAGGCTGTCCTGGTTTACTAAAAATGGCCCCACTGCATTTTGCGGTAGGTAAAGTGTGTAGCACTCACCCGTTCCGGGAATAATGTTTCTCTTGAGACTTGGGTTTAGAATTTCTAATTCTTCTGTAGATACCCCTGTAAAGTGCGTAATTTGATCGAAAGTAGCTCGCTTACAAACCTGAAGCGTATCAAAATCTGCATAGAAAAACAATGGTGTGGCCGCGTAAAGGTTATGTTCACTTGCATAATTCATGATGTAGTTCACGGCTATAAATGCCGGTACATAACCTCTTGTTTCGCGAGGAAGGTAAGCTCGTATTTTCCAATAATCCCTGTGGCCGCCAGATCTTCTTATCGCTTTATTTACATTTCCCGGGCCTGAGTTGTAGGCAGCCAGCACAAGATTCCAGTCGCCGTACATCTTATAAAGATCTCTCATGTAGCGACAAGCAGCAATTGTACTTGAATAGGGATCCTGGCGCTCATCCACAAACGAGTTCACGTCCAGGTCGTAGTACTTACCAGTGCTATACATAAATTGCCAGAGACCCGTAGCACCTACCCATGATCGGGCCGAAGGGTTTAAAGCTGATTCAACCACCGCCAGGTGTTTTAGCTCTAATGGAATATCGAACTGATCAAGCTTTTCTTCAAAAAGCGGATAGTAGAGCTCTGCAAGGCCCAAAACTCTTCTTGTTACGTCTCGCCTTTGTTCGGCGTATACGTTAATATAAGCTTTTGTATACCGATTATAATCCAGGTCTAAGGGTGTTTCACTATTTAGTTTTGCCAGCCTCCTGATATATGTACTATCGGAGTATTCCGGAATTTCGCCTGGTTTAAATCCGTAGATATTGAGACAGGTTGTATCGGGCTCAAAAGCTTGCCAAATAAGCTTTTCAGATTTCCATAAACTATCAATAGCTGCCAGAACAGGGTCGTCCTGTCTAATCTCGTATTTTGAGGAGTCGTCAACCTGAATAATTTGCAGATGATCGTGATTTGCCTGGGTGGTACAGAACCAAACAAGTGAAATAGCTGCTAGAATGAGTTTTATAGGGGATTTTTTATCTGGCATTGAAATAAGCGTTCTTAGAACAATATTATACGAAAAAAAAGCCTAAAAGTTTGTACCTTTTTTATGCTTTTAACGCGATGCTCTGCATTAAGTTGTGAGAAAAATTGAAAAGCTCCTTCTCGTGGAAAGGGGGAGCCATAAACTGAAGTCCGAAGGGCAGGTTATTCTCTTTGCTCACTCCCAGTGGAAGTGAAATGGCCGGTATACCCACCAAATTGGCATGAACGGTAAAAAGATCTTCCAGATACATCTTCACAGGATCATCCATATTTTCGCCAAATTTAAAAGCTGTTGAAGGTGTAGTTGGCGATAAGAGTAAATCGTAAGATTTAAAGAGTTCTTCAGTCTTCAATTTGATCTTGTTTCTGACTTTTTGGGCTTTTGCATAATAGGCATCGTAATATCCCGCACTTAGCACAAATGTGCCCAATAAGATTCTCCTCTTTACCTCTGGTCCAAAGCCTTCTGTTCGGCTAGCTGTATACGTACTTTCAATGTCAGTAGACTCCTCGCTTCTTTTTCCGTAGTGTATTCCGTCGTATCGAGCCAGGTTAGAAGACGCTTCTGCCGTTGTAAGCATGTAGTAAGCGGGTACGAGGTAGTTTAACTCCTCCAGGTGAACCGGCTCTACTGTATGACCTTCGGACCTTAATTTTTCGATGAACTCAACTGCCTTTTCCTTTACTTCCGGATTAATGGATTCGCTATCGAGAGCTTCCTGGATATAGCCAATTTTTTTGGTAGCCACCTTTTCTGAAATGGGCAGATATGTGGTTTCGGCATTAGATGATGAGGTAGTATCCATCTCATCTTTTCCGGCCATTATTTCAACGAGCAGGGCAGCGTCTTCCACAGATCGGGTTAAAGGGCCTATTTGATCAAAAGATGATCCGAATGCAATCAGGCCATGTCTGCTAATGCGTCCGTAAGTTGGTTTTACACCAACGACCCCACAAAAAGATGCAGGCTGCCTGATGGAACCTCCTGTATCGCTACCCAGAGCTGCCAGGCAACAACCGGCAGCGACAGCGGCGGCAGAGCCACCTGATGATCCACCTGGAACATAGTCCGTATTCAGGGGATTTTTAACACTGCCAAAAGCAGAATTCTCGTTAGAGCCTCCCATGGCAAATTCATCACAATTTACGCGGCCAATGATTATGGCATCTTCAGCGAGAAGTCTCTCAACAGCCGTAGCGCTATATAACGATTCAAATCCTTCCAGAATTTTTGATGCAGCATTCACTTTGTGATTGGCATATACAATATTGTCTTTCAGGGCAATGACCATCCCGGCAAGCTGGCCAGCAGAGCCGTCGTCAATTTTACGCTGAATTTCACCTGCCTTTTGGATGGCTTCTTCAGAATAAACTTCTAAAAATATGTTGAGGTCAGACTGTTCAGCAATCCGATTTAAATAGTGCTCAACCAACTGTTTAAGGTTAGTAACACCATCGGAAAGATCGGCCTTCACTTCTTTTAAGTTCCGATAATCTCTCACACTAAAGGCTTATAGTCTACTTGTTATCACTTTTGTTTTCAGCGGGATTGCTGTCAGAGTCTTCTTTCGTAGCATCTTTAAATTCCTTCATCCCTCTTCCAAGACCTCTCATCAGCTCGGGTATTTTTCTGCCACCGAACAGAAGCAATACTACTACTGCAATGATGATGACCTGAGGCCATCCAATCATACCTAAAAATATAGAAAGCAACATGCTCATTTTTTTGCAAAGGTAAGAAAATAGAACCGAGGTTAATTACTTTCTAAAAATCCAAAGCGCAGGGTCTTCCTTGGTCGTTCCTTTTTGGCTTACTCGCCAAATTTCCAGGTGGGCTTCGGTTTTACCAGATGATTCGTCGGTGAGAACTGTGCCAATAACGTCTTTGTTTTCAACCTTTTGCCCCTTGAAGACATATACATCTTTGAGATTGGAATAAACAGTTCTGTATCCTCCGTGGTTGACAATTACGTTTTGACCGGCCCCTGAAATGCTAAATACGGCAGAGACGGTGCCCTGAAAAATGCTTCGCACTTTAGCCTCTGCATTTGTAGCAATATCAATACCATTGTTAGGAATGGTTATACCGGCTAAAACCGGATGAGGGTTCTGACCGAAATTGGCTGTGATTACACCGCGTTCAACGGGCCATGGAAGTTTACCCTTATTTTTTTCAAAACTCGCGGAAAGGGCTGCTGCTTCCGGGGTTAAAGAGAATACACCGTCGTTATCCTTTCTGGAAGCGCGAATCTCAGCTTCTATGATGCGCTGTATTTCTTTGTTTAGCTTTTCGCGTTCCTTTTCTTGCTGTTTGAGCTTGGCCACTAGCTGTCGCTCTTCCTGTTTCAGATTCTGAACTACGTTCTTTTGATTGCTCAGGTCTTCGGTCAGGTCGTTTTTTGTATCGAGCTCTCTTCGAATTAAATCGTCTTTATTTTCAATGGAAAGAGCCAGTTCGTTGTTCAATAGGTTTAGATCTTTTTGCGTTTGCTGTATTTTTTCAGCCTGTCTTTTTCGGTTTTCTGTATACTGTTTTAAAAATCGGATGCGCCTCACGGCCTGCACGAAATCTTCAGATCCAAAAATATACATCAGTTTTTCTTGCTCATTACTGGTTCTTTGAGCAAAACGGATAGATTCGGCATATCTTTCCTTTAAAGTATTCAGATCTTTTTCAAGTCGTTCAATCTCTTCTTCATTTGAGCGAATCTGCCGATTGTATAAAGCGATTTCCCCTCGTAAGCTCCGTATCAGATCTTCGCGGAGATTAATTTTTTTATTGATCAGCGATAATTCAGCTTGTTTTTTTGAGCGATTCGTCCGCGTTTCTTTAATGAGCTTATTGGTGAGCTCAATATTTTTTGAAATGCGATCCCTTTCTTTTTTAAGCTCTTCTTTAGACTGGGAATAGCCCGAGAAAGTGATGAAGAATATTCCCAGTAGAATTAAAAAGACTTGCTTCAAGCTACCGAAGGGGCTCATATTTAGATGGAATCTTAAAAGGATAGCCCTGATTTTCATTGGTCCTTATTCTGGAATATTCAAGGTCAAATCTAGTTGTTTCCGTAGGAGTAGTTGCAGTGATGGAAATCTTCCTTGGAAAAGGAACACCATCCAGATCTTCGTAGTCATCGTATTTGATAACTATGGTGCGCTTGTACAATACATCGTCTATAATAGTGCGCGATATCCTAAAATCATCTGCTCTTACATAATAGCGCTTAATGATCAGGTCTTCCTCTGAAAGCTTATCTATTGCTTTTTCATATTTCTTCTCTTTAACAACATCAAGATCCGTGTAAAGAGTGTCTTCAACCATATCTCCCTTAGAAATATCAAAGGCCTTTTTAATTTTTCGCTTTACTTTCGTTTGAAGCACATAATTGAGCCCTTCTACATAAGCAGAGTACTTTTCCTCTGGGAGCAGCTCTACCGGGTTTCCGATGAGAAGATTTTCCATAAATGAAAAGCGCGTTTCGTATCGAAACACAGAGTCTAACAAACTATAATCTCCGATGAAATATTGGTTTTTAAGCTTGTCAATGTATTTCAGCGTATCGGGTTGGATAAGCAATCTGGCGGCTTCTATCCCCAGTGCAGGTGTAATGCTCATCCAGATTAAACTGTCTGATTGAGCGCGCATGTTAATTTTAAAGGAGTTTTTCTGGTTGGGAGCGTCAACGCTTGCCTGAAGCTTGGCATTAATAGTCCCAAACTCAAATTCAGATTGTACAACCTGATCTAAAATAAAATTGCTGCTTACATTAACCAGCGGGCTTTTTTGGGTAACGCGTTTGGTTTTACATCCGCTTAAGGCAGTTATGATGAAAAAGCTTATCGCCAAAAATTTGATCAATCTCTTCATTCTTCAAGGAGTGTATGCTCTTCTATTTTGATGTTTAGAACATTCGGATCTCCACCCAATTCAAGGGCCTTTTTCCACGAAGCAACGGCTTTTTCTGACTCGTTCAATTTAAGATATACATCACCGCGGTGTTCGTGTACAACGGGGTCTTCTTCCCCTCCATTTTTTAAGGCTTCTTCTATCCAAAACAAAGCATTTTTATAATTCTCTTTTTTATAGAGAACCCATCCGTAAGTATCTTGAAAAGAAGCTACGTCGGGGCTGAGGTCATTTGCTTTTTGAGCCATGGCTTCAGCTTTATCTAATTTTATTCCTCTAATTGAAAGGTAATATGCGTAATTATTTAAGACCACTACATTGGCCGGCTCTAACTTGAGAGCCATGTCATAGGCCTTATCGCTCTCAGTATGTGCTTCTAGGCTGTGATAAGCATCGCCCAGGCTAGAATAAAATTGCGCCAGGATTTGATTGTCGTCTACGACCAGATTTTTCCCAGAATTCAGGATATCAACGGCATCTTCAACCCTGTCTTGTTGAATAAGCGCTATGCCATTAAACAAGTAAAATATAGGCAGCTGAGGAAAGAGCTCAATTGCTTCCTGGCTATCTTCACGCATAGAATCAAAGTCATTGAGCTGAGAATCTATTGTAACGATTTGCTGCCAGATAGGAGGGCGGTTCGGATCAATTTTCACTGCTTGCCTGAATTTTTCACGAGCTAAATCGAGTTGGCCGAGATTGTAAAGAATATCTCCGTGAATGGCATATGCCTTGGCATCGGTTGAATGGGCTTTTTCTAACTTTTCCGCCAGTCGTTTTACATCATCTTTTTTGGACTCAAAGTCTTTTCTTGAGAGGTAATTGAGTAAAATATTAACCTTAACATCTATTCCCAATCCGGGAGATGAAAAAGCGCGGTCCAGATATTCACTGGCCTTTTCTTCTTCTCCATTCTTTTTGGTTATTTCGTAAAGAGCGAGCAAAACAAGCCCATTTTCAGGCTCGATCAATAGCATAGACTCGTAAATTTCGAGAGCCTTTTCTTCCTCGCCAAGCTGCTCGTAAATTTCGGCTTTCATTCCATAGAGCCGTACGTCTTCAGGGTTTGCATCAATTAGTTTTTGAATTTCTTCAAGCGCGGCATCGTAATCACCCTTTTCTATGTAAATAAGCTGGCGCTGCATGGCCAAATCCTGGTTCAGCCCCAGGCGTTTTTCCAGTTCTTCGTAAAGCTCGAGTGCTTCGTTGTATCGACCCTGTGAAGAATAGAGAGAACCGAGATTATAGTAATAATTAAAATTATTGGGATGCTCTTCAATAATCGATTTATACACTTCAATACTTTCATCCATTCTTCCTGTCTCGGCATAGAGCTGAGCTAGAAACTCCTTATACCAAACATTGCTGTTGTTGTATTTAACCGCATTTTTTGCGTACGTCAATGAAGCGGGGAAATTTCCATCCTCGGCATAGATTCGCGCAATTTCATACATGGTGGCTGAACTAGAAGGATCAATAGTAAGGGCTTGTTTAAAAGTGTTCAGGGCTTCGCCGTAGTTGCCCAGGATCTTTGCGCGATTGGCATCTATAAATAGTTTGGAAAAGCTACGCCTTTGACCTTCAGATAGCTTAATTGACTCTGGTTCTTTAGCAGAGCTGCTTGCTTCTTTGCTTCCAGAGCAACCAGAAAATAACTGGATAAATGCCAGAAAAATAAGTAGAACACTATGTTTCTTCACAAACTTCATTCAATTGTATTATAGTCTCCGAGGTTCAATTTTTTTGGCTCAAACCGAGCTTCTACATGGCTACCAATCATAGAGTCTTGAACCACGGCATTTTGAAGGGTGGATTTATTTTGGAGTATCGCATTTTTCATCCTGGAGTCTTCAACGGTAGAATCACTTCCGATCGTAACACCCGGCCCGACGACAGAGTTAATTATTTTGGCTCCGGGTCCGATAAAACAAGGATTGATGATGACTGAATTACTTATATCGGCTTCCGGGCTCACCAGAGATTCCGGATATTTCAGCTTGAGAACTTCTACATTTGTTTGAATCGTAACTTCGGGGTTGCCGCAATCCATCCATTTGTTTACTTCTCCAGGTACAAATTGAGCGCCCTTTTCTGTCATCCTTCTAAAAGCATCGGGAAGCTGATATTCCCCTCCCTTAATAACATCGTTATCAATTAGATATTGAATTTCTTTTGCCAGTTCTTCCCCTTTTTTGAAATAATATATTCCGATCATAGCAAGATCGCTGACAAAGGTTTCTGGTTTTTCTACATAATCATTGATGTAGCCCTTTTCATCCAGCTGAATAACCCCAAAGGATGAAGGATTTTCTATTTGTTTTACCCAAATTACCCCGTCGGCATTCGGATCAATTTTAAAGTTTGCATCAAAAAGGGTATCCGCAAATGCAATAATGGTTTTTCCTTCTAATGCTGATTTAGCGCACCAAACCGCATGTGCAGTGCCGAGCGCTTCTTTCTGGTATGCAATTTCGCCCTCGGCACCCAGACTTTCCGCAAGTTCTAGCAGATTGCTTTCTGTTTTTTTGTCCAGATTTCCTGTAACGAAAACAACTTTACCTAAAGGCTCATCAAGGAGCTTGGCAATATCTTCAACCAAATGTTGAACAATAGGTTTACCTGCAACGGGAACGAGCGGCTTAGGAATAGTTAATGTATGTGGCCGGAGTCTTTTCCCCATGCCGGCCATCGGAATAATAATGTTCATTCTTTTCGGGCTGATTTTCCTGTGCTCCCAAACCCGCCTTCACCGCGAGTAGTATCACTGAGCACATCAACTTCATTAATGCTTGTCTTCTCGTATTTGGCAATTACCATTTGGGCTATTCTGTCGCCATCTTGAATAGTAGCTGCGCTATCTGACAAATTTATTAATAATACCATGATTTCTCCGCGGTAGTCTGCATCAATGGTTCCCGGAGCATTCAGAACGGTAAGCCCTTCCCTGTATGCAAGACCACTGCGCGGTCTAATTTGCGCTTCTGTTCCATCTGGAAGCGCCATATACAGCCCGGTGGGAATTAACTTCCGCTCCAGAGGCTTCAAAATGATGTCTTTTTCAATATTAGCATGCAAATCCATCCCTGCACTATTTGCGGTAGCATAAGCGGGCAAACTATGCCTGGATTTATTTATTATTTCTACTACTGACATTTTTCAACTTATTAAGGAGTTCTTTTTCAGAGATTAAAATGAATACCGCAAAGCTAATCACAGACATTGACGCGAGCACGTACTTGCTCCATCCGCTTAATTGCAGTAAAAAATTTGGGGCATACAAGGCAATAGCTGCCAAAAGTATGATTAGGATCTTCTTCGTGTCATATGGAACAGCATGCTTTTTTTGGCCCAGGATGAAGGACAATATGGCCATTGCTGCATAAGCGAGAAGAGTTGCAATAGCAGCACCGTAATAGCTGTATAAGGGCACCAATAACAAGTTAGTTAAAACGGTTATCACGGCACCGGCCGCTGCAATGAATGCGCCGTAAATAGTTTTGTCATTTAGCTTATACCAGAAAGAGAGGTTGAAAAAGGCTCCAAAGAATATGTAGGCCAATAAGAGAATAGGAATAACACCTTTACCTTCGCGATACTCTTCTCCGATTAATAACAAAGCCACATCGAGAAAACAGAGGATTACCAAAGCGATGAAACAGGCTACGATGAAATAGAATTTCATAATTGTTGCTTGTGAGCGATCGCGATTTTGATCGGCAGCCATTGAAAAAATAAATGGCTCTGCCGCAAATCTATAAGCCTGAATACCAATGCTCAATAACATAGCAACCTTGTAGCATGCTCCATAAACACCCAGTTCTTTGTCGGCAATAATTTTGGGAAGTCCGGAAATATCCCCAAAGAAGGCCCTGTCAAAAGTTTCGTTTACAATGCCCGCTAATCCGAGAAACAGAAGTGGCAATGCATAGGGCATCAAGCGCTTCCACAAAGCAAAGTCAAACCCAAACTTCAGGTCTATCATCGCTGGAAGTAGAAGCACGAACTTGAGTATGCTACTCGCCAGGTTGGCCACGAAAATATATCCAATACCTATTGCAGGGTTGTAATACTGACTTACCCATTCTCCTCCCAGCACTTCTGGATTGGCCATGGCATAAGGACAGTACAGAATAAAAAATAGATTGAGCCCGATATTGAGAATGACGCTGGCCAGGTTTACTACAGCAAAATTTACAGGCTTATTTGCCATGCGAAGTTTTGCCAAAGGAATAGTTACCATGGCATCTAAACCTATTATCCAGGCAAAGTATAGAATGTATTCAGGATTATTTTCATAGCCCATCAAAGAAGCTACACTCTCTAAACTTGCAGAGATTAGTGCTATAAAAAGGATAGCAGTTGTAAGAACTGAAATAAATGCCGTGCTAAAGACTTTGTTTCTTTCGCTCTCTGATTTGCACTTGGAGCCAAATCTAAAAAAGGCAGTTTCCATACCATAAGTCAAAAACACAATTAGAAAAGCAACATAGGCGTATAACTCAGTTACAATTCCGTAGTCTTCTTTTAGAAAAACTCTTGTGTAAAGCGGAGTAAGCAGGAAGTTCATGACTCTTCCAATAATACTGCTAAGGCCGTAAATTGCTGTTTGACCGGCCAATCTCCGAAGTGGACTCATAGGTGTTCTAACGTGTTAAGAACCGCTGAATTGTGCTTTGCGCTTCTCTAGAAAAGCTGCTGTTCCTTCTTTAAAGTCTTCTGAGTTGAAGCAGTCTCCAAAGGCTTCAATTTCCTTTTCAAATCCATCCACTCCGGTTTTGTACTGGGCGTTTACTGCGCGAATGGCAGCCTGAATGGCTGTGGGAGAGTTTGCAGATATCTTATTGGCAAGAGATGTTGCTATATTCATAAGCTCTCCCGGTTCAACAACGTGATTTACGAGTCCCATTCTATAGGCATCTTCGGCTTTGACCATTTGAGCCGTAGTAATCATTTCCAGTGCTCTTCCCTTGCCTACTAGTTGGGCAAGTCTTTGGGTTCCGCCATATCCGGGAATAACACCGAGGGATACCTCGGGCAATCCCAATTTAGCGTTGGCAGATGCAACGCGCATGTGACAGCTCATAGCTAATTCCAGGCCGCCACCGAGAGCAAATCCGTTTACAGCCGCAATTACAGGTGTGCCGAGCTCTTCAACCAGGGTGAAAAGCTTTTTATGTCCATCTCCACTCAATTGTTTTCCTTCATCAACAGAAAAATGGGCAAACTCTGAAATATCCGCACCTGCCACAAAAGCTTTTTCGCCAGACCCCGTCAGAATGATGACTCTTGTTTCACGGTCATCGTCAGCCGCAGAAAGCGCTTTTGATAATTCCGCTATTGTGGCTCGGTTAAGCGCATTTAATTTAGATGGTCTGTTAATGGTAATTGTGTGAATAAAACCATCTTGACTTGTAAGAATATTTTCCATTGAAGATACTTTGGCACAAAAGTAGAAGACTTAATGGTCTGACCACCTGAATTAATATAATTTAGACTTATGACAAGACTGATTCCCATTATCCTAACCCTATTTTTTGGCTTGAATTTACATGCGCAAAAGAGCAGCGAAAATGGTTGGAGCTTGCCAACCAAGGATACATTGCGCGTTCTGGTTCTCTTTGTTGAAATAGAATACGATACACTACCTGACTTAGATGGGCTTCCCGAAGGAAAGGATGCCTGGCCGGTAGGTGGATTACCGGCATATGCAGATTCACTATTTGATCCTTTTTACAAAGAAGAACCCCATGCGCTTATGACGGAGTATTACAATGAGTGTTCACTAGGGAATTTTGTAGTACTTGGAGATTATGTTCCCACTTTATTCACTGTACCCTATTCCAGCATAGGCAGGAGGGGTTACAATGTAATATTTCGAACTGTGGCTGATCAATTAGAAGAATTCGGTGGACTTCTTACAAGCCGCGGGCTCAAATTACAGGATTTTGATTTATGGAAGGATAGCCCTGGTGCGGGAAAGCCAAAAATCCCGAGTGATTCGGCTTTTACCGGTATTGATCATCTCATGGTTTTGATTCGCAATTACCACAAGCTGCCAAGCGGCAACGGTAGAGCTTCCGGCTCGAGCTTTGGAATTATTGGAGGGAAGCGCACAGATACGTACAGTGTTTTTAATGGCGGACATCGAATTCCATTTCAAATTCTTCGCCACGAGTTCAATCATCTTTTGCTGGGTGGAAATAATTTTCACGCGGGGGGTGGAAATTCTCACAATTTCAAAAGCTATGTGCCCTTTATTCAAGGTGGTTGGTCTATGATGGGAGCAGCTCACAGCAGCTTTTTAACCTGTGCAGCATGGGACAGATACCGATTAGGATGGAAGGCAAAGGAGAATAATTACCTTATCAGTGCCCGGTCTTTAAAGGGAGAAGAATTAAACGGAGATCTTACGCGGGAAAGTGGTGCACAAGAGGTAGTTCTACGCGATTTTGCTACAACAGGAGATGCCGTCAGGATAAAAGTTCCTTTTATACCGGAAGGGGAATTTCAGCAGTGGATATGGTTAGAGAATCACCAAACATTTAGAAATAATGGATCGCGGTTTGACAGGTATCATTACGAACATGTTCCATGCGTGCCAGAATCAAAGCCGGGATTGTTTGCCTATATGCAAATTGATGCAGATCAAAAAGAAGGGTCGAATATTTATGGGAGTGTAAGCGCAGATTACCTTAGGCAAATGCCGGCAGATGGAAATTTTGACTTCCAATGGGAAGATGGGCCCAGAGATTTGAAGCCATGCGTAAATTACATTGACTACATACCTTATTTTACTCCACCTGAATTTGAAAATCCACTTACAGGAAACCACTGCCAGGAAAAGCCCTTTTTCACCACAGATTCCGATAGACATGGAAGAGAAACCATTAGAGAAAATCAAACCAAAAGAGTTAATGGTGTATATGAACGGCAGGCATCATTTGGCCACCCCAGAAACGGATTTAGGCTGGGTGAAAATAGTTTTATGGGCATCGGTACAAACCCTTCAAGTGCCAGTATGCTCACCCTATTAAATAGGCGTAATCCCACACGAGACAATTCTAAAAACAACAGAAAAGTTTACCTGAGTGGAATCTCAGTGGAGATAATTGAAGAGCTGGCAGACGGTGCTGTAAGACTGCAGATTAAATTTGACGATAACCAAATTAACAATGCACGAAGGTGGTGCGCACCATCTATTGTTTTAAGTGATCATAACCCAAGTGGGCCAGACCTAGTAATTAAAGCTCCTCTAAAATTAGATCGGGGAGAAACAATGACCAGATTCTCAAAACCCGATACAATAGGGGGGAAGCTTTATTTTAACGATCCAACTGAGCTCACCGTGCGGAATGGTGCTGAAATGAAAGTAGAAGAATCTCTAGTAATTAAAGGAGGGAGTAGACTAAATTTCAATTCCGGAAGCCATCTAAAACTCTTAAATGGAAAAGTGTATGTACAAGAAGGTGTCATTGCTTTTGAACATGGTTCTTTGTTTCAGGGAAAAGGGAAAATCAAGGTAAGCAAAGGCAGTATTGTTCAGTGTGAAGGGCAAGAACTGTATAAATCTTTGAGGAGCGTAGTTAGACCCAGAAGAAGGCTGGAGCTAGTTGATGGTAGGTAATTGAAAGTAAAATGTTGTGCCCAGACCTTCGCTCGTTTCGAACCATATTTTACCTCCAAATTGTTCAACGATATTCTTTGAAATTGCCAGGCCAAGGCCCATACCCCGGCTCTTGGTGGTAAAATTCGGAACGAAAATCCTATCCTGAACTTGCTCATCAATTCCAGGTCCGTTGTCGCTTATGGCAATTTTAAAGAAACCGCCTTCTTTCAAGAGTTTAATTTCAACTTTGGGATCGGGAGTTTCTGTTGTGGCCTGGATAGAATTTTTAAGAAGGTTATTCATAACCCTTAAAAGTTGGTCTTTGTCTGATAAAACCATGGCCGGATCAGACTCAGAATTGTAAAAGCTCAAGTTTATGTGTTGAAATTTATCGAAAAGACTAATGCTGTTATCAATCACTTCTACCAAATTAACCTTTTCCTTTCTAGACTTGGGCATTTTAGCAAAGTCAGAAAAGGCATTTGCTATTCCCGTTAAAGCATCAATCTGCTCAATTAAGTTTTTAGCCAATCTTCTCACTTCCTTTTCATCTGGCTTTTTGCCGGTTTGTATAGTGCGCTCCAAATGCTGAATAGATAATTTCATTGGAGTAAGTGGGTTCTTTATTTCATGGGCTACTTGTTTTGCCATCTCCCTCCATGCCACTTCGCGCTGTGTTTGAGCGAGTATTTCTGCATTGTGTTCCAATTCTGCAACCTTGGCGTTGTATTCATTAACGAGACTACCTATTTCATCTGAACCGCTGTAGGCAATCATTCTATTCGTTTTTTGGAGATCTACCCCAGCTAATTCAGATCGGATAATTCTCAAAGGAGCTGTAATCCACTGAGATGCTGTAAGTGCAATCAATATTGAAATAATGAATAACAAAACAAAAATATTAATTACCGCTTCAAGGAAGCTCGATAATTCATTTTCCAATTCAGCTTGTTTGGCAAAGTAGGGCAGGTTAACATATGCCAGGAGCTTACCTCGCTTGTTGTATAGGGGAGTGTAAGCGGAAATGTAGTCAAGGCTGCCAACTTTCTCTTCGTGTATAAACTCAACCTTATCTAAGTGTTTTAAGTGTAGATAAGCCGTTGGATTTATGGTTCTGGAAAGTAGTCCTTCATTAAACATTCTCAGCTGACTGGATGCCAACAGGTTTCCATCGGGAGTATAAATATTTATATCGGTAAAAAAGATATAGGAAAACTGGGAGAGCATCCTGTTCAATAGATCGCTTGTGTCGTAATTGAGCTGATCTTCTTCGCTTGTTTTGTTTTTAAGTTCAATGAGTACGGACTGGCTTTTTTCAGCTAATTGGCTCCGGTTTTTGTCGCTGAAATTAGATTCTATGTAATATCGGGTGGCTAGAGCAAAAAGTATGAGACTAACTAAGGAAAGCACTACGAGCAGCGCCTGTATCTTTTGGTTCAGATTGAGATCGAAAATTCGTTGCGAATTGGCAACAGCGTGCCCTAAACTGAATAGCGCGACGAGTATGCCGAATATCAGGCAGAGATAACTAAAAGTGGTAGCTCTTTCTATCCAGCCAATTTGCTCTTTTGATACGATAAGTACAGTGCTTTCGTCAACAGGTCTAACCAGGTGATTGTAGTCATTAGTTTGAGCGAATTGAGCACCGTTATACTCGGGCTTAAACTCGCCTATATGGCTTTTGTAAGGGTAGGAGCCCCGACTACGAATTAACTCTCCGTTGACATACCGGGCCGAAGAATATCGTGACGAACCGATATTAGAAGATACGGACTGATCAATTAAGAGCGAGGGAAATCCGATTTGCTCAGGGAAGAACTTGGACGAAAATTCGAAAATCAGAAACCCATCCGGGTTTTCTAAAAGTTGATAATAGAGCGGCACAATGGCGATATAAGAAACGAGGTTAGAAGTATTGTACATGTAGTACAAGCCTTCATTTATTTCTGATTCTTCCCCAAAAACATCAATTTCTTCTGAAATTTCGCGAAATGTTTTAGGCCTGACGTTGGGCAGTTTACCCCATACCGTGCTATCAGCGTTGAAAGCGTAAAGCTTTATATCGTACTTGCTCCAGTATCCTGTAAAGTACCGCGATAAAACATAGTCTTCCAGAGTTTCTCTCGTGTGAAGCTCATTTTCTTCAAATACATTTTTAACCCCCCGGTCCTTCACAACTTCGCTTGTTACTTCCCTGAACAATAGCTCGGTAATTGGGTCGTCGTCAACAGCTAGTTTTTCAGCAAAGGCTTCTCTTTGCCTGTGTTCCCTTACTTCATCACTCCGTATTAAGCTTGTAGAAGCTATACTGGAAAAGAAAATGATCAGAAAAATGAATTTACCGAGCTGAATATGAAATCTCTGCAAGTAATAATTATCGACATATAGAATGGCCAGTAAAATAAGGGGCCATAGTGCGTGAAGGGGGTGAGTATCTGACAAAAAAATGGAGTAGAGAACAAAAAGTAAACTCAGAACCGACAAAACGAGGAGGCATTTTGTAGATCCGATCTGGTTTAGGTCCATCGCTTTTAAACCAGTTGAAGCAATAATTACACATGAATAAAATAGCACGCCTACTGCTATCAGCGATAATATGCTGTGAATATCCAGGGTGAGAATATTGTAAACGCTAAAAGGAATGCTCGAATCCAGTACTAATCCCTGAAGAATTTTACTGGAAATAAGACATAAACCTAGTGCCAGCAAGAGAATAATAATTCCAATCCATATGCCAACTGACCGGCCAATGGAGCCGCTTTGAAGAATGAGCCTTCTCAATGCCAGCGAAATTATCGCAGCGAATGCTACTGCCAGATATAAATCTGCCAGAGAAGAAAAGAGAGATGATGATGCATAGACTCTCGGGCTGAAAAAACCTATATCACTGAGAAAAGATGGCCAACCTAGCCTTAAGAGGGTATATCGAACCGTAATTAAGCCAAGCAAGAAAATAGAAAGCCCCAGCACCCCCTGACCTTTATCCGTCTGAAGTCTAAAAATCTTCCACAGGCCAGAAATCAGAAAGCCGAGTCCGAGTAACAGGCAGAAGCCATAAAGAAATGTCCTGCCTAAAGTTATTTCCGGCTGGGCATTGTAAATCAGGTAAAAGGGTTGTCTATCTGCTTTGAGTTTTACACTTCCTTTTACGGGTGTGAGCGATATATTCTTCAGTGCTTCCTGGCTAAAATCACGTTGGAAACTATTGCTTAGATATTCATTCTGATAGGGATATTCATTCTTTATTAGAATATGTGCACAGAACTCGTCTACTCCATCTGTGTAATAGAGTATACGATACCAGCCATTGTCTATTTTTGCAATTTCAGTTCCCCTTAGGGCAATTTGTTTAGTTATTGAAGGAGATACAGCCTGGCTTGACCAGAGCACTAATTCGTCATTGCGAAATACGCTTAATCCAATGCCATCACTATTTAAATTCTGGAGAAAGCCTTGGTTGTCTTTGTGGGCTATTTTAACACCCTTAACTTTTATTTCTTTTTGAAGTTTGAAAATAGCATCTGTTGCAGCTTGAGATTTGAGATCTAAAATTCTGGCAAACTCTGAGCCGCGTGAGATGGGGTCTATATTTTTCTTGAGATTACGCGAAATGGGCTCGGCCAGCAGGCTTAACAATAAACCCAGACCAATTAATAGAAGTGCATTTCGTAAATCTTTTTGCATACTGGAATCTTACAGAAAATGGGCCAAAAAAAAGCCCCGCAAATTCTGCGGGGCTTAATTTCGTTTTTTTAAATGACAATTAGCCATTCAGCGCTTCAGCTCCTGCTACGATTTCGAGTATTTCGTTCGTAATAGACGCCTGACGTGCTTTGTTATAAGTCAGTTTCAGCTCTTTAACAAGATCTGTTGCATTATCAGTGGCCTTGTGCATAGCGGTCATTCTGGCTCCGTGCTCTGCAGCGTGCGAATCTAAAACTGCTTTATAAAGCTGCGTTTTGAGCGACTTGGGTATAAGTTCTTCAACGATTTCTTTCTTGCCTGGCTCAAAAATATATTCTACCTGTTTTAAGTTCTCAACATCTACTTCAGGTTTCTGAATAGGTAAGAACTGTTCAGATTTAAGTATTTGAACTCCGGCATTTTTGAATGAGTTGTAGACCAGGTAAACCTTATCAACTTTCTTTTCGGCAAACTTATCCATCACAGATACCGCGATAGAAGACACCTCTTCAAAAGTTAGGTTGTCATAAATTGTGTAAGGTTCTTCAGGATAGCCCGCACCGGGAACATGTGTAGTTTTCTTAAAGGCATCAAATGACTTTTTCCCAATTGATAACACTTTTATTTCACTGTTTTGGTGTTCCTTAATGAGCCTTTTAACTTCCTTAATNACATTATTGTTAAAAGCTCCGCACAAACCACGATTTGAGGTAACAGATATGATTAATACGCGATTTTCATCCCGTATTTTTCCATACGTATTCTCATTTACATCGAGAGAACCACTCAAATTGACGAGAATTTCCTGCAGCTTAGATGCATAGGGTCTCATTTGAGTTATGGCGTCCTGAGCCCTGCGCAACTTTGCAGCAGAAACCATCTTCATAGCAGAAGTAATCTGCTTGGTTGAATTAACCGTAGTTATTCTGGATCTTATCTCCTTTAAGTTTGCCATAGTCTTTTTTCCTAAGCCTGCCTTTCAACCAGGCTGTTATCCTTCGTACTTAGAACTTAAATCAGCAGCAACCTTCTCAAGTGTTGATGTTGCATCGTCAGTAAGTTTACCTGATTGAAGCGTATCTAGAATATCTCTGTGATTCTCGTTCATGAAGGCGATAAACTCTTTTTCGAATTCTCTTATTCGGTTCACCGGAACCTTTGATAAAAGTCCTTTAGTACCCAGATATATAATAGCAACCTGATCCTCAACTGACATAGGAGAGTTTTGCGGTTGCTTAAGAATTTCAACGTTTCTGGCACCCTTTCCAAGAACAGCCATCGTAGCAGGATCAAGATCAGATCCAAATTTAGCAAAGGCCTCAAGCTCTCTATACTGAGCCTGGTCAAGCTTCAGTGTACCCGCTACCTTTTTCATGGACTTAATCTGAGCTGCACCTCCAACACGAGATACAGAAATACCTACGTTGATGGCAGGTCTAACACCCGATAGGAATAAGTTTGACTCTAGGAATATCTGTCCGTCGGTAATTGAAATAACGTTCGTTGGAATATAGGCCGAAACATCACCTGCTTGCGTTTCAATGATTGGCAGAGCTGTTAGCGATCCGCCACCTTTTACCTTGTCTTTCAGGCCTTCGGGTAGATCGTTCATCTGCGATGCAATTTCATCGGAATTGATGACTTTCGCAGCTCGTTCAAGTAGTCTTGAGTGAAGGTAGAAAACGTCTCCGGGATAAGCTTCACGTCCGGGAGGTCTTCTCAGTAGCAAAGATACCTCTCTGTAAGCAACAGCTTGTTTTGAAAGGTCATCAAAAACAATAAGCGCGGGTCTACCAGTATCTCTGAAGAACTCTCCGATAGCTGCTCCGGCAAAAGGTGCAAGGAACTGCATCGGCGCCGGATCAGAAGCATTTGCCGCAACAATGGTAGTGTAGGCCAGGGCACCATTATCTTCCAAAGTCTTCGCTATCTGCGCTACTGTGGAACCTTTTTGTCCAATGGCAACATAAATACAGAAAACGGGCTCGCCTCTATCGTAAAATTCTTTTTGATTAATGATCGTATCCAGAGCTACAGTAGATTTACCGGTCTGACGGTCGCCAATGATCAACTCACGCTGGCCACGACCGATAGGGATCATTGCATCAATAGCCTTAATACCCGTTTGAAGAGGTTCATTTACAGGCTGACGGTAAATAACTCCGGGAGCTTTCCTTTCAATAGGCATTTCGATCAGCTCACCCTGTACAGGCCCTTTTCCATCAATGGGCTCACCCAGCGTATTTACAACACGACCCAATAGGCCTTCGCCTACCTTTATGGAAGAGATAAGACCAGTTCTTTTTACTGTATCTCCTTCTTTAATGTCATGTGCATGACCGAGAAGTACAGCACCCACATTATCTTCTTCGAGGTTAAGAACCATTCCTTTTAGGCCGGTTTCAAACTCAATCAACTCACCAGCCTGAACGCTTGAGAGTCCGTAAATCCTGGCAATACCGTCACCAACTTGTAGCACGGTGCCTATTTCTTCTAACTCAGCGTCTGATTTAAATCCTGCGAGTTGTTCTTTAAGTATTGCTGATACTTCAGCCGGTTTAACTACAGCCATATCTATATTTCTGAAATGTATGGGTTCTTAGAAAATTCTTTTTTTAACTCGTTTATCCTTTTAAGGATAGAATCGTCGTACTGTTTATCTCCAATGCGGATAATCAGTCCTCCAATTATATTTGGGCTAACTTTTTCAGTAAGCTCAACTTTATCACTATATCGTTTAACGAAAGCGTTTACTTTCTTTCGTAACTCGTCGTCCAGGGGAACTGCAGAAATAACTTCTGCTGCTACGATGCCTTGATGCTCCTTAAAGAGATTTATAAAAGCAACAGCAATTTCGGGGATCAAATCTTCGCGGTTCCTTTTGGCAATAATACCAATGAAGTTAAGAGATATAGAACCGATTTTTCCGCCAAATACCTTGTTTAATACTGCGACCTTTTTATCGACCTTAGTAACAGGGCTTCGAAGTAATACAACTAAATCTCTACTCTGCTTGCACGTTTCTGATATGAGCTCCATATCAGCACCTACAGCCTGGAGTTCATTTTGCTCAATAGCAAAATCCATCAAGGCCTGTCCGTATCTGCGCGCTAATTTTGAGTCTCTTTGCATTTTGTTTAGTTGAGGTTAGACTCAGCTATAGTTTTAGCAATAAGTTCTTTTTGCTTTTCGTTGCTTTCCAGTTCTTGCTTGATAATTTTTTCCGCAATATCAATACTCAGATTTGCAACTTGATGCTTGATTTCAGTAATGGCAGCCTGCTTTTCGGTTTCAATAGTCTCTTTCGCAGAATCTACAATTGACTTGTATTCTTCGGTAGCCTTCGATTTGGCCTCTGATAGTATTCGTTCTTTCGTTTCTCTGGCGTTTTTCAACATCCCATCTCGTTCAGCTCTTGCCTCCTTCAAAAGGGCTTCATTGCTTTCTTGAAGGTTAGACATTTCTTCACGTGCTTTATCCGCAGATTTTAATGCTTCGTCAATAGAAGTTTCTCTTTCTCTTATAGATGCCAGAATGGGTTTCCAGGCCATTTTAGCCAAAATAAAAGCCACAACCAGGAATGCGAGTGATGACCAGATTACAGTTCCCCAACTTACTGAAAGCATAATTTAAATTTTTTGTGCAACAATTATTAGTTTAAGGTATCCCCAGCCAACCGCTGGGGATTACCTTAAAGGTTCTTTAGAGAACAACTAGTAAACAAACAATTACACCGAAAAGTGCAACCCCTTCAACAAGGGCAGCAGCAACGATCATGTTTGCTC
>JGI12048J13642_10606684_pt1 | contig 38620 bp, 40 predicted proteins | sample ElkSlonscriptome_16_FD_13642 | JGI IMG/M metagenome (IMG submission 13642)
GAGCAAGGCATCAACGATTCTTGGATCAGCAGGGTAGTCAGGCTCGCCTTCTTGTCGCCGGAGATTGTCGATCGCGTTATCGCTGGAACGCAGCCAACCGCCCTGAACGGCACGGCCCTGACAACGGCCAATCTCCTCCCGGGGTCTTGGAACGAACAAGCGAGGCTCTTGGGCCTCACTTGATCGGCGAAATCCGCCGATCCCAAAGGGCAGCGCAATGCGTTGCCTTTCTCGTTCCGGCTAGTCGCTAAGTCCGGTGTGGCGAAATGGCCTCCAGAGAAATTCGGCCGTTCGGGCTACATTTGGGGGAGTTGCGAAGTCTCCGACACCGGAGAGCGTCTCGAAACGCCGCGGAATTGCGGGCTTCATGCGGACGAACCGCAGATCTATCGAAAAATCCAGACTAGGTGGCGGACCGGAAGGGATTCGAACCCTCGGTACGGTCTCGAGAAAAAACTGGCGGAATTCCGCCAAAAAACGAGGCCAACAATCCAGAAAATGCCAACAAGAGAAATTCGGCTCGAAATCCGCCGATCCCGTACCGAGAGAAGTTAGGCCGAAATGACCAACTCCGACCCAGCTTCCGATTATTTTTGCTTTAAAAACAAGGACTTAATGGCGGAGCAGGAGGGATTCGAACCCTCGATACGGGGTTGCCGTATACACACTTTCCAGGCGTGCGCCTTCGACCACTCGGCCACTGCTCCGCGCTTGCCATGGGGCAAGGCGCGGCTCCTAGCCATGAACCGCGCGGTTCGCAAGGCGCTCTGAGTGCGCGGGCGATGGGAAGCGCACCGGGTTTGTGGTAAACGAGTCGCTCAGGACGGCGCTGCGCGGAATGGCATTCCCTGCGAACGCCGCCTCGAAAACCCCTTTCCGCCCCCGAAAATGCGTGGAAAGGGGTTTTTGATTGGGCGTGGGCTGTGGCACATCCTTGCCCATGAGAAACGTGCTCCTCGCCGCCGTAGCGGCATTCGCCCTTGCCATGCCGGTCGCCGCTCAGGACGCTCCCGAGGGAGCACCATCGCCCGCCGACATCGTCAACTCCGCGCCGCAGGAGGACTGGGTGGTAGTTCCGCCCGAGGACCTGCTGGTGATGACGCTCGCGCCCGACGCCGAGGGGAACGCGCGCAAGGTCGTGATCCAGCTGATGCCGCCGCCTTTTTCGCAAGGCTGGGTCGAGAACATCCGCCGGCTCGCGCGCGAGCGCTGGTACGACGGGACGAGCGTCAACCGGGTGCAGGACAATTACGTCGTCCAGTGGGGCGATCCCAATTACGACAACCCCGAGGCGGATGGGGCCGAAAAGCCGCTGCCCGAGGGGCTCAACGTGATGGGGGAGGATGAATACCCTTCATCCACCATAGACGTGACGCTTGCTACCAATGGCGAAGAGCTCACCGATGAAAACCGTGCGACTTGGGATGATTGGGATTGGTCAAATTCGAGAGACCCGGAATTTCACAATCAAGCTACTGATGTGCGCGCCACCCAAACAGCCGCGACATTTGCTGGGTGGCATCAACGCGACGCTTATGCGGAATGGGTCGAATTCTTCCAAGGGTGGCCTGTCGGTACGGAAGGTGAAAGCGCGGATGCGCCGTGGTGGCCCGTCCACTGCTACGGCATGGTCGGCGTCGGCCGGAACTATTCGCCCGACACCGGCTCCGGCGCGGAGCTCTACACCGTGATCGGCCACGCGCCGCGCCATCTCGATCGCAACATCGCGCTCGTCGGGCGGGTGATCGGGGGGATGGAGCACCTCTCCAGCCTGCCGCGCGGGTCGGGCGCGCTCGGCTTCTACAGCGCCGACGAGCGGGACAAGCGCACGCCGATCCTTTCGGTCCGGATCGCCAGCGACCTGCCCGAGGAGGAACGGCCGCTCTACGAATATCTCTCGACCGAGAGCGAGAGTTTCGAGCGCTATGTCGCGGCCCGCGCCAACCGGCGCGATCCCTTCTTCATCGTGCCGGCAGGCGGCGCGGATATCTGCAACATTCCCGTGCCGGTGCGCGCGTTCGAATACGCGGACGACGAGTGAGCGATAGCCTTGCCGCGACTCTTCCCCTGACGCGCTGGGAGGGCGAGCGGGGCACCTATCACCTCGTCACATTCACCGGCGCCCAAGCCGAGGAACTGGCCGCGCGGGCGATGATGGAACGGCTCGAAACAGGCCGGGCGCGCGGCTTCGGATCGCTCAAGGTGACGGCGCGGATCGGGGCGAGCGAATGGCGCACCTCTATCTTTCCGCAGAAGGGCAAGGCCGAGTGGATACTGCTGGTCTCGCGCACAGTCATCCGCGCCGAAGACCTCGCGCCCGGCGACCCCGCGCACGTCATCCTGACCTTTTGAGGGAACGCAGGCCCAAGTCCCTCATTAACCTATGTATGACGGACCAAGCACCTAGCGCGGGAACGTCCCCGCAACCCCGCCCCGACCATTTTCGCGCGCGCAATCCGCGGGCCGCTTCGGCCGGTCCCTTCGCGCGCTTCTTCCGCCGTCGCGGCGCGCTCGACCTGACCCGCGATGCTTCCGGCCACCGCCGCTATGCCTGGCTGCATGAGGATATGCTGACATGAAAATCGCCGACCGCAAGGAATTCGCCAGCAAGGCGCCGCCGCTTACCGTCCCGCCCGAGACGATGGTCTATGACGCCGTCACCCAGATGGCGGAGAAGAATTTCGGTTCGGTGATCGTCACCGACGGCGATCGGCGCGTGCTCGGCGTGATGACCGAACGCGACATCTTCCGCCGTGTGATCGGCGCAAGCCGTGACCCCAAGACGACCCCGGTGAGCGAGGTGATGACGACCGAAGTGCGCATGGCGCACAAGGACGACAACGTGCTCGACTGGCTGCAGGTCATGTCGAACGAACGCTTTCGCCGCCTGCCGGTGGTGGACGAGGACAACCGCCTCGTCGCGGTGATGAGCCAGGGCGATTTCGTGAGCTATACCTGGCCGCAGCTCCTCACCCAGTTCTCGCAGATGGCGCAGGCGACGCTGACGCCTGCGTTCAACCCGCTGATGATCGTCTTTGGCGGGTTGGTCTATGCTGTGCTGGTGGTGCTGATCGTGGTCGCCTTCATCGGCTAGGAAAACCGGCTTACATCCGTTCGGCCTGCGCGACCGCATCGCTCGCGCGGAGGGCGGAAAGGATGCGGGTCAGGTGGGCGAGATCCTGCACTTCGGCGGCAATTTCATAGCTGGTGAAGGGATGGTCGAGCTGGGTCTGCAGCAGGCTGGTGACGTTGGCCTTGTTCTGAGCGAAGATCCCCGCCATTTCCGCGAGCGTGCCGGGCCGGTCGTAAAGCGTGACGCCGAGCCTGCCGACCGCGCCCTGCGAACGCTTGCCCCATGACAGGTCGAGCCAGTCGGTATCGACGCCATTGGCAAGCTCGAGGCAGTCGATTGCGTGGACCAGCACCGTCTCGCCCTTGCGCCTGATGCCTACGATGCGGTCTCCCGGGACCGGGTGACAGCAGGTCGCAAGCTCGAACGCGACGCCGGGCGTCAGGCCGCGGATCGAGATGACCCGCTCGCGGCTCGGCCATTCCTCGTCCTCCTCCAGATCGGCGGTGCAGCCGGGCACGAGCGCCTCCATCACCTCGCGGTCGCTCAGCTTGGCCGCGCCGATCGCGAACATGAGATCCTCCGGCTCCTCCATCTCGAGCCGTTCCAGCGCGACCTTGATCGCCTTCTTGCCGATCCGTGCCGGGACACGCGCGGCGATCTCGTCGAACAGCTTTTCGCCGATCGAGGCGACTTCGGCGCGTTCCTTCATCCGCACCGAACGGCGGATCGCGGCGCGCGCCTTGCCGGTGACGACGAAACCCAGCCAGGACAATTGCGGCTCGGCATTCGTGCCCTTGATGATCTCGACCACGTCGCCATTATCGAGCGGGGTGCGCAGCGGCATGTGCCTCCCGTTGATCTTCGCGCCGACCGTGGCGAGGCCGAGATCGGTATGCACGGCAAAGGCGAAATCGACCGAGGTCGCGCCCTTGGGCAGCTGGAACAGCGCCCCCTTGGGCGTGAAGGCGAAGATGCGGTCCTGGTAGATCGCCATGCGCGTATGCTCGAGCAGTTCCTCGGCATCGTGGCTCGCATCGACGATCTCGATCAGGTCGCGCAGCCAGCCGACCTGCCCGTCGGCCTTGTCGTGCTGTTTGTAGGCCCAGTGCGCGGCGAGGCCGAATTCGTTGCGCCGGTGCATCTCCCGGGTGCGGATCTGGACTTCGACCCGCATCGAATTCTCGTACATCAGCGAGGTGTGCAAGCTGCGGTAGCCATTGGTCTTGGGCGTTGAGATGTAGTCCTTGAACCGCCCGGGCAAAAATTGCCATGTCGTGTGAAGGACGCCCAGCGCGCGGTAGCAATCCGTTTCGCTGTCGGTGATGACGCGGAACGCCATGATGTCCGTCACCTGCTCGAAGGAGACGTGGCGCTCGCTCATCTTGAGCCAGATCGAATAGGGATGCTTCTCGCGCCCCATCACCTCGACCTTGAGCCCGGCCTCGGCGAGGCATTGCTTTATCCTGAGCGCGATCGCATCGACCTGTCCGCCGTCCTGGCTGCGCAGCTGTTCGAGCCGTTTGGTGATCGTCGTATAGGCTTCGGGCTCCAGCTCGCGGAAGGCGAGCGCCTGCATCTCGCGCATGTATTCGTACATCCCGACGCGCTCGGCGAGCGGGGCGTAGATATCCATCGTCTCGCGCGCGATGCGCTGGCGTTTCTCAGGCTTCTTGATGAAATGGAGCGTGCGCATGTTGTGCAGGCGGTCGGCCAGCTTGACCAGCAGGACGCGGATGTCCTCGGACATGGCGAGCAGGAACTTGCGCAGGTTTTCCGCCGCCCGCTCGTTTTCGGGCATGGCCTCGATCTTGGACAGCTTGGTCACGCCGTCGACCAGCCGCGCGACCTCCGGTCCGAAATGCTGCTCGATATCGTCGATCGTCGCGAGCGTGTCCTCGACCGTGTCGTGGAGCAGCGCGGTTATGATCGTCTCCTGGTCGAGCTGGAGATCGGTCATCAGGCCGGCGACCTCGATCGGATGGCTGAAATAGGGATCGCCGCTCGCGCGCTTCTGGGTGCCGTGTTTCTGCACGGTGTAGACATAGGCACGGTTGAGCGCCGCCTCATCGGCGTCCGGGTCGTAGGTCTTGACCTTCTCGACGAGTTCGTACTGGCGCAGCATCGCTTGCGAATATGTGCCGCGCCTGCGCGCACGGCAAGCGTTAAGGGCGCATCAGCTCCACGTCGCCCTTGGCGGCAGGCTCATCAGAATCGCATCGATATTTCCGCCGGTCTTCAGGCCGAAGATCGTGCCGCGATCGTAAACGAGGTTGAATTCGGCATAACGGCCCCGGTATTCGAGCTGGCGCGCTTCGTCGGAGGCGTCGAAATCCTGTCCCATGCGCTTGCGCACGAGCTTGGGGAAAATGTCGAGGAACGCTTTTCCAACATCCTGCGTGAAGGCGAAATTGCGCTCGAAGCTAGCGTCATCGGTGCATTCGAGGTGGTCGTAGAAGATCCCGCCCACGCCGCGATGGCATTCGCGGTGGGGGATATAGAAATAATCGTCCGCCCATTTCTTGTAGCGTTCGTAATAGGTCGGGTTGTGGGCCATGCAGGCCGCGCGCATCGAGGCGTGGAATTCCTCGGTGTCGTCTTCATAGGGGATCGGCGGATTGAGATCAGCGCCGCCGCCGAACCATGCCTTTTCCGTGGTGAGGAAGCGCGTGTTCATGTGGACCGCAGGGACATGCGGGTTCGCCATGTGCGCGACGAGGCTGATGCCGGTCGCGTTGAAGCCGGGAGCCTCGGCGCTCGCACCGTTGACCTGGCCTGCGAATTCCTTGGAGAAATTGCCGCGCACGGTCGAAACGTTGACCCCGACCTTCTCGAACACCTGGCCCTTCATCAGGCCCTGGACGCCCCCGCCGGGGTCCTCGTTGCCTTCTTCCTCGCGGTCCCAGGGCGTGTACTGGAAGGCGGCATCGGACCCGGCCTCGCGCTCGATCGCCTCGAATTCGGCGCAGATATTGTCGCGCAGCTGCTCGAACCATTCCTTCGCCCGCGCGGTGTGGGCTGCCCAATCGCTCATTCGTGATCCCCGTCCTGTAACCGTGTTTGACATCGAGCATCGACACAGGCGCCCGGCGTGTCAATCGGCTTTGACAGGGATGGAGGGCAATTCGGTGGACGGACGATGGGCCGTACGATCGGGCACTTGCCTTCATGCGGCAGGCGGGGCACAGGAGCGCACATGGTTCCCGTTTCGTTCGCCCCGTTCGAACTCGCCGGAGAGGAATTCGTCCTCACGAAAAGCGGCGCGCTCTACTGGCCTCGCGAGCGCGCGCTGCTGGTCGCGGACCTGCATCTCGAAAAGGGCAGCTGGTATGCGAGGCACGGCGCGCTGCTGCCGCCCTATGACAGCCGCGAAACGCTCGAGCGGCTGGCCGACGCGGTCAAGGCGACGGGCGCGCGGCGCGTCATCACGCTGGGCGATAATTTCCACGATGACGCGGGGACCGAGCGGCTCGACCCTTACGCCGCTGGCATGCTGGAGGCGCTCACCCGCGCGCTCGACTGGGTGTGGATCACGGGCAATCACGATGCGGGGCAGCACCGAGCCTTCGGGGCCGAGCTGGCCGAGGAGATGGAGGTTTCCGGAATCGTCCTCAGGCACGAAGCGAAGCCGGGCGAGACGAAGGCGGAACTGTCCGGCCACTTCCACCCCAAGCTGCGCATGAAAGTGCGCGAGCGGTACATCGCGCGACCCTGCGGGGTGGTTAGCCGGTCGGGCGCATCCGAACGCATGATCCTCCCCGCCTTTGGCGCCTATACCGGCGGGATGGATGCGGGCGCGCCGGAAATCCTCGCCGCGCTCAGCCCGGCGCACGAAGTCGACGCGGTGATGGCGGCGAAGGACAGGCTGGTGCGCTTCCCGCTGTTTCGCGCGGCAGCCTGAGACTCCATCTGGCGCAATCGCGCGTTTCCGATTACATTGAAGACTCAACCCAAGGCAGTAACAGGAGAACACACATAGCCCGTCCACCCCGGCGTTCGATGGCCCCGCCCGTCAAAAGCGGCCCTCGCTACGATCAATTCATCCAAGTTCCAAAGGTCCGCGTCATCGACGACGAGGGCGAGAATCTCGGAGTCATGTACACCCGCGAAGCTGTCGAGCAGGCCCAGGAGAAGGGGCTGAACCTCGTCGAAGTGTCCCCTAATGCGGACCCGCCCGTGTGCAAGTTCCTCGATGTCGGCAAATACCGCTACGAAGCCCAGAAAAAGGCCAATGCGGCGCGCAAGACGCAGAAGACTCAGGACATCAAGGAAGTTAAGATGCGTCCGAACATCGACACGCACGACTACGACGTGAAGATGAAGAACGTGAACAAGTTCATCGGCAATGGCGACAAGGTGAAGGTCACGCTCCGCTTCCGCGGGCGCGAAATGGCGCACCAGCATCTCGGCATGGACCTGCTCAGGCGGGTCCAGGAAGACGTCGAGGAGATCGCCAAGGTCGAAGCCTTCCCGCGCCTCGAGGGGCGCCAGATGCTGATGGTGCTCGCGCCCAAATAGGCGCGGGGCCGCCCGGCTTCCGGAACATCCGTCCACGCACCTGCGGCCGCGCGCAAGCGGGCTTTACAGCCGGCACGCGCGCGTCCGCAGGCGTGCGTGAGATCGTGGCATTCGAAGGGCCGGGTCGCCGCCAGACGGAAGGAACTCCGTTCGTCGTCGACGAACGGCTTCACGCCTTCGACAAAGCACAAAATGCACCCGATTGCGGCGCACATCCGTAAGATTTTTCGCGCTATAAGGACTGTCAAGGGCGAAGGCGGAAAACTCCATTCCCGCCGATCGCCCGGCGCGCCTGTCAGTCCCCACTATCAGGCGCGCCCCGGACAAACGTTGCGATGTCCCTCCGCGGGGATGTCGGCATGCAGACAAGGGCCTGACAAGGCCACGAGAAACGAAAGAAAGGTAGACGTGACGAGACATCCCCGCCCCGCCCCGCGCTCTCTCACCGCGCTCGCGGCCCTTGCCGCAGCCGCCCTCGGCGCGCCGCTTGCAGCGCAGGCAAGCCTCGCGGTCGAACCCGAATACCGCACCTTCGTGCCCCAGGAAAACCCGAACGAGGACGGGATAGACTATTCGATCTGGACCGAGGCGATGAAGAACCTTGTCGTCTCGATGGGCCCCTCGCTGCGCCAGGGCGCGGGCCGGCCAGACCCCAGCTTCGGATCGCGCCGCCAGTACGGCCATGTCTCGCGCTATCGGCTCGAAGGCAACAGGCTCATGTTCAGCTTTCTCGACGACGCGGTGATCGACAGCTTCACCGAATATCGCCGCGATCTCGAGGCGACCGCCGACAAGATCGACATCCAGAAACTGTCGCGCAACGAACAGCTCGCCTACTGGATCAATCTCCACAATGTCGCCGTGGTCGAACAGATCGCAAGAAGCTGGCCGGTGCGCCAGCCGCGCGAGATCAAGGTCGACGGCGTGCCGCTCGACGAGGCCGGGTTCATCACGGTCGAAGGCGTCGCCCTCAGTCCGCGCGACATACGCGAGAAGATCGTCTATCCCAACTGGCGCGATCCCAAGGTCATCTACGGCTTCTGGCGCGGCGAGATCGGCGGGCCGTCGATCCAGCGCGAGGCCTTCAACGCCGAAAACGTCGCGCGCCTGCTCGAAAAGGGCGCGAGCGAATTCGTTAATTCGCTGCGCGGGACCGAAAAGGCGGGCGACACGCTCGAAGTCTCCGAACTCTACCGCGAGGCAGCACCCTTCTATTTTCCCGATTTCGAGAAGGACGTCCGTGCGCACCTGCGCCAATACGCCAAGCCCGAGGTGATCGCGATCCTCGACGGCACGACGCAATCGCGCGCGACGATCCGCGAATGGGACATCGCCGATCTCGCCGGAGGCGTCCGCGAGCCGACCTACCAGAACATCACGTCCAACGGAGTCGCGGTGACGACCCGCATCCCGCAGAGCATGGCGCGCCTGCTCGCCCAGCGTGAACAGAAGTTCCAGAAGATCATTCGCGAAGGCCGCACCGGAACGGTGACCTTCAGCAATCTCAAGCTGCCCGGAGAGGAAGGCGAAGAGACCGACGGCGAGGTGAAATGAGCGTGCGCGGGGCACGCTCCGCGCAGCAACGAAGCGGCCCCGGTGACCTGCACGGCACGGGCTGGTCCGCCAAGGCCGAAGGCCGCCGGTCCCCCTGCCGGCGGCCTTTGTCGTTTCCGACGTCTTACTATGGATTTTGCGCGGCACACTTCTATCCTGCGCGGCGATGTTACGCATGATCGTTCCGATGCTCGCACTGGCCGCCGCCGCGCTAGGCGCGCCCCCCGCCCTCGCCCAGCCCGCCCTCGCCCAGCCCGCCCTTGCACCGCCCCAGGAGGCACGCTCCGCCCCGGCGAGCGAGGGAGAGGACCGCTTCGACACCTTCGATCCGAAAGCCGAACGGCGCGAACACCGCATCGATTATTCGGTCTGGACCGAGGCGCTCCGGGCCTTCGTGATCGACATGGGGCCGCCGCTCAGGAAGATGCCCTTTGCGGGCGCCGGAACGCTTGGCACTAACATCAGGGTCGGGCACAATTCGATTTACCGCCTCGACGGGGCGATGGTCGGATTTTCGCTGATGGACGTCGAGGTCATGGCGAATATCGGCCAATATCGCCGCGATCTCGAGAAGGTCGCCGACGAACTCGACATCCAGTCGCTCCCTCGCAACGAACAGCTCGCCTATTGGCTCAACCTCCACAATGTCGCGATGATCGAACAGGTCGCCGCGAACTGGCCCGAGCGCCAACCGCGCGAGATCGAACTGGACGGCGTTCCGCTCGATGAAGCGCGCTTCATCACGGTCGAGGGCGTCGCGCTTTCGCCGCGCGACATCCGCGAGAGGATCGTCTTCGCCAACTGGAAAAGCCCGGAGGTATTCTACGGCTTCTGGCGCGGCGAGATCGGCGGCCCGGCGATGCAGCGCACGGCGTTCGACGGGCGCACTGTCGGCCAGCAGCTAGCCGACGCGGCCGGGGAATTCGTCAATTCGCGGCGCGGCACGGAAAAGCGCGGGCGCACGCTTCACGTCTCCGAATACTACGCCGAGATCGCGCGTTACTTCTTCCCCGATTTCGAACCCGACCTGCGCGCGCATCTGGCCGAATATGTCGAGGGCGAGGTTGCCGACATGCTCGCGCGGAGCGAGCGGATCGAGCCGAGCCTCTACGAGCACGACATCGCCGATCTTGCCGGAGGAAGGCGCAACGGCGCCTTCTTCGCCAAAGGGCGGCTCGATCCGGGAGCCGCGGCTCTGCTTGAGCAGCGGGCGCAAAAGCTCCGCTACGTGCGCCGCAAGATGCCGCCGGAAGGGCGGATCTTCTTCAGCAATATCGACCTCCCGGGTGATCTCGATAACAAGAGCGAAGTCGAATAGGCGCCGCGCCAACAGGAATTGATATTCGAGGGCGTTTCCATGTAACATCATGTCATGGCGCGAGCCATGACGGGGCGAACCAAAAGACAGGCTCGTTGGGCCTGCCGATCGAAGGAGTCGCGATGATGAAGAAATCTGCCTTTGCCACCTCCTCCCTTGCTGTCGCTGCTCTGCTGGCGACCGGGCTATCCCCCGCGCTGGCCGAAAACGCCACGACCGCCGCCGCTTTCACGGCGGACCAGGGCGTCGCAGCGCCGGACCCCCTTGCCCGCTTCGTCCCAGCCGCAGACCGGACCGATCACACGATCGACTACCGCCATTGGGACGAGGCGCTGGCCTGGTTCGTCATCCCGATGGGCCCGCCGCTTCGCATCACCCCGCCCCCGAAGGCCGAACCGCGGCTCGGCACGCGCATCACCTATGGTCACACCTCGCGCTTCCGGCTCGAGGGCAATCGCATCGCCTTCTCGATGCTGACCGACGAAGTCCGCGCGGCTCTGACGGAGTATCGTCAGGACCTGGAGCGGGTCGGGACCGAGCTCGACCTCGCCCGTCTCCCGCGCAATGAACAGCTCGCCTATTGGCTCAACCTGCACAATGTCGCGGTGATCGAGGCGCTCGCCCACGAATATCCGCTGCGCACCCCGGCGGAAGGTCGCTTCGGAACGAACGACGAGAGTTTGCAGGACGCCACGCTCGTGACGGTGAAGGGCGTCGCGCTGTCCCCGCGCGACATCCGCGAGAGGATCGTATATCCCAACTGGCGCGATCCCAAGGTCATCTACGGCTTCTGGCGCGGCGAGATCGGCGGGCCGTCGATCCAGCGGCTCGCCTATAGCGGGGCGAATGTCGACACCCTGCTCGATTTCGGGGCGGAGGAATTCGCCAATTCGCTGCGCGGGGTCGATGCCTGGGGCGGGCGCCTGCGCGTCAGCCGGATCTACGACGAGGCAAAGCCCTTCTATTTCGCCGACGAGGACGTCCTGCGCGATCACCTGCGGCAGTACGCGCGCGAGGACGTGCAGGAACTGATCGAGAAAAACGCCCGCGTTTCCTACACCATCTATGACGAGGACATCGCCGACCTGATGTTCGGCAAGGGCGATCCCGACCTCAACGTCCTGTGCACAGTCGACGAAACTTCGATCGGAGCCGCCTGCACCTTGGCGGGCGCGATCCCCGATGCGGCGGCGATGCGGCTGATGGAAGAGCGCGCGCAGAAACTCTATCGCGCGTGGAAGCGCGGCATCCGCACCGGTATGGTGATCTTCGGCGACGGGATGGATGGCGAGTACGGGGAGCCCAAGGAGGTCCGCTGACCGCTCCGCGACCCCTTCGCCTCGATCGCACGGCGGGCTTGCCCTTGCCTTCCGGCTCCGCGATGAATGGTCCGCCGCGGGCCGGCGCGCCTGACCAAAGCGACCCGCGCCGCGGCAAGGAGGGGGAGCTTCATGCGAATGGATGCGCGCCGGATCGGTCTCGTCGTCGGCCCGCTCGCCTTCGCGCTGACGGTCTTCGCCCCGCCCCCTGCCGCCATGCCGGCCGAAGCATGGCTGGTCGCCGGGCTCGTCGTCTGGATGGCAAGCTGGTGGATGACCGAGGCGGTGCCGCTCACCGTGACCGCGCTGCTCCCGTTCCTCGTGCTGCCCTTCGGCGGCGTTGCGACCGCGGCCGAGACCGCCAGCACCTATTATTCGCCAATCCTTTTCCTGCTGCTGGGCGGCGCCTTCATCGCGCTTTGCATAGAACGCACCGGGCTCCACAAGCGCCTCAGCCTCGCGATCCTGCGCATGGTCGGGGCCGGCGGAGGCAAGACGCAGCTTCTGCTCGCCTTCATGATCGCGGCAGCCCTGCTTTCGATGCTGATCTCGAACACCTCGACGAGCCTCATCATGATGCCGATGGCGCTCGCGGTGCTTGCCGGAGGAGAGGCGCTGCCCAAGGGAAGCGGCCCGGCCCCGACCACAGGCGCGAACGGCGCGCCCGATAAGGAAGGCCTTTCGGGAGCGCTGCCGATGGGCATCGCCTTCGCCTCCTCGATCGGCGGGCTGGGCACGATCGTCGGCTCGCCCACCAATGCCATCGCGATCGGGCTGCTCGATTCCGGCATCGGGATGCGGATCAGTTTCGCGCAATGGACGCTCTATGGCCTGCCCATCGTGATCCTCGGCGTGCCGATCGCGGCCTTCATCATCGCCCGGTTCCAGCACGTGGCGGACCATGACTTCGACGTGGCCGCCGCGCGCGAGGCGATTGCCTGCAAGCCCGGCTGGAGCGCGCCCGAGCTGCGGCTCACGGTGATCGTCGCGCTGACCTTCCTTGCCTGGATGACGCGTCCACTCGTCACGCCCTTCCTGCCCGAGGGATCGTGGGGTGACGGGACCATCGCGGTCATCGCGAGCTTTGCGCTGTTCCTTTTGCCCGATGGGACCGGGCGGCCGCTGCTGGTCTGGCGCGAGGCCGACCGAGCGCCCTGGGGGATCATCTTGATGTTCGGCGGGGGCCTCGCGCTCGCTGCGGGGATGCAGCAATCGGGCCTTGCCCAATGGCTCGGCCAGGCGCTGCTCCCGCTCGAGACCTGGCCGCTTCCGCTGGTCGCGCTGGCGATCGTGGCGATGATCATCGTCGTCACCGAATTCGCGAGCAATGTCGCAACCGCCAGCGCGATCATCCCGGTCGTGGCCGCGCTCACCATTGCCCTTGGCGTGGACCCGATCCTGCTAGCGATGCCGGCCGCGCTCGCTTCGAGCTGGGGTTTCATGCTGCCCGCCGGGACCGGCCCCAATGCGATCGCGTGGAGCACCGGGCGCATTCGGATCGAACGTATGGTCGGAGCCGGCCTCGTGCTCGATCTGGTCGGCGTGGTTCTGATCGTCGCGGGCGTCTGGGCAGTGGCCGCGCTGGTCTAGCCCGCGCCTTGCGCGTCCAAGCCGCGCGCGATAGTTCGTTGTGGCGAGTCCCGTGCAAGGGAGATGCGTTCCTGCGGAGGTTAGGAACGGGCGCCCCGGGCCTCGCACGAAAGAGAGAGAGCTCCTGCCTTCCTGGGAGCGTGAGACAAGGAAGGGAATCCGCACATGACGGACGCCATCGACGCCACCGATACTCCGACTCCGCGCCGCAAGCCGAAGCCCGAGAACACCACCATCGCCGGACGCGAATTGAAACCCTCGACCCTGATGATGGGGCTGGGCTACGATCCGGTGCTTTCCGAAGGCTCATTGAAGGCCCCGATCTTCCTCACCTCGACCTTCGCTTTCGAAAGCGCGGCCGCGGGCAAGCGACATTTCGAAGGCATTACAGGGATGCGCGAAGGCGGTGCCGAAGGCCTCGTCTACTCGCGCTTCAACGGGCCGAACCAGGAAATCCTCGAGGATCGCCTCGCCGTTTGGGACGGGGCGGAGGACGCGCTGACCTTTTCATCGGGGATGACCGCGATCTGCATCCTGATGATGGCCTATGCGAACCAGAATGATGTGATCGTCCATTCCGGGCCGCTCTACGCTGCGTCGGAAGGCTTCGTCGCCAAGGTGCTGAGCCGCTTCGGCGTCACCTATGTCGACTTTCCCGCAGGCGCCAGCCGGGAGACGCTCGATGAGGTCATGGCGAAAGCGAAGCGCCAGGCCGACGAGCAGGGCGGCAAGGTCGCGCTGGTCTATCTCGAAAGCCCCGGCAACCCGACCAATGTGCTGGTCGACATCGAAGCGGTGAAAGAGGCGCGCGATGCCGCTCTCGACGGGCAGGAGACCCCGATCGCGATCGACAACACGTTCCTTGGCCCCCTGTGGCAGCGCCCGCTCGATCACGGCGCGGACATCGTCGCTTATTCGCTGACCAAGTATGTCGGCGGCCATTCGGACCTCGTCGCGGGTTCGATCGCGGGGGCGAAGAAATGGATGGACCCGGTCCGCGCGCTGAGGAACACGATGGGCGGGATCGTCGATCCGAACACCGCCTGGATGCTCCTGCGCAGCCTCGAGACGGTCGAACTGCGCATGCAGCGCGCGGGCGAGAACGCGGCGAGGGTCTGCGCCTTCCTCAAAAGCCATCCCAAGGTCGCAGGGCTCGGCTATCTCGGCATGATCGAGGACGCGCGCCAGCAGGACATCTACGACCGCCATTGCCTCGGCGCGGGTTCGACCTTCTCGCTGTTCCTTGAAGGGGGTGAGGAGGAATGCTTCCGCTTCCTCGACAACCTCACCATCGCCAAGCTCGCCGTCAGCCTCGGTGGGACCGAAACGCTGGCGAGCCATCCGGCGTCGATGACTCACCTTTCGGTTCCGCATGCGCGCAGGCAGCAGCTCGGCATCACCGACAGCCTCGTGCGGATCAGCATCGGGATCGAGGACGCGGACGACCTCATCGCCGATTTCGAGCAGGCTCTCGAACATGTCTGACCCGCGAAAGCCCGTCTTCCTCGTGATCGGGGCGGGCGCAGGGATCGGCGGGCAGGCGGCAAAACGCTTTGCAGCGGGCGGGTATCACGCGGTGCTCGCCCGCCGCTCGGATGAAGAGGGGCTGGCCCGGCTTGTCGCGGAGATCGAGGAAGCCGGCGGCAGCGCCACGCCCATGCTGATGAACGCGGCCGAGGACGGGGCGATCGAGGACCTCGTCGAGCATGTCGAGCGCGACATCGGTCCGATCGAGACGATGATCTACAATCTCGGCGCGCAGATCGGGAACCGCAGCCTTGCCGATACGCCGCACCGAATCTTCGAACTGGGCTGGCGGCTCGCCTGTTTCGGGCTGTTCCGGCTTGCCCATGCGGCCTTTCCCTCGATGGTGGAGCGGGCAAGGCGCGGCGGGCGACACGGCACCTTGCTCGTCACATCGGCCACGGCCGCGATGCGCGGCAATGCCGGGCAGCACAGCCATGCCGCCGCGATGGGGGGGCGGCGGATGCTGTGCCAGACCCTCAACGCCGAATTCGCGCCCAAGGGCATCCACGTCGCCCATGTCCTCGTCGATGGCGCGGTGGACAGCCCCGATACGCTCGGAAAGCTGCTTGGCGACAAGTACGAGGCGTTCAAGGCGAAAAAAGGTCCAGAAGGCGTGATCGATCCCGCCGTGCTGGCCGAGACCTACTGGCATCTCGCACAGCAGCCGCGCAATTGCTGGAGCCACGAAATCGACGTGCGGCCGTGGACCGATGTTCCATGGTGGAACGACAATCCGAACCCGGAGATCGATTCGAAAGGCAAGGGCTTCGCGGGTCCGGAAGCGGATTGATCGGTAGCGCGCCTAGCCGCGCGCCCCTATCCCCGCCACGTGCGCCTTTCCTCGCCGGCGCGCAGTACCTCGTAGGCGACCTGCAGCGCCTGGAATTCGCGTGCGGCCTCTTCATCGCCCGGCTTGACGTCGGGGTGGACCTGCTTGGCGCGCTGGCGATAGGCCTTCTTGATCGTCTCGAATTCGGCATCCGCCTCGAGTCCGAGCAGTTCGAGCGCGCGCATTTCGTCGGCGCTGCGCGATCCGTCGCCCGACCCGGCCCAGCCGTAATGCGCGCTTTCGGCATAGCCTGCGCTCTCGGCCCGCTCGGCCTTGGCGCGGGCTTCCTTCTCCGCCTTCTCGAGGCCCTCGAAATAATCCCATTTCGAATTGTATTCGGCCGCGTGGCGCTGGCAGAAATACCAGCGTTCCGGGCTGTTCGGCGCCTTGGGTGCGGGGCAGTCGCCCTTTTCCTCACAGCCGTGCCGATCGCACAGGCGCACCGTCGTCGCCTCGCGCGAGGCGTCGTAGCCGCGCCAGCGCGGAAAGCCCCAGTCGTTCGAGCGGCGCACGCGGCTCATGCGCGCGCGTCCGGACTGCGGGCGGTCATGACGTTGATCGATGGCATAGGGGCGTCAGTCTAGGGAAGCTGGGCGCGAAAGCAAAGCATGGTAAGCGGGGAACCAGTTTCTATATGAAATGTTGCATTGCGAAAGCCCATTCGGCTGCAATGACATTGAAGGACCCGCAAAGGGCCGCAGGAAGGACGCAAGTGATGAGTCAGCAACTCGCCTTTTCCAGCATCGCATCGGTGCTCGCCATGGCGTGCCTGTGCCTTGCGGCGGGGTCGCTCGAACGCGCCGATGCGCCGACCCTCGAGACGCTCGCAGTGTCTTCGCTCGAAGAGATAGCCTGAAGGCCTGACGGTCCGAGGCGTGCGGCCCGCCCCGCCATGAAGGCGGGACGGGTCCGATTTTCGATCAATTGATCACAACGCTCGCCGCGCGGCGATTGCGCGCCCATGCCTCGGGCGTGGAAGCGAGCGCCACCGGGCGTTCCTTGCCGTAGCTGACAGTGCGGATGCGATCGGGCGAAACGCCGAGGCTGACGAGGTAGTTCTTCGCCGCATTGGCGCGCCGTTCGCCCAGCGCGAGGTTGTATTCGCGTGTGCCTCGCTCGTCGGCATGCCCCTCGATCGTGAAGTTCACCTGCGGATAGCGCGCGAAATACTGCGCCTGCGCCTGCAGCGCGGCGGCATCCTGGCTGTCGATATTGTAGCGATCGGTGTCGAAATAGACCGTGGTCGAGGACCCCACCGCATCGGCGAAATGTTCCTGCGTGCCGACCGTCGGGCCGGTCGGGGTCGGAGCCGGCCGGGTATCGGTCGGGGCCGAGGTTTCGGCAGGAGCAGGCGGCAATTCCTCGGGCGCCTCCTTGGAACAGGCGGCAAGCGCGAGGGAAGACGTGACAAGCGCAGCGGCAGCGCAGCGCGAAAGGGAGATGTTCATTGGTCTGCTCTCCTTGTTTGGCCGGGCATCGTTGGCTGGCCCGGGCAGTCTAACACGAAAAACGCTGTCAGGGACGAATCGGTCCCCATGCCGGATCCGACGCGTCCACCGGCGTCGGCAATCTCCTCTCGTTGCGACCCGTAAGGTCGACTTGCCACAGGGACGAACGGCCGGAATTGCGGGCCGTCCGGAAGAACTGGATGATGCGGCCATTTGGCGCCCAGGTCGGGGCTTCGTCCTGCCAGCCGCGCGTCAGGACGCGCATGCTGCCGCCCGATGGCGTCATGACGGCGACGTTGAAATCGCCGGCGATCCGCGTGAAGGCGATCTGGTCGCCGCGCGGACTCCATTCAGGCGTCGCGCAGCGACCGCCGAAGAAGCTGATGCGGCGCTGGTTCGTACCGTCAGCGTCCATGACATAGCATTGCTGCGCGCCCGACCGGTCGCTTTCGAACACGATCTTGCTGCCGTCGGGCGAATAGGACCCGGCGATGTCGATGCCCGGCGCGCTGGTGAGCCGCTCGGGAGTGCCGCCCGTCACCGGCACGCGGTAGATGTCGGTGTTGCCCGCGACCGCCATCGAATAGAGGATGTGGCGCCCGTCGGGCGACCAGCGCGGGGCGAGCGTCGGATTGGCGTTCTCGGTGACGAGCTGCTGCCGCCCAGAACCGATGTCGTAGACATAGATCCGCGGGTTTCCATCGACATAGGAAAGATAGAGGATCTTCGAATAATCGGGCGAATAGCGCGGGGTGAGCGCGGTCGCGCTGCCCAGCGTGATGAAGCGATGATTGGCCCCGTCCGAATCCATCACCGCAAGGCGCTTGACCCGGTTATCCTTGGGGCCGGTCTCGGCGATATAGGCGATGCGGCTGTCGAAGAACGGGTCCTCGCCCGTCAACCGGGCATAGATGAGGTCCGAGCATTTGTGCGCCGCGCGCCGCCAGTCGGCCGGGCGCACCACCCAGCCTTCGCGGATCAATTCGTCCTTCAGCGCGACATCGTAGAGATAGCAGCCAACCACGAGCTTTTCGTCGTCGCGAGCGCGGACATAGCCGTGGACGAGCATTTCCGCGCCCCGCCCCGACCAGCTGCCCCAGGCGGGCGAGGTGATCTGGGAAAAATCGGGCTGCGGCAGGCTGTCCGGGCCGACCGGCTTGAACAGGCCGTTATTCCTGAGGTTCGCGGTGATGACCCGCGCGATCTCGCGGCCGAGCGCCTCGGTCCCATCGGTGCTGGCAGGGGTCGGCCGGTTGCGATCGGTCGCAAAGGCGGGGATCGCGACACCGATATCGGACCAGTCGCTTTCGTCGGTGACGGTGAAGGTGAGCCCGCCCTCGGCATCCTCGCCCGAGGCCTGCGTACCGGTGGTTTCGACCTCGCCGCCTTCGGCAAGCGGTTCTCCGAGATCGGTGGTCTGGGCGACGAGGGGAGACGGCGCGCAGGCGAGCGCGGCGACAGAGGCTAGAAGCGTGAAAGTTCGGGTCATCGGGAAAGGTTCCTATCGAAACGCGCGCCCCGGATCGACTTCCAGGCTTCGTAATATTCGTCCGGAAGATCGAAGGGCGCGGCGAGTTGCACGGCGCGGATGGCGCGTTCGGCGTGGAGCGCCTGCTGGGCGCGATTAGCGTCGTTGACGCCCCCTTGCCGCAGGACGCGCGGACGGCCCTTGAGGCTGCCGTCCTCGTTGAGGTCGAAGGCGAGTTCGGTGACCAGCAATTCCGCATCGGCCCCGCTCGGCGCAGTCCAGTGGGGGCGGATCTGGCGGACAATCGCCTGAATGATCGAGGCCTTCGCGCTCGCCCCGATCTGCGAAGCGGGGATGCGGGTTTCGTCGGTCGTGGTCGACGAGCCCGCGCCTTCGAGGAAATTCTCGCCGATCCGGCTGCCGCCTGCCGGCTCCTCGCGCGCAGGGCGGCTCGGCGTTCCGCGGGCAGGCTGGCGGTCGGGGCGGCTGCGCTCGCGGCTTGGTGCGGACTCGCGGGCAGCGGTGCGGGTCGGGGTTTGCGGCGCAGGAATTTGCGCGCGGGTTTCGGCAGGCACGGCCTCGGCCTCAGGCGCGGGACTTTCGGCCAATGTCGGCGCGATTGCGGCGCGGCTTTCGGGAACGGGATCGGGAGCGGTCGCCTCAAGCCCGACTTCGCTTGCGAGGCTCACCGTCATGCGTTGACTGACGGGAGGCGGCGGCGACATGCTCCATTGCAGCGCCAGCACCGCGACAAGCAGCGCATGCAGAACCAGCGCGGCCAGAAGGCCGGTGCGGTCCTCGCTGCGGAATGTGGCGGTCTCTCCCATGCTCACCCAATCGCTATGGCGGTGAAACTGAACCGTCGGTGACCAGTTCGATGCGGGTGAAGCCCGCGCGGTTCATCTCGCCCATCACCGCCATCACCCGGCCATAATCGAGCCCGCGGTCGCCGCGAAGCACGAGCGTGGGAAGCTTCCCGTCCCCACCCCGGCCTATCGCCGTCAGCGCATCGGGAAAGCCGCCAACGGGCACGGCCTCGTTCTCGAGGTAGATGCGCCCTTCGCCATCGATGCTGACCGTCACGGTGTCGGGCACTTCCTCGACCGGGTTGGCGCGGCTTTCGGGCAGTTCGATCGGCACGCCGACGGCCGGCAGCGTCACCGTCACCATGAAGATGATCAGCAGCACCAGCATGACATCGACCAGCGGCGTGACATTGATCTCAGCCATCGCTGCCCGGCGCGAGCGGCGGCGGCCCTTGCCGCGCGAGGAGGGGGAGAGCGAGACGCCCATCAGGCCTTGTCCAGCTCGCGGCTGAGCCCGGCATGGACCCGGTCGGCAAAGCGCTGCAGCCGCGCCTCGTAATGGTTCACGCGGTTCGAGAAACGGTTGTAGGCGATGACGGCAGGGATCGCAGCGAACAGGCCGATCGCGGTCGCGAACAGCGCCTCGGCAATGCCGGGGGCGACCACGGCGAGCGAAGCGCTCTGCTGCGCGCCGATCTGGAAGAAACTGTTCATGATGCCCCACACCGTCCCGAACAGGCCGACAAAGGGCGCGACCGAGCCCGTGCTCGCGAGGAAACCGAGCCGCCCGGCGAGTTCATCCGCCTCGAACGCGACCTGGCTTTCCATCGCCGCCGCAATCCGTTGGCGCGCGGCATCGGCGTCAAGCTTGCCCGCGCTGGTCGACTTCTTCCATTCCTCGAGCCCGGCCGCCGCGATCCGCGCCGAGGGGATCTCGCGCCGCTGCTGCTTGGTAAGCGTCGCCTCGCGGTCGCGCGTTTCCCAGAATTCCGTCTCGTAATCGCGCGACTTCTTTTCAAGATTGCCGGTGCGCAGGGTGAAGGAGACGATGATCGTCCATGTCCAGATGCTAGCGAGGATCAGGCCGATCATCACCGCCTGCACGACGATGTCGGCCTGCAGGAACAGCTCGAGCGGGTCGAGCCGGGTGGGCCCGGCCGCCGGGGTGGCGGCAGCAAGCAGGGTGATCGGCACGGCTCAGTTCTCTCCTTGGTCCATGAATTCGCGGAAGGCGCCGCGCCACTGCGCGGGCTGGCGTCGCGGGCGGCCTTCGGGGCTGATGAAACCCACGCGAAGGGTGGCTTCGCACAGGTCCTCTCCATCGCGGCGCGCGACCTGGTGCATCCGGCAGCTTGCCGCGCCGAGTTCGGTGCAGATCGTCTCGATCACCACGTCATCGTCCAGCTTTGCCGGGCGCAGATACTTGAGGTTCACTTCGGAGACCGCATATGCCCCCTCGCCCGCCTCGATCGCGGCGCGCTGGTCGATCTCGAGCAGGCGCAAAAGATCGGAACGCGCGCGTTCGAACCAGCGCAGGTAATTGGCGTGATAGGTGATGCCCGACAGGTCGGTGTCCTCGTAATAGACCCGCACGGCATAAAGGTGCCGCGCGCCGTCGATCATGCCGCCGGGAGGTGTCGGTTGGGTCATCGGCCTCGCGATTAGCGTTAACGGGATTCGCTGGCCAGAACCATTTGCAGGCCGTGCCTGAACAGCGGCGGAACGCCCTCGGTTCGCGTCCGGCCGCTTCAGTCGCGCGTCCGGATCATCGCTTCCAGATCATCGGGCCGAGCGGTTCGCCGCCGAAGATGTGGACATGGAGATGCGGCACTTCCTGCCCGGCATGAGGGCCGACATTGGCGAGCGCGCGGTAGCCGGGTTCAACAAGCCCCTTTTCGCGCGCGACATGGCCCACCGCCCGAACGAAGCCCGCGATCTCTTCCGCAGAGGCGCTGGCGCTGAAATCGTCCCAGCTGACATAGCGCCCCTTGGGAATCACCAGCGTGTGGTTCTCCGCCTGCGGGTTGATATCCTCGAAGGCGTAGGCCCATTCATCCTCGTAGACCTTGGTCGACGGGATTTCTCCGCGCAGGATTTTCGCGAAGATGTTGTCGTCGTCATAGGGCTTCGTCGCGTCGATCGGCATGGGGTCTCCTACTCCTTGGCGCTCCTGCTGGCCTTTTCCTCGATGCCCGACAGCCCCTCGCGCCGTTCCAGTTCGGCGAGGACATGGTCGAGCGACACGCCGCGCGCTGAGAGCAGGACGAGGAGGTGGAAAATGAGGTCCGCGCTTTCGCCGACCAGTTCCTCGTTGCTGCCCGCCACGCCTGCGATCACCGTCTCGGTAGCTTCCTCGCCCAGCTTCTGCGCGATCTTGGGCAGGCCCTTGGCGTTGAGTTTCGCGACGTAACTTTCGTCCGGCGAAGCGGCCCGGCGGGCGGCGATGGTTTCCTCGAGGCGGTGCAGCGTTTCCATGGCCGCCCCAATGCCCTCAATCGCCCCGCGCGGGCAAGCCCGCATCGCGCATTTCAGTCGCCGCGAGCCGGGAGGCCGGCGTCGCGGAGGGCCTTGTGCGCCTCGGCGATGGAATGCTGGCCGAAATGGAAGATCGAGGCGGCAAGGACCGCGCTCGCATGGCCCTCGCGCACGCCTTCGACTAGATGATCGAGATTGCCGACCCCGCCGCTCGCGATGACGGGGACGCTCACGGCATCGGCGATGGAGCGGGTGAGTTCGAGATCGTAGCCCTTCTTCGTCCCGTCGCCGTCCATGCTGGTGACGAGGAGTTCGCCCGCGCCCAGATCGGCAAGGCGCCGGGCGTGATCGAGCGCGTCGATGCCGGTGGGATTGCGGCCGCCATGGGTGAAGATCTCCCATTTCGGCGGCTCCTCGCCCGTCGTCGGCACGACGCGGCGCGCATCGACGCTGGCGACGACGCACTGGCTGCCGAATTTCGCGGCGATGTCGCGCACCAGTTCGGGCCGGGCGACCGCTGCCGAATTGACCGCGACCTTGTCAGCACCTGCGAGCAGCAGCGCGCGCGCATCCTCGGGCGTGCGCACCCCGCCGCCCACGGTCAGCGGCATGAAGCACACCTCGGCGGTGCGGCGCACGATATCGAGCAGCGTCCCGCGCCCTTCGTGGCTGGCGGAAATGTCGAGGAAGCACAGCTCGTCCGCGCCCGCGGCATCATAAGCGCGCGCCTGTTCGACCGGATCGCCGGCATCCTTGAGATCGACGAAATTGACGCCCTTGACCACGCGACCCTCGGCCACGTCGAGACAGGGAATGACACGGATGCGGACGGTCATGGAGACTCCTGCGGCGAGGCTGCGACAAAGACGCCGTTCGCAAGGCATTCATCGCCCTCGCACGTCCCGTCGAGCCCGAAGATGAGCAGGTAGGGCCAAAGGAAGCTTGCGAAGAATGCCCCCGCCATGCCGAATGCAAGTCCGTTCGACCCGAAACGCGGGGCCAGGAATTTGGCTACGGCAAGCGCGAGGAGCAGGAAAACGACCACATTGATCAGCGCATATTCGACCGTGCCGACGGTGATCCCGGCAAGAAAGGTGAGCCCGAGGAAAAGGAAACCCATCAGCCGCATGGCTCAGGCGCGCGCCCCCATCGCGATCGCCGCGGCAAGATCGAGCTTGCCCTCGTAGAGCGCGCGGCCCGTGATCACGCCCTCGATACCCTCATGCGCGTGGACCGACAGGATGTGGATGTCGTCGAGCCCGCGGACCCCGCCGCTCGCGATGACGGGAATGTCGACGCTGCGCGCGAGGTCCACGGTTGCGTCGATGTTGACGCCCTTCAGCAGACCGTCACGCCCGATATCGGTGAAAAGCAGTGAGGCGACGCCCGCATCCTCGAACCGCCGGGCGAGATCGACCACGGGCACGTCCGAAACCTCGGCCCAGCCTTCGGTCGCCACCATGCCATCGCGCGCATCCACCGCGACGACGATGCCGCCTTCCCATTCGCGCGCCATGTCCTTGACGAAATCGGGGTCCTTCAAGGCGGCGGAACCCATCACGACCCGCGCCACGCCGAGGTTGAACCAGCCCTCGACCGTCTTGGCATCGCGGATGCCTCCGCCGAGCTGGACGTAGCCCGGAAAGCGTTCGACGATCGCCTCGACCGCGGCGCGGTTTTCAGGGCGCCCGGCAAAGCTGCCGTCAAGATCGACGACGTGGAGATGCTCGGCCCCGGCTTCGGCAAACATCATTGCCTGCGCGGCCGGATCATCGCCATAGGTCGTGGCGCGATCCATGTCGCCTTCGGCAAGGCGCACGACCGCGCCGCCCTTCAGATCGATGGCGGGAAAGACGATCACGGATACCACTCCAGAAAACGGCTCAGTGTCGCAAGGCCATAGGCCTGGCTCTTCTCGGGATGGAACTGCACGCCCACCATGTTGTCCCGCGCGATTGCGGCGACAAGACCCTCGCCGTGATCGGTCAGCGCGGCGACGTCTGCGGCGCGCTCGGCGACGAAATGGTAGGAATGGAGGAAATACGCCTCGCCGCCTTCGAACACCTGGTGATCGCGGGCATGGGGCAGGAGGCCGACATCGTTCCAGCCCATGTGCGGCACCTTGATCGCCGGGTCGGCGGGTTCGATCAGCCGGACCTCGCCCGGGATCCAGCCCAGCCCCCTGGTCGTGCCGTGTTCCAGGCCGCGGGTCGCGAGCAATTGCATGCCGACGCAGATGCCGAGGAAGGGCGCACCGCCAACATGAACCCGCTCGGTCATCGCCTCGATCATGTGCGGGACCGCCTTCAGCCCCTTGGCGCAGGCCCTGAACGATCCGACCCCGGGCAGCACGATCCGGTCGGCCGCGCGCACGACATTGGGATCGTCGGTGACCGTAACGTTGGCTCCGACCCGTTTCAGCGCGTTGTGGACCGAATGGAGGTTGCCCGCGCCGTAATCCACGAGGGCCACCACCTCACCCACCGAGCTGCCCCTTCGTGCTCGGGATCGCCTCGCCCTTTCGAGGGTCGCGTTCGACGGCGGTTCGCATGGCCCGGGCGAAACCCTTGTAGAGGCTTTCGCAGATGTGGTGATTGTTGCTGCCGTAGATGAGTTCCATGTGCAGCGTGATCCCCGCGCTCTGGGCGATCGAATGGAACCAGTGTTCGATCAGTTCAGTGTCCCATTCACCGAGCTTTTCCTGCGTGAAGCCCGCCTTCCACACAAGGAAGGGCCGCCCCGAAATGTCGAGAGCGACGCGGCTGAGCGTCTCGTCCATCGGCGAATAGGCATGGCCGTAGCGGCCGATCCCTGCCTTGTCGCCCAATGCCTCGGAAAGCGCCTGGCCGAGCGCAATCGCCGAATCCTCGGTCGTGTGGTGCTGGTCGACGTGGAGGTCGCCTTCGACCTTCATGGTCACGTCGATCAGCGAATGACGGCTGAACTGTTCGACCATGTGATCGAGAAAGCCGATCCCGGTCGACACGTCATAGGCACCCGTCCCGTCGAGATCGACGGTGATGGCGATTTTCGTCTCGGCGGTCTCGCGCGATACCGAGCCGGTGCGCCTTGGCCTGGAGCTGTCGGAAACGCTGGTCATGGCCGCGCTATAGGCATGTCGCCGCCGCACGCAAGTGGGGCTCGCCGCAAGTGGCCCGTGCCGGCCGGGGGCAAAAGCGGGCGGGCGCGCACGAAACGCTTGACCGCGCTGGCAAGGCTCGCCACGATTCACCACGATATGAGCGAAGAAACGCCCGACAGCCTGATCCCCTACGACGAAATCGTGCAGGAAGCGCTGCGCGCCGTCGTCGGTCGCGTGCTGGGCGAGATCGAGCGCGGCGGCGGGAGCCTGCCGGGCAACCACCATTTCTATATCACCTTCAAGACGGCCGCGCACGGCGTTTCGATCCCCCAACACCTGCGCGAACGCTTTCCCGACGAGATGACGATCGTGCTCCAGAACAAGTTCTGGGACCTCGAAGTGCGCGAGGAGGATTTCACGGTCGGGCTTTCTTTCAACCAGATCCCGGCCAAGCTTCAGATCCCCTTTGCGGCGATCACCGCATTCGTAGACCCGGCGGTCGATTTCGGCTTGCAATTCCAGACCTCGGTGGAGGAACTTCCGCACGAGGAACACGATGATGCCGAAAATGACGGTGAGACGGTCGTAACCGATGGGGGCGAGGACGGCGACGGATCGAACGTCGTGACGGTGGATTTCGGAAGGAAGAAATAACGCCGCGATGGCTTTGACCCCATCCCCGCAAGACGCCGATCGGCAGGATCCCGAAGACCCGGACCGGCTCCCCCCCGCCGACGGCCCGAAAGCCCGCCGTGCAAGCCGGGCCATGCCGAGCCCCGATCCCAACACCAACCTGATGATCGCCGACATCGTTGTTCGCGGCGGCAGCCTGTTCCTGAGGCGCAAGCTCAAGGACCGGATGCTGCTGGAGGAATACGATCCAGAACAGGTCGCGAAATTCAAGGACGGCAGGGGATTGCTGCGCACGCTCGGCCTGTTCGGCGCGAGCCGGCTCGCCACGGGATCCATGCCGGGCCTCGCCCTGGTCGCCGGAGGGCTCGCAGCGAAGACGATCTACGACCGCGGGAAGGCGCGCCAGCTCCGCCGACGGCGGGCGCGCAAGGAAAGCGCGTCGCGCGGCTCCTGATCGCTCCCCCTTGATTTACGTGGCCGCTTTGCGGCAACGGGGCGCATGGACAGCCCTTCCCCAGTTCCCCCGATCCAGTCGCCCGCGTTGAAGCGCCGCGGCCTGATGTTCATCCTTTCCTCGCCATCGGGCGCGGGCAAGACGACGCTGTCGCGCATGCTTCTGGAACAGGACCCCGAAATCAAGCTCTCGGTCTCGGTCACCACCCGCCCGCCGCGCCCGGGCGAGGTCGACGGGGTGCATTACCATTTCAGAAGCGATGCCGAATTCGATGCCATGGTCGAGGAGGACGATTTCTACGAATGGGCCCACGTCTTCGGCTCTCGCTACGGCACGCCCAAGGGGATCATCCGCGCCGCCTTGAAGGAAGGGCAGGATTTCCTGTTCGACATCGACTGGCAGGGCACGCAGCAGCTTTACCAGAAGGACCAGCAGGACGTGGTCCGGGTGTTCATCCTGCCGCCCTCGATCGAGGAACTCCACCGCCGCCTGCGCAGCCGTGCCACCGACAGCGAAGAGGTGATCCAGAGCCGGATGGAACGCGCCCGGGCCGAAATCAGCCACTGGGACGGCTATGACTACGTCGTCATCAACGATGACGTGCAGCAATGCTTCGGCAAGGTGCGCGAAGTCCTCGATGCCGAACGGATGAAGCGCCAGCGCCAGACCGGGCTCATCCCGTTCGTGCGCGAACTGATGGCCGGCTGACCGCCGCGCCTGCGCATCTCATCCGAGCAGGAATTCCCCGTCGACATGGCGGAATTCGCGCGGGCCGAGGGTATGCTGGTGGGCGATCCGGACCGAATGGATCGCCGCCTCGATCTCGCGTCGCCAGTGGTCGAGGAAGCGGAACAGGATCGGATAATCCGGCGCCTCGTCGTAATCCTGCCAGACGAATTGCTGGATGAGCGAGGGGTAGTCGGGGAAGAAATAGAAGATCTCGGCCGTGAGCAGGCCCTCGCCCCGAAGCTGTCTTTCGAAATCCCTGTCCGCCATGCGCGCTCCTTCGCGTCAGCTTCCTCTCTCATGAGGGATGCTGCCGCGAAAGGAGTGCGCGGTCAATTGTTTCAAGCCCCGGTTTTCCCCCGACATTTCCTTGCCCGGGGAATGCGTGGCGCGTGGCACTCCTTGCGCCGAAGTGCCAAAGCCGTTGCTCAGCCCGCCGGGTCGCTGAAGCTTCCGGGCAGCGCCGCGTTCACGACCCCGCCATCGACGGTCAGCGTCTCGCCCACGACATAATCGCCCGCCCGGCTGCAAAGGTAGATCGCCGCAGCCGCCATGTCCTCGGGGCTGCCGATCCGCTTGGCCGGGATGACGCTGGCCGACGCGTCGGGCGCGTTCTTGGCGGCCTTGTTCATCTCGCTGGCGAAGGCGCCCGGCGCGATCGAGGTGACGATGATATTGTCCTGGATCAGCCGCGCCGCCATGCGCCGGGTGAGCTGGATGACGCCCGCCTTCGAGGCTTGGTAGGCATAGGTCTCCCACGGATTGATCCGCTGCCCGTCGATCGAGGACACGTGGATCACCTTGGCCGGATGATCGCCCTTGCCACCCGCTACGAGCAGTTCGTGGAGCTTCTGCGTCAGGAAGAACGGCGTCTTGACGTTGAGGTCCATCGTGCGGTGCCAGCCGGCCTCGGAGAATTCGAGATAGGGCTGGCCCCATGCAGCGCCCGCATTGTTGATGAGAATGTCGAGCCTGTCCTCGCGCTTGGCCATTTCGGCGGCGAGGGATTCGATCCCGTCCATCTGCGACAGGTCTGCGGGGATGCCGATCACCTTGCCCTCGCCGAAGGTCTCGTCGAATTCGGCGATGGTCGCTTCCATCTGCTCGACCTTGCGCGCCGAGATGTAGACGCGCGCCGCACCCGCCGAGAGCAGGCCCTCGACGAACATCTTGCCGATCCCGCGGCTGCCCCCGGTGACGAGCGCGATGCGCCCATCGAGGCTGAAAAGTTCCTGCACGTTCATTGTGTTATCCCTTCAATAGCCCGACATTTCGGCGACGCGGTTCGCGTGGTAATAGGCATCGCCGAGGAATTCGGCGAGCGCCCGGTCGCGCTTCATGAACAGGCCGATGTCGTATTCGTCGGTCATGCCGATGCCGCCATGCATCTGGACGCCTTCCTGCACCGCGAGGCGCGCGGTCTTCGCGACCTTGGCCTTGGCGACCGAGGTCATCATGTCCGCGCTTTCGGCGCCCGCATCGAGCAATTGCTGGGTCTTGATCGTGACCGCACGGGCGATCTCGACTTCGGAATAAAGATGCGCTGCGCGGTGCTGAAGCGCCTGGAATTCGCCGATCAGCTTGCCGAACTGCTTGCGCTGCTTGAGATAGTCGACCGTCCGGTCCATCGCCCCGCGCGCGACGCCGACGCCTTCGGCCGCCGCGCCGATGCGCCCGGCGCGCAGCATGGCATCGAGCACTTCGCGCCCGCCATCGACCTCGCCGATCACCGCATCGCCATCGAGTTCGACGCCGTCGAATTTGGTGTAAGTCGCCATCGAGCTGTCGACGAGGCGCACCGTGTCATGGCTCATGCCCTTGGCATCCTTCGGCACGGCGAAGAGGGTGATCCCCTCCGCCTCGCTGTCAGAGCCCGAGGTGCGCGCGGCAACCACGATCATGTCGGCGCTGCCGCCGTATACGACGAAGCTCTTGGAACCGGTCAGGCGGAAACCATTGCCCGATTTTTCCGCCCGGGTGGTGATGCGCTCGGGCCGGTGCTTGGCCGTCTCGTCCACCGCGACGGCAAAGACGCTGTCGCCCGCGACGAGGCCGGGCAGGTAACGCGCCTTCATGTCGTGCGAACCGTGGCTAAGCGCGGTCGCGGCAAGCACGGAGGAGGTGAGGAACGGCGAAGGGGTGAGATTGCGCCCGATTTCCTCGAGCACGATGCCCGCCTCGACATGGCCCATGCCGAGCCCCCCCTGATCCTCCTCGACGAGGATGCCGGTAAAGCCGAGCTCGGCCATCTGCTTCCACAATCCGTGACCGAAGCCGTCCTTGCAATCGCGGTCGCGCCAGTGGCGCAACTGCTTCTGGATGTTGCCTTCCTCGGCCATGAAGCTGCTGGCGGTGTCGGCCAGCATTGCCTGATCTTCGTCGTGGTAAAGGGGCATGGCGGACGGGTTCCTCTCTGTGTTCTGTGTGTCGTCTGGTTATCCGATGGTCAGCGGGCCGCTCCCGTATCGCCGGAAGCGGCCCGCTCGTCATTCATGGCTGGCCGGATCAGCCGCCCGGCAGTTCGAGAATGCGCTTGGAAACCACGTTGAGCATGACTTCCGAAGTGCCGCCCTCGATCGAGTTCGCCTTGGTCCGCAGCCAGCTCCTCGCCGGCTTGCCGCCGCCGGTGTCCTCGCTCTCCCATTCGAGGCTGCGCGAGCCGCCCGCTGCCATCATCAGCTCGTGGCGGCGCTTGTTGAGCTCGGTCCCGGCATATTTCATCATGTTAGGCTGGGCGGGATGGGCCCTTCCAGCCTTGGCCTCGTCGAGGAATTTCTCGCCCATCGCGGAATAGGCGAGGGCGTCGACGTCGAACATGGCGAGCTCTGCGCGCAGGACGGGGTCGAGATCATCGCCGGTCTTCGCCGCGTGGCGCTTCATCGCCGCGCCGATCGCCGCAGTGCGATCGCCGCCGCCCGCGCCCGAGATCATTTCGCGCTCATGGCCGAGGAGATACTTGGCCACGTCCCAGCCGCGATTGACCTCGCCCACCTGCGCGGGGATGTCCTCGCCATAGGACTTGGGCACGGCGACATCCTCTAGGAAGGTCTCGCAGAAGGGCGAATTGCCGCTGATGAGCTTGATCGGCTTGGTCGAAACACCCTTGGTCGCCATGTCGATCAGCATGAAGGTGATGCCCTGGTACTTGTTCGCCTTGTCCGTACGAACGAGACAGAAGATCCAGTCGGCCTGGTCGGCATAGGACGTCCACACCTTCTGGCCGTTGACCACCCAGTGATCGCACTTGTCCTCACCATAGGTCTGCAAGGACACGAGGTCGCTGCCCGAACCCGGCTCCGAATAGCCCTGGCACCAGCGGATTTCGCCGCGCGCGATTTCGTTGAGAAAGCGCTGCTTCTGTCCTTCGGTGCCGAAATGGAGCAGCGCCGGGCCGAGCATCCAGATGCCGAAGGAGGAAAGCGGCGGGCGCGCATCGATGCGGGCCATTTCCTCGCGCAGGACCTTGGCCTCGGGAGCCGAAAGGCCCGCGCCGCCATATTCCTTGGGCCATGCGGGAACGGTGTAGCCCTTTTCGACGCAGGCCTCGAACCAGGCTTTCTGCGCATCGTTCTTGAAGCTGGCATTGCGCCCGCCCCAATAGACGTCTTCTTCATCGCGCACGGGTTCGCGCATTTCGGCCGGGCAGTTCGCCTCGAGCCACTTGCGCGTTTCCATGCGGAATTGTTCCAGATCGCTCATGATCCGACTCTCCTCAGCTGTTCGTAAGCTCCCACTTGACCTTTACGTTAGCGTGATTTTCGCGGGGCCTGCAAGCGCTCTTGGCCCGCGGATCGGCCAAGACGCGATGCCGTAGCGTCAGGGCGCGCGCGCCCCATTCGATTGACGAAGCGCCCCCGCCGGGCCACTCTGCCGGGCGAGAGACGAGAGGAAACCGAGGGATGATCGCTGTATCCGGATTCGCCGGAAGCAAGCCCGTGCGCCTTGATGGGGGCAGGCCCGCATGAGCTTCGTGAAGGGCAGGCTGCCGCTCCGGCTCAAGATCGTGCACGGTTCGGGCGCGATCGCCTTTGGAGTGAAGGACGGCGGGTTCTCCTTCTTTCTCCTGCCCTTCTACAACCTCGTGCTGGGGGTCGAGGCCTGGATCGTCTCCGCCGCGCTGGCGACGGCGCTGGTGGTCGATGCTCTGGTCGATCCGCTGATCGGGCATCTTTCCGACCGCACCTATACCCGCTGGGGCCGCCGCCTGCCGTGGCTCTACATCGCGCCGATCCCGCTCGCGCTGATGTGGACCCTGCTGTGGTCGCCGCCCTTCACGGGCGCGCCGTCCTTCATCGAGATCGTCATGCTGGCGGTGGGGGTGCGGCTGCTGCTGTCGGCCTGCGAAGTGCCCTCGGTCAGCCTCGTGCCGGAAATCACCGAGGATTATGTCGAGCGCACCACGCTGTTCCGCTTCCGTTTCCTGTCGGGCTGGTTTGGCGGGCTGCTGATGATGATCCTCACCTTCAGCGTGTTCCTGCCGACACCCGAGGCGCAATTGCAGCCCGAAGGCTATGCCGCCTACGGCATCGCCGGGGCCTGCATCATGGCGGTGTCGGTGATCGGTTCGGCGGCGGGGCAGCACCGGATCGTGGCGAAGCGGCCCGAAAAGCGTCCCCCGCCCTTCTCGCTCACCGGCGCCTTTGTAGAGATCTTCGATGCCTTCCGCGAGCGGGCCTTTCTCATCTTCGCGCTCGGCGGGCTCGCGGCCTATGTCAGCCAGGGCATGACCTTTTCGATGACGCAATATCTCAACCTCTATGTCTGGCAGTTCAGCGAAACGGCCTTCCAGGCATACCCGCTGGTGCTCGGCGCGTCGGTGGTGCTGATGTTCCTGCTGGTCGGTCCGCTGCACAAGCGTTTCGGCAAGCCGGCGAGCGCTGCCGGCGGCGCGATCGCGGCGCTCGCCATCATCGCGGTACCCTATGCGCTGTTCCTGCTCGGCGCGTGGCCCGAAGTCGGCGGGACGCCTTCGACGGTCATGGTCATGGCGTTCTTCCTGTTCGCAAACACGGCGGGCATCGTCTCGATCATCTCGGCGACCTCGATGGTGGCCGAAATCGTCGAGGCGTTCGAGGAACGCACCGGCAAGCGCGCGGAGGCGACCTTCTATTCGGGCAACTGGCTGGTCCAGAAATGCGCGACCGGGGGCGGCATCATGCTGACCGGGCTCGTCATCTCGCTCATCGGCCTCGAACCCGGCACCCCGCAGGCCGAGGTCGAAGCGGGCGTGACCGCCGAACTCGCCCTGCTCTATCTCGGCGCGCTTGCCCTGCTGACCGTGGTTTCCGCCTTCTGGCTCGCCCGTTTCCCTATCACCCGCGAACAGCACGAGGCGCGCGTTGCGGCACGCCATGCCCGCGCCGAGGAGGATGGCGGGGAACCGGATACCGAAGCGCTCGCCGGAGAGCTCCGCCCCGGCCTGCGCGCCGGTGCAAGACCGCCCAAGGAACGCCCCCAGACCGGATAAGGCAAGGCGCCCATCGCAAATAGGAGCTTGGCGCTGGCATTTGCCTCTGCCACGGTTGGACGAGAGATTCGATTGCAAATCAGGACGAGAGAGGAACTCCCCCATGGATTTCGAACCCACCGAACGCCAGGTCTATTGGCGCGACCGCGTGCGCGGTTTCATCGAGCAGCACGTTCGCCCCAATGTCCCGGTCTATGACGAACAGGACCGCGAAGGCGATCGCTGGAAGGTCCTGCCCATCGTCGAGGAGATGAAGGCCAAGGCCAAGGAGCAGGGAATCTGGAACCTGTTCATGCCGCCGCGCAATGACAGCCATCACCATGTCGACGACAGCTTCGAATTCGAAGGTCCGGGCCTTACCAATCTCGAATACGCCCTGTGCGCCGAGGAAATGGGCCGCATCGGCTGGGCATCGGAAGTGTTCAACTGTTCCGCACCCGACACCGGCAACATGGAAGTGTTTCACCGCTACGGCACGCGCGAACAGAAGGAGGAATGGCTCCGCCCGCTGATGAACGGCGAAATCCGTTCCGCCTTCCTGATGACCGAGCCCTACACCGCATCCTCGGACGCGACGAACATCGAGACCCGGATCGAACGGGACGGCGACGAATACGTCATCAACGGGCGCAAGTGGTGGTCTTCGGGCCTCGGCGATCCGCGCTGCAAGGTCGCGATCGTAATGGGCAAGACCGATTTCGAGGCGCAGCGCCACGCCCAGCAGTCCATGATCCTGATGCCGATCGACACGCCCGGCGTGAACATCCTGCGCCACCTGCCCGTCTTCGGCTATGACGATGCCCCGCACGGCCACATGGAAGTCGAGATGAAGGACGTGCGCGTTCCCGCCTCGAACATCCTGCTGGGCGAAGGGCGCGGTTTCGAGATCGCGCAGGGCCGCCTTGGCCCGGGCCGCATCCACCACTGCATGCGCACGATCGGCGTCGCCGAGGAAGCGCTGGAGAAGATGTGCAAGCGCCTGCAGGAACGCGAAGCCTTCGGCAAGCCGATCTACAAGCATTCGGTGTGGGAGGAACGCGTCGCACGCGCCCGCATCGACATCGACATGACCCGCCTGCTCTGCCTGAAAGCGGCCGACATGATGGACAAGGTCGGCAACAAGGCGGCGAAGCAGGAAATCGCGATGATCAAGGTGCAGGCCCCCAACATGGCGCTGCGCATCATCGACGACGCGATCCAGGCCCATGGCGGCGGCGGCGTGTCGGAGGATTACGGCCTCGCCCGCTCCTACGCCAACCAGCGCACCCTGCGCCTCGCCGACGGGCCGGACGAGGTTCATGCCCGATCGATCGCGCGGATGGAATTCGGCAAGCACGCGCCGCAGGAAGGGCCGAGCGCAAATGCGCTGCGTTCCGGCCCTGCCCCGGCCAATGACAGCGACACGATGAGTTCGGGCGACATGGGGGTCGCGCGCTGACACGCGTTCGCCTGTAGGCGTACTGGTTCACGTCGTACATGCGGGGGGCCGCCTTTAGAGGGGTCCCCTGCTCTTCTGCAGCGCCTCACCCCGTGTTGGAAAGGCGCTCGGGCAATCAATTTAAGACGGAGAGGAAAATCCATGGCCAAGGCCGCCATCCTTGAAAAACCGGGCGAAGGCCTCGTCATCGGCGAGGTAGACTATGCCGATCCCGCCCCGCACGAAGTCCTGATCGACACCAAGGCCTGTGGCCTTTGCCATTCGGACCTCCATTTCATCGACGGCGCCTATCCCCACCCGCTCCCCTGCATTCCCGGGCACGAGGCGGCGGGCGTGGTCCGCGCGGTCGGCAGCGAAGTGAAGACAGTGAAGCCGGGCGACCACGTCGTCTCGTGCCTGTCCGCCTTCTGCGGCCATTGCGAATTCTGCGTGACGGGCCGCATGGCGCTATGCCTCGGCGCCGATACGCGCCGGGCGAAGGGGGCTGCACCGCGCATGACGCGAAAGGGCGGCGACCCGGTCAACCAGATGCTCAACCTCTCCGCCTTATCGGAGCAGATGCTGATTCACGAACACGCCTGCGTTTCTATCGACAAGGACATGCCGTTCGACCGCGCCGCGGTGATCGGCTGCGCGGTGACGACCGGCGCGGGGACGATCTTCAACGCGGTCAAGCTGACGCCGGGCGAGAGCGTGGCGGTGATCGGCTGCGGCGGCGTCGGCCTTGCCGCGATCAACGCCGCGAAGATCGCGGGAGCCGCGAAGATCATCGCCGCCGACCCGCTGCCCGAAAAGCGCAAGCTCGCCGAAGTGCTCGGCGCGACCCACACGGTCGACGCCCTGGCCGAGGACGCGGCGATGCAGATCATCGCAATCAGTGGCGGCGGGGTCCATTACGGGATCGAGGCGGTCGGGCGGCAGTCCAGCGCCGATCTCGCGGTCAAGTCGCTGCGCCGCGGCGGGACAGCGGTGATCCTCGGCATGATGCCGCTCGACTGCAAGGTCGGGCTCGGCGCGATGGACCTCCTAGGCGGCAAGAAATTGATGGGCGCGATCATGGGGATGAACCATTTTCCGGTGGACCTGCCGCGCCTCGTCGATTTCTACATGCGCGGGCTTCTGGACCTCGACACGATCATCGCCGAGCGGATTTCGCTCGATGACGTGAATGCAGGCTTCGACAAGTTGCGCGATGGCCATTTTGCGCGCAGCGTGGTGGTGTTCGATTGAGGCTGACACGATGACAGATGCACCGCAGATCGATTTCGACAAGGAAATGGTGGGCACGGTCGAAGTGCCCGAGGCCGACCGGCTCGACCTCGAGGCGCTGACCGCCTGGTTCGAGGCGAATGTCGAGGGGTTCGAAGGACCTATCAGCTACACCAAGTTCAAGGGCGGCCAGTCGAACCCGACCTACAAAATCGAGACGCCCGGGGCGAAATACGTCCTCAGGCGCCAGCCCTTCGGCAAGCTGCTGCCCTCCGCCCACGCGGTGGACCGCGAATACACCGCGATGACCGGGCTTTACCCGACCGGTTTTCCGGTCCCGCGCACCTATGGCCTGTGCGAGGACACCGACGTGATCGGCTCGAAGTTCTTCGTGATGAGCATGGCCGACGGGCGCAGCCTGTGGAACGGGGCGTTGCCGGGCATGTCGCCGGAGGAGCGCCGCGCGATCTACCACGCGCTGATCGACACGATGGCGGACCTGCACATGAACGATCCCGCCGCGATCGGCCTCAGCGATTACGGCAAGCCGACCGATTACTGCGCGCGCCAGATCGCGCGCTGGTCGAAGCAGTACAAGCTGTCCGAAACCGAGCACATGGAGCAAATGGAGCGGCTGATCGAATGGCTGCCCGAGACGATCCCGGCGCAGCACAATTCATCCGTCGTGCACGGCGATTACCGGCTCGACAACGTGATCTTTGACAAGACCGAGCCGAAGATCATCGCCGTGCTCGACTGGGAGTTGTCGACGCTGGGCGATCCGATCGCGGATTTCAGCTATCTCATGCTCAACTGGCACAATCCCGCGGACGGACGCGCGGGTCTGCTGGGGCTCGATCTCGAGGAACTCGGCATTCCGAGCAAAGAGGAGGCGGTGGACCGCTACGTCGCGCGCACGGGCTATCCCGTGCCGCCGATGGACTGGTATTTCGCCTACAACCTGTTCCGCCTCGCCGGCATCATGCAGGGGATCAAGAAGCGGGTGATCGACGGAACCGCTTCCTCCGCCCACGCCAAGGCGATGAGCGACCGCGTCGCGCCGCTGGTCGAGCGCGCGCACGAATTCGCGCTGAAGGCCGGGATGCCTGAATAGGGGCAAGAAAGGGCGCGGGGGCCCCTGGGCAGCCGCTCGCACTTCTGCCGCGATCCTTCATGGCGCGGGTCCCTGCCACGGCTCATCTCGCGATACCCTGCGCAGGCATGGACCTCGGGCCGGATGGCGCTCCGACGCGCGGAGTCCCTCGCGGGCCCGCCGGGCGTATTCCTTTCCGCACGTTTTCGCGCCTTGGTCCGAACCCGCACGAGGTCCCTTCCTGCGCCAAGGACTCGCATTGGGGCCAAAGGCAGAGGCTCTCTCTCAGAACCCCGCGCTGACGCTCACCACCGCGCCGGCATCGGCCGGGGCATCGGCGAAATGGCCCGGCTGGATGCGGTAGAACAGGCTGACCGTCGCATTGCCGAAAGCGCGCGCGCCCCACGGGCCCTGCCCCAAGGCGAAGGGCGTCGCCCAGGCCATCTCGCCCATCACCTCGCGCCCCGCCGGTTCGAGCGAGACCGCCTGCCGCGCGACCACCGGGCTCCGGCTGGCATAGTCCCACCCGGTCGCAAGGTCGAAATCGAGCGCCCCGCCCTCGACCCGCAGGGGCTGGCTGAGCCTGAAGCCGATCCGGTCGGCAGCGCCGAGCGCGCCCGTCTTCGCAAGGTCGAGCGACCATCCCTGCGTCACGAGCGCCGAGCCCTCGCCGAGCAGCGCTCCGGCGCGCGGGCGCGTGATCCCGCCGCGCACGGCGCCCGACAGGCTCCAGCCGGGGGCGACCTCGCCCGCCAGCGCGCCGTCGATGAAGACCGTGTCCGCGCCCGATATGCCGAGAGCGCGGTGAAAATGCGCGCCGAGCAGCGTCTCCTCCTCAGCCAGCCAGGTCGCGGATAGCCGCGCCTCGGCACTCCCGAAGCGGCGGTCGGCGGCGAGCGCGATGCTCGTCGTCGCGCGGGTTTCGGGAAGGCCGTAGATCACCTCCTCGGCGCGGCGGTTTTCGCCCAGCCATGCGCGCCCGCGCTCGGCCGAGAGCGTGATGCCCCATGCGCCCAGGCCCTGCCGCGCAGCGACGGCGAGGTCGCTGCTGACGGTGAAGCCTTCGTCGAGCCCGGCCTCGGGCGCGATCTGGAAAGCGGGGCGCGCCGGGGGCTTCCCGGCCCCGCCGCGCGCGCCTCCGCCAAGCCCCCGCGCGAGCCCGAGCGCGCCCTGCCCGAGCGCGAAGCCCGCCTCGAGATAGTCGCCGAGCCGCCCCGTCACGCGCGCGGCGAGGACCCGCGGGCCGTCGGCCTCTTCGGGCGCGAGGCGGAGTTCGCGCGACCATTGCAGGCCCGCCGCACGCTCCGTCTCGCCCAGCGTCAGCGCGAAGGACATTGCCTCGCCCACCGCGGCGCGGGTGAAGCCGGGCCGCTCGACCGCGCCCGCGAGCCGCCGGACCTGCGCCGCGGCGCGGGCGCGCCCGCCGAGGTCGCGGCGATAGGCGCGCTCGTAACGGTCGAGCACCACGCTCGTCAGGCGCATCGCGCCCAGCGCATCACCCATCGCCGCCGAGCCAACCGCGATATCCTCCCCCGCGGCGAGCGCGACCCCGCTCCCGGCAAGCGTAGTCGTCCCCTGCGGCGCGAAGGCCGCCGCGATGTCGAGGATGCCGCGTCCGTAGATCGCATCCACCCCGCCCGTCCCGGCGTCGCGCGCCGAGGTCAGCAGGATCTCGGCAATGTCCGCGCCCGAGAGGTTGGGAAAGGCCTCGGCCAGCAGCGCCACCGCCCCCGACACCTGCGGTGCGGCGAAGCTGGTGCCGGAAAAGAGCGTGACGAATTGCTGCCCGTCGATCGTCTCGATGAAGAGATCGCCATTGTCATAGACACAGCAGATCGCCTCCCCCCGCGCGGCGAGGTAGGAGGCGGCGAAGGACCCGGCGCGGTTGCTGAAGGCGGAGATCGTGCCCGCATCGTCGACCGACCCGACGATGATGACGTTCGTCCCGCCCGCGTCGGCCAGCGCCTGAGCGAAGGGATCGGGTTCGAACGGATCGATGTCGGGGTCGGACCCGTCGCCCCCGTTTCCCGCCGCTACCACGATGACGAGCCCCGCATCCGATGCGCGGCGGACCGCGTCGAACAGCTCGCGCGAGATCCCGCCCCCGCCGAGCGAAAGGTTCACCGCCTTCGCCCCGTTCGCCACCGCGACGTCGATCCCGCGCGCGATGTCGTTGTCAGCGAAGCGGCACGAGAGCGTCGGGTCGGCGAGCGTGTCGCCAGCGCAGGAGCCCGGCAGATCGGCCCGAAGCGCGAGCACCTGCGCCTCGAACGCGATGCCGAGCACGCCGTCGCCATTGCGCGCGGCGGCGGCGACGAGGCTGACATTCGTGCCGTGGTCGTCTTCGGGATCGATCCCGCGGCTTCCGGCGACGTCCTGCGAGGCGGGATGGACGCGGCCGGCGAATTCCGGGCTGTCGGAATCGAGCCCCGAATCCACAACCGCGATCACCTGCCCCTCCCCGGTGAAGCCATCGCGCCACGCGCTGTCCGCGCCGTGGAAAGCCGGCCCGTCGGAACGGCGCAATTCGGCTGTGTCGAAATTGGTCGGCGGCGGCGGTGGTGGCGGGGGAGGGGGAGGCGGCGGCGGAGGGGGC
>JGI12048J13642_10428399_pt1 | contig 38339 bp, 31 predicted proteins | sample ElkSlonscriptome_16_FD_13642 | JGI IMG/M metagenome (IMG submission 13642)
CGGCGCCGCCACCGTCGCGGTCAGAATCTTGGAGGCGACGGTCATGTGATCGGAGACTGGCAGCGACTTCCAGAACAGGATGGAGCGATCGCGCCGGTCGTCGTAAAGGCTACCGGCCAGATAGAACACGACGACCAGAAACATGACCTGGTGAAACAGCGAACCGGCCGAAAACATGACGCCCGCAGCCAGTAGCCGCTGCTGGGCGTCGTCCATCTGGGCATACATGCGAATGCCGTCGATGGTGAAGACCTGCTCGTTATCGACTTTCGCGCCGATTATCAGCAAAAGGATCGTGACCAGCAAGATGAAACCGGCAATGATCAACGGCGTCCATTTGAACGCGACCGGGCTTTCCCAGATCTCGCGTCGTACCAGTACCCAGAGTCTCGAGAACATGTTTGAATTCATGCCGCTTCTCCCCCGACTGCGGAGTGCCCGGTTTGATCGACCGCCTGCTCGCCCATCAAGGCAACGAACAGATCGGCCACGCTCGGCTTGTGGATCTCGCCGAGTTCGGACAGGCGCTGCTGATCAGCGTTGTCGAACAGCATGATGTGGCGACCGAACAGCACGCGCTCGTGGATCGGATTCAGCTCCCGGGCCTGAGCGGCAGTATCGGGACCGACCATCACCTCGGTATATTGTTCGTAGATGTCGTCCATGGTGTTGTTGACGATCAGCTTGCCGTCCTTGATAAAAATCAGATCGGTCAGGATATGTTCGACTTCCTCGACCTGATGGGTGGTGATCAGGATGGTGCGCTGTTCATCGAAATATTCGTTGAGCAAGCTGGTGTAGAACTGTTTGCGGAACAGAATATCCAGGCCCAGCGTGGGTTCGTCGAGGATCAGCAGCTTTGCGTCGATGGACATCACCAGCGCCAGGTGAAGCTGAACAACCATCCCTTTGGACAAGGCGCGGACCTTCGATTTCTGCTTGATCTTTGTCCGTGACAGATATTTCATGCACTGCGTGCGCGAAAAACGCGGATGCAGTCTTTCGGTCAATTCGATAATCTGCCAGACGCGCGCCCAGCGCGGAAGGACGGCGACATCCGCGATGAAACAGACATCCTCCATCAGGTCATCGCGGTCTTTGGATGGATCCAGCCCCAGAACTTCGAGCTTGCCTTTGAACTTGCTGAGCCCTAGGATGGCCTTCAGTGCCGTGGTCTTGCCGGCCCCGTTGGGCCCGATCAGACCAACGATTCGTCCGGCAGGTACGTCGAGTGCAACGTTGTCGAGTGCGATTGTGCTTCCGTAGCGGCGGCTGAGCCCCTGGGCGTGAATGATGCTTGACTCCATGCGTTCTACTCCCGTGTTTCAATTCCTGATCGTCGATTCTCGACCCGCGAATCGATAAAATTCAATTCTCGTTCGCTATCTCGATTGCTGTTTCGAGCCATGCTTGGTTGTCGGCTCTGTATCTCTTGTCAATCGCCAATAGACTTGATGAGTTCGGCTGGATCAAGCCCGAGTTTGTCGATCCGCTGCACAATGCGAGGCCACTCGTCGGTCAGGAAGTGTTCTCGCTCGCTTTGCATCAAGCGCTTCCGCGCGCCGCCGACGACGAACATTCCGACGCCGCGGCGCTTTTCAACCAGCTCGTCGTCGACCAGCGACTGGTAAGCCTTGGAAACCGTCAACGGATTGATCTGAAAATCGATCGCAACCTGCCTGACCGATGGCAGCGGCTCGCCTTCCTTCAGACTCCCGTCAAGAATAGCCGACACGGTCTGCTCGCGCAGCTGCCAGTAGATCGGCTGGTTATCGTCCCAGTGCTGAGCCATCAAAACTCCGCGAGGTTGGGCAAGACCAGCGGGAGCAATCCGGAGAGAACGCCCGAGTCGGCATCACCGCTTCCGGAACCCGCAGACACGGCCGGGTCCGCGGCGGGCTCGACGTGCTCCACAGTTGTCGAAGTCATCCGTCCCAGGCTGTCGGCGGCGCGCTCGACGTCTGTCGATTCGCTGCCCGAAGCATTCCATCCGATTGCCGTGACCAGCGCGACGATTGCGGCTGCAGTGGCCAGGCTGTGGGGAACATGAAAACTTCTGTGATTAGTGATGGGCAACATGCGGTACTCCTTGCGGTTGAGTCGCTTTTACCATGTACTGGTGTATTACTATACTAGCACACCACGACACTGTCAACAGAAAATGTCAAGAGGATCGAAGGAGATTCCCCCGAAAGTCCGAATCGGCACGCCCTGCGTCGCACCTGCTGGTATCATTCGGCCTAATCGAATCACGAAAAAACGCGGGATTTAGTCAACTCCCGGCGAAATTTATTGTCTGCTTTTCAGGCAGCTCGCTTTTCGGCTGCCGTACGTCACCCAAATAAGACCATTCGGAGTCATTTACAAATGAATCGCAATCTAGTCATTATCGCGGCCGTGACCGCGCTAGCGGGCGGGCACGTCTCAGCTCAAACTGAAGATCTGGAAACGCCGGAAGAGAGGCTCAGTTACACGATTGGCATGGATATCGGTCAGTCGCTTTCAGGGCAGGACATGCCACTGGACATCGATATCCTGGTGCAGGGCTTGCGCGCAAGCTTTCTCGGGGAAGAAACGCTTTTGACCCGTGAGGAAGCCCTTGCCGAACGCGAGCAGTTCATCCAGCAGCGCCAGCAGCAGCTTGCCGAGGAACGTACTCAGGAAGCCAGCATCAATGCCCAGGAGGGCGAGGCATTTCTGGCGGCCAATGCTGAAAAGGACGGCGTTGTCGTGACCGAGTCCGGTCTCCAGTACCGGGTGATTACGGAAGGCGAGGGCGCTAGCCCGGACGCCGACGACCGGGTGACCGTTCACTACCGCGGCAAATTGATCAACGGTGTGGAGTTCGACAGCTCTTACGCGCGCGGAGAACCGGCGACGTTCGGCCTCAATCAGGTGATCCCCGGCTGGACCGAGGGGGTCCAGTTGATGACCGAAGGCGCCAAATATGAACTTTTCGTGCCATCCGAACTGGCCTACGGGGAACAGGGCCGTCCTGGTCCTATCGGCCCCAATTCAACCTTGATATTCGAGATTGAACTGTTGGAGGTCGTTGCCTCCCCGGCCAACAGCGGCGCGGCGAGCGACACCGGCGACGTCGACAGCGATAACGAATAGCGAAAGCGAATGCTGCGCCAGTTCATTTTTTCGAACCGCCCGGGCCTTCCCGGTCGGCACGACCTGACTTAAAGAGACTACCCGAATGGGATCGCTTCAGGATGCTTTACTGAAAACCGGCCTGGCCGAAGAGCGCCAGAAGCCGGACAACAAACGAGCCGCGAACGCATCCAGGAGCGGAAAGCGACCGCCGCGAAGCCAGCAGCCAAAGAAAAAGACCGGTAGCAGGCGTCCGGCGGGTGGAAAGCCACCCATCTCGGATCTGGAGCGCGCCTGGCAGGCTCGGCGCAAGGCCGAAAGGGATGAGGCAGAGCGCGTCAAGCAGGCCCGGGTTGCCGATCAGGAAGCGAGGCGCAAGAGAAACCTCGAGCTCGACGCCATTGTCGAAGGAAAGGCCTTGAACGTCGATGACGCCGAGCTCCCTCGCTATTTCGAACATCTGGGTCGTATTCGAAGAGTGCTGTGCACCCCGAAACAGCGCGACCGGATCAACAGTGGAGAACTCGGGATCGTAAATCTCCGCGGGCGCTATCTAATCGTCGAGCCGGACGTGCTGGCTCGATACAAATCGCTTGCCGACGACCTCGTGCCGGACCTCAGCGGCAACGAACCGGAAGGTGCCGACGACGGAGAGGACTATCCGCCGGTGCCCGACGATCTGACCTGGTAGCGTCGCGGCCGACTGCACGTCAACAGGGAGCGACTTTGCGAATCGCAGTGCCCGGATTTTGCTACGATTGATCGATTGACCCCAATTTCGAGGAAAGTAACCATGATTTCGTGTCGCATTGTTTTGGTGAGTCTGTTGGCGCTGGCGATTGCTGCCTGTGGGGAACCCCAACAGGCTCCGAGCGAGGCCAGCGAGCAGGCCGTGGAAGAAGCCGGGGAAAGCGTGGTGGCGGTCACAGAGGACGCGGATGAAAATCCGTTTTACGAGATTTCCGCGCTGCCTAACCAGATGCCTCCGTTCGACCGGATTGCCGACGCGCATTTTGTTCCAGCGATGGAGCGCGGCATGGAAGAACAGCTCACCGAGATCGAGACGATTGCGAGCAATCCGGAACCGCCGAACTTCGAAAACACGATCGTCGCGATGGAGCGCAGCGGCCGCCTGCTGGACCGCGCGACCTCGGTATTCTTCGCCCTCGTTTCGGCCGATACCAATGACAGGCGCCAGGAAATTCAGCGCGAAATGACGCCGCGGCTCAGCGCACACCAGGATGCCATCCAGCTCAATCCGGAATTGTTCGCGCGTATCGAGACGCTTTACCAGGGGCGCGACGAACTGGGCTTGAATGCCGAGCAGATGCGCCTGCTCGAGGAATACCGTCGCGACTTCGTGCGCGCCGGGGCGCAGCTCTCGTCGGAGCAGAAGGCGCAGCTGCGCGAAATCAATGCGGAACTGGCGCGCCTGGGCACCGAGTTCTCGCAAAACGTGCTCAAGGAAGTCAACGCTTCGGCAGTCGTTGTCGATACGGCGGGCGAACTTGAAGGGCTCACCGAAGGCCAGATCCAGACTGCGGCCGACGAGGCCGCCGACCGGGGTCACGAAGGCAAGTATGTGTTGACGCTGATGAATTTCTCCAGCCAGCCGCAGCTGACCTCCCTGAAAAATCGTGACGTCCGCCAACGGCTCATGACGGCTTCGCTCACGCGCGGCAGCCGCGGCGGTGAATTCGACAACCGGGAAATTGTTTCGCGGGTTCTGGAACTCCGGGCGCAGAAGGCGAACATGCTGGGGTACGCCACCCACGCCGAGTACGTGCTCGAGGCGCGTACGGCCGGCACCGTCGCTGCCGTCGACGAAATGCTGGGGACGCTCGCGCCGGTATCGGTTGCCAACGCCCGCAAGGAAGGCGAAGCGCTGCAGGCGATGATCGAGGAAACGACAGACGATCCGTTCGAACTGCAGTCCTGGGACTGGCCTTTTTACGCCGAGAAAGTCCGCCGGCAGCAATACGACTTCGACGAAAGCCAGATCAAGCCGTATTTCGAGCTCGACAGCGTTTTGATCAACGGCGTGTTTCACGCAGCCAACCAGGTGTTCGGCCTGACGTTTACCGAGCGCCCCGATCTGCCGACCTATCACCCGGACGTTCGAGTCTTTGAGGTCTTCGATGCCGACGGCGAGCGACTGGCCATTTTCCTGGGCGATTTCTATGCCCGCCCGTCCAAGCGCGGCGGTGCCTGGATGAACGCCTATGTTCCGCAGTCCCGCCTTCTTGGCACCGAGCCGGTGGTCGCGAACCATCAGAACATTCCCAAGCCGCCGGAAGGCCAGCCCACGCTGATGACGCTGGACGAAGTCACGACCATGTTTCACGAATTCGGGCACGCGCTGCACGGAATGTTTTCCGATGTGGAGTTTCCGACCTTCGCCGGCACGTCGGTGCCGCGCGACTTCGTCGAGTATCCGTCGCAGGTCAACGAGATGTGGGCGACCTGGCCCTCGATTCTCGAAAACTATGCGCTGCATCATGAGACCGGCGAGCGGATTCCCCAGGAACTGCTCGATCGCGTGATCGAGGCGGAAGCCTTCAACGAAGGCTATCGAACAACCGAGTATCTGGCCGCCTCGATCCTCGACATGTGCTATCACACGCTGCCTGCCGAACAGATCCCGGCCAGCGACGAGATTCTGCAGTTCGAAGCCGATTGTCTCGAGCAGGCCGGGATTGCCTACGATCCGGTGCCGTCGCGCTACCGCACGACATATTTCTCGCACATCATGGGCGGCTACTCGGCCGGGTACTACTCCTATATCTGGAGCGAGGTTCTGGACGCCGACAGCGTCAAGTGGTTCAACGAAAACGGCGGCCTGACCCGCGAGAACGGCGAGCATTTCCGCAAGACGCTGCTTTCGCAGGGCGGTAGCAAGGACGCCATGCAGTTGTTCCGCGACTTCACTGGTCGTGATCCGGACATCCGGCCGCTGCTCGAGCGCCGCGGATTGGCACCGGTCGAAGGCACGGGCGAAACCACCGGCCCCATGTGACAGATCGGGAGACGCTTTCGGCAAACCAGCCCGACGCCGCCGGTGGGCGCTCGCGCACGGCCTCGATCCAGGCCTGGACGAACTGGCTGACCACCGACCTCGGTGGCGGCCCCAGGCCGTTCAGGCTCAGCCACGTCATCAATTTCCAGAAAGCCGGCACACCGCTGTTTCTGCTCGCGCTGATGTGGCTTTACGACGCATGGGGAACGCGCGAGTGGGTGTACTTCGGCCTTCACGGCGGCTACGGACTGGTCTGGCTGATCAAGGACCTCGCCTTTCCCGACCCGGCCTGGCAGCGAAGGATCACGCTCGGTGGCGCATTGGCCGCGTTTGCAGGTGTGCTTGGCTGGTACTGGCTGTTCGGCTGGCTGCTGATATCCGGCACCGCGGATGCCGCGTATCCCGTGTCCGATGCGCTCTGGTACGGGCTGTGCATCCTGCTCTGCCTGCTGGGCTGCGTGATCATGACCTCCGCCGACGCGCAGAAATACTTCACGCTGCGCGAGCGTGCCGGACTGATCACCGACGGAATGTTTCGCTACGTTCGGCACCCGAATTATCTCGGCGAGATGATGATTTACGGCAGCTTCGCGCTGATGGTCTGGCACTGGTTACCGTGGCTGGTCCTGGGGTGGGTCTGGTTGGGCCTATTCGCGGTCAACATGCGCTGCAAAGAGGCGCGTATGGCGCGCCACCCGCAATGGGCAGCGTATCGGCGGAAAAGCTGGTGGCTGGTGCCCGGCGTTTTTTGACGCGTCAGGCATCTGTTGCCAAACGAGCCGGAATCCAAAGACGTGTCGCGCAATACCTTCGCAACCATTTCGCCTTCTGCGGTTCTTGATAATCTGCAGCGAGTACGCGCAATGAGCGACGGCGCCCGGATCATGGCCGTGGTCAAGGCCGATGCCTATGGCCACGGTCTTGATTTCTGCGGGCCGGGACTGGCCTGTGCCGACATGCTCGCGGTCGCCTTCCTCGACGAGGCGCGCGCCCTCCGGGCGCTGCAGCCCGATGCGCCGATATTGATACTCGAGGGCGTCATGGGGCCGGCCGAGCTCGAGACGGTTTCCCGACTGAACCTCGAGATGGTCGTGCATCATGAGAACCAGCTCGAATGGATAGAGAAGTCCGGACACCCGACGGGTTCGCGAATCTGGCTCAAGCTGGATTCCGGCATGAACCGGCTGGGCTTTTCGCTGGACGTCGCGCAGGCGGTGTACAGTCGACTTCAGGCGCTGGATGGCGTCGAAGAAATTGTGCTGATGAGCCACTTCGCCTGCGCCGACCAGCCCGATCATCCACTGAACCGCCGCCAGATCGATGCGTTCGACGCGGCGGTTCAAGACCTGCCAGGTCCGCACTGTCTGGCCAACTCTGCCGCGCTTCTCAACCTGCCCGAATCCCGACGCGACTGGGTTCGGGCCGGTCTGTTGCTTTACGGCGTGGCACCGGTAACGACACCCGACGGCCCGTCGCTGGGACTGAAGCCGGTGATGACGCTCGAGACTCGCCTGATCGCGATCAAGCATGTGCCGGCCGGTGACACCATCGGTTACGGCGGGCGTTTCACCGCCGCGCGTGACATGCGCATCGGTGTGGCGGCGATAGGCTACGGCGACGGCTATCCGCGCAACATGCCCGACGGCACGCCGGTGCTCGTCAACGCGCGTGAGCAGAAACTAGTCGGACGGGTCTCCATGGACATGATCACGATCGACCTGCAAGGCCAGGAACAGGCGCGTATCGGCGATCCCGTGGTGCTGTGGGGCCGAGGGCTGCCGGTCGAGCGGATTGCCGCGACCGTGGGTACGATCCCGTATGAGCTTCTGTGCCGCGTAACCCGAAGGGTTGCTTACCGCGTGTCATGATTTAGCGCCGCCAGGTTTGCTCAGCGCGGATCGGTTCAGGCCATCCAATTTTTTTCGACGGGCTCGGAAAAGCGGGTTTCTCACCTTTTGAGAAACAGCCGGAAAATAATTCCCGCATGCCGCTGTTTTCTCTGGAAGCTGAATTCGACCGCTGGTTCTTCGATGCCGTAGGCGAGCCCACGGCGATCCAGCGCGTCGCCTGGCCGAGGCTTCGCGAGGGTCGCAACGTACTGCTCGTGGCCTCCACGGGTCAAGGCAAGAGCCTCGCGGCATGGAGACCGCTGGTCGAAAAGATGGTCGACGCGACGGGCCCTTCTCGCGGTTGCATTGCGCTCCATATTGCGCCGCTCAAGGCATTGTGTCGTGACATGACGTTCAACCTGGCACCGCTGCTGGCGTTCGCCGGCGATATTCGGGGACGTCCGATGAAAATCGGATTGAGATGCGGCGACACCCCGGTGTCCGAACGGCGCCGTCAGAGCCGCCGGCCGCCGGATATCCTTTCGACGACGCCCGAGTCGCTGTTCGTACTTCTGGGCAGTGCCGGCGGCCGCAGGCTTCTGAGGAACGTCAAGGCGATTGTGGTCGACGAAATACACGCGCTTGTCGGCTCCAAGCGTGGCGCGCATCTTTCACTGTCGTTGTCCCGGCTGGATCGACTCACGACGCGTCCGGTCCAGCGCGTTGGACTTTCCGCCACCGCGCGCCCGGCCGAGACCCTGGCCCGATTCCTGGGTGGCAACGCGCATTGCGAGGTGCTCAAGCCGGCTGCCGCCGCCAGCGTGGATTTGCGAATTGAATTGCCCGGCATGCCGCTGTCGGCTTTTCCAAATGCGGTTCACTGGCAGCAGGTCCATGAGCGAATCAAGGCGATCGTCAGCCGGAGCAATCGGCACACCGCGGGCAGCAGCGGCGCCGGGTCGCAGGCGCAGTCGCTGCTGGTTTTCTGCCAGACCCGGGCGCAGGTCGAGCGCACCGCCGCGGCGCTGGACGAAATGCTGGCCCAGGAAGGTGTCCCCGGACAGGTCGGTGCACACCACGGCAGCCTGGATACGGCGCATCGCGAGACCATCGAGGCCCGCTTCAAGGCCGGCGATCTGCGAATTCTGGTCAGCAGCGCGTCGCTTGAGCTGGGGCTGGATCTCGGTCACGTCGACCGTGTCTGCCAACTGGGGGTGCCGGGATCGGTCAATCTCGTCCGGCAGCGGGCAGGGCGGAGCGGCCACCGGCCGGGCCGGCGACCGTGCATGCATATTTTTCCATTGACGCTGAATCAACTTGTCGAGTGCCGGGCGCTCGAACTCGCGCTCGAAGAAGGCGAGATCGATGCATGCGACCTGCCCGATGCGCCGATCGACGTGCTGAGCCAACATCTGGCGGCAATGGTCGCTGCGGGCGAGACTGACGCGGCCGAAATGCTGATCGTCGCGCGCTCGGCATGGCCGTACCGCGACCTGGATCACGGCGGTCTTCTAGAGCTTCTGGGCCTTCTCGAGCGCCGGGTTGAGAATATGCCGTGTGCACAATCAACGCCGCTGATTGCGCGAGACCGCAGCGGCTGTTGGCAGGCAATGCCCGGCGCAGACCGGCGGGTGCTGACCAACGCGGGCGTGATCCCCGAGTTCTTCGAATACGACGTGCTGCGCGTCGATACCGGCGACAAGGTCGGGACGCTGGACGAGGAATTCTCGTTCGAATCGTCGCCGGGGCAGGTGGTGCAACTCGGTCGGCGGGCCTGGCGCATCCTGCGCGTAATGACCGGCGAGGTCCGCGTCGAGCCGGCCGACGAGGCACCGGCGAACCTGCCGTTCTGGTTCGGCGAAGGGCCCGGCCGAACGCGCGTGATGGTCGGGGCCATGCTCGCGGCGATGGATGAGGCCGGTTGCGGCCGGTTACATCCGCAAGCCGCTTCGATGCTGAACGAAACACGGCAGGTGCTGGGGGCACTCCCGAGTGCCGATCGGCTGATCATAGAGCGCTTCGCGGACCCAGGCGGAGACCGGCACGTCGTGCTGCATACTTTCGCCGGGGCCCGGATCAACCGCGCCTGGGGCCTGGCGCTGCGCAAGCGTTTCTGCCGCCAGTTCAATTTCGAACTGCAAGCGGCCGCCACCGACGACGGCATTCTGATCTCGCTGGGCGTGACCAGCCGGTTCGAACTCTCGGCGATTGCCGGGTTTGTTCGCTCGACCAATGTTGCCGACGTGCTTACCCAGGCGCTGCTTGATACACCGTTGTTCGTCACACGCTTTCGCTGGTGCGCCAACAACGCGATGGTGTTGCTCAAGAACGGTCTTGACGGAAGGCTGCCGGCCCAGCGCCAGCGCAGTCAGACCGAAAACCTGATCGCCTGCGTGTTTCCCGATCAATTGGCGTGCCTGGAAAACCTCAGCGGGCCGCGTCAGGTGCCGGATCACCCGCTGGTGCGCCAGGCGCTGGCCGACTGTCTTCACGAGCACATGGACCTGAGCGGTCTGCAGACGCTGTTGCAACGCCTGGAGCAGGGCGCGATCGCGGTGCATGCGGTGGATACGTCGCAACCATCGCCACTTGCCGAAGCGCTCATTCATGCGCCGCGGCACAGTTATCTGGACGACGCGGCCGCCGAGGAACGGCGTACGCGCAATTTCGAACAACCCGCGACCGGCGGCCGGAAAGCGCGGCCAGCGGGCAGCGCCTCGCGGTTCCTGCCAGGCATGACTGCAACCGCAGTGTCGGAATGCGCGCCGACTTCCGGCGTCATTACTTTCAACCTGCGCGCCTGTCCCGAAAGCCTCGAGCACCTGTTGATCGACTGCGGGTTTCTGACCGCCGCAGAAGGCGAGGCCGGGTTCGGACTGGCGCGTCCCGCGCCGGCCGGCGGCTGGAGCGGCGTTTTCAGAACGCTGGTGCGGCAGAAAAGAGCCGTGACGGCATCGGGCGGGTCCGGCGCGCAAAGAATCTGGGTCGCGACCGAGCGGCTGGGCTGGTTCATGAGACTTGATCCGGCGCTTGAGTTCCGGCCCTGGATAAGTGCTTCGCTTGTCGCCGATCCGCCGTGCACAGACCGGCGCCCGATCGACTGGCTGGTGTCGGCCCGGGCAAGAATCGACGGCGATCGGGCGGCGCAGACAATTTCCCGGTTGCTTGGCACCGGTTCGAAGACACGCGTACTTGCAACTGGCGCGTGTCTGGATACGGGATAACGCGGGCGTTGGTTACGATGGTGTCGCGACGGGCTGATCGCGGCTTTCCGTTACAATTGAATCATCGTCAAACCATTATCCGATTAATGACCGAGCAAGCTGAAGCGGCAGCCATCCCGATTGTCGTGAAAAACTCCGGTAAAAGCGGAGAGAAAGTCCGCAAACCGCAGGGCTTCACTGCGATCCGCGACGGCATCAAGACGCGGCGCGACGCCGGCGACGCAGGTCACGTGCGCAAGCCCGACTGGCTGCGCGTGAGACTGCCATCGGGCGGGAAATACGAACAGGTCAAGGCCAACGTCAACAAGCACAAGCTGGCCACGGTCTGTTCCGAATCGAAGTGCCCGAATATTGGTGAATGCTGGAGCGCCGGGACTGCGACAATCATGTTGATGGGTGATGTGTGCACGCGAGCGTGCAGATTCTGCTCTGTCGACACCGGCAATCCGCGCGGCTGGCTCGACCCCCAGGAACCAGCCAACGCCGCAGAATCGGTGCGCCTGATGGATCTCAAGTACATCGTGCTGACTTCAGTTGACCGCGACGACCTGGCCGACGGCGGCGCGCAGCACTATGCAGATTGCATACGGGCTATCAAGCGCGAAAATCCGAAAACCGCGGTCGAGGCGCTTACGCCGGATTTTCAGGGCCGGCTTGAGTGCATTGAAACCGTCGTGGATTCCGGACTCGAGGTGTTCGCGCAAAACGTGGAAACGGTGCGTCGCTTGACCCACCCGGTGCGTGATCCGAGGGCTGGCTACGAGCAAACCCTGAAACTGCTCGAGCATGCCAAGCAGCATCGGCCGAAAGTGCTGACCAAGACCAGCATCATGCTTGGGCTGGGCGAGACCGATTCAGAAGTGACCGAGTGCATGGACGATCTTCGCGACCGCGGGGTCGATATCGTCACCTTGGGCCAGTATCTCAGGCCGACGGTCAACCATCTGCCCGTGGATCGCTTTGTGACCCCTGATCAGTTCGGCCGCTTCCGCGAGATCGGGCTGGAAAAGGGGTTTCTCGAGGTGGTATCCGGTCCGCTGGTTCGCTCGAGCTACCGTGCCGAGCGGGTGCTGGAAAAGAACAACTGCGGCCTGGGCTGACTTTCCTTCCCGATGCAGGACGCCGCGCGTGACGCCAGACTGCGCCGCCTGAGGGCGGTGCTGGAGCAGGCGAGGCGCGAGCGCAGGACAATCACCTACCTTCAGGCCGCCGACGCGCTGAGCATCGAACCGCCCCAACGCATCCACAAGCTTGCGCGACTGGTCGAGATACTGCTCAAGGAAGATGCAGACGCCTGCAGGCCACCGCTTGCGGGACTCGTCGTCAGCCGCGTTCGCGCTGGTTTGCCTGCGCCGGGCTTCTTCGATCGTGCGGCGCGTCTCGGATTGTTCGACGGCAGCGACCCGGTTCGCTTCCATTCGGATCTGCTCGCCGAATTGTTCGATTCTGCTGGAAGTATCGAATGACTGACCTGTTTCCAAAGGCTCTTTTTGTCATGACGGCTATTTTCGCTCTCGCTTCTTGTACCGATCGGTCCGTGCCGCGCGAAACGCCGGCGGCACCTGATGCGGAACAGCGCAAGCATATTGTTTCGGCGCCGGCGGGTAATCGCAACGACCCCTACTACTGGCTGCGCGACGACCGGCGTCAGGATCCGGAATTGTTGGCGCTGCTTGAAGCCGAAAATAGATACACGCAGGCCGCGCTCGTCGACTACGCGCCACTGATAGACGCCTTGTCCGTCGAGATGCGCAATCGCGTTCCGGAAGAGCAGACCGAGGCGCCGTATTTCAACAACGGCTACTGGTATTACACGCGCTACGAAAAAGGCGGGGAATATCCGATCCATGCCCGTCGCAAAGGCACTCTCGACGCCCCTGAAGAGATATTGATCGACGGCAACCGGATGGCGCGTGACGAAGATTATTTCAGGATAGGCGGTTGGGATGTCAGCCCGGACGGAACGCAGCTTCTCTGGCTCCAGGACATGGTCGGGCGACGCCAGTTTCGCTTGATGATACGTGACCTGTCGAAGGGAGACGATTCGAGGGGCACGACGGATTCCGGCATCAACGGGGTGTCGTCGGCCTCCTGGGCGCCGGACGGCAAGAGCATTCTTTACGTCGAGAATCACCCGGAGACGCTGAGATCGTACCGCGTGAGGCGATACGTGCCCCATAGACCTGCGAATAGTCCCGCAGATAGTCCCGAAGAAGACGATATTGTCTATCAGGAAAGCGACACCGCGTTTTATACATCGGTGGGGCGCACCCGCTCGGACCGTTTCAACTATGTCTATCTGCGGTCCACTACAACCAGCGAAATGCGAATCGTCGAAAGCGCCGATTCGGAATCGCTAGAGGTTTTTTTTCCGCGCGAAACCGGCCATGAGTATGCTGCCGATCACGTCAATGGCCGCTGGGTGATTCGCACCAACTGGCGCGCACCCAATTTCCGCATCATGCAGGTCGAGGAAAGCCGCCACGCCGAGCGCTCGGCGTGGGCCGACGTCGTGCCGCACCGCGACGATATTTTCATTCACGAATTCGATGCCTTCGAGGATTTTCTTGCGATCGCCGAACGGGCCGACGGCCTTCGCCGACTGCGGATTGTCGATCACGCCGCGGATTCTTCCCGAGTCATCGAGTTCGACGAACCCGCGTACGTGGCCCAGCTGGGCCGCAATCCGGAGGCGGACACGCACCTGCTGCAGCTGGCCTACACCTCGATGACGACGCCGCGCGAGGTTTACGAACTCGATATGCGCACCGGAGAGCGGCGGCTCGTCAATCGTCTCGAGGTCGGCGGCGATTTCGATCGCTCAAGGTATCGCACGCGCCGCGTCTGGGCCCAGGCCCGTGACGGGAGTCGCGTGCCGGTATCGCTGGCATGGCACAAGGACACCCCGCTGGACGGCAGCGCGCCCTTGTACCAGTATGGTTACGGTGCATACGGCACCTCGATGGAGCCGGCCTTTTCCAGCGAGCGAATCAGCCTGCTCGACCGCGGGTTCGTCTATGCGATCGCCCATGTAAGGGGCGGACAGGAGATGGGCCGTGACTGGTATGAACAGGGCAGACTGCTTGAAAAGATGAACACGTTTACCGATTTCATCGACGTCACCGATCATCTTGTCGAACAAGGCCTGGTCGATTCAAATCGCGTGTTCGCGATGGGCGGAAGTGCCGGAGGGCTGCTGGTCGGAGCGGTGGCGAACATGGCCCCGAAAAAATACGCGGGAATCGTCGCGCACGTGCCGTTCGTCGACGTGGTGACGACGATGCTCGACGAATCGATTCCTTTGACAACCAACGAGTTCGACGAATGGGGCAACCCGGAACAGGCTCGCTATTACCGCTATATGCTGTCGTATTCGCCCTACGACAACGTTTCGGCCCAGGCCTACCCGGCAATGTTCGTGACAACCGGTTTGTGGGACTCCCAGGTCCAGTATTGGGAGCCGCTCAAGTGGGTCGCTCGCCTACGAGATCTCAAGACCGACGATAATCCGTTACTGCTTCACGTAAACATGCAAGCCGGCCACGGCGGTCAGTCGGGTCGTTTCCAACGGCTCGAGCAGACCGCCATGGAATATTCGTTCATTCTCGCCCAGGCCGGACTGGACTGACCGGAGTCTTGCCATGCGCTGGCTTCGACTTAAATTTCTGAGAGGCTCCCGGCAGCAGCGCAGTCGAGTGCGAGACTGGTTGCAGCGCCACCCGAAAATCTCGCGAGTCCTGGAGCGCGGCGGCTGTCTAAACGTGGACGAGTATGCGCTGGCGCGAGGGATTGCAGTCGGGCTGCTTGTGGGGTTCACGCCAACCGTTGGCATTCAGACGCTGATGATGCTGGCCGCCTCGCTGTCGTTTCGTGCAAACTTCATCGCGGCTTTCATCGTTTCGAACGTGAGCAATCCGTTCACGATGGCGCCGCTCTACTATGGATTCTATCGACTCGGTTCCTGGTTGTTGGAGCGCTTGCCGATTTCCCATGCGCCGATCACGGATATGGTCGATGAAATTGCCAGGCAGACGCTTGCGATGTTCATAGGAAGCCTGGCGATTGCAATTCCGGCTTCGGCCCTGGGGTATTTTGTATTTCTATGGGTGTGGCGCAAATTTGATATGCACATGCCCAGGCACAGACGCCGATCCGAGGGGGAATCTGAGTGACGCTCCGCAGCGCTGATGGTGGCGTATCGAAACGCGGAAAGGTCGCTTTTCGTAGTGCCCGACCGGAAGATGCAGTCTCGATCGAAGCGTCGTGCACGGATCATTTCGATTTGCCTGCGGCGTTCAGCGACAGCCAGATTCGTATAACCTGCGGGTCGTCCGGATGCAATCGGAAATTGAAACCGAGACGGCGCGCAAGGCGCTGCATGCGCTCGTTTTCGACCATCACATCGCCATACAACGTGCGCATTCCTTTTTTTCTCGACCACTCGGTCATGCGCTGCAAAAGGTAGGCGCCGAGCCCGAATCCTCCGATTTCCCGACCCACTATGATCGCAAACTCTGCATTCTGACCGCCATCATCCACGACAGCTCTGACGACACCTCCGATTCTGGCCACTTCAGGTGGAAGCGCTTCCACTACTACCAGTGCGAAGGCCTTGTCCCGGTTCAGATGGGTCAGCGACTGAGCGACCTCCGGCGTCAATTCGGTAATTGGATGAAGAAACCTGAACCGGATTTCCTCGGCTGTCAAGTCACCGAAGCTGCGCCGCAGCGCATCGGCATCCCGGGCCTGGATCGGTCTGGCAATCAGCTTTCGGCCATCTTCAAGGCGTAGCGCTTCGCACCACGGCCGCCCCAGGCGAATTCGTTCGAATCGAGCGGGTTTGTTGTGATTGCGCGATAGCCCCATGGCGCTATCATGCCATGAGAATCTTGACCGAAAGCCGCCGTTGAACAATCAGAATGTATCAGGAGCTTCGCTGCAAGCGCTGCCCGCGGCAGAGCGCGAACTCGTCGCCGCCATTATCGGGTCAGAGGCGAACGCCGCGGATTTGCCTTTTCTTCAGATGGCCCGAGTGCGGTTGAGGAATATTGTCGAGAAGTATTCGGAGGCGTTGAAGCGTGCCCGGCTCGCCTTGCGATCTGCAGAAGACTCGATCGGGAGGGACGCCGAGCGAATCCATGACTTGCAGATCAAGCTGGACCTTTGTCGTGCGGCGCTGGAAAGGTGCAACTTCGTTCTTTCCCGCGAAAAACCGGACGAGTGAAGTAAGGCCTCAATCCCGAGCAGATGCTGCGGCGCCCCGCATCGTCGAGCGTTCACCATCCGGCCCGGCAGAAGCCAGACGCCGAGCTTCCAGAGTCAGATTCCAGAAATGACGATTGAGCGCGCCGACCGCTCGGGTTTCTGCATTGGTCAAGATGACGATTCCGATATCCATTTGGCGTGAAAATGCGATTTCGGCCCGGTAACCTGCAACCCAGCCGCCGTGCAAGGCCAGTTGTGCATCTGGAAGCTGGTAGATGCGCCAGCCAAGACCGTACCAGGCGTTCTGCAGCACATCGCGCCAATGGCGGTTCCGGAGTTCGTTTGCGGTCCTTATTCGAGGTTTGAGTACTTCGGCGATCACCTCGGCCGACACCACGTCGGGCCTGTGCCCCAGAAGAGCGATGACCCATTGGGCCATGTCGACGATACCGGCATTGACGCCAGCGGCCGAGGGTACCTGGTAATACGTCGAGCGCGGCGTCGAACGCCGCCAGCCACTTCGGGTCTTGATGTGGGGGCGGGCATGATTTTCCACGTTGACGAATGCGTTATATCCAACCGATGCGCCTGCCATGCCGAGCGGATCGAAGATTCGTTTTTGGAGGGCCGCCACAAACGGTTCGCCGGAAGCATGGTCGATGACATCCTCGACCAGACTGAAGACATTATTTTGGTAGCTGTAACATTCGCCCGGCGGACACAGGGGTTTCAAGGTGCTGAATCGGGGCAGGATCTTGTCGCGACTGATTCCGGCTTCGATCAGGTTGTCGTAGGCGTTCCTGACGTAGCCCGAGCGCTGGCCGAGAACATCCTCAACGGTCAGCGGGTTCGCCTCGGGCTTGATCCGGAAGGTCGGACTGAAGTTTGAAACAGGTTGCGCAAGCGAGAAGCGCTGCTCTGCGGCCAGCGTAGCCGCGAGCACACCCGAAAATCCCTTTGACAGCGAGGCGATCCGAAAACGCGTGTTGACGTCGATCGGACGGACGCCGCGGTCGTCTGTATGACCGTACGTCCCGAGCATCAGAATCTGGCCGTCGTGGACAATCGCGAAAGCGCCGCCGGGTACGCCGTCGGTCGCAAGCTCGGTTTCGAACCGATGCGCAAATTCGCGTGTCACACGGTCCAGATCGAGCTCGTCCGCATTCGCTTCATTACCGCCGGGAATTCCTGCAAGCAGGACACTCATTGCCGCCAACACGACAGCGAAGCGATGTAGCGCTATGCCCATCAATTCCGGGAGGATCAGCATACTCGGTTCCGGCCCTCGCTCTTGGCTCGGTAAAGTCGCTTGTCGGCAGCGCGCAGGAGATCGCTGGTACCGGTCATGTCCGAAGACCAGCTGGCGATGCCGATCGAGATGGTGAGCCGCTGCTGCCGGCCCTCGAGCTCGAAACTGTAATCAGCGACGGCCTGGCGAATCTGCTCCAGCCGTATCTGTGCAACTGATTCTGTGGTGCCGCACATCAAAAGCGCAAATTCCTCGCCGCCGATTCTGGCCAGGACGCCTCCGGGCTGAATATTCTTGGCCAGGATGGCCGTCAGCTGCCGCAGTGCACTATCGCCGGCGAGGTGACCCAGTTCGTCGTTGATACTCTTGAAGTGATCGACATCCAGAAGCGCAAGCGTCAAGGGCTGATTTTGCCGATCGCGCCGCTGTCTTGCTTCACGCTCCAGAAGGCCGATCAGCTGACGTCGGTTGTAAAGACCGGTAAGTGCGTCGCGAACCGCGTTCTCGTGGAGTTCAAGATGGTAGTCGGCTTCGATATTTTCCGGGCCTATAAACTTCAGGATTGTGCTCCCGACGCGCAGCTGATCACCATCGGATAGCGATACCTTGTCAACGGCGCTTTCATTCAAAACCGTCTGGTTGGTCGAACCCAGGTCTTGCAGCCAATAGCTATCCGCACGGCGCGTGATTGTGCAGTGCTCGCGTGAAACGTTGCGTTCCGGGATATGGAAATCGCAGCTGGAGCCGCGCCCGATCGTGGTTCGCGCGTTGTCCAGAGCGACGCGGGTTCCCAATCGAGCGCCCTGAATCACTACAAGACATGCGCTTTCGTGAGCAGTCGAAGACCCGGCATTCCGCGAGCGCAGCGCGTCGGTGTCTGTGGCCAGGTCGGGAAGCGTCTTTCGGGTCATGCAGCGAGTGAAAACAGAAACATACAGTCTTTATTGTACCTGCGCGCGACGATCGTGCTGCGCCGACCTTGCGGGTCGACCATTGCGATCTTTTAGCGAAAGGCGGCATGACTCGAGCGGTAAACAACGCGAGTGGCGTGAACAGGGTTGGTTTCCGGATCGGGTGATCTGAACGGGCAGGATGCCGGTCGCGGCGCCTTGAGCCGAAGCGCGCTCGACGTCGGAGAAGAGCACGACGGCATTCGGCAAGTGCCACCGCGAACGGGCGATGGACGCATATACCTGCGACAGGTATACCCGACGGGCGATCCATGCGAAAATCAGGCAATGAACTCAGCAACTATGCGACCGGCATGAAGCGATTCATGCGCACACTGCTTGCCGTGGTTCTCATCGGGGCAAGCACCGTAGTTCACGTCCTGCCGCTCCTTGTCGTCGCGCTGGTCAAGGCGGCGGTGCGCGTCGAGCCTGTCAGGCGCTGGTGCGATCAATGGCTGATGACCCTGGCCGAGAGCTGGATTGGCCTGAACAGCTGGATGATCGATAACCTTACCGATACGCGGATCGTGGTGGACGGCATGCCGGACGCCGGACTCGGGGGCAACTACCTCGTGATCAGCAATCATCAGAGCTGGGTAGATATCCCGGTTCTGCAGAAGATTTTCAATCGCAGGCTGCCGCTTCTTCGGTTCTTTCTTAAAAGCCGGCTTATCTGGGTGCCGCTGCTCGGTCTTGCCTGGTGGGCGCTGGACTTTCCGTTCATGAAGCGCTATTCGAAACAGACACTCGCCAAACGCCCGGAACTGGCCGGCCGCGACATCGAGGCGACGCGACGCGCCTGCCGCAAGTTCTCTGATATTCCGGTGGCGGTGATGAATTTCGTTGAGGGCACGCGATTTTCCCCGGCCAAACACGCCGGTCAGGATTCTCCTTACAGGCATCTGCTCAAGCCGCGCGCAGGTGGAATCGCCTTCGTGCTCGACGCGATGGGCGACAACATCGATACATTGGTCGACGTGACGATCAGCTACTGCGGACCGGCCCCGAGTCTGCCGGACCTGTTTGCCAACAAAGTAAGCGAAATCCGCGTTTCGGTGCGAACGCTTCCGATCTCCCAGGTGCCGCAATGTCGAGCTGAGGGCGGGGACTACACCACCGATGCGGAGTATCGGGCGCGCTTCCAGCGTTGGATCAACGATCTTTGGCGCGAGAAGGATCTGACGATCGACGCCTTGCGATCGCGTGCCGGCCCCAGCCCATCACCGGACGCTCGATCAGGTAATAGCTGAGCGCTGCGATCGGTATCGTGGCCCCAAGGCAGACGACCAGCGCCAGCGCGCTTCCGGCCGGTGATTCCAGGCTTGCGCCGAACAGATGGTCGAGAATCCGGATTACCGGAAAATGCCAGAGATACAGGCCGAAGCTGATCTCCCCCAGCCACACCAGCCAGCGCATCGAAAGCGCACGCGCAATCCGGTCTCCGTGCAGCACAACAAACACCAGGGCTGCGATCACGGTATACATGACCGGATCCCACACCGCGAAGAGCCAGCTCCCTGTCCAGTAGGTTGCCAGGTTCACGCGCAACAACTCGGTCAGCAGCAGCCACGAAACCAGAAGTACTGCCAGCAATCCTGCAGTCCGGCGCTGATCCAGACGGCGCGGTATGGTATTGAGCGCCATTCCCAGCACGAACGAGGCAAGCGAGCCGGGCAGCGCGCTGGTGATGAATTCGCGCCCGGAATAGCCTGAGTCGCCGTAATGATGGATAACCCAGACCCGCCAGAGTATCGTTATGGCAAAAGCGAGCAATACCGTCGCCGGCATGCCGATTCGACGCGACACCAGGATGATGCCGGGCAACGCGATGTAGAACATCAGCTCCACCGGCAGCGTCCACCAGACCCCGTTTAGTGGTCTGGTCATCCACGGCGGCAGATGGATCCACAATGCTGCGTTTCGCAGCAGCGCGCCCCAGTCGGGAAACCGGATGACTTCGGGAAGCCACCAGGCGATCACCAGCAGCACCGGCAGCTGGAGCCAGACTGCCGGATAGATTCTCAGGAATCTGCGGCTCCAGTAGCGCGCCAGCGTGCCTCTGTCCAGCGACTTGTCGAGCAGCTTGCCCCCCAGCAGATACCCGGAAAGCACGAAGAACAAAGGGACGCCCAGCCAGCCGAAGTTTATCGGTCTGAACGGCTGCCAGCGAATTCCCGCCCAATCGACGCCCGGGAAGGCAAAGTTCAAGTGCGGGAAAAAGGCATTCCAGTGAAACAGCACGACGCCGATCGCCGCGATTGCGCGCAACGCGTGCAGGGCCGGTATGAATTTTCGATCGGGCAAAGGGACGGATCGGTTCGCAGTCACTGATCTTGCCTGCTCGTGTGCCGGGGAAGAAGCGGGTCGAATTGGCCGGATGGCTCGCCTAGCGTACCCATCGTTAACTCTGAAACATTCAGAGTGTGACCGAGTCGACAGTGCAAGACGCGTCCTGCAGTGAATGGCCCGCCTTTTACAAGGGGCGCAACGCTGCACTGTCGACTCGGACGCACCCCCGAAGGGCGCCCCGGAAATGACCCGCAACGGCGTTCCAAACCTTGAACACAGCGCGACCGTGCCCTGCGGCTTTTCCGACTGAAACGCGCGCCGTCCAGAGTGACTCGGAGGTTCCCTAAGCGGTGTTTTGAAACCCGCTGGACGAGAGAACAGTCAAGCGGGCAGCGGGCGTTTCATTGTCGGAATCAGGCCGCCTTTGCATCTGCCGGGTCGGTGCCCGCCAACTGTCGCAGTACGTAGTGCAGAATGCCGCCGTGCTTGTAGTATTCGACTTCTTTCGGCGTATCCAGCCTCACGCGCACCTTGAAACGCGTTTCCTCGCCGTTGCCGTCGGTGGCCACCACGGTGGCCTCGCGTGAGCTGCCGATATCCAGATCTTCAATTGCATATTCTTCGAATCCGGTCAAACCCAGGCTCTCGCGCGTTTCGCCCTCTGCGAAGGTCAGCGGCAGCACGCCCATGCCGACCAGATTCGAGCGATGAATGCGCTCGAACGATTCGCAGATGACTGCTTTTACGCCGAGCAACAGCGTGCCCTTGGCCGCCCAGTCGCGCGATGATCCGGAACCGTACTCCTTGCCGGCCACGATCACCAGCGGGGTGCCTTTTTCCCGGTACTTCATGGCCGCATCGTAAATCGGCATGACTTCGCCGGACGGCACATGGGTGGTGAATCCGCCTTCGGTTCCCTCGGCCATCTCGTTCTTGATACGCACGTTGGCGAAGGTGCCGCGCATCATCACCTGATGATTGCCGCGGCGCGAGCCGTAGGAGTTGAAATCCACGGGCGAGACCCCGTTTTCCTGAAGATATTGGCCAGCCGGAGAATTCGGCTGGATCGATCCTGCCGGGGAGATGTGGTCGGTAGTGACCGAATCTCCGAGCTTGGCCAGGCAGAGCGCGCCCTTGATGTCGCCGATTTCGGGCAGGTCCAGCGACATGTCCTCGAAGTAGGGCGGGTTCTGCACATAGGTCGAATCGTCTGACCAGTCGAACATCTCGCCGGTCGGCGTATCCATGGACTTCCACCGCGCGTCGCCTTCGAACACGCTGGCGTAATTGCTCGCGTACATGTCCGAGGTGACGGTGTCTCGAATGAAGTCCTGCAGTTCATGCGCGTCCGGCCAGATATCCTTGAGAAAGATTTCGTTGCCGTTGGGGTCTTCGCCAAGCGGTTCCTTGATCAGGTCGATGTCCATACGACCGGCAATGGCATAGGCGACCACCAGCGGCGGCGATGCCAGGTAGTTGGTGCGGATTTCCGGATGAATGCGTCCTTCGAAATTCCGGTTCCCGGAGAGTACCGAGCAGACCACCAGCTCATGTTCGCGAATCGCCTTGTCGATCGGCTCCGGCAACGGGCCCGAGTTGCCGATGCAGGTCGTGCAGCCGTAGCCGACGGTATAGAAGCCCAGCGCTTCGAGATCGTCGTCGAGGCCGGCCGACTCGAGATAATCGGTCACCACCTTCGAGCCCGGCGCCAGCGATGTCTTGACCCAGGGCTTGACGATTAGCCCCTTCTGGCGGGCGTTACGCGCCAGCAGTCCTGCGCCCAGCATCACGGCCGGGTTCGAGGTATTGGTGCACGAGGTGATCGCCGCGATCACGACCGCGCCGTCCTTGAGCACGAATTCCTGGTCCTTGTATTCCACCTCTGCCACACCGGGCGTCCGGGCGCCCACGGCAGTACCGCCGCCGCCCTCGCTTGCGAGACGATCGACTGCCGCGGCTTCGTCGCTGTCGCGCTTGCTCGTCATCTGGTTGCAGACTTCGATGAACTTGTTCTTGGCCTTCGAAAGCGCGATGCGGTCCTGGGGGCGCTTCGGACCGGCCAGCGACGGTTCGACGTCGTCCAGATCCAGTTCCAGAATATCGGTGTACTCCGCGTCTTGGTCGCCGTCCTCGCGCCACATCCCCTGAGCCCTGGCATACGCCTCGACCAGCGCGAGGCGCTCTTCGCTGCGCCCGGAAAGCTTCAGATAGCGAATCGTTTCGCTGTCGATGGGAAAAATCGCGCAGGTCGAGCCGAATTCCGGCGACATATTCCCAATAGTGGCCCGGTCGGCCAGGGGCAGCTGGCTCAACCCGTCGCCGAAGAATTCGACGAATTTTCCGACCACGCCTTTGTTTCGAAGCATTTCGGTGACGGTCAGGACCAGATCGGTGGCCGTGGCGCCTTCCTTGAGCTTGCCGTTGAGCCTGAACCCGATAACCTGGGGCAGCAGCATCGAGATCGGCTGGCCGAGCATGGCGGCTTCGGCCTCGATTCCGCCTACGCCCCAGCCCAGTACGCCCAGACCGTTGATCATGGTGGTATGTGAGTCGGTGCCCACCAGCGTATCCGGCCACGCCATCAGTTCGCCGTCGACGTCTTCTCCAAAGACCACGCGCGAGAGGTGCTCGAGATTGACCTGGTGCACGATGCCGGTATTGGGCGGCACGACCTTGAAATTCTCGAACGCGCCCTGGCCCCAGCGAAGAAACGCATAGCGTTCCTTGTTGCGCTCGAACTCGATCCGGTTGTTCAGGTCCAGCGCATCATCTGTGCCGTATTTGTCGACCTGAACCGAATGATCAATGACCAGTTCGGCCGGAGACAGCGGGTTGATCCTGGTCGGCGAGCCGCCCAGATTCTTCATCGCGTCGCGCATTGCGGCCAGATCGACGATCGCAGGCACGCCGGTGAAGTCCTGCAACACGACCCGGGCTGGAGTGAAGGCGATTTCCTGGCTCGGTTCGGCGTTCGGATCCCAGTTCGCGATCGCGGCAATATCGTCTTCCGTGATGTTTTCGCCGTCTTCGTGCCGCAGCAGGTTTTCGGCCAGGATTTTCAGCGAGTAGGGCAGCCGCGAAATATCGTGTTTTTCGCCCAGCTTGGCAAGGCTGTAAAAGTTGTAGGTCTTGCCGTTCGCTTCCAGGGTGTCACGACAATTCAGCTCGTCTCGCATTTGTTTTCTCCGGTATCGATGTGGGCTTGTCGATGTGGTCTGGGGACGCCGCCCCAAAAAAAATCAATTTTAGCACGCGATACCCAGGCGGCAGCCCGGCGACAGCGATCGGGGAACGGGTCAGCCGGCGAGTTCGACAGCGATGCGGAACATCTTGCCGCGCTGGAAAAGCAGTCGCCATGGCCGGCCGCCGAGCTGAAACCAGAGAAATCCCGCGCGCACCCCGGCCAGCAGAATTGCCCGGATCAGCGAAACATTTCCGTCCTGTTTCAGGTTGACAGGGTTCCCGTGGACCTGGATGCGCAGCGGCAGCGTCGAAATTTCGTTGCGATATACGTCGGCCAGCTGGGCGACGATGCTGGCATCCAGCGCATCGTCCGCGTTTTCCCATGCAGGCTTCACCAGCCCCAGTGACCGGGCCATCGATTCCTGGCGGGTCTTGTCCTTGCGCAGCATCATGGCCAGCCGGAGCAGGCCGCTTGCGTAACCCATCGCCTGCTGCGAGTCGGCACTCCCTCGCGTTCCCATTTCGCCGGTCATGGTCAGGCCCAGACGGATGCCGGAAAGGCCGCCGAATACCGCCTCGGTGCTTTCAGCGTCCGGCGTGAACAGGCTATCGATGCTGTGGCGCGCCGACGTCTGGCTGCAGTGCCCGCCGGTGGCGATTTGCCGCACCAGTTCTCCGGCTTGCACGATCCCGGCAAATGCGAGGGTCTGTTCTTTCAGCGGTCGTTTCATGAGGAGGTCTCCGGGATGCGGCTGTCGCTGGAATGAATGATGCCGCCGCCCAGGCATTCCTCGTCAGCATATAGGACGACCGACTGGCCCGGCGTGGCCGCACGCTGCGGTGTCGTGAATCTCAGCGCCATTGTGTCACCGTCCAGGTTTTCGACAACGACATCCTGATCGGGCTGACGGTACCGGATTCGCGCGGTCAGACGACGTCCCGGGTCGGGCGGATGTCCGGATATCCAGGTCAGACTCTCGGCCGTCAATCGGTGCGAGAGAAGATGCGGATCGGATGGATCCTGGGTCACGTACAGGCGGTTTCCGGACAAATCCTTGTGTACGACGAACCAGGGTGCCTCGGAGAATCCGCGCACGCCGCCGATGCCCAGTCCACGCCGCTGCCCCAGGGTGTAGTGCATCAGGCCGCGATGCCGGCCCAGCAAGCGGCCGTCGGTGGTCACGATATCTCCCGGCTCGGCTTTCAGGTACCGCTGGATGAAGCGATCATAATCACGCTCTCCGATGAAACAGATGCCGGTCGAGTCCTTTTTCCCTGCGGTCGGGAGGCCGGCCTGCTCGGCCAACGCGCGAAGATCCGGCTTGTGCATCTCGCCGACCGGAAAACATGCGCGCGATAGCTGTTGCTGGTCGAGCATGTACAGGAAATAGCTCTGGTCCTTGTTGCGGTCCCGGCCCTTGAGCAGACGGTAACCGCTGTCGGTCCGGTCGCTGCGCACGTAATGGCCCGTCGCCATCCGTTCGGCGCCGAGATCGCGCGCGTGCTCTAGAAAGACCTTGAACTTGATCTCGCGATTGCACAGCACATCGGGGTTCGGTGTTCGTCCGGCTTCGAGTTCGGCCAGAAACTGCTCGAACACGTTTTCCCAGTACTCGGGCGCGAAATTGCGGGCGTGGAAGGGGATGCCGAGGACCTCGGCCACCGCCCGGGCATCAGCCGCGTCCGCCTCCGCGCTGCAGGCACCGTCGGCATCGTCTTCTTCCCAGTTCTTCATGAACATGCCGGCGATCTCGGCACCCTGGCGCTGCAACAACAGCGCGGTCACCGAAGAATCCACTCCGCCGGACATGGCCACCATGGTCAGTTCGCTCATGGCCTCATAAGTGGGGCGAGGCGAGGACAATCGCAAGGCTCGTGGCGAGAAGCTTTGGACGAACCGGTTTTAAGTTCAAATGTCAGCGGTGAGAATCCCGAAAGGCAGCAAGCGACATCTTTTCAGAACTGCATACCGATCAACACTGATGACCTCGACCAGGTATCCAGATACTGCTTCGAATCGTTCGGCAATCCGAGGGGGCGGTAACGCCAATCCGCAATGGGGCGAAGTTCAAGCGTGGGCTGGTGATGAAAGATGTCGATATCCATTGATCCGGCCGGTCCGACCTCGGAATCGCCGGTCACATTTACGTTCAACGGGGGTAGCGGATGCCCTGATCCGGTGCCGACAATCGACGGCACGGAGTTCATTTTCGAGGTGAACAACAGCTCGTCGGGGGTCTGCCTGGGTGCGCCCGTGCCCTACCAGCTTGACTGGACCGTAGGACCGCTGGAAGCGGGCGAATATCGCGTCACGCATATCAACCCGCCCACTCAGATCAACGAGACCGAGGTCTTCGTTGTCGTGCAGGGTCCGACCCCAACCGATCCCGCACAGATTCCCGCGATCGACATGGTTGGTGCGGTGATTCTCACGGCGGCGCTCGGGCTGGTTGCGCATCGTTTTCTCGGGGGAAGAAGCATCAGATAAATCAGTTTCAAGCATGAGAACAAGATCAAAAGCGTGACACGAAGATCACGAAGATGGGCGCAAAGGGCACGAAGAAAACAAAAAAAACAATCAATAATCAGCCGTCATCCCGGAATCGCCGCAGGCGATATCCGGAATCTCGAAACGCTTCTACCTTCGCTTGTCGAGTCAGTAGTGCGCGCGCCTTGACCCGCAGTCTTCTTGAGAACGCCTGCGCGAGTCACGGAGTTGGCATTTCGAGGTCCCGGATATCGCCTGCGTCGATTCCGCAGTCAACTGGACAGGCAGTGGAGGGCATGCGAGCACATCAAGCTGGTTGTTCGGGAATTGCAGCGTCGGCACCTGGGTGAACGTGCAATTACCTTGTTCATGGACATCGTCCGCCTGCATGAGTTGATTGGTGACAACCCAACTGTGGCACATTGCGATGCCGAAGTCAGGAGGGCGGTGTCCATACCATCTGGATTACTCCGCACGGGCGCGGCCGCGCCCGTGCGGAGTTGTTCAGAGGTCCCGCAGGAGCAGAGCGGCTGGTCGACCCGTTTGGCGTGCATCGGGATATGATTATCGCTTTCCCGGACCTCGTCGAATCAACTTAATGAATTCTTCTGCTTTTTTCGTATGGTTTACCGATTCTGCTTCACGTCGCATCCCCGAATTGACGGCCGCGACTTCGGATCTTACCGGGACAGGAGAACACCCGAGGGTTCGGGATCGAAGCAGTTTCCTCGGCAGGATTTTTTCACGCGCGAGATTTCACGCTCGCGCCCTCGCGGCCTCTATTTTCATGGTCTCGGGTTGTCTGTCAGGCTCGGCTGCAATCGGAGATCAGGGCTTGGCTCAGGACGCCACCGGATATGGTCAACTGGAAGCGCTGTTCCGCGAATGGCGCGAGTTCGAGCGCCCGCCGATGGAAAACGGTGCGCCCGCCTACACCGAGGCGCGAATGGCGGCTGTGCGCGACGGCATCGCCCGTTTCAGGCAGCGGCTGAGTGCGATCAACACCAGCGCCTGGCCCGTCGAGCGCAAGGTCGACTGGCACTTGCTGCGCGCCGAGATCAACGGCCTGGATTTTTTCGAACGTGTGCTCAAGCCCTGGAACCGGGATCCGGCTTTTTACCAGACCGTCTGGACATACCAGAGCGATACACCGGCGCACGAGGGCCCGACGCACCATAATCTGCTTGAACTTTGGACTTACGAGTTCCCGCTGAGCGCGATCGAGCAGCAGCGGCTGGCTGCCGAGCTTCGGGTGATTCCGCCGCTGCTGGCGCAGGCCAGGGGCAATTTGACCGGCAACGCACGCGATCTCTGGCTGAGCGGCATCTACAACATGCGTCAGCAGGCCGACGATCTGCGCACGCTGGGCGAGCGGCTGGCATCTCGCACGCTGCCCGAGCTGCGCCGGGCACTGGAAGAGGCGCTCGCCGCGACCGAGGGTTTCGTCGGCTGGCTCGAGGAGCAGGCGGCGGGCAAGAACGGCTGGTCGGGGGTCAGCATCCAGCAATACAACTGGCATCTGCAGCAGGTCTGGTACGTTCCGCTGACATGGCACCACGAGCAGCGAATTCTGCGGCGTGAACTTCACCGGGCCTGGTCCGCTCTGAAGCTGGAGGAACACCGCAATCGCAAGCTGCCGGAACTGCGTCCCGTGTCGAGCCCCAAAGCCTACGACGCGCTGGCCGATGCTTCAGCCGATCGGCTGCTGAGGTTTCTGAAAGACGGGGAGATTCTCAGGGTCGAACCGTGGATGGAAGAGGCCTTGCGCGCGCAGCTCGGAAACTATATTCCGCCCGATCGGCGCAATTTTTTCACGATCGGTTCCCACCTGGATCCGACGCCGCTTTACACCCATTTCTACCACTGGTTCGATCTGGCGCGGCTGCGCCAGGAACCGCATCCCAGTCCGCTTCGCCGTGAGCCGCTTCTGTTCAACATTTTCACCAGCCGGACCGAGGGAATGGCAACGGGTTTCGAGGAACTGACCATGCACGCCGGGCTGCACGACGATCACAGACGGGCGCGCGAGATCGTCTGGATCCTGCTGGCTCAGCGCGCAGCGCGGGGCCTTGGATCCCTGGATGCACAAGCGAACCGCAAGACGATGACCCAAGCGGCGGAATTTCATGCTCGCTGGACCCCGCGGCAATGGATGGATCGTGACCTTGAAAGAGTCGGGGTTGGCGATTTCGGCGTGGAGGGCGACGATGGCTACACTGACCACATGAACCTGCTGGCGTTCGAACAGCAGCTCTATCTAAGACAGCCCGGCTACGGCACGAGCTACGTGACCGGCAAACACCAGCTCGACAAGTTGATAAGTGCTTACGCCAGAAATAAGTTGGAGCAGGGCGAGGAATTCGAATTTGCCGAGTTTTTCGAACGATTCAATTCCGCCGGACTGATACCGATGTCTCTGATCCACTGGCAGCTGACCGGGGACTCCAGCGGCGTCGACGAGATCATGCGCTCGGCAACCCAGGCCGGCCGGTGAGCTGATCCGTGGTCAGGCCGACGCGAGAAGTTTGTCAGCGTCGCCATCGAGTTCCATCCGGACCAGGGCTGTCACCAGGCGCGGAAAATCGCGTTCGGTCACCAGGTTGCTCAGCGCTTCAGCCTGGGTCGGCAGGCCAAGCCGGGCTGCGCCTTCCAGTGATTTTCGATCGGCGAACGGCCGCAACTCCGGCCATGCGGCCTGTACCTCGCGAAAAAAGATATCCACGCCTGTATCACCCAAGCCCTTGATTTCCTGCAGCAGTCGTCGTTCTTCCAACGTATTTTCCTGCGCCTTGTTGCGCAGCCGGCGCAGGTCGCCGCCGTAGTCGTCGATCAGCAGTTGCGAGCCCTCTGCGAGCATCGTCGAAGTCTTCTCATCGAACCGGGCGTAACCGGCCTCGCCGAGAACCCGCACCCGGGCTTCCCAGCTTGCTCGAGCCATATGACCGGCGGTGGTCCAGCCCGCGTCAAGCAGACCCCGCATGGCATTGATCGCGATCGATGCGCGAATGCGCGCGCTGAACAGAAGTGAAAGACAAAACGTCTGGAAAAGCGGGGCCGGGGTGTTGTCACGAATCTCTATGCCCAGCTCTTCGGTAAAGGTCCGGCCGTGACGGTCTAGAAGTGCCGAGACGATTCGATCATTGCGGTCCATGATTCGATCTCCTCGTTGCAACGCCGCGCGATGCTGCCTTAGAGGCGCCGCGAGTCTTATGGCGTGTTAGTACAGAGAATTCGGGGCGATCCGGTGCTGTATCAAGCCGCCGTCCATGATTTACGCGTGACAGGTCTACGATGGCGTGCTCACCGAACACCTTTCGCGGGCGGAAGCGATTTTTCAGCGTGGATTGAGCGCGGCCAAACGCAGCAGGAAACCGGTAGGCGCACACAGGTAGCGGGAGCAGGAACACCAATGGAAACAATCAGTTGTTCATCTGTACCGTGAGTGTCTCGGTCGCGCCTTTGGCGAGTTGTTCAGAAGTTCCCAGCCGCTGCCCGGGCATAGTCCGGGCAGCGGCCTCCTGTCAATATTCGAGATTGGGTCGCAAAAACTTCTCGGCCTGTTCGACGCTGATATCCTTTCGTTTTGCGTAGTCCTCGACCTGGTCTTTCGCGACCTTGCCGACCACGAAATATTTCGACTCGGGATGCCCGATGTAATAGCCGCTGACCGCGGCCGCCGGATGCATCGCGAATGATTCGGTCAGCTCGAGCCCGATCCGGCCGGGCGCATCCAGCAAGCGGAAGATTTTTTCCTTTTCGCTGTGATCCGGGCAGGCCGGGTAGCCGGGCGCCGGTCGGATACCGCGATACTTTTCCTTGATGAGCTCCTGATTGCTCAGGTCCTCGTCGTCGGCATAGCCCCAGAGTTCACGCCGGACCTTGGCGTGCAGTGCTTCTGCCAGCGCTTCGGCCAGGCGGTCGGCCAGCGCCTGCAGCATGATGCCGGAATAGTCGTCGTTTTCCGGAAGCCTGTTCTTGGCTTCCTCAATGCCGTGGCCGGTGGTTACGGCGAACATTCCAGCCCAGTCCTCGGCACCCGAATCTGCCGGGGCAACAAAGTCGGCCAGGCACAGATTAGCCGAGGGCTTGTCGGCCTGCTGGCGCAGACAGACCATGCGCTCCAATACTTCTTCGCGCGACTCATCGGTATACAGCAGGATATCGTCGCCGTCCCGATTGGCCGGCAGCAGGGCGCACACAGCCTTGGGCTGCAGCCATTTTTCCTCGACGATCTTCTTCAGCATCCTCCTGGCGTCATGGAACAGGTTCGTGGCGGCCTCGCCGACGGTTTCGTCCTCAAGGATATCCGGGTAGCGTCCGGCCAGTTCCCAGGTCTGGAAGAACGGCGTCCAGTCGATGACTTCGACGAGGTCTTCCAGCGGCCAGTCGTCAATGACGTTGACGCCGGGCTTGAGCGGCTTTTCGGGCTTGTATCCGCTCCAGTCGAACTCGAAAGCCTTTTCGCGCGCCTTGTCGATGGTGACCAGCGGCTTGCGCGATTTCTTGTTTGCCGCCCGTTCACGATAATCTTCGTAGTCTTCGGCGATCTTTTTCGCGTAGTCGTCGCGGTTGACCTTGCTTGCGAGCTTGCGCACGACGTCCACCGAGCGCGAGGCATCCTTGACCCAGCACACCGGCGCGTCATAGCCGGGATCGATCTTCAGTGCGGTGTGGGCGCGCGAGGTCGTCGCGCCGCCGATCAGCAGCGGCAGTTTCATGCCGCGCTTGTTCATCGCCTCGGCCACGGTGACCATTTCGTCGAGCGACGGCGTGATCAGCCCCGACAGGCCGATAATATCCACGTCTTCCTTTTCTGCTTCGTCGAGGATCTTTTCGGCGGGCACCATCACGCCCAGGTCATGGACGTCAAAACCGTTGCAGGCCAGCACCACACCGACGATATTCTTGCCGATGTCGTGGACGTCGCCCTTGACGGTCGCCATCAAGACTTTGCCCTTCTTCTCACCGACCTTCTTCTCTGCCTCCAGGTAGGGAATGAGGTGCGCGACGGCCTTTTTCATCACGCGTGCCGACTTGACGACCTGAGGCAGAAACATCTTGCCGGCGCCGAACAGGTCGCCGACATAGTTCATGCCGTCCATCAGCGGCCCTTCGATGACTTCCAGCGATGTATCGAAGTTCTGGCGGGCTTCCTCGGTATCGTCGACAACGTACTTGTCGATGCCCTTGACCAGAGAATACTTGAGCCTTTCGGCGACCGACTTTTCGCGCCAGGCTTCGTCTTTCTCCTGTTTCTGGCCTTCACCCTTGTACTTGTCGGCTGCGTCCAGCAATCGTTCCGTGGCGTCTTCGCGCCGGTTGAGCACGACGTCTTCGACCAGTTCGCGAAGCTCCGGATCGATATCGTCATAGACCGCCAGCTGTCCCGCGTTGACGATACCCATGTCCATGCCGGCATGCATCGCGTGGTAGAGAAATACCGAATGCATGGCTTCACGCACCGGATTGTTGCCGCGGAAAGAGAACGACATGTTCGAAACGCCGCCTGAGACATGGCAGTCCGGGAATTGCTTTTTCAACTCCTTTGTCGCGTTGATGAACTCCATCGAGTAATTGTTGTGCTCTTCCATGCCGGTGGCGACAGGGAAAATGTTGGGGTCGAAGATGATGTCTTCGGGCGGGAATCCGACCTTGCTGGTCAACAGTTCGTGCGCGCGCGACAGGCACTCGATCATACGCTCGGCGTTGTCGGCCTGACCGGTCTCGTCGAACGCCATCACGATTACCGCAGCACCGTACATTCTGATCTTGCGCGCCTGCTCCAGGAACTGTTCTTCGCCTTCCTTGAGGCTGATCGAATTGACGATGCCCTTGCCCTGAAGACACTTCAGACCGGCCTCGATGACCGACCACTTGCTCGAATCAACCATAACCGGCACGCGAGCGATATCGGGCTCGGCCATGATCAGGTTAAGGAACGTGGTCATGGCTTCTTCGGAGTCCAGCAAACCTTCATCCATGTTGACGTCGATGACCTGGGCGCCGTTTTCGACCTGCTGAAGCGCCACTTCGACCGCTTCGTCATACTGGTCTTCGGCGATCAGGCGCTTGAACTTGGCCGAGCCGGTGACATTGGTGCGCTCGCCAACGTTGACAAAGCCCAGGTCGGGCGTGATCGTCAGCGGTTCGAGCCCGCTCAGGCGCGTGTAACGTCTTGTTTCCTGAGATTGGTTCATGAATTCCTCTGTTTGCCGGATTTCCGTTTAAAAAATGCAATTTTCTGCCGCGGATTCGCGCGGATGAACGCGGATAAAAGACCTCCGATCAGCATCTCCCGTTGATGCTTTAACCGCTTCAAGTAGTGAATCTCTTACTTAACGCTTCTTGACACCACCATCATGGCCGGGCAATAACCCGACATGCTGATTCCAATGCCGGGTTGATCATTGAACTTTATTCTTTTCGGTTTCTTTCGTGCGCTTCGTGCTTATACGCTATTAGTCCGCGCTTGTCCGCGTTCATCCGCGGCAGAAAGCTTTCTATCCGCATTTATCAGCGGCAAGACATTGTCTTCAAGCCGCTTTGCGCTTGTTCATATCGCGCGGCTGGAACGGCTCTATCGCCTTGCCGATCGCTTCCAGATGCGCCGGCGTTGTGCCGCAGCAGCCGCCGATGATGTTGACCAGTCCGTCTTCGGCGTACGTCTTTACAATCCCGGCCATTTCTTCCGGGCTCTGATCGTATTCACCGAACTCGTTCGGCAAGCCCGCATTCGGGTGCGCTGTGACCAGGCAGTTGGCAACTTTGGCCAATGCCTCGATGTGCGGCTTGAGCTGGTCTGCACCAAGCGCACAGTTGAAGCCAACCCCGGTCGGGCTGGCGTGGGCGATGGAATAATAGAAGGCTTCGGGAACCTGACCGGACAGCGTGCGACCGCTGGCATCGGTGATGGTGCCCGAAATCAGAACGGGCCAACGTTCGTCGCGCCGCGCAAACTCTTTCTCGATTGCAAAAATCGCGGCCTTGGCATTCAGCGTGTCGAAAATTGTCTCGATCATCAGCAGGTCTGCACCGCCTTCCAGCAGGCCGCGCACCGATTCGGAATAGGTTTCTACCAGATCGTCGAAGGTGACCTTGCGGTAGCCCGGGCTGGAGACATCCGGCGAGATTGACGCTGTCTGGTTGGTCGGACCGATCGTGCCCACCACGAAGCGCGGCCTGTCCGGCGTATCCTTCTCGATCTCGTCGCAGGCCTCGCGCGCAAGTCGCGCGGCCTCGAAGTTGATCTCTTCCGAGACTTCTTCGAGCGAATAGTCTGCCTGACTGATTTTATTGGCATTGAAGGTGTTGGTTTCGATCAGATCGCAACCGACCGCCATGAACGCCTTGTGGATTTTCTTGATCAGCTCCGGCCGGGTCAATGTCAACAGGTCATTGTTGCCCTTGAGGTCGTCTTCGTGACCGGCGAAGCGGTCGCCACGAAAATCGTCCTCTTCCAGCTTTTCGCCCTGGATCATGGTGCCCATGGCACCGTCCAGCAAAAGGATGCGGTTGGACAGAGCATCGAACATTCTTTCGACGCGTTCCGGGTTGTGCCAGTTCGTTTCGGTCATGTCTGCCTTGCTAGTAAAGTGATGATTTCAAAGTTCGGGGGTTTCTTTTCCACCGAGGTAATTTCGCAAAAATCGATCTTCAGTCCGGTCGCCGACACCAGGTCGTTGAGCTGTTCGGGCGCAAATCCCCGGTTGACGTGTCCGTAGGCTTCCACCTGTGCTGTATGTCTGTGCTGAGCGAGCGTTGCTGCGATCAATCGGCCGCCATCCGAAAGCACTCGCGCCGCTTCGGCGATGACCCGGTCCGGCGTCTTGCTGTAAGTCAGCGCGTGCAGCAGCAGCACCGTTTCGAAACTGCCGTCGTCAAAGGGCAGGGCATGCATGTCGCCCTGGTGAAATCGGACGTTCTCGAATTCGGCGACGCGCTTCTCGCCGGCTTCGACCACCCTGGGCGAGACGTCGATGCAATCGATGGACTCGGCTCGTGAATGCAGCAGCTCACCGATGACACCGTCCCCGGACGCGATGTCCAGGACCCGGCCTGGAGATACCAGCTGAACGATTGCTCGTGCGGTGGCTTCCCATGTCCTTCCCGGCGAGTAGTGCCGCTCCATGTCACCGGCGACGGCATCGGGCCAGTGCTTGCCCGAGGCCCGCTCGGCCATGACGTCGGGCAGGCGTTGCGCGTCCGACTCCACCTGAGGATCAACCAGGCTGACGCGCAGCAGACGCCAGAATTGCGAAAGTTCGCACGACTGGTCGCCGGTCATCGAACGATAATAGACAGACACCCCCTCACGCCTGTCTGCCACCAGGCCTGCTTCACGCAATCGCGCGAGATGGGTCGAGACTCGCGGCTGTGCCAGGCGGGTGATGCGCGCCAGCTCTGCCACGGTCAACTCCTCAATGTCAAGCAGCGCCAGAAGCCTCAAGCGGGTCGCATCGCCCAGCAGGCTGCAGTGGCGCCCGATCAGCTCGAGCTCGATAACGATATCCTTTCATCTCGATTGAAGGATATATTAACAGATCGGCTCTCTGGCGGCATTTCTTTAGCCGCACTGGCGTTCGAGCGTGGCTACGGCAAAGCTTCGGCCCATTTGCCAGCTGAGCAGTCTCAACATGCATCCTTCCAGCGCCTGATTACGCCGAAAACGTCCTCGGGCGTGCCGCTGCGGCCCGAATCCCGCCGCTCGGCGGCATCAATAACTCCGGGCTGGCGCGTTCGCATGAACGGGTTGAAGGCTTTTTCGTCGCCGATCGTCGACGGCAGCGTGATCCGGTCGTGTCTGCGCAGGTCAACCACCGCTTCACAACGCTCTGCGAGCGCCCGGTTTTCAGGTTCTACCTTGCGCGCGAATCGACAGTTGGACTCGGTATATTCGTGGGCACAGTAAACGCGCGTCGCGTCCGGCAGGGCCGCCAGCTTGTCGATGGATTCCTGCATCTGCTGTGGCGTACCCTCGAACAGCCTACCGCAGCCCGCCGAAAACAGCGTGTCGCCGCAAAAAAGCAGCTCCTGGCCATAAAAAGCAATATGACTGGTCGTGTGGCCGGGCGTTTCGATCACCCGGAATTCGAGGTCCAGTTCTTCGATCGAGACCCGATCGCCTTCGCCAACCACTCTGAGTTCGGCTGGCATCCGCGAATCATTCGGGCCCCAGGCCGGCGACGGATGATGGGCGCGTATCTCGTCTACGCCGCCGATATGGTCGTGATGGTGGTGGGTCAGCAGCAGGCCGCACAGCACCAGGTCGCGCCGTTTCAGAAAATCAAGAACGCCGGAGGCCTCACCCGGATCGACGATCACGCAGTACCGGGCGTCGTGAACAGCCCAGATATAATTGTCGCTGAACGCGCTGATGGCCTCGATCCGTAAAGTCATTGCGTGCCTCCTGGGTTGACGGGCTCGAAAAGATGCGTTTCGCATACAAACGCTGGAAATACTCGAAAGTTCGAATTCATTAACTCAAGTTCAATTATTCGAAGCAAAATTGTACCGATAGCAGGGAATGCCTGAATGATCGCCGGATTCGCCAGACTGCAGAATGCCGAAAACGAGATGGTGCCGCGACTGATCGAAGCCGCGGGCGTAGATTGGCTGGTCGAGTGCGCACCGGCGGCCAGCCCGTCTCCAGCGATTCGGGCACCGCGACACCGAATGCTGCGTGACGGCGACGAATGGGTGTGGCCGTGTCGCCTGCCCGCCGACCTGTTGCCGTTTGCCAGCGAAAGCCTGCCGGCTGTCGTCTTGCGCCACCTGTTCTGGCTGGAGACCGGCAGTTCCCTGCTTGCCGAGACGATTCGCTGCCTCAAGCCGGGTGGGCTGCTGGTGTCGATTTCCGCCAATCCATGGCATCGGTGCAGCTGGCAGGAACTGGGTCGCGACACGTTCCACCTGCCGGCCTGGCCTAGATTTTTGCTGCAGCACGCCCGCCATCAGCTTTTATTGCAATACCCAGCGCGCCAGCAGTGGCGCGGTTTCATTCCGGGCGTTGCGCCTCTGCTCATCGTCGTGGCGCGCAAGCCGCCCCGGGCGGCATCGGTCATGCGGCTTCCGATGCGACAAGCCCTCGGCTCGCCTGGCCGTGCGGTGCCAACGAGTTGTCGCGCCGCATGAGCAGCACAACTGTCGAAATCTGGACTGATGGCGCCTGCCGCGGCAATCCCGGTCCCGGCGGCTGGGGTGCCCTGCTTCGGGCCAACGGTGCGGAGAAGGAGCTCTCCGGCGGTGAACGGGAGACGACGAACAACCGCATGGAACTGATGGCGGCGATCAAGTCGCTGGAAGCGCTGAAAAAACCGTGCCGCGTGCACCTGACCACTGATTCAAACTACGTGCGCCAGGGCATCACCGAATGGTTGCCCCGATGGCGCGCCAACGGCTGGAAAACCGCATCGCGCAAACCGGTCAAGAACGCCGATCTCTGGCAACGGCTGGCAGACGCCGCCGAGCGCCACGAGGTCAAGTGGTCGTGGGTCAGGGGACATTCCGGGCACCCGGAAAACGACCGCGCCGACCGCCTGGCTACCGCCGCAGCAGATCGCGTTTGATGCCCATCCCAAGCCTGAAAAATAAATGAAACGTCAGATTCCGCAGATGTAGCAAGATTTAAATAAATATTCGTATCATCAATGGCCTGCGATTAGTTTCGCAATGTTGGGCTACTTTTTGCCGGGGCGCTTTTTTTGAAGGAATGTCTCAAAACGCAAATTATCAGCAGCCATCAAGCAAGGAGAACCGTCGATGCGCCAGATCGTCCTGGATACCGAAACCACCGGCCTCGAGCCGGCCGAAGGCCACCGGATCATCGAGATCGGCTGCCTCGAACTGATCGACCGGCGACTTTCCGGCCGACAATTCCACCGCTACATCAATCCCGAACGGCCGGTGGAGTCGGACGCGCAGACGGTACACGGGCTCAGCGATGAGTTTCTAGCCGACAAGCCGCGATTCGAGGAAATCGCCGGCGAGTTCATCGATTTTATTCGGGGGGCCGAACTGCTGATCCACAATGCGTCGTTCGACGTTGGTTTCCTCAACAGCGAGCTGGCCCGTCTGGAGAGCGCCCAAACAATCGAGGGTCTGGCCGAGGTGCTGGATACGCTGATGCTCGCACGCGAACTGCACCCGGGCCAGCGAAACAGCCTTGATGCGCTTTGCCGGCGATACGAGGTGGATAACTCCAATCGCACACTCCATGGTGCGCTGCTGGATTCGGAGTTGCTGACCGAGGTCTATCTGATGATGACCGGCGGACAGGTCGCGCTTGGCCTTGACCTGGACGGCGCGGTGGCCCCTGCGTCGGATCCTTCGGTGCCCGCTTTCGACCCGGCGCGCCTGGTGCACAGGATGGCGGGCGAGTCAGAACTCGCGGCACATCGCGACCTGCTGGACAAAGTTGCCGCGGCAGCCGGTGACGGCGCTTGTCTCTGGGACACGCTGGAGGCCGGTGCCGAGTCGGTCAGGGCCTCGACCCGGGACTGAATCTTCCGTGAGCGTGTCGCCCGATTTGCCCCAGCGTTGCATAGGATTTCAGATTCACAGTCCCTGGAAACGCTCGTCTAGAGGGCGCGGCGGCGGCTCTTGGCCGAAATGTCATGCAACGTCGGGGTTTAGTCCGGCTCGGCAGCAGGGGAGATGGTGAATAAGCCGGGCCTGGACTCGCCGTTGCCGCCTGCGGTCGTCATTTGCGGTCCGACGGCGGCCGGCAAGACCGAGGTTGCGCTTGAAATTGCGCGTCGAATGCCGGTACGGCTGATCAGCGCCGATTCGGTTCAGGTCTATCGAGGCATGGA
>JGI12048J13642_10519678_pt1 | contig 38336 bp, 34 predicted proteins | sample ElkSlonscriptome_16_FD_13642 | JGI IMG/M metagenome (IMG submission 13642)
GTCTGTTTATAAAATTTCTTTATCGCATAAGTCACTACTATTGATTGTTAATCCACAGGATAACAATCTAGTATCGAAATTATCAACTAGTTGTTTTATAACTACAGACAAAAGTCTACCGACAGAATAATCGACACCAGCCCTAACCTTATTCATCAGTAACAGAAAAACAGCCGTATAACCAAAGAAAAAATAGATAGAAAAGACACCGGCAAGCAAGAATAAATTAGCAGCAAAATTAACCCAACTGCTCAACCAATCAGCTTCGCAACCTAAAAAGTCACACTGGAGCAAACGATGTACACCGTTATATTCGGTCGAACAGCCTGTCCATATTGTGTCAGGGCCAAACAAATAGCTCAAAAATTGAAAGAGTTTAAAAACGATTTTGACTTCCGCTACATCGACATTAACCAGGAAGGTATCAGCAAAGCTGATCTGCAAAAAACCGCCGGCAAGCCTGTACTAACAGTGCCCCAGGTTTTCATTGATAAGCAGCATATCGGTGGCTGTAATGAGTTTGAAGCCTACGCTCGACAAAAACTGGGGCTGTGAACCGAAAAAACCAACATCACCCATTAAGCCATGAGCCATTCCACTCAAGCATTAGCCGGCAGGCTCCTCCTTTACTGACTGCTGGCTACCTAAGGTTTATCAAGATCACTCACCAGCCTCACTCCCTTTGCCACAGGTAAATAATTCCTGGCAATAGGCCGGGAAAATGTTTGTTACAATAAACTCCGCCTTAAAGCAGCGCGTATAAGGGATTTGTAGCGGACGGATCACAGCCATGAACAACTCCCAGAAAAAAAATGAGAAAATTGCCATTATTGGCAATGCCGTATTATTTCAAGTGCTTTGGTTTAGCGCTGTTTTCGGGGCGAAAGGAACCCTGTTGTGGCCTGCTGTCATCTGCCTTATGGCGTTGCTGGGCTGGGGCTTTTTATTTGCCAAACAAATTAAGCCAGATTTAAGGCTGGCTTTAGTAGGCGTTTTGATCGCTTTTGCCGTCGAGCCAATATGGATTGGGCAAGAACTGGTGATCTATCCACTGCAGCCCGATGCTTTTTATCCTCCGGCATGGATTGTCATCTTGTGGGTCGGTTTTGCTGTCAGTTTTAACCACAGCTTGAAGTGGTTAAGACATCGCTATCTGCTGGGCGCACTTTTAGGCGGTGTTGGCAGCGTTTGCTCTATCACCGCTGCTCTTCGACTCGAAGTTATTACGGTACCACAGGGTTGGTTTGCTTTCGTCATTCAATACGGCGCTGTCTGGGCAACCATTGTGCCGTTGTTGATATGGTATGCGGCCAAAACAGCCACCGAATTATCTTCCGATGTATCAGGGGATCACGAAGGCCCGCCGGATATTCCGAAAAAACCATGCCCTGCCAACGACAAACCAACAATAATTACCAAATATCGCTAGCTGGCAACCGAAAACATTTTACTTGCTTGCAACTCTGCTGTAGGCACTTGCTTAATAGCAACTCATGCGACAGGAACCAACTAATCAATCTCCAGCTAGCACAGTGCTTTCTAATCACTGCTCCTAATTCCATTAAGCATCAGTGCAAACACCTTACTACGGATGTCTTCTGTTTCGTTCACCAATTGATGACGTCCTCTGACCAGCAGCTTCACTTGCGCCAGTGGAAACAATTGTTTTAAGCGGGGAATATTGTAGCGCCAGTCAACGGTTTCGTCATCCGGCCCCTGAATAATGGTCACTGGTAAATAAACGGGCGATTTTAATTCAATTTCTCTGACCCAGGCACGCAAAGCGCCAGCCCACTGAACGGAAATGGCACTGGCCTGCAACGGATCAATGCACTGCAAGAAGCTTACAAATTTTGCATCATAGGAGTTGGCTTTGAATTTACGCTTCCAGGTTTTTAAAAAGCGTCCAAACAAGGCATATAAGAATAGCAGTTTGTCCCAACCACAAGGCCTGATTAAGGGTGCCAGAAAAACCCAGTGCTGAAATGGCAGACCTCTACTCTGAGCACTGCCACCCATTACATATTCCATCAATACCGCCGCGCCAGTGCTTTGGCCTACCGCAAACCAAGGTTTTGGCAACATATCCTGGCAAAGCTGCAGGCATTGCTCAAGAATATCCCGATAGTGACTGAAATCTGCGATAGCCGCAGACTCACCGCTGGAAAGGCCATGACCGGGCAAATCATAAATCACCACATCAAAACCCGCCCTGAGCAGGAAATCGATGATATGCCGGTAAAGGCCGGTATGATCAAAGTAGCCATGAAACAAAAACACGGTGCCTTGAGAGCGCCCCGAGGCAAGGCTTGAATCGACATATACACTTGCGTCGACACCGGCTGACTTAGCCTTCCTGTCCTCACCTGCCAGAGCAGACTGTTCAAGTGCATGAGTAAACACATGGCAGGCCAGCTTATACCCCGCTGCATTAAAGTAACCCAGCCGATGAACAATGTTCTCTATTTGATTTTCTTTATCAATGCCATAGAAGCGGCAATAGTCCACTTCCATCGCGGACAACGAAGTTTGACCCCGCGCTTTCAATTGACCTACCAGAGGCTGCATGTCAGCCAGCAGACGCGTCCGTCCCCATTGACAGTCTGTTAATACCACTTGGTTGCCTTTGCTCTGCTGTCCATCATTGTCCATAGACTACTCTGCGCCCACCAATCAATCGAGTGCTGCCAGCCCCTAAGTCTAACAAGAGATTATCGGGCCGATTGTTGGCAGACCGCATGAAAGCTGGCCCAGTGCCAATGCAGTCGAACTCCCATGGCCGGGTTTAGGGCGAATATGGTAATACCCAACAAACAAAAAGGGCTTCCAATGGAAGCCCGGACGAAACCAGATTCTATTAGAGAGAATTTTCTGAATTCAAATCAGCAAATGCCTGCTGTAATCGCTGCACCATACCCTCCTGGCCTTTACGTAACCAAACCCGTGGATCGTAATACTTCTTATTGGGCTGATCGTCACCGTCGGGATTACCGATTTGCTCCTGTAGGTAGCCCTCTTTGTCGGTGTAGTAATTCTTGATACCTTCCCAAGTAGCCCACTGGGTATCAGTATCGATGTTCATCTTAATAACACCGTAACTGATAGACTCTCTAATCTCTTCCTGAGTAGAGCCTGAGCCTCCGTGGAACACAAAGTTCAGAGTATTAACGGGAACACCGTACTTTTCGCTGACATATTTTTGAGAATTAGCCAGAATTTTGGGTGTTAACTTAACATTGCCCGGTTTATACACCCCGTGCACATTGCCAAATGAAGCAGCAATAGTGAAACGATCGCTCACTTCCTTTAACTTCTCATAGGCATAGGCCACTTCTTCGGGCTGGGTGTACAACAGAGAGCTGTCCATATCGCTATTGTCGACCCCATCTTCTTCCCCACCCGTCACCCCTAACTCAATCTCCAGGGTCATATTCATTTTAGACATTCGCTTCAGATAGCTGGCGCAAGTGGCAATGTTCTCTTCCAGACTTTCTTCAGACAAATCCAGCATATGAGAGCTAAACAGTGGCTTACCCGTTTGCTCAAAAAACTGCTCGCCAGCATCCAGCAAACCATCGATCCAAGGCAGCAGTTTGCGGGCGGCATGGTCAGTATGAAGAATGACAGGAACACCGTAAGCTTCCGCCATAGCATGCACATGCTTAGCACCAGATATGGCACCCAGCACGGCGGCTTGTTGACCCTCCAGCTTCAGCCCCTTGCCGGCAACAAAGCCAGCACCACCGTTGGAAAATTGCACAATGACTGCGGATTTTGCTTTCGCGGCTGCTTCCAGCACTCCGTTGATTGAGTCGGTACCAACACAGTTCACCGCGGGTAACGCAAACTGGTTTTGTTTCGCAACAGCAAACAATTTTTGAACGTCATCACCGGTGACAACACCGGGTTTTACCACATCTAGGATAGATTGAGACATGTTGGATTCCTGTTATCAAAATAATTCTCTGGCCAATGGCAGAGCGGACTGAACTCTCATTTAATAAAGTGATTAAACACTATTTAACAATCTGATTACACATTTGCACAAGTGATGGCAAAGGCCTGTAATTTTACCAGCTAATATTACCAAACCAGCTTTATTATAGAGCCAGGCTAATGGTTAAAGCACGGGTTCTAAGCAGAATTTAACCCGGCCATCCCATCGTGTAAGTGGCTAGCGCTCTGCTGTCGGCCCGGCCAATCCGGTTAGCCCTTCGCTCGCTCTTGCAACATCGCTACGGCGGGGAGTGTTTTGCCTTCGACAAACTCGAGGAAAGCCCCTCCACCGGTAGAAATGTAAGAAATTTGAGACTTAATACCAAACTTGTCGATGGCAGCAAGGGTGTCCCCTCCTCCGGCAATCGAAAAGCCATCGGACTGAGCAATGGCTTTGGCGAGGACTTCAGTTCCACCGCTGAACTGGGCGAACTCAAACACACCGACTGGCCCGTTCCACAGAATGGTTTTAGCCGATTTGAGCAAGTCTGCCAGATGATGGGCGGTATCAGGCCCAATATCCAGAATCATTTCATTGTCGCCCACAGCACTGGCCGCTTTAGTGGTGGCAGGAGCACTCTCGCTAAATTCAGGCGCGACCACCACATCGCTGGGCAATGGGATCTCGACTTTGTCAGCAATTTTCTTTGCGATATCCAGTAATTCCTTTTCACATAGTGAGGTGCCCACCCCATGACCTGCGGCGGCCAGAAATGTGTTAGCAATACCGCCACCCACAATCAAAGAATCACAAATATCTGCCAATGAATTCAGAACATCTAGTTTGGTGGACACTTTGGAACCGCCGACGATGGCGACCATCGGCCGTTGTGGCTTATCAAGCGCTTTACCCAACGCTTCCAACTCGCCGGACAGCAAGGGGCCGGCACAGGCGACCGGTGCATACTTGGCTACCCCGTGGGTTGACGCCTGCGCCCGGTGGGCAGTACCGAAGGCATCCATCACAAATACATCGCACAAGGCGGCGTATTGCTTCGACAGTGCCTCAGAATCTTTCTTCTCGCCTTCATTGAAACGGACATTTTCGAACAGTACGACTTTGCCCGCTACCAGTTCGATATTGCCGTCCAGATAATCCCGGTATACAGGTACATCATAACCTAGCAAACCGGACAAGTGAGCCGCCACAGGCTTCATTGAGTTCTCTTCCGAGTACTCCCCTTCTTTTGGCCTGCCCAAATGTGACATCACCATAACCTTGGCACCCTGATCAAGCGCTGCTTTCATGGTAGGCAGCGAAGCCAGAATACGAGCGTCTGACGTCACCTTACCATTTTCTACTGGTACGTTGAGATCTTCACGTATCAGGACACGTTTACCTTTCAGGTCCAAGTCAGTCATTTTGAGTACGGACATAGCGGGTTTCCTGTATGCTGAGGTTAAAAAAAGCGGAATATGACAATAAGTAATGTATGAAAATTTGCTTACGGCCACTCAGCAGATTAGCTGATCGGCCTGACGACTACGTGAATATTATATGAATAACCCATGCCACAGCATTAGACAATTTACTGTTATTCTCGTTTTATTGCTTTTCAGGCAAATCAAGGAAAATCAGCTTCGCTCCTAAAATAAGCTATGAGCAGCTATTTCAGGGCACGTTAAGAAGGCCAGCTAAAGCGCTCCAAGCAATTCGTCAGCCAACTTAATCAGGTTGTCTTCGGTAAAGCCAAATTCCTTGAATAACAATTCAGCAGGTGCTGATTCACCAAAAGTGGTCATGCCCAGCACCCGACCATCGAGACCTACATACTTGTACCAGAAATCCGCTTGCGCAGCTTCAATGGCGATGCGTGATGTTACGGTAGAGGGCAGCACGGCTTCCCGGTAGTTTGCATCTTGTTGGTCAAACACGTCCGTGGACGGCATGGATACCACTCTGACCCGACGACCTTTAGCTGTCATAGCGGCGGCGGCGGAGACAGCCAGCGCCACTTCTGAACCGGTGGCAATCAGAATCAACTGCGGCTGCCCGACACAATCTTTGAGGATATAGGCACCGCGCTCAACCTGCTTCAGTTGCTCCTCCGTGCGGGGATGAGGAGGCAAACCCTGACGCGAAAAGATCAATGCAGTGGGTCCATCAACACGCTGTAAAGCCGCTTTCCATGCCACCGCTGATTCCACCCCATCGCAGGGACGCCAGCAACTCATATTGGGCGTAGTGCGCAGGTTGGCCAATTGTTCAATCGGCTGGTGGGTCGGGCCATCCTCACCCAAGCCAATGGAATCATGGGTAAATACCAGAATCGAACGCTGCTTCATTAATGCCGCCATGCGCACGGCATTGCGACAGTATTCCATAAAGACTAAAAAAGTAGCCGCATAAGGAATAAAACCTCCATGTAAGGCGATCCCATTGTTAATGGCTGCCATGCCAAATTCTCTGACCCCATAGTACAAATAATTACCTGCGCTGTTGTCCTTGGAAAACCCCTCTGAGCCCTTCCAAAGGCTAAGGTTAGAGCCAGCCAGATCGGCTGATCCACCAATCAATTCTGGCAGCATAGGAGCGACGGCATTGAGCGCATTTTGTGACGCCTTACGACTGGCGATTTTCTCAGACTTTTGCTGGCAGTCCTGAATGAAACCATCAATCTCATCGGAAAAATTAACCGGTAACTCCCCTTTTTGGCGACGCAAAAGCTCTCCGGCAAGCTCTGGGAAGGCTACTACATATCCATCAAAACGGCGCTGCCAGGCCTGTTGCATCGCACGCCCTTTTTCATGCGCGTTCCAGGCCCGATAAATATCATCAGGTACAACAAAGGGTGGGTGATGCCAGTCCAGTTCTTTGCGAGCTGCCGCTACCTCTTCTGCACCCAGGGGGGCACCATGACTAGACTCTTTGCCCTGTTTAGTCGGAGCTCCAAATCCAATTATCGTCTTACAACAAATCAAGGTTGGACGGGTCTGCTCGGCCTTAGCCGCAGAGATTGCGTTTGACACCGCTTGCGGGTTATGCCCATCAATGCCACTGATCACCTGCCAGCCATAGGCTTCAAAGCGCTTCACCGTATCGTCGGTAAACCAGCCCTGCACGTCGCCATCGATAGAAATACCATTGTCATCATAAAAGCAGATCAATTTGCCTAGCCCCAAAGTGCCAGCCAGAGAAGCCACCTCATGGGAAATCCCTTCCATCAAACAGCCATCGCCCAAAAATACCCAGGTGAAGTGATCGATAATATCGTAGTCTGGCCGGTTGAACTGTCCTGCCAGCGCTTTTTCCGCAATGGCCATCCCCACTCCGTTGGCGAATCCTTGTCCCAGAGGGCCGGTGGTGGTTTCGACTCCGGGTGCATAACCATATTCTGGATGGCCCGGTGTTTTGGCATGCAATTGACGAAAGTTCTTAATGTCTTCAATGCTCAACTCATAGCCTGTTAAATGCAGTAATGCATACAGCAACATAGAGCCATGGCCATTAGATAACACAAAGCGGTCACGATTGATCCAGCCCGGGTCTGTTGGATTAAACTGCAGGTAATCCCGCCACAATACTTCGGCTATGTCCGCCATCCCCATGGGTGCTCCAGGGTGTCCTGAGTTGGCTTTTTGCACAGCATCCATACTGAGTGCACGAATAGCATTGGCGAGTTCTCTACGCGATGGCATTAAGACTTACTCCCGTCGATCAGCGTCTGTAATAAAGCAGGTCTCTTATCACGCTAGCTCAGCGCAGCTAAATTGAGTAGCCAGATAAAAACTCAACTGAATAATCATTAATGAGTCACTTGTTATTAACCGATAACTAACAACAGTTCGTTAGTACACGTTCGGTAACAACAGCTCGTTAATCAATAGCTCGTTAAGTGGTTAACTAATAAGCACCTGAAATAAGTGTAGCTCTTAAATCACTCTTAAGTGGGATAGCCAGAAACCAGATCAGCCCCCTTAAAATGGGCCGCTATTCTCGTATATTCGGGCTTAGGGAGCAAACCTGCTGACAATATTAGTCAAAATACAAAGCTGACCGGCACAGCTTGATCACGTTAACCGTAGGCTAATGGTGAACCACTATCTGGCAAAAAAACTATATTGAATATAATTGATATAGTTATTGAAAAATACCGTATTAGTGCTAGACTTTCCACCATGACGAAAGCTGCTATGACTGAATTACACGCTACCGACTGCCACCCCTATGATTTGCTGGCAACCGTTTATAAAGCCGCCGGAGATTCCCTGCGTCTGGAAATTTTGAAATTACTGGGTGGAGATACTTATGGTGTGCTTGAGTTGACCCATATTTTTGCCGTTAAACAGTCAGCAATGAGTCACCATCTGAAAGTACTGGCAACGGCGGGTTTAGTGGAATCGCAACGAGAAGGTAATAGCATTTTTTACCGCCGCCCTCTGGTGACGCAGAACGACCCCTTAACTCCCTCCCGACAGCAGATTTACCAAAGTCTCGACCCACTACCCATCAGTCTGGACATCCAGCAGGGTATCGAGCAAATAAGACATCAACGGACCGAACAGAGTCAGGCTTTTTTCGCTAAAAACATCCACCAATTCAAAGCTCAGCAAGAATTGATCGCCAGATTTTCTCTCTATGCAGAGCCAATGAAAGCGCTGATCGCGGAAAAAATGTCCGCAACAAGAAATCAGGCGCTGGAAATAGGACCAGGCGAAGGTGGCTTTTTAATCGCGCTAAGTGAACTGTTTGACCGGGTAATTGCCGTTGACAACTCCCCCGCCATGCTAAAAAGGGCTCGGCAAACCGCTCATGAAGAAGCTCTGCAACAAATCGAGTTCATTGAAGGCAGTACGGAGCAACTGATCCCGAATCAAAAATATTCATTCGATGCCATAGTGATGAACATGGTGCTGCATCATGTGCCATGTCCTGACCTTCTAATCAGAGATTGTGAACAATTGTTGAGGCCGGGCGGTATGCTTTTTATCAGTGAACTTAATGAGCATCAGCAATCCTGGGCACGTGAAAGTTGCGGCGATGTGTGGCTGGGTTTCAAAGGCGAACAACTCAGTCAATGGGCAAACAAGGCTGGGTTGCGCAATGGCGAAAACATTTTTATTGGCGTACGCAATGGCTTCCAGGTGCAATTGAGACAGTTTATTAAACCCGGACAGCAGTAAAGTAATGAAAAACCACATCCAATCACTTGTGACAGACAGCAAAACGTTCGCTTCGTAAGCAAAAACAGATATCAGAAGGATTTATGCAATGAGCAATTACTCAATCTTTACCTCGGAATCAGTGTCCGAAGGTCATCCAGATAAAATGGCGGACCAAATTTCAGATGCCATCCTCGATGCGATGATCGGCGATGACAGCAACTCCAGAGTCGCCGTTGAAACCATGGTTAAAACTGGCATGGTGGTGATTGCGGGTGAAGTGCGCACTAATACCTATGTGGATCTGGAAGACATTGTCCGCAATGTGATCCTCGAGATCGGCTACAACAGCTCTGATGTAGGTTTTGACGGTGCCTCCTGTGCAGTATTGAACGCTATCGGCAAACAATCCGGTGATATTGCCATGGGTGTGGATGAGGGCGCGGCTAAAGACTTGGGTGCTGGTGACCAGGGCCTGATGTTTGGCTATGCCACCAACGAGACCGATGTATTGATGCCAGCCCCTATCTACTATTCTCACCGCTTGGTGGAGAGACAGGCTTATTTGCGTAAAAACCGGCTTCTGCCTTGGTTGAGACCCGACGCGAAGAGTCAGGTTACCCTGCGTTACGAGGAAGACAAACCCGTTGCCGTCGATGCTGTGGTGCTGTCGACACAACACGACCCAGATATTAAGCTGGCGGATCTGCAAGAAGCCGTGCGCGAAGAAATCATTAGTCATGTCCTTCCCAGTGAGTGGCTGCACGCGGACACCAAATACCATATCAACCCAACCGGTCAATTTATTATTGGCGGCCCAGTGGGCGACTGCGGACTAACCGGTCGCAAGATTATCGTTGATACCTACGGCGGCATGGCTCGTCATGGTGGTGGCGCATTCTCTGGCAAAGACCCCTCCAAAGTGGATCGTTCGGCAGCCTATGCTGGTCGCTATGTGGCCAAGAATATCGTGGCGGCTGGGCTAGCCGAGCGCTGTGAGATCCAGATTTCCTATGCCATTGGCGTATCCGAACCTACCTCTATTTCAGTCGAGTCATTCGGCACCGGCGCAGTCAGCAATGACGTCATCGTTGAATTGGTTCATAAGCACTTTGATCTGCGTCCTCATGGTTTGCTGGCCATGCTGGATCTGCGACGTCCGATCTACCAACCCACAGCCGCTTACGGGCATTTTGGTCGTGATGGCGAAAATTTCACCTGGGAAAAGACCGATAAAGCTGACGCCTTGCGAGCAGACGCCGGTATTTAGCAGGGGCTGAGCAGGCTCTGACGGCACAACTAAACAGCGGCTCGTCAGAGCGCAATCCTTTATTAAACAATTCTTTTATACAACAAGTTTTTATTTAAAGGTAAACCCATAAAGGGAAGCACAATCCGCGAGCAGGCAAGACTTGCTACCAACGTTACACAGAGGTTATCCAGATGGCACAGTTACAAACCGTAGACAACAACTTTACCGATTTTAAAGTGAAAGACATTAGCCTCGCTGAATGGGGGCGCAAAGAAATTGAGATTGCTGAAAGCGAAATGCCTGCCTTAATTAGTCTTCGGGAAAAATATCGCGCAGAACAACCACTGCAGGGCGCCCGCATTATGGGCTGCATTCACATGACCATTCAAACCGCAGTATTGATCGAAACTCTGATCGCACTGGGAGCCGAAGTACGATGGTCGTCGTGCAATATTTTCTCGACTCAGGATCATGCAGCGGCAGCGATTGCAGCGGCAGGCATCCCGGTATTCGCCTGGAAAGGGGAAACTGAAGAAGAGTATGTCTGGTGTGTTAAGCAAACCATTGAAAAAGATGGCAAGCCCTGGAATGCCAATATGATTCTGGATGATGGTGGTGACCTCACCGAAATTTTACACAACGAATACCCCGAAGCCATGAGTCACATTCACGGTGTTACCGAAGAAACCACTACCGGCGTACACCGTCTGATGGAAATGTTGGATAAAGGCACATTGAAAGTGCCTGCTATCAACGTTAATGATGCGGTCACCAAAAGTAAAAATGATAACAAATACGGTTGTCGCCATTCCTTAAGTGATGCCATTAAGCGGGGCACAGACCATTTACTGGCCGGCAAGAAAGCCTTAGTGATTGGCTACGGCGATGTCGGCAAAGGGTCAGCAGCCTCGTTGCGCCAGGAAGGCATGGTAGTTAAGGTCACCGAAGTGGACCCCATCTGCGCCATGCAAGCCTGCATGGATGGCTTTGAAGTGGTCTCTCCCTTTACCGATGGCATCAATACAGGTACAGCAGAGGGTATCAATCAATTGCTGCTCGCGAGTACTGACCTGCTGGTCACCACCACAGGCAATACCAACGTATGTGACCAGCATATGATGGCCGCACTCAAGACAGGCGCCGTGGTTTGCAATATTGGTCACTTTGATAACGAAATTGATACCCAGTACACCCGCGACCACTGGGAATGGGAAGAGATTAAGCCACAGGTCCACAAAATCTACCGCAACAAGCAGGACAATGATTATCTCATCTTGCTGTCTGAGGGTCGGCTAGTGAATCTGGGTAATGCCACTGGCCATCCTTCGCGAATTATGGATGGCTCCTTCGCCAATCAGGTGCTCGCTCAAATGCATCTGTTCAAAGCAAAATTTGCGGAACTACCGGCGGACGAAAAAGCCCAAAGTGTTTACGTCAGAGTATTGCCTAAAGAACTGGACGAAGAGGTGGCTCGCTACATGGTAGCTGGCTTTGGCGGTGTGATTACTAAACTCACGCCAACTCAAGCCGATTACATTGGTGTCAAGGTCGAAGGTCCTTATAAGCCCGACAATTACAAGTATTGATAGCTGACGAACAGCACCCCGCTTACACCCAGCCACTTCTCAGCGGGAGAAGTGGCTGGTTCTTTTGTAATGCTAGCAAGCGACTTCCCAAATGAAGCCGACAGTTGACCACGTAGACAACGATTATGGAAACACAACAACAGTTTATCCGCCGTTTTAGTTTTGAATTTTTTCCGCCCAAGACAGAGCAAGGGATGACCAGGCTACTCCAAGTCAGGGATCAATTGGCGCAACGCAATCCACATTTTTTCTCTGTTACCTACGGTGCCGGTGGCACCACTCGGGAACGCACGGTTGAGGCCGTATTAGAATTGAATAAGCAAGGCATTCTGACCGCGCCACACTTGTCTTGTATTGGCACCACCAAAGAAGTGGTTGCCGAAATGCTGGACTTGTATAAAGACAACGGCATCAGCCGTATTGTGGCACTGCGGGGTGATATGCCTTCAGGTATGGGAGTGGGCGCCGCTGGAGAAATGAAATACGCCAGCGAGTTAGTGAGCTTTATTCGTGAACACAGTGGCAACCATTTTTCCATAGAAGTGGCGGCTTACCCCGAGGCACACCCCCAATCCGCATCAACAGACGCTGATCTGGAACATTTTAAGCAGAAAGTTGAAGCCGGTGCTTCCAGTGCCATTACTCAATACTTCTATTCCGCTGAAGCTTACTTCCACTTTATAGACCGCTGTGAGAAAGCCGGTATTAACATCCCCATTGTGCCCGGCATTATGCCTATAACCAACAGCAGCAAATTAGTCCGCTTCAGTGACATGTGTGGCGCGGAGATACCCCGCTGGATTCGCAAACAACTCGAAGCCTACGGCGATGATATCGACAGTATTACCCGTTTTGGCGAGGAAGTAGTGACCCGGTTGTGTGAAAACCTGCTGCGAGCGGGAGCACCCGGCTTACACTTCTACACCCTAAACCAAGCCAAACCCAGCCTTGCAGTTTGGAACAATCTGGGGCTGGATGAAAAAATCCCTTTTTGAGAGATTATCACTTTGCTAGTCGCTGATATTCAGCCAACCAAATGGCCGTCATCTCAGCACCGAAGAGATAAAATAAGATCGCGAGCGAAGCGTATTCTTCTTGGCCACAGACGGTTAATGCCAATCGTGCCGCCGCTTGGTGGGGGTAACCATAAACGCCGCAGGAAATGGCTGGAAAGGCGATGGATTGACAATCATTGGCCAACGCCAAAGCGAGGGAGCGATTGTATGCAGATGCCAGCACCTGCTGCGGATCTTGTTCCTGTTGGTATATTGGCCCCACTGCATGAATCACATAACGAGCGGGCAACTGACCCGCGCCGGTGATTCTGGCATGACCGAAAGCGCAACGCACACCATTCTCTGCTGGGATTCGCTCACACTCCCGCAACAATGCGGGCCCCGCCGCCCGGTGAATCGCCCCATCTACACCACCGCCACCTAACAGTTGGGGGTTAGCTGCATTGACAATGGCATCCACTGGAGCACTGGTGATATCGCCTTCCATAATCTTGATATGGTGCATGTAAAGGTCTCTACCTGTTTTTTTGTTTTTTCTTATGCTTCAGCCGCTTAACATGCTTCATCAGACGCTTTTTCTTCTTTTGCTGGCGCGCTGTCAGTTTATTGGGTTTACCAGTAAAAGGATTTTCACTGCCCTTAAATTCAAACCGGATCGGCGTACCTTTCACGCCTAACACCCGCCTGAAGGTATTCTCCAGATAGCGTCGATAGCTGTTAGGCAGGGCATCGGTTTGATTGCCGTGCACCACCACCAATGGAGGATTAGAACCACCCTGGTGGGCATAGCGTAATTTTATCCGACGCCCTTTGGCCAACGGAGGCGGGTTCGATTGCACGGCATCTTCCAACAGCGTGGTGAGCTGACTGGTCGGCCATTTAGCCATGGCACTGCGATAACCCTGATGAATGGTGTCATACAGTAGCCCAACACCGGTGCCATGCAAGGCAGAGATGAAATGCACTTTGGCATAGGTTACAAAGTCGAGGCGACGATCAATATCCGATCGCACTTTTTTCTTTTCCTCATCGGTCATGCCATCCCATTTATTAATCGCCAGTACCAGCGCCCTGCCCGCGTCAATAGCAAACCCGAGCAGGTGCAGATCCTGATCCACAATCCCTTCCTTGGCATCCAGCACCAGAATCACCACATGGGCATCTTTCACCGCCTGCAGGGTTTTGATGATAGAGAATTTCTCTACCACCGAATTAATATTCTTGCGCCGTCTGACCCCAGCCGTATCGATCAGCGTGTATTGTTCTCCCAGACGTTCGTAAGGGATGAAAATACTGTCGCGAGTGGTACCGGGCTGATCAAATACCACCACTCTGTCTTCGCCCAACAAACGATTAACCAGCGTCGACTTACCCACATTAGGCCTGCCGATAATACCGATACGGATGCCAGTTTTTGTTTCATCCAGATCAGCTTGCTCGGGAAACTCAGCAATAATGCGTTCCAGCAACCCTCTGATACCGCGATTATGAGAGGCAATGGTAAATACGGGTTGTTCAAAGCCCAGGTTATAGAAATCACTGGCGGCCACATCGGGGTCCATGCCGTCGACCTTGTTGATGACCAACAACACCGCTTTACCGCGCACTCTGAGTTGTCTGGCGACACCTTCATCAATAGGCGTCACGCCGGCTTTAGCATCGACGATAAATAGTACCAGGTCGGCTTCATCCACAGCCGTGTATGACTGTCCCGCCATAGCTCCATCAATGCCTAACTCGTCACCACTGAGGCCACCTGTATCCACCACGATGACACCGCGACCATCCAGCTCAGCCTCCCCGTATTGGCGATCACGAGTCAAACCTGGAAAGTCGGCCACGATGGCATCACGGCTTCGGGTTAAGCGATTAAACAAAGTCGATTTGCCCACATTGGGGCGGCCGACAATAGCTACGACTGGTTTCATAACTGTTCCCACGACCACCAGAAAATGATTGAGTCAGCCCTGAACAGAGCCGACTTCGACTGGTTTCAGGGACAACTTAAGATGCCAGTACGTTCCCGGCAAAGAGTGGATAAAATTGAATAGGCACAAGCCTGCTCTCACAGGAGTCATTGGCCAGAGAGCTACGGTCTAGTAAAGAGAACTTCCGACAAACCGGCAAACTCGTCCTATGGACTTAGTTTTGTGCAATGTCTTCGCTGGCTGGAATACCCCAGGCACTGATTTTACCGTCACTGGCCAGCACAATAAAACGGTCTTCATAGATATCCGGTGCCACCGCGATCATTTCAGCAGAAGGCCGGATACGAGCTAAAAAGCGCCCATCGGACTGAGCCAGCATATGCACGTAGCCTTCCAAATCACCCACTAACAGGTAATCCCCCCAACTCACAGGAGCCGTTAATTCCCGGTAGGCCAAAGCAGACTGTCGCCAAACCTCTTGCTGACTTACTTTATCAAATGCCACCACATCACCATTGGTGGCGGCCACAAATACATTACGCGAGCCCACGGCCGGGCTGGTACGACTAGACACTTCCACTGACCACTGGGGACGCCCGTCAAACAGTGTCAACTTAGCCAGCCTGCCTTGATAAGCCACAGCAAACAGGGCGCTACCGTCGATGACAATATTGCCGTCTACATCGATCAGGCGCTCTAATTCAGTTTTGCCTTTGGGAGTGGCAATGCTCTCCTCCCAGAACAACTGACCATCTTGCAAACTGATCGCTGCCACACTGCCATCAGACATGCCCACCAACACCGCTTCTCTGAAAACCAAAGGCTGGCTGGAGCCACGCAGAGTCAGGGGTGGTTCAGTAGCTGAATATTCCCACCTCCTGGAGCCGTCATTGGCATCGTAGGCAGCCACTTTACCATTAACGGTCTTGACAATAACTAAACCCAGATAAGCCACCGGAGGTGCAAGCACTTCACTGGCTAAGGCAGCCCGCCAGCGCTCAGCGCCCAACTCCCGGTCCAACGCAATCAATTCACCATCAACGCTGGTCACGTAGAGCTGGCGATCATCTCCACCAACACCACCGACCAAAGGTATGCCCAAGTTAACTTGCCAATGAAATAGACCGGTGGTCGCGCCGATATTGAGCAAGCTGCCATCATAATTAATGGCATAAACATGGTTGGCGTCTATGAAGGGGGATAACTGCAGAAAGCGTTCGTCATGCCCCTTACCGATGGATTGTCTCCAAATCCTTTTTAATTCCACTTCCGGCTCAATGGCTTCCAACTCCGCCGGTTGCGGGCGAACATCATCCGAGCACCCTGCCAGCAGCACCATAAGTACCAAAATCAGCACAGCGCCAGCAGTCCGGCATAGTCCAAAATATGGCCCCCAGCTTACCCAAGGCAATGACAGGTTGGGTGACTGGTGCTCAGGCATCGGCAAGGTCACTAATTTTCAGTTGCAGTAATTGAGTCGGCTGAGCCAGCTCTGATGCCCGGGATAGTGCTTGTTCATAAGCCGCTTTAGCGCTACTACGATCACCTTTCATTTTCAGGATATCACCCTTTAATTCATGGAAGGTCACATAGAAACTGTCATTAACGTCTCCATCGAGCAACTTAATCGCATCATCATACTTTTGCTGAGCAGCTTTTACCCTTGCTAAGCGAATCGTCACGATACTGGCAAGAGCACGATTATCTTCACCTTTTACATTAACCGCTTGCAACACCGCTTCCGCTTCAGCATATTTACCCGCTGTGACCAATTGTCTGGCTTGGTATAACCTGGCAAAGTCGCCGTAAATATGCTTCGAGTGCGCGTCTACCAAGCGCTCAGCCAGAAATGATATGTCCGCTGCTTGCTGTTCAGCATCTTCCTCAGCGCCCGCCGCAGACTCAGCAGCGGTGACTGCCTGACTGAGTTCGAAGAACATGGCCGAGGCTGATTCTTTTTCATCTATCACACTCTGCTGCCAGGCGCGCCAGCCGAAAATCGCAGCCAGAGCAAGGGCAATACCTAGCAGTAACGCATTGCCGTTGTCTTTCCACCAGGATTTAATGGCGTCGATCTGCTCTTCTTCTGTACGCAAATCACTCACTCGATGACTCTCCTCTTTAATTCAGTCAAATCCGTAATCAGTTCAGCGCGAGCCTGACATCTGACTTCAAGTGTCGTGGCAGACGCTAGCCAAATGTTGCTGCAAGCTGGCGCAGAAAAACATCCAATGCCAGGGTCTGCTGTTCCTCACCGCTTCGCAGTGGTTTAATGGTGACGGTTTGTTCGGCCATTTCGGTTTCCCCCAGCAGCAAGGCGAAACCGGCCTTACTCTTATCCGCCTTCTTTAGTTGCGACTTCAATCCACCGCCACCGCAGTGGGTGATGATATGAACCCGCTGGCTCTGATCTCTCATTTTTTCCGCCACCTGCATGGCATAAGCACTGACCCCTTCACCCATGGCGGTGATATAGTAGTTCACCTGCGAATGCCAGCCAACGGCCTCGCCTGCCAATGCATTTAACATTAGCACCAGACGTTCAACCCCCATAGCAAAGCCAACAGCGGGCGCACCGCGGCCACCCAACTGAGCAACCAAACCATCATAGCGCCCGCCCGCACACACCGTACCTTGTGCACCGAGTGCGTCGGTGACCCATTCGAATACCGTTTTACCGTAGTAATCAAGACCTCGCACCAGCCTGGGGTTAATCCGGTAATTTACACCGGCCCGTTCAAGGTAAGCACACAAATCCGCAAAATGCTGGCGTGATTCAACGTCGATAAAATCATCAAAAGAGGGGGCTTCGGTAAGAATTTGCTGGGTCGTCTTGTCCTTACTATCCAGAATGCGTAGCGGATTGGTCGCTAAACGGCGCTGACTATCACTGTCCAGCGCCTGTTCATGATGCTGCAAATAATCGGTGAGGGCTTGCTTGTAACGGCTGCGGGCATCGGCACTGCCAATGGAGTTCAGCTCCAGTTGCACCGCATCAGCAAGGCCGAGTTGCTGCCAGAGTCTAGCGGACATAATAATAAGTTCTGCATCGATATCCGGCCCCGGCAGACCGAAGCACTCCACACCTATTTGGTGAAATTGCCGATAACGACCCTTCTGAGGCCGTTCGTGCCGAAACATGGGACCGCTGTACCATAGACGCTGCACCTGATTGAATATCAACCCATGTTGATCTGCGGCTCTCACACAGCCTGCCGTACCCTCTGGCCGGAGTGTAAGGCTGTCGCCATTGCGATCGTTGAAGGTGTACATTTCTTTTTCAACGATATCTGTCACTTCGCCTATTGAGCGCTTGAATAAGTCGGTTTGCTCAACGATGGGCAGCCTCATTTCCTCGATTCCGTATTGGGCAAAGAGTCTGCGGGCAGTATCTTCCAGATAACGCCATACCGGCGTTTGTTCTGGTAACACATCATTCATACCACGAATGGCTTGGATTCGAGCCAACAGTTTCCCCTTTCACTTAAAATCTAATATCCAGCATCTAAGACTAAATTTAACGACGTCTGTCGCGGCGTTATAAACTGGCGCTTTCTGCATAATCAAGCCATCAAGCCCGTTGCCTACCCACGGGCAATGAGTCGATCCAATTGTTTTTGTTTTGCCTCCAGCTTTTCCCTGATAGTCGCTTCGAAGCTATCCAGTAATTCATCATTGGTCAGTTTGTGACTCGGTTTGCCACCTACATAAATCAAGTTATTGGGTGACCCACCAGCCAATCCAATATCAGCCTCTTTGGCTTCTCCCGGCCCATTCACCACACAGCCGATAACCGCTACATCGAGTGGGGTGTTCACGTTTTCTAAGCGTCGCTCCAGTTCATTCATGGTGCCAATCACGTCGAAGTTTTGTCGGGAGCAACTGGGACAAGCGATAAAATTAATCCCTTTGCTGCGCAACTTAAGGCTTTTCAGAATATCGAATCCTACCTTGACTTCCTCTACTGGATCAGCCGCCAGTGATACCCGGATGGTATCGCCTATGCCATCCATCAACAGCATGCCAAGCCCGATGGCAGACTTTACCGCCCCAGAGCGGAAACCGCCTGCTTCGGTGATGCCCAGATGCAGGGGTTGCTCTATTTGTCCCGCGATCTGGCGATAGGCGTCCACGGTCATAAACACTTCCGATGCCTTCAGACTGACTTTAAAATTGTCAAAGTTATGTCGATCGAGGATGTCGATATGACGCATCGCTGATTCAACCAGAGCTGCCGCGGTAGGTTCGCCATATTTTTTCTGCAAATCTTTTTCCAGTGAGCCGGCATTAACACCAATGCGAATCGGAATGCCTTTATCTCTGGCCGCATTGATAACCGCCCGCACCCGATCCTCCCGACCGATATTGCCGGGATTAATGCGTAAGCAATCCACCCCAAGCCCGGCCACCCGCAAAGCGATGCGGTAATCGAAGTGAATATCGGCGATCAAGGGCAGATCCACTTGCTGGCGTATGCTGGCAAAAGCATCGGCCGCATCCATGGTAGGTACAGACACCCTGACGATATCCGCCCCGGCATCTTGTAACCGCTGAATCTGCGCTACGGTAGCGTTCACATCACAGGTTTCGGTATTGGTCATGGACTGCACGGCTATCGGCGCGTCACCGCCAACGGCCACATCACCGACCATAATTTGCCGGGACTTTCTTCTGCTAATAGGTGATTGCTGATGCATAGGTTGTTAGCTCATCTTGATAAATCAGACTAGCGTTGGAGGGTGAACTGCACCCGGTTGTTGCTGACTTCGTACTGACTGAAATCCAGTATTCTGTTATTAACTCTGAGGGTTGCGGCATTGACCGCTCCCACGATGATCTTCAGTGGAAACTGCCCGCTGAAATTAACCCGATCGCCCGCCCGGTACAAGCCCACGATGCGTTCATTGTTTTTGTCACGCACATCAAACCAACAATCCCCAGTAAACGTGGCAACCACTCTGGCCAAGCCTGCTGCAGCAGCTTGCACTGGCCTTGGTGCTGTCGCTGGCGCGGACACCGCCGCACTGGGACCGGCTCCTGCGGCATTGGAATCAGCGACTGGCGTCACGCTGGACGGACTGGTACCAGGAAGACTGTTTTGCGGCGATACTGCAGCGCCAGGCAACACTCCCGGTACAGGCTGAGATTCGCTTTCATCCGCAAGATCGGCAGCACTGGGAGGACTCAGGCGGGCCGCAGGCGACATTTCAGTTGCCGCATTATTCAAATTGAGATTGAGCTTTATCTCACCCGTCACTGGATCACGAGTGGCTGCGGGTAAGGAGGAAGAAGCCGTAGGGTTTGACCCTGCTGACCCGGCCTGCCCACTCACGCCGGGCTCAGCGGATGAAGACAGTGAATGCTCACCCGCTTCACTATTGTTCGCTGCTGGCTCACCAAAAAAGTACTGATAAGTGCCCCAACACAAGAAGCCCAAAATCACCGCTACGACAGCGAGAATACTGTACCAAAAAGGCTTTTTTGACTTTATTTCCTGATCACTAAAAGTTCCAACGGTAGTCGCCGGCTCACTCAGAATAGGATCATCATTTTGTTCCAATTCCCGTTCAAGGTCAGCAATGACGCGATTCTCTGGCAAGTCCACCAAGCGGGCATAGGCTCGCACATAACCTTTCAAAAACACTAAACCAGGTAACTCAGCAAAGTCGGAATTTTCAATAGCATGCACATAACGGGGAATCACATGCAGCATTTGCGCGGTTTCCTGGACCGACCAACCCAGTTGCTCTCTGGCTTGCTTCAGTCGATCACCCGCCAGCTGAAACGCACGGGGGGTTAAATTATTATCACCGACCATCAATTAACGTCCTTCAGGTCCTGGTATTCACTCGAATTGGGAAAGAGACTTCGAAGTAACATAGTGAGAGAAGCCTCATCATTCAAGTCTTGCTGGCTGCGCGCAATATCAATACCTAAGCGTAAGCTCTGCGGTGTATGGCTGGCCTGACGCGCCCTCACCGAACGTTTATAGTCCTGGTAGTAGGTGCTCGCGGTGACCATATCATCAGTTTTATAATACAAAGTTGCCAACGCCAGTACCACTTGGGGTTGATCGCGGCGCAGACTCAGCGAGCGCCGGTAAGCATCTATAGCCTCTTCCAGCTTCGATTGCCGCACATTTACTAAGCCAATATTACTGTATATCTGAGCCCGATTCGGATACGCCACATCTTCTGCGGCGATCTCAAACTGTTCTACCGCCTCTTCAAGCCTGCCCTGTTGATACAGAAAAGCAGCATAGTAAGTGCGTCCCCGGGTGTAGTCGGGTTTGGCGCGCAATGCTTTGCGAAAATGATCTTCCGCTACGCTGGCTTCGTTTTGCGCTTTGTAAACTAAGCCAAGGGCGGCATTGGCCTCATGCTGTCCGGGCTGGATTTCCAGCGCTTTTTCTAATTTTTGGATGGCCACTTCATACTGACCCTGCTGAAAATAAGCTAAGCCCAACTGGACGTACTGACTGGCCGCTTTAGGCTTATCGGTTTTATCAGTAAAGGGACCATCTACCGTAGTAACGCAAGCCGACAACAATACCACTAAGCTCAGGACCAAGGGGGCTGACAGGCTAAGTCTGCAGCGGACGGCTCGCAGCAAGCCCAGCAATACAAATAACAAAGCTTTGAAATGTCGCACATCAGCTCCTTTCATTAGTCTTTAAGCCGCACTCGAACACGAGTCAGGCAGTGTCCGGAACATTTTCCAGCGGGATATAGCGCTGACTGCGCTTGGTTCGGTCTTCTACCCGCCCGACCAATTGCCCACAAGCAGCGTCAATATCGTCTCCTCGCGTGGTTCGCACAGTCGTCACGTAACCCGCTTCATTAAGAATTTTCTGAAAACGTACCGTGGCATTTCTCGACGGTCGACGATAGTGACTGCCGGGAAAAGGATTGAAGGGAATCAGGTTGACTTTACAGGGCAGCGTCCGCAACAATTCAATCAGTTGAGTGGCATTTTCGGGTTGATCGTTGACGGCGGCAATCAGGGTATATTCAATGGTAATTTTACGTTTATCCGGTAATTTACTCAGGTAACGATGGCATGCAGCCAGCAATGATTTAATGGGATACTTTTTGTTTACTGGAACCAATTCACTACGAAGATCATCTGTGGCGGCATGCAAAGAAATGGCCAGCGAAACATCAGTGACGTCACCCAACTGGTCAATAACGGGTACTAATCCCGAGGTGCTGACAGTCACCCGGCGCTTACTAATGCCGTAGGCAAAGTCCTCCATCATCAAATGACAAGCAGTTACCACTGGCTCAAAGTTAAGTAATGGTTCACCCATACCCATGAACACAATGTTGGTAATATGGCGCTGCTGCTTAGAAATGTCAGCGTCACCAAAAGAGCGGGCGGCAATCCATAGCTGACCAATAATTTCAGCACTACTGAGATTACGATTAAAGCCCTGCTTGCCGGTAGAACAAAAACTGCAATCAAGAGAACAGCCAATTTGCGATGACACACAAAGCGTGCCGCGGCCATCTTCTGGAATAAACACCGTTTCGATGCTACTGCCGCCCTGCAAGCGCATGACCCACTTGCGGGTACCATCGGCTGAGGTATTTTCATACACAACCTCAGGGGCTTCGATAACGCAGATAGCTTTAAGCCGTTGTCGTAAGGCCAGACTCATATCCGTCATCAAATCCATATCAGTCACACCGCGCTGATGAATCCAACGCAGGATCTGACCAGCCCGGAATTTCTTTTCACCCAAATCAGTGAAGAAAGCCTCCAACTGAGGGCGATTTAATCCGAGTAAATTAACTTTTGTTGCTTCTACCGACATGAAACTGATGACCATTCCAAAGTAAAGAGGGGGTTAAATCTTCTCATTCTTTATTCACCTGCCCGCAGCACTGGGTATTGGTTTCATCTTGATTACTTCTAAGCTCTATTCTAGCCAGATAGCGATTCGCCTTAGTAAGTAGCTATGTCTAGTAAGTAGCTATGTCTAGTAAGTAGCTATGTATAGCAAGTGGCTATAAAGAAACGCTTTGCCACAAGTTAAGTAGCTACTACAGTGGCGAGAAGAAGGGACATTTCTAAGCGTCAGGCTGCATCAACTAGTCTGTGCAGCCCAGCCAAGAAAGCCAAATAATCAACTGCGAGGACAAATTTCCTTATCGCTGAAAAAATAGGCCACTTCACGCTCGGCAGATTTAGGAGAATCTGACCCGTGTACCGCGTTAGCATCAATTGACTCAGCAAAATCTGAACGAATGGTCCCTTTCGCTGCTTCCTTTGGGTTGGTTGAGCCCATCAATTCACGATTAAGGGCGATGGCCCCTTCACCTTCAAGAATCTGTACAACCACGGGTCCTGAGGTCATAAAAGCCACCAGATCTGCAAAGAAAGGCTTGCCGTTATGCTCAGCATAAAATCCCTCTGCCTGTTCTTGCGACAGATGAATCATCTTCGCACCGACGATAGTCAGTCCGGCCGCTTCAAAGCGTGCATAAATATTACCAATGACATTTTTTGCCACGGCGTCGGGCTTAATAATGGAAAGAGTGCGCTCTACAGCCATTTGTTGAATCTCCGGTTGAGTGCTTTAAGCGATAATGAAAGGTAAAGCATGCTGGAACTTAGCAGCGGGGATTATACGCATGTTGTCGCGAAAGTAACACTAGTGCACGGGTCGCCTCAAAGCAGGGTGATTTGAACCACCCGACCATATGGGCGATGCAAAAGTTAATGATTATTAACTCACGCTGGAGATGGTTGCCGCAGTGCATCGACGGTTCGGATGATAATCTGGCTGGCTTTCTCAATATCGGCCTTGGTGGTGTAACGCCCGATAGAAAACCGTATAGTGCTCATAGCCAACTCATTGTCCACACCAAGCGCTTTTAATACATAAGAAGGCTCAACCGAAGCAGAGGTGCAAGCCGAACCGGTAGAAACTGCAAGTTCTCGCAAGCCCGTCAATAACGTTTCACCATTAACGTTCCCAAAACTGATATTCAGCACTCCAGCCACTCGCTGCTGAGGGTCACCATTCAACCAAAGATCCCCTAAGGGCTGCAGTTTGGACCAAAACTGCTCTCTCAGTTCGAGCAAGCGATAGTGTTCATCGGCCAACGCCAGGGTAGCCAATTCGAATGCCAGCCCCATGCCAACGATTTGGTGGGTAGGCAAAGTGCCCGAGCGCATGCCTCGCTCGTGCCCACCCCCGTGTAATTGCGCATCAATCGGCACGAACGGATTACGCCGCCGCACCCATAGCGCACCGATACCTTTGGGACCATAGGCCTTGTGAGCACAGCAAGAGAGCAAATCCACCCCCAACTGATTCACATCAAGGCTGATTTTGCCAATACTCTGGGCTGCATCTATATGAAAAAAAGCCTGATGGTGTTGCAACAACTGACCGATCCCTGCCACATCGTTGATGGTGCCCAACTCATTGTTGACGTGCATGACCGATACCAGAATTGTATCGTCCCGCAGTGCCTTGGCCACCATATCAGCGCTAATCAGACCGTCTGCAGCAGGCTGCAGATAAGTGACTTCGAAGCCATTGTCTTGCAACCAGCCACAAGTGTCCAATACCGCTTTGTGTTCAATGGCAGAAGTGACAATATGCCTGCCTTTACCCTGATGACAACTAGCGATGCCTTTGATTGCCAAATTGTCTGCCTCAGTAGCGCCCGAGGTCCAAACGATTTCCCGTGGGTCTGCTGCCAGCGCATCGGCCACTTGTCTTCTTGCAGTCTCAACCGCTTCTTCCGCCTGCCAACCGTAAAGATGAGTGCGCGAAGCCGGATTGGCAAAGACTCCATCCAAAGTCAGATGCCGGGCCATATGTTCGGCTACCCGCGGATCGACCGGAGTGGTGGCGGCATAGTCGAGGTAAATTGGCTGCATAGTTTAGCGAACTCCAACAGTAATACCCGGTCGGTCGTGAAAAAAGACAGAGTTAAGAAGATATGGGGATATAGAGAGGGCCCTGCAAGCTGCGCGATCACATCTTTAGTGCTCTGGCGTCAGTGCAAGCCCAGGGTCCATACGCTTAAGACTGATTTTGCCTTGCCGCTCAGCAATAGTCTGCACGTCATTATCATCCACCAGCATTTGCAATGTGATGGCTTGCAGATATTGGGCAATGTGATCGCTCAGCCCGGTCCAGAGCGCGTGAGTCAGGCAAACCTCTCCATCTTGACAATTATTCTTGCTGCCACAGCGGGTGGCATCGATGGTTTCACTCACTGCCGTGACAATATCAGCTATCGATACTGAGTCAATGTTCCTTGCCAACCGATAACCGCCTCCTGGCCCTCGCACACTGCGTACTAAATCAGCCCGGCGTAAACGGGCAAACAATTGCTCGAGGTAAGACAGAGAAATGCCTTGGCGCACGGCCACATCGGCGAGGCAAACGGGCCCGTGTTGCGAGTGAAGCGCTAAATCCAACATTGCTGTGACTGCATAGCGGCCTTTAGTGGTTAAGCGCATCGGAATATCCCCAAAATGTTTACAGTTATTATTAATTAACCCACACCCTCTGACAAGTGAGCCGAGCCGTTTGCTTCGCGAAGGGAGACCCGCTCATCAACGCTTATCAGCCGCTGGCGTTGGGGGAGTGCTTTTAGTTGAAGCAGCGACAGTTCTTGCTGTCGCCGCAGTTGCAGCCGAGGTTTGTGCGGCTTTCAGTATGCCTCTGAGGATATTAATTTCCATATTATCCAACTGAACACGTTGCAACAGGCGCCGCAGCCTGGGCATTAACTGCCGCGGCTGCTGCGGGTTGTGAAACCCAATATCGATCAAAGCTTGTTCCAGGTGAACGAACAGTTTTTCTAATTGCCCTGCTGTTGCGGGTTGCTCATCCCAGCCCTGGTCTTGAGGTCCCAGCATATTGCCGAGACGGGACGCATCTTTGAGTTGAATGGCAGCCGCATCTTCAAAGTCTTGCTGGTCAAGCACCCCTTGCTTGCTGCTGAGGTATTGCTGAAACACCTCGTAGCAAAAAACTTGTACTGCCATAGCCACATTGAGCGAAGCAAAGGACGGGTTGCAGGGTATATGAAGATGCCGGTGACATCGTTGTAATTCGTCATTGGTCAAACCGCTATTCTCGCGACCAAAAACCACAGCGACCTGCCCCTGCACCGCCTTGTCTTCCAGCTCAGGCATGAGCTCCCGCGGCGAACCCACCGGCCAGGGCAACGTTCTGGCCCGGGCACTAGCACCCAACACCCAAACACAATCGGCCACCGCCTCTTCCAGGCTACCCACAACCGAAGCTTTAGTCAGAACATCATGAGCGCCTGACGACCTGCGGTAGGCCTCATCCGCCGGAAAATGCAGTGGTTTAACCAAACAAAGCTGATCAAGTCCCATATTTTTCATGGCCCGGGCCACCGCACCAATATTGCCTGCATGAGTGGTTTCCACTAACACAATGCGGATGCTTTTTAACATCGATTTGATTCACTGGGTTTACATTGGTGTGAATTGAACATAAGCGACCCTATCAAAAAACAAGTATAAGAAGTACCGAACAATGATTCATTGAGCCATTGCGCGAAAGAAAGGCCAGGCCAATCAATCCGCGGATTAAACTAGTAGTAAGGAAACCGGATAATCATCTGCACTGGTAGTAAAATTTTCGCTTCAGTAATGTGGAAGTGGACCTATGCTGTTATGATGGCGGCCGCTTGGCCAGAGCTTATGCTGCCGAAGGCAACTCAACAGGAGTAATTGCATGCAACCGATGATCAATATGGCGCTGCGGGCTATCCGCTCGACTATCGATGACATTAAAATGATAATAGACCGGGAAGAGCTATCCTATACCCGCCCGGAATCCATTGATCGAGTCATCAATAGGGTCAACGCTACATTTTATGAGCATGTGACCAAAGCTTTAAAAAGAGCCTATCCCAAAGCCCACTTTGCAGACTATGGGGATTTAAGAGGCCCGGCAGATACTCACAGCTGGCATGTAATGCCTCTGCATAACCAAACCAGTTTAATTCACGGATTGCCGGACTGGTGCTTTTCCGTGATCTGCAAAAAAAACAATCAACCCGAGCACAGTCTGGTCATTTTTCCCGCTACCAACGAAGAGTATACTGCCAGTCGGGGCGCTGGAGCCACACTGAACGAAAGGCGCTTGCGGGTATCCACCAATAATGAATTATCGCTGGCCTTTCTCTCCACCAACCTGCTGCAAGATCTCGCCGAGGCGGCCGATGCGGACCATATTTTGACGATGTACCGCAAACTGGATGAACATGTCTTTGATATCCGCAGCGGACATTGTCTACCCCAGCAATTGGTCTGGGTGGCTGCGGGCAAACTGGATGCCACACTAATGACCCACATCTACCCCGTGGAAACCACAGCGGCGCTGCTAATTGCCAAAGAGGCGGGAGCTTTGACTGGTGACTTCGAAGGTAGGCCATTGACCGAAAAAAGCGATTCAGTCATTTGTGCCAACGCCAAAATACTAAGGGCAATCACGCAAAAATTACATACTCAAACCTAGTCCCACTGCCTTAGGCAACCACAACGCTACGGCTGAATAGGGTTGCCATCGTCTTCTTCGCTGCCTTCCTTTACCGGCAACATCAGGTCCTCTTTGTTAACGCCCATCAACAATAAAATATTACTGGCCACATAAACAGAGGAATAGGTCCCTATAATAACTCCGACAATCAATGCTCTGGAGAAACCTGCCAGAGCTTCGCCGCCAAACCAAAATAAGGCAAATAACACCAGCAACGTGGTGACACCGGTGACGATGGTTCTGGACAGGGTTTGAGTCAGGGAAATATTAATAATTTCGAATGATGTGCCAACCCTGATTTTACGAAAGTTTTCGCGGATACGGTCGCTCACCACAATAGTGTCATTCAACGAATAGCCAATAACCGCCAAAATAGCCGCCAACACGTTCAGATCAAAATCCCACTGAAAAATTGAGAAAATACCCAAAGTAATGATGACATCGTGGGCCAGAGCCGCCACCGCGCCGACGGAAAACTTGAATTGAAAGCGAAACGCCACATAGAGCATGATCATAGCCAAGGCGAGCAGCAATCCCAGTCCGCCCTGCTCGCGTAGCTCTTCACCCACCTGGGCACCAACAAACTCAGAACGCACCAACTCCACAGAATCGCCGCTGGAACGCAAGGCCGAAACCATCTGCAAACCGATCTCGTCACTAAAGCCTTCTTGCAGACGAACCAAAATACTGGTGTCCGCCCCAAACTTTTGCACCACAAAACTCTCATAACCATTGCTGGTCAGAGTTTGTTTAATCTCTTCGATCACCGGGGGCTGAGTATACTCGACCTCAATCAGGGTCCCACCAGTAAAATCCAGACCGAAAGACAAGCCTCTGAAAACCAAAGAACCCAGAGAGATAACAATCAAAATAATGGAAAGCCCCAATGCTGGCTTAGCATAACCCATGAAATTATAAACTTTATCTTCAATCACGCTGCTTTCACCTTTATTCACGCTGTTTCCACCATCACTCACGCTGCTGTCGCTTTTGCTCACGCTTTGTTTCCCTTTGCTCATCCTGCTTTTTCCTTTGCCTGGTGACTGATTCAATCAGGACGCCGGATTTGTTTTTGTACGCACACTGGCAGCACTGCCAATGGACAAGGTAGTGACTTTGCGACCACCATAAATCAGATTAACCACCGCACGGGTAACAACAATGGCGGTAAACATGGATGCCACGATACCGATCGACAAAGTGATAGCAAAACCCGCTACCGGCCCCGTACCTACCGCGAATAGAATAAGCGAAGCGATCAAAGTGGTGATATTGGCATCAAAAATCGATACGAAGGCACGGTCGTACCCCGCATGTATGGCAGATTGTGGGGGCAGACCATTTCTCAATTCTTCCCTGATTCTTTCATAAATCAGTACATTGGCATCCACCGCCATACCCACAGTCAGTACAATCCCAGCAATACCCGGAAGCGTCAGTGTCGCCGACAGTAAGGACATTACTGCGATCACTATAAAAACATTGGCCGCCAGCGCGATGTTAGCGACCAAACCGAATACCCGGTAATAGAAAATCATAAATACTAACACCAGGCCAAAACCCAGCATAATGGACTTGGTGCCCGCTTCGATATTTTTCTGCCCCAGTGAGGGCCCTACCGTGCGTTCCTCGACAAAGTAAACCGGCGCAGACAAGGCACCGGAGCGAAGTAGCAGCGCCAACTCACCAGCCTCCGCTGGCGAGTCCAAACCGGTAATCCTGAAATCATTACCCAGTGGGGATTGAATAGTGGCAAGACTAATAATTTTCTTTTCAACAAAACGGACTTTGCTTTGCGTCACCTCGCCGTCAACGCGCACGTCCCGTGTTCTTTCTTTGTGCTCAATATAGATCACCGCCATCCGCCGCTGTACCGCATTCGTGGTGACTCGCAACATTTTCTTGCCGCCGAGGGAGTCCATACTGATATTGACCTGGGGTTGGCCATTTTCATCAAAGCTCTGACTGGCCCTGACCACACTGCTACCGGTCACAATAATGTCTTTTTCAAGCAGCGCACTGCGAGGCTCTGAACGAAACTCAAACCGCTCGGTATCCGTTGACGCCGCATCAGGTCTGGCTTCAAGACGAAACTCGAGATTGGCCGTATTACCGATAATTCGCTTCGCCAGTGCAGTATCCTGAACACCGGGTAACTGAATCACAATACGTCCACGGCCCTGCCGCTGCACCAAAGGCTCAGCCACACCCAGAGCATTGATCCGGTTGCGGATGGCCGCCAGATTCTGGGTTATCGCATAATCTTCGATTTCCCTGATTCTGTTATCGGCAAGGGTCAAGCGCACACCGTAGAGTCCATCTTGCTCAATAGCAGTGGGCACAAAATCAGTAAACTCACGGCGTGCAAGACTCTGGGCCTGATCGCGTTTATTTTCTTGTCTGAATAAAACGAGGATTTCGGTATCCCCCACCTGCTCAACGGAGCGATAGCGCAAACGCTCAGCCCGCATGGTGGTCCTCACATCATTGACTGACACGGCGAGTGTGGTTTTTATTGCCTCTGCGAGATCAACCTCCATTAAAAAATGGACGCCACCGCGCAGATCCAATCCTAGCTTCATCGGTGTCGCTCCCAAACCACTCAACCAATCCGGGGTCGTGGGCACCATATTCAGAGCAGCCAGGTACTCCTCGCCTATGGCCGCCTGCACCACTGACTGCGCTGATAATTGAGTATCGCCATCGGCAAAGCGAACAGTAATACTGCCATCAGTCAGCTCGGCGCTCTTATAAGGAATGGCATCTCGGTTCAATGCATTTTCTATGGCATTGAGCTCACGCTCAGTCACGATTACTGAGGCACTAGTGCCACTGACTTGTAAGGCAAAGTCATCGGGATAGATATTCGGAAGTGCATAAATAAACCCGATGATCAGCACAAAACCAATCAGGATCGACTTCCACAAAGGTGTTTTGTTGAGCATACCGCTTACTGTTCCCTAATTCGTAATATGGCTAATGTATAGCTTGCAATTGCATTTCCCAAAAAGCAGATCGGCCAGACTGAAATCCAGTTTGGCAACTGGTTACCTTCGAAGACCGCTCCTTTTATTAAGTCCTTGCTGACAAATTTTCATGACTGGACGGTAAGCCGGAACAGGCTGTTTCAAACTCCGAAAAAGCAAGCGCCTTTGCTTATTAGCTTTGTTACCAGACAACAGCACCGAGTATAGTGGAAATTATGGCAACTGAATGCATCAACAAAAAGTTGTGCCAGAGAATTTGTCTCTGGCACAACTCAAGAAGGAAAATCAGTTCTCCGATTGGACACTCAATGGCTGCATGCCCTTGGCCGACCATTTGTTACTGGCCGTTTAGTGGCTGGTCGTTTAGTGCCTGCCTACTTAGTGACTCATGGTGTGTTGACCCGATAGCTCAGCGAGGGCTTAAATATCCTTTAACGTACCCTTGGGCAATACGGTAGCCACGGCTACTTTTTGAACTTTTATTTCAATCTTATCCGCCACTTCCAGCACCATAAAATCATCGGTCAGACGGGTTACTTTACCTGCCAGACCCCCTCCCGTGAGCACCTCGTCACCCTTACTGATACCACTTACCAACGCCTTGTGTTCCTTGGCGCGCTTACTCTGTGGCCGCCAGACTAAAAAGTAGAAAATGAGTACAAAACCACCCAAAAAGACAATCTGCATGATCGCACCAGGGCCTTGTGGCGCCGGGGCTTCAGCCAAAGCGATACCGGGTAGCAAGACTGAAAGGAAGATGAAAAACAGATGCCGTAGTTGAATAAATTGCATAGAAAAACGCTCCAGATTGCACTTAGATGATGATTGTTTTTAATGGAATGATTGATGTAAGAACAAACGCTTAACCGGCCCTAAGCTGATAAAAGCGATGCACAAAGTCGGACAATTTACTCTCTTCAATGGCCTGGCGCAAACCAGACATCAGATTTTGATAGTAGTGTAAGTTATGAATGGTATTCAGATGGGCACCTAATATCTCTTTACATTTATCCAGGTGATGCAGGTAAGCCCGACTGTAATTTTGGCAAGTATAACAATCGCAACTTTCGTCCAAGGCACCGGTGTCGGTTTTAAAGCGACTGTTACGAATTTTAATAACTCCTGCCTGGGTAAACAAATGTCCGTTGCGGGCATTGCGGGTTGGCAATACGCAATCAAACATATCGACCCCACGCACGACTGCTTCCACAATATCTTCTGGCTTACCCACACCCATTAAGTACCGCGGCTTGTCCGCTGGCATCACTACCGGTAGCCCGTTCAGTATGCGTAACATATCCTCTTTAGGCTCGCCCACCGAGAGCCCTCCGATCGCAAAACCATCAAAACCCATAGCCTCTAATGATCGCAAAGACCTTTCCCGCAAATCTTCGTACATGCCACCCTGAACGATGCCGAATAACGCACTTGGACTATTCCCATGTGCCTCCAGACTTCTGGCTGCCCAGCGCAAGGAAAGTTCCATGGATGCTGCGCTTTGTTTTTCGTCAGCCGGATAAGGCGTGCATTCATCGAAAATCATAACAATATCAGCACCCAGATCCCGCTGTACCTGGATGGATTTTTCGGGATCAATAAAAATCAGAGATCCATCCACCGGCGACTGAAAGCGTACACCTTGCTCGGTGATTTTCCGCATCGCGCCCAGACTAAACACCTGAAACCCGCCGGAATCGGTCAATATAGGTCCCTGCCACTGCATAAAGTTGTGCAGATCACCATGCAGCTTGATAATTTCCGGCCCCGGTCGCAACAGCAAATGAAAGGTATTACCCAAGATAATTTGCGCCCCGGTACGGCGAATATCTTCCGGTGTCATGCCCTTGACGGTGCCATAGGTTCCCACCGGCATAAATGCCGGTGTATCGATCACGCCTCGGGGAAAAGTCAATTGACCCCGGCGACTGCTGCCATCAGTAGCGGAGACGCCGAAAGTCATAAAGCATTCACGAGTCATGGCAGCTGGCACCATGTAAAAACATCGCATCACCGTAACTGAAGAAGCGGTACTTTGCTTCGATTGCCGCGTGATAAGCCTGTAAAACATTGTTCCGGCCAGCAAAAGCAGACACTAACATCAGCAAAGTAGATTTAGGCAAATGAAAATTAGTAATCATGGCATCGACGACATTAAAGTTGAAACCGGGGTAGATAAAAATCTGAGTATCTCCATGAAAAGGGGCTATACCATCCAAACCTTGTGCAGCAGCCGTTTCGAGGGCGCGCACTGACGTGGTTCCCACGGCGATGACACGCCGGCCTTTTGCTTTTGCGGCACGAATTTGCTGACAGCAAGCCTCACTCACCTCTAAGTACTCTTTGTGCATACGATGTTCAGAAACCACGCCCACTCTGACCGGCTGAAAAGTGCCCGCCCCCACGTGGAGGGTAACAAAGGCCATGTCAACACCTGCAGCCGATATGTTGTCCAACAAAGCCTGGTCAAAATGCAAGCCTGCTGTAGGCGCGGCCACCGCGCCGGGGGAGCGATTATAAATGGTTTGGTAGCGCTCCCGATCAAGAGCTTCGTCTGCACGCTCAATATAAGGTGGTAATGGCATATGGCCGTGATTTTCGATCAGTTCTGCCAACGGAAGTCCCGATCGGACCCGAATAAAAAACAGACCCTCTGGTGTTCGCCCGGTCACTTCTAACTCTGCAACAGCAATATGATCATCAGCCACTTCTTTACTGACACTTTCTTTATCAACCTTATCTTTACTGGCAATAACAATCACCCCACCGGCCTTAGGTGATTTGCTAGCCCGCAGATGAACCAACGCTTCCTGCTCACCGGTTAGACGCTCTACCAGAATTTCAACTTTGCCGCCGGTCACTTTCTGGCCGCAGAGTCGTGCTGGTATAACCCGGGTGTCGTTAAAAACCAATAAGTCACCGGGTTCAAGCATGGTTTGCAAGTCGCTAAAGTAATGATGCCCGATTTGCCCACTACTCCGATCCAAAGCGAGCAAGCGACTGGCTGAACGCTCCGGTAGGGGATAATGAGCGATCAGTGATTCGGGCAGATCAAAATCAAAATCATCGACTCGCATAGGAACAATGTTCACACATGGAAAAAAGAAGCGGGGATTCTACAGAATAATGGGGGATGTCTCCAGCGAAGGGAAATTGCCGGAATTGAGTAAAAAAAGTTCAGAAAACATCAATCACGCAAGCATTACAGTCCCGCTTTCACTGCTTTAACAAGTATTTCTAACGACAGCTATCAAACGGGTTGACCGCATTCCGATTTACAGTATACTCACTGCCTTGCTCTACGGCGGTGCTTTTCATCCGCTGTCTGCATGCCGGAGTGGCGGAACTGGTAGACGCGCACGACTCAAACTCGTGTTCCTTCGGGAGTGAGAGTTCGATTCTCTCCTCCGGCACCAAACAAAAACAGCCTTGCTCAAATAGCGGGGCTTTTTTGTGTATTTCGTTTTAGTACCATAGCCCGAATCGTTGCTTGGATATGCTCACCACTCGTTGCCAGACGCCGAGGCGCATACAAGCGACATTGTTTATTAAATTGGTTGTTACCGCTCCAACCAGTTATTGCTGCATTGGCAGGCTGGCAGGTATTAAGACAACTTTTTTGGTCAATCCCCACCGCCACCATCCCCGCCACAATCTGAGTCTGACCCCAGCGAAGACAAATCGAAATCGAAACCCCAACCACTACCGCAGTCTTTAGAAGTGCGGCGTGTATTAAAGCACGCGAACACAAAGCCGATAAAAACTCCGAATAGCACCAGAGGAGTGTATCCATGGTGGAAGCCGTAGGCGATTGATACAACCATTGTCACTACACCGATACTTCGGAGGCAAAAGAATAATTTCTTAGCCAGCCATCCACCAACGATAAATAAAATACTGCCTGCAATCACCTCTCCCACATAAAATACATAAAGAGCAAACAATGCGGCAAGATAACCTATCAGTATCATGAGCAGCCTTTCTGAATGCTGTTATTGTCATAGTGTGCAAATATGCCGGCAGTAAGATACTGGGTCATATATGATCCACCCAATCACCATTAATATTATTAAATTCAGCGACATACAGATTTTGGAATCATGGGCGAAAAATGCATCTCCGTGGATCCAGGCTGTTCAGGAAAAACAAGTAGTAAGCCGAAGGCTGGTAATCGACCCTCACGATAAACCGATTACCAAGTCAATCTGTAAAGCGTAAAAATCAGATCGGCTCTACCATAACCCAATTAAAGCTGAGCGAAACTATGGTCATGCTCAAATCTGAATGATTGAACGAAGAAACTAACGCAGAGTTAATAACTATAAATGTTACCTGACCCCTCTGTCCAGTCACCGCACCCTCCATTGCAGGCAGCACCCAACTGACTTGTCTTGAAAAATAAAACGAAGGTTTTCTTCACTCTTAAATTGCAGCTTCCTTGACTAACCAGTTTGGTTAAAAACGCCAACTAAAATCATATCATCTTCGAGAATGTGCTCTGTCAGCCAGTCCTTAAGAAATATCATCAATTCAAAGATCAGAATCGGCTCACCATCCAGCAAGTCTTCGACAAAATCTTCCACCTGGTTAACCAGGGCCAAATGCTTTTGTTTGTGTTCCTCATAGCCGGTATAGTCGTAATGAAGCATCAGTTCTTCTTCGTGGGCGAAGTGTTGCTGTGTATACTCAATCAGTTTATTGAGCGCATCAGTGACCGTAGTCCGGTTATCTTCACAGTTATCAGCGGCTGTTTTGACGTCCTGAAGCAGCGAGAACAGATACTGATGTTCTTTATCAATAACTTCATGTCCGGTTCGGTAACTGTCTGACCACTTAAATGAGATTTCTGCATCCATTGTTATCATCCTCTGTGTTTGCTGGCATCTTGATAAAAGCTATATAACTGTGCCGTCCGTTTATGTAGCTAATCAGCCTGAAGACTGCTGATTGGTATCAGCATTAGCAGCCAGCTGAACCAGCTTGGTATCCTCTTTCAGGATATGGTTAATCATCCATATTTTCAGAAACCGTAAAATTTCGGTTGTGCGTATCGGATCAGTTTCACTGATCTGTTTCTGCATCTCCTCGACCTGGCTGATCATCAGATCGTGCTTTTCCCGGTGATTCTCATAGTCGGCATAGTGGTAGTACCGCATCATGAGTTCTTCATCACGGAAATGGCTTTCTGTAAAATCAAGCAGGGTATCCAGAGAATCCATAATGATTTGCTGGTCACCACCAAACTGGCTGATGACATCAAACACCTTCTGCAGTAAGGAGAAAAGATACTGATGCTCTTTATCTATGACATCGTTGCCGGTTAGATAATCATCGGACCACTGAAATAGTTCACAGTCATACACGGCCAAAACTCCCACTACTATGGGGCTTTAATTACTTATCACTGACAGACAGGGAGAATCTTGCTTTACTGCATTTTGCCAAACTGTTTGACCATCGACTGAAGGCCGTTCACAAGATCGTGTAACTTTTCACTGGCTATTGCCGTATGATTAGCGCTCTCTGATGTTTCAACTGCCACATTACTTACTTCGGAGACACTCAATCTGACATTTTCAGCTACCACACGTTGCTTTTCTGAGGCAGTTTTTACCTGTGTGTTCATGTCGTTAATATGGCTGACGGCTGCGCTAATCTCACTGAATGCCTGCCCGACTTCTCTGGCCTGCTCCACACTGTCCAAGGCTCGTTGACTACCTTCGTTCATGGCGGTGACTGATGCTGACGAAGATTGCTGGATTGCCTTGATTAACCGCTGTATCTCATCCGTTGATTCCCGGGTATTGCTGGCTAATGCTCTGACTTCATCCGCCACTACAGCAAATCCCCGTCCATGATCACCCGCGCGGGCCGCTTCGATTGCCGCATTCAGTGCTAGCAAGTTAGTTTGTTCTGCAATCCCGCTGATCATGTCAACCACAGAACCAATGTTGATACTGTCTTCTTTCAACTGTCCGATTGTTGTTGTGGCTTCGGTGAGAATGCCTGACAATTCTGAGATATCGTTCACTGTGCGCTGTACCAGTTTGTCTCCGGCTCCGGTTTTATTCAGCACATCGAGTGAGAACCCCGAGGCTGTTTCAGCATATCCGGACACATCAGCTACCGTTTGTGCCATTTCAATCATCGCATCCGACATCTGTTCCAGTTCCTGTTGCTGCCTGCCTACGCCCTGCTTTGTCTGCGCAACAATTGCATGGGTTTCTGACGAGACCCTGGTTAAAGCCCTGGCTGAATGGTCAACCCGTCCAATAACCGTTCTGTTTTGCAGCCGGAAGTTCTTCAGTACCGTTGTCAGCTGGCCGACTTCATCCTTTCGTCCACTATAAACCTGCTGAATCAGGGGATTGTGAAACCATCGTTCAGATTGCTCAGATAACGCAATCAAGGGCGTCAGCATCAGGTAACCCAGGCTGCCACTGAGCACCAGAACGATCAGTGAAAGTCCGGCTAAAGCCAGGCTTTCCGTAAAGACAGCCCACAGGAGAACAGGCACTGTACTGATCAGTGCCAGACACCAGATTTTAGTTTTGAAAGAGATATTGGCGGGTTTGAATCTGCCCCATAGATCGGATTTCTTATCTTTGATTTGTTTGTAGAGCTGTTCAGCCCGGTCGATAACATCCCGATCCGGTTTGAAGCGGGCGGACTGGTAACCCACAATTCTGCCGTTTTCATGTACCGGGGTGACATAAGCATCGACGTAATAATGGTCACCGTTCTTACAGCGGTTTTTGACCATTCCCATCCATGACTGCTTTGCCTTTATACGACCCCACAAGTCTTTGAACACTTCCCCGGGCATATCCGGGTGTCTGACGACGTTATGATTTTGTCCGGTGAGTTCATCCGGGCCATAGCCTGTTATACGGAGAAAGTCATCATTAGTTGAAGTAATAAAGCCTTTCAGATCGGTGGTCGAAATGATGGCGTCTGTGTCGATTAGGGGGTGTTCTTTTTGTGTTACCTGCGCACGAGCATACATCTTCTGTCCTTCTGAAAGAGTCAACGAAATGCCTAAAATTTATACAGATAAATTGACTATAGTTGACAGATTGAAAAGGGAAAATCGAATATCTGACTTGTAATGTATTTTTTTTGAAACGAAAGTAACCTTAAAGAAAAAAGCTCACCTTCAAAAAAAATATAAATGGAATTCAGGCCGGTCGGTGAGTACTTTTAGATATAGTCTGTCCGGAGAGGTAATGGATTGGTCAAATATCAGCCGCCGTCTTGTACGCAATATCTTGAGTCAGCCGGTTTCGTTGCTCAATCGATCGACTGCCTTTTCGCTTCAGGTGACATGACCTGGTTGCGACTGATCTGATCTATTTGTTTGCGGATATTACTCATCTTGCGTCTGACTTTATTCAATACCCTTCTGTGCTTCAAACAGTGCCAGCTGATCTGGGGAGATTTTCTCTGATTTGGGGGCGAACCGATCGGCCAGCAGCAGACGCATCTGCTGCTCCAGCATCCTGGATTTTTTCAACTTGTCTGGCAATGGTTGATAACAACTCGTCGCGCTCTGATTGGGCCAGTTCCATGATCGGACTATACCAGGCTCCAATGGGCTGAACCAGGTCTCAGGCGATTCTTTTTCTCACGATTTGCGCATGGGGCTTGAAGTTGAATATATCATAGCCGTCCAGCAGCATATTCAGCTCTTTCACGGTAATAGTGCGGGTATCCAGCGCTTTACCCCAGCAGCCGGATCAGCAACTCAGGGCTGGTGTTCTGATCATAGTGAATCTCTACACCGGCAAGGGACAGGACCCGGCTGATGCGTGGTCACCGCAGGACTGACCTCAACAAAGGGCTGAGAACACGAGGATAAGGCTGGTGTTGCTGGTTGCAGCCGGTTTTTCTACGCATAGAAACGCTTGGGTTTAATGTTGTTCTACCG
>JGI12048J13642_10039252_pt1 | contig 38052 bp, 29 predicted proteins | sample ElkSlonscriptome_16_FD_13642 | JGI IMG/M metagenome (IMG submission 13642)
GGTGAACGATCGCTATCAATCAGCTAATGACGTGTTGCACGATTTGAAAAGATTGTCGTCTGATGCAAACTCCAATCGACAGTCTTCAATGGGGGCTACAGCCGCTTCTAGCTCTCCATCAACGTCTGCATCAGGTCGTACTCCGAGCACAGGACGGCAATCGTCACGGTCCAGTAATACGCCTCGGAGAAGCCAACCCGCTCGAACAAGGCCACCTCAGTCAGGCCAAGCCAATTCGGAGCAGGGGCGATCGTCATCGATTCCGCGTTCGAGCCAACCTCGGCCTAGCGGATTTCGGCAGAGTACGTCTGAGATGCCTGTGCGCAAAAGCAGCACCTACAAATCTAAATACTGTCGCGGTGTCTACACCCTCACAGGGCACTCATCTTGGGTCATGAGCGTAGCGATGAACCCTGTGACACCCACGTTTGCGAGCAGCAGTCTCGATGACACGATCAAACTTTGGAACTTGCAGACTGGGGACCTGCTCACGACACTCCGGGGACACACACGAGCTGTTAATACTTTAGCGTTTAGTCCTGATGGAAAGCTGCTTGCGAGTGGCAGCGATGACTACACGGTCAAGCTTTGGGATGTGTACGATAGTCGATTGATGAGGACTCTGTCAGGTCATACGCGGGACGTAAGAGCGATCGCCATTAGCCCAGATGGGCAACTCCTAATGACAGGGGGAGAAGACCGCGCCATTCGAATTTGGCAGACCACAACGGGCAAGCATGTTAAATCTCCTTTTGGGGTTACTAGCATGGTGCGATCGCTAGCAGCCAGCCCAGACGGCAGCCTGTTTGCCAGTGCTGGAATGGATCGCCGCATTCGCCTATGGAGTATGCAGACGGCTGCGCGCACGTTAGAGTTTCTGGCTCACATGGGAGCAATTCAGGCGATCGCCATCAGCCCAGACAGCCAAATTTTAGCCAGTGCAGGTAAAGATCGGGCGATCCGGTTATGGACATTGCCCGATGGCAAACCTATTCGCACCCTTTCAGAACATAGTCGTGATGTGAATGCGATCGCGTTTACTCCCGATGGTCGCATCCTAATCAGCGCCAGTAGCGACAAGACAATCTGTATTTGGGATGTCGCATCAGGCACGCTGATTGACAAACTGATTGACCATGTCGATGCGGTTCATTCCCTAGCCATTTGCTCTGATAGCAAAACGTTTATCAGCGGCAGTGCCGATAGGACTATTAAAGTGTGGCAATTGAAGGCGATCACTCGTCCTCGCTAGTCTACTTTTCTGAATGGATCGGGGGGAACCGGGCGCTTCGACGTTCCCTTTAGGGTGAAATTCAGCCCAACGATGATCAACGTCATGCTCACCAACATGATGGGAGTCACGGTTTCACCGAAAAAGAGAAACGCGAGCAACGCCACAAATATCGGGACAAAGCTGTAGACAAAGCTAGACGTGCGAGTAGGCCCGACATCTTTGACGCTGAGATTGTAGAGAAAATAGCCAATCCCCGATGCTCCAATGCCCATGTAAAGGACTGCAAATATTGAGGCTAAAGATATTGCCTGGACTTGGGCGATCGCCCCTTCGGGAATCGCCAGTACGGCAAGCTGCAAGACCCCAAACAGCGCCGCATAAAACGTGATGGCATAACCTGAATATCGTTTTGACAGCTGACGAATCAAGAGCGAGTAGACCACCCAGCTCATCACTGCCGCCATCATCAACAGATCGCCCCGATTAAAATCGAGCTGAAATAGTGCCGTCAGTTGTCCCTGCGTAATCAGAATCAGAACCCCAACAAAGGCGATCGCCACTCCCACATAACTTCGCCAGTGCAGCCTTTCCTGAATAAATACGGCGGCTAGTAGCCCAGTCAGAACAGGATTCACAGCATTGATAATGGCTGTGTTTGCGACTTCTGTATGGCGCAGACTGGCAAAAAAGAAATAGTGATAGCCCACAATGCCAAAGGTGCCGAGCAACGCCATCGGAAGCAAATCAGCGGCAGCAAGCCGCAGCGATTCGGGGCGATACCATACGACTAATGCAGACAGAAATAGCAGCGCCACCAGATATCGCAACAGAGACGTGGTGATTGGCTCTAGATCGACCGTTGTGTACTTCCCTGCAACAAAACTTCCGGCAAACAGTAGGCTTGCCATCAATAAGAGCAATACTTTTCGAGCCAGCACGAGTGATTCCTTGAATCAAATGAATCGATAGAATCTAGGAGTGATTGGTTCTGGAACTTAGGGCTGAGACTTAGATGTAATGACACATTAGGTTTTCACGTAGTTGGACTGCCCAAACAGCATACTACTGTCTCCGCTCAACTTGCCTTGTGAAAAGCGCGATTGCCTTATCCCAGAGAAGAAAACGATCGCGCCTTCTGTGCAGCATTTCAACCGGCTACGGTTTATCGATCACCGTCGATTGCGTTGCGCCGTGGCTGGCTAATGAGGCTTCCAGATCTCCTCGACTGAGCTTGGGCATAAACCAGCGACCAAACCGGGCATAGAGCGCTGGAATCACTAGCAGCGTCAGAGTCGTGGAGGTAAATAAGCCCCCCAGCACCACGATCGCCAATGGCTGTAGGATTTCGTTGCCTGCACCACTGGCGATCGCCAGTGGCAGCATCCCCAAGGCTGAGGTCAGAGCTGTCATTAGAATGGCATTAACCCGTTCCAGGGAGCCGTGGAAGACGGCTTGATTCAAAGGCAATCCCTGAGCGAATTTGGTGTTGTAGTTATCCACCAGCAGCAATCCGTTGCGGACAGCCACCCCAAACAGGGTAATGAAGCCGATAAGGGAAGCCACCGACATCACACCCCCGGTCAGCAGGATGGAGATAATGCCCCCCACCAGAGCCAAGGGCAGATTGATCATAATCGCCACGGTCGCAGGCAATGACCTGACAGAGAAGAACATCAGCACCGCAATGGCGATCGCCGCCAGGATGCTGTACACCAGTAGATTATTCGTGGCGTTTTGCTCTGCCTCGAACTGACCGCCGTACTGAATGAAATAGCCATTCGGCAGTTGCACAGTCTCCCGAATCTGAGCCTGAAGGTCACCCACGACGCTACCCAGATCTCGCTCGGCGACGTTTGCCGATACCACAATCAAACGGGATACGTCTTCCCGGTTAACGATGTTGGCTCCCATGCCGTACTCCACCTTGGCCACATTGCCCAAGGTAATCAGTTCTCCTGTTGGGGTAGAGAGGGGAATAGCACTAATGGCATCCAGACTGTTACGGGCAGACTCCGGCAACGCCACCGTGATGTCAATCAACTGCTGATCTTCCGGCACCTGGGAGACGATTCGGCCATTCAGAGCCGTTTCCACCACCTCTGATAGCTGAGCCATCGTCAGGCCGTAGCTTGCCGCCGCGTCCCGGTTGTACTGAATCTGTATCTGGCGGATTGGTAGTTGGGGTTCAAGCTGCAAATCCACTACTCCTGCAATCGGCTCGATAGTGTCGCGCACTTGCTCACCAATGCTCCGCAGTTCTGCCAGGTCAGGGCCGAAGATTTTGATGGCGATCGCACTCCGCACTCCCGACAGCACCTCATCCATCCGGTGAGAAATAAACCCGCCAATGTTGGGGGCGACTCCTGGCAACTCCAAAAACGCCTCCCGCAGCTGCTTGATGCTGGCTTCTCGATCCTTCAGAGCTTCGTCACTGAGTTCGATATCGACATGGGCGATGTTCACTCCAGCTCCATCCGCATCTCCCGGCGCACGGCCTGCTCGCATCTGCACCCACTCATAGAGATAATTATCTTGGAGGGAGTTAGCCAGAGCATTACCTGCACCAGTGGTGATGTCCAGGGAAATCCCTGGAAATAGCACCATTGAGTTCACCAGAGATTTCTCTTGAAACTCTGGCAAAAAGACGCGACCCAAGGAAGGTACAATCACCCCTGTTGCCACCAAAGCCGATAGCGCCAAGGCCAAGACAATCTGCGGTGCCCGCATGGAAAATGCCAACAGGGGACGGTAGATGCGTTCTGCCAGTCGGGAAACAAAGGTGCCTTCCTGGGGCAGATTCTGATTTGCCAACAGAATGGCACAGAGGGCAGGTGACAAGGTCATCGCTACTAACGTCGAGGCCAGAATTGAAAATAAGTAAGCCAGTCCCATTGGAGCGAAGATGCGCCCTTCCACCCCAGTGAGGCTGAAAATGGGGGCAAACACGACGACAATAATTACCGTCGAAAAAATCACTGCCAGCCGCACCTGTACAGAGGTGTCGAACACGACTTGAAAAGGATGCTTGGGATTGCCTTGAGCTTGGTTCGTCCTCAGCCCCCGATAGCAGTTCTCCATGTCCACAATGGCATCATCCACCACAGACCCAATGGCAACCACTAAGCCCCCCAAGGTCATGGTGTTGATGCCCAAACCAAAAGCTTTCATGAATAGCAGACCAATCAGCAGCGATAGGGGAATGGCACTGAGGGTAATGATCGCTGTGCGCCAGTTCATCAAAAACAGCAGCAGGATAATCGACACAATCACGACACCCTGAAGCAAGGAGCCGCTGACATTGCGAATGGCAGAATCGATAAAGTTGGCCTGCCGGAACGTGCGATTCACCTGCACATCGGCTGGAAAGGTAGGCTGCAAAGTGGTCATAACAGCTTCCACGGCATTGGTGACGGTAGGAGTATCGACCTCCGGCTGCTTGTTGATCATCAGTACTACCGCAGGTTGCCCGTTGAAAGTAGCATCGCCTCGCTTCAGAGCAGTACCTGTTCGCACCTCGGCCACATCCCGCAGCAGGATCGGCTGACCGTCCTGCACCTTCACTACTGAGCGCTGTAAATCTTCGACCGACTGGATCTGACCCATGCCGCGAATCAACAGCTCTTGTCCTCCACTAATCAGGAAACCACCTGGAGCGCTAGAATTTGCTCCGGCAGCAGCAGCGGTGATTTCATGCAAAGACACGTTAAAATTTTGCAGTTTTGCCGGGTCGATGAGCACTTGTTCCTGTCTTTCGTCACCACCGTAGATCGTCACCTGAGACACTCCCGGCACCGAGAGAATCTGATTTTTCAAAGTGACGTCTACTAAGCGGCGTAAATCCATCAAGTCAGCTTGGCCCTGCCCGTTTACGGTGAAGGCATATTGCAAGATGGTGCCCAACGGTGACACGAGGGGCGAGATTTCGGGGGGATAAGCGTCATCGGGAAGCTGGCTGGTGACCTGTTGCAGCCGCTCATTTACTGCCTGTCGCGCTTGGTAGATGTCGGCACTCCGATCAAATACCACGCTGACCATCGATAGCCCCACTTTGGAGGAGGAACGCACTGTCGTCACTCCAGGTAGCCCGTTCACCGAACTTTCAATGGGCACGGTAATCTGGGATTCCACTTCTTCAGGAGCCAGCCCTACCGCTTCAACCTGAATATCCACCTGAGGCGGTGCAAAGGGTGGAAATACATCCAGCGACATTTGGGCGACGCTAAAGATACCCCAGATCGTGACAGCGATCGCACCTGCCACGATGAACCACCGCTGGGCAATGGAATTTTTGAGAATTTGATTGAGAAGTGCGTTCAGCATCTACCTAAACGCTCCCTTTCTTGCCACTACCCAAAAAGACAACTGCGCCAACGACGAGGGCTACGCCTGCACTAATGGCAACAAGCCATCCCATTGGAAAACCAGCCGATGCTTGAGCCGTTTCAGCGGGTTCTTCTGCCAATTCGTTAGCTTCTACCTCAGCGTCGGCTGCCGTAGAAACTTCATCGAAAGCTTCAGACGTTATTGTTGCATCGGCTTCAAGTTCTGCTTCTGTGGGTTGGGTTTTGCGCGACTCGGCATAGAGAGACAAGCTGCCCTGGTTGACTAACTGCTCACCCACTGACAGCCCTTCCAAAATTTCAACCCTTTCGCCTTCGGTGGCTCCTGTAGTGACAGGCACGGGCTCATAGAAATTTTCGTACTGTACAAACACCAGTTGCCGACCGTTATCTTCTACAAGAGCCGACACTGGAATCATCACTGTGCCACCGCCACCATCAGCTGACTCGATTGGACTCACTTGAATACCCAAAAGCGAATCGGTCTGAGTATTGACCTCAACCCGGTTGACGCCTCCTTCAGCCTGAAACTCATCTCCATGTCCGGCATGACCCAAGGCAGCAGGGGTGCCTATTGCAAGACTAATGGCTAAAACAGCACTCAACATTGGTAAACGTTTCATAGACAACTCCTCACAGTTTTGACAAAGCGAAGCAGATTCCCCAACAGAGTGACATAGGACAGATGAAAATCAGGTGAAATCGCTGTAACTTCGATAGAATGAGCTTCGTAGTTGACGCCCACGATGAAATGCGTGTCCTGCTAGTAGAAGACGAAGAAGATTTAGGGCTGGCGATTAAGCAAGTATTGGTGAGTGAAAAGTATGTCGTAGACTGGGTTACTGACGGTGCTGAGGCGTGGCATTGCCTCAAAAGCCAGTGGACGGATTACACTGTTGCCATCTTTGATTGGCTGCTGCCAGAACTCTCAGGACTAGAGCTATGCCAGCGATTAAGAGCCCATCAAAACTCTCTCCCCGTACTGATGCTGACGGCTCTAGGGCAACCCGAAAACCGCATTACTGGACTGGATTCAGGGGCTGATGACTATTTGACAAAGCCCTTTGTGATGGAGGAGCTGCTGGCACGGTTGCGGGCATTGCTGCGGCGATCGCCCCAGCTGCGTCCTCCCATGCTGACGGTCGGAGCGTTTACCCTAGACGATGCCAATACTTTGCTTCAGGTCAAACGACTCGATCAGCCTGCTCAGGAAATTTCTCTGACTCTGAAAGAATTTCAAGTGCTGACTTACTTGATGGAAAACTGCGATCGCATCATCCCTGGTAGTAAGCTCCGCTCTCAGCTATGGGACTTGGACGAAGAGCCGATCAGTAATGTCGTCGCTGCCCAGATTCGCCTGTTGCGTCGTAAGTTTGCTCGCCACGACTGTGATTGCCCGATTGAGACGGTGCCAGGGCAGGGATACCGCTTTCGGACATTACCATGAACAGTCATCAACTCTTTCGCCGCAGTCGCCTGCGGCTAGCAACCTGGTATGCCATCGTGATGGGCGGTATTTTGAGCTTGTCAGGGTTTGGGATGGCTCGTGCTCTGGTGCAAGCAAACTGGGTCGCTTTAGAGCGAGAAATTGAATCCATTGCAGGCACTCTGCACGATAGCCTAGAGCCAATGCTGCCGCCTTCAGAAGATCCGACTGATGTATTGCAGCAAATTTTTCCTGACCTTTGCGTAGTCGATCAGCCCTGCGAGCCAAACTCCTCACTCATTCAACGCCATACGCTTGGAGTCAGCGATCGCACCACCTACTACATTCGCCTATTCGACAACCAGGGCAACCTGCTAGCTTTTTCGCCTAACCAGCCTACAACTCTCCCAACGACCTTGAACCCAGATCTCTGGCAAACCCTTCAAACCCTGGAGGGCAAGCGTTACCACCAATTTACGACTATTCTGCACAGTGCCCACACCCATTCCGAATCAGGTCAACTCCATAATGGTGAATCTTGGGGTTATCTCCAGGTGGGGCGCACCCTTGCAGCCTTTGATGCTGAAATGCAGCGGCTACGATGGGTTTTGCTCGGTGGCATTCCTCTCATATTAGGATTGATTGCAGTTTCGAGCTGGTGGCTTTCAGGACTGGCCATGCAACCCATCTATCAGTCCTATCAACGACAGCAGCAGTTCACAGCAAATGCAGCTCACGAGTTACGCTCTCCTCTCGCTAGCCTGCTGGCCACAGTGGAAGCATCGCTCCGTCTACCTCAATCAAAGCAGGTACCTGATCCTGTTTTGCTCCAAGCAGTTGAGCGTCAGGGTCGTCGCCTCAGCCAGCTCGTGACCGATCTTCTCTTACTCACAACGCTGGAGCAAAATACAACAACCAAACCTCCTCAACCTTGCTGCTTGAACGACATCATTGCGGACTTGACAGAGGAATTGGCAGAGTTAGCATCTGCGACAGATATTCACCTCAGTAGTCAGATAGTCGATATCGAAATTCACGTGATGGGGCTCGAATCGCAGCTTTACCGTCTGGTATCTAACCTAATGGCCAATGCCATTCAGTACACGCCGTCGGGCGGTTCAGTCGTAGTAAGTTTGGCCAATCATGATCGCTCCGCTACGATTGCTGTCAAAGATACGGGAGTCGGCATCCCTACTGAGGAGCAGAGCCGCATTTTTGAGCGTTTTTATCGGGTGAATAGCGATCGCTCTCGAAAAACTGGCGGCACCGGGTTGGGGTTGTCTATTGCTCAGGCGATCGCGCAGCGGCATCATGGGCAAATCACGGTCACGAGTGAAGTAGGCAATGGCAGCGCGTTCATCATTCACTTACCTCATATTGCCATTGTCTGAAATGACGATTATGCTGACGACTCCAGCAACTTCTAGCCTATAACCTTGCGGAACATGAAGAGTAATGGAGGCTCTCGTCCCTACCGGCGACCAGAGAAGCGGTAAGAGAAATAGATACCAGGGAACCCAGCTGGAGGCAAAGAGGAAAACCCCAAAGGTAAAAATCGTCGCAGGGCAAGGATTGACACGGTAGATTTCAAAAACAGAGAAGAATTGTTCGACGGTGAACGGTAACTGCATCATCGAAAAATCTTTCAAGAGATATCTATCAAAATTCGCAACCCACGCCTGACTTGCTCTTACTAGAGTTAATAGGAAAGAACCCCTTGTGCCATTCACTTTGACGCTTAGGGAAGAGGAGCCGTCTGACGATTCAAGCTGAGACGAATCACCGACAAAATCAAAATGATGATGAACAGCGCCAATCCTACGGTGCAAGCGTAGCTGATTTCCAGATTCGTCGGGTCAAAGGCTTGCTCGTAGACATAGTACACAATCGTTTTCGAGCTGTTGAGCGGCCCCCCACGGGTCATGATGTAGATTTCTTCGAAGACTTTAGTCGCAGAGATTGAGGAAATGACAGCCACCAAAAATAGGTAGGGCTTCATCAGCGGGATCGTCAGATCCCAATGCTTCGTCCAGCCATCGGAGCCGTCGATCGCACCTGCCTCATAAAGCTCTGCCGGAATGGCCTGCAAACCTGCTAGATAAATCACCATGTAATATCCCAACCCTTTCCAGATGGTGACCGCCATGACGCTGAACAAAGCCAGCTTTGGGCTTGTGAGCCAAGGCACTCCCGATTCTGAAATCCCTATCCCTTTCAACAGTTGGTTAAACAAACCCGTTTCCGCATAGAGCCAACGCCATGCAATACCTGCCACCACCATCGAAATGACCACCGGAGTATAGTAAGCCGTGCGAAACCACTGAATGCCGGGTAATACCTGGTTGACCAAAATTGCTAGAAACAACGGCGCGATTACCAAAATTGGCACCACCACCACCAAGTACAGCAGCGTATTTCCCATCGTGATCCAAAAAACTTGGTCGGAAAGAAGTCTCTGAAAATTGGCAAGACCGACCCACTCTGGAGGTTGGGTGATGTCATAGCCATACTGGGTCATGCTCAAGTACAGCGCATTGAGCGACGGCCAAAACACCGTTAACCCCAGCACTAGAAGGGCAGGCAAGAGAAACAAATAGGGCGTGGCCTGCTGCTGAAATTGGCTCCAGCGAGGATGCGGCAAGGACTGCGAAGGACGGGACATAGAACTTTAGATGAAGTTTGGTGGAGAGACAAAAAGAGTCTGCAAAAAATTCAACGAGAAAATACTATCAATTTGGAAACCCAATATAGTACAATTGTATTAAATTAGTGCTTGTCAGAATTCTTGCACCTCAGTTCGTCCTTGTGACTCTAGCTGAAAAGCAGTGAATTTGTTTCGAAAGGATTCATCATGCAGTCAAACGCTCCTTTCCTTCATCGGCGAAAGAGACGACTAGGCGATCGCTCCCCTTCCGGCTCTTTCTTTGACTCCAATAATAGAAGTCATTTTCATGGGTCTCCTCCTATTCCATCTTTCTCTTTTGACCGATTGCCGTCCCAGCGGCTGCCGCTGAGTCATTCTTCCGAGCCTACCTATTGTCACTCCTTTAAGGTCTCATCTCATCTTCGTCGTCATAACTTTTTGTCTGCCTCTGTAGCGTTGAGGTCTCCATCAGCCACATCTCCCCAAATTGCCTCCCCGCGAATGAGTCCGCGACATCAGGCTGTCTCCTCCCCGACTTTAGATAAACAGAACCGTTTGAGGCAACCAACCCCTCGGCAGTTCCGTAGAGCGCGGATACGACGGGCAAGATCTCTGCGTCACCCTAAGCCATTGCGGCGACTGGGGACAGCAGGGTTGAAAGCGATCGCCTGGATTGTTCTCGCCCTGCTGCTGCGATGGTTCTTAGAAGCGGTGATGGTTGTGACTTCTCAGTTTTGGTTGTTAGGAACCCTCTTGGCGATCGCCCCTGCCGTCACTGCGGTGTGGTTGACCCAGACTTCCCCTCGCACTGGACTCAAGATTGGCTATCGCTGCTTACTCGTCATGGTTGGACTGCTGTTGGGTGGAAAAGTTGGAGGCTTGTGATGATATCGACTCTATTTCTCGGTGTTTTGTGGATTGCTCTCGTTGTTTCGTGTTTGTTGTCAGCTTATCGAGGTCATGATGATGGCGCACTCTAATCAACCCTTTGCTTCGCCGGAGTCCTATGGGTACCCGGAGAATCCGCCTACGGTGAAGTTGTTCGACCCCTATGGGGCAGGGCAACAAAGGCGATCGCCCCAGACCGATGAGCAAAACTATTCTAGGCTCCCTTCTGTAGGTGGAATTCCACCATTATCAAATCCGTCATCCGTGCCGCGACCATCAGATATTCCGGCTTCAGTCCAGGCACGGGCAGGCGTCATTCCTCGGACATTCCATTCGGAGGTCTCCCAATCTCACGAAGCCCCAAATTCCTGTTCGCCACCGCCGATTCCTCAACGCCGAAAACCTCGGCGATCGCGTCAGCCTGTCTCTACTAGGCGATCGTCTCCAGAGGGAATGCGATCAATCGATTTTCGCTTTCTGCTTGCAGGTAGTTCAGTTTTGGCGGGGTTAGTCCTGGTAGGAGATGTCAGTGCTGTTTTTCAGGAAAAAGCGTCTGCTACTACCGAATGCCAGGAAGTTGTTCAGCAAGATGTGGCGCTGTCGCGTGACAACCTATCTAAACTGCTCACAGTTCCCGAACGCCAAGACAAAGCAGCAGTGCGCGAGATTGTTAGCGATCCTTACTGCCTCATGCCCGATCTTGAGGTGAGGGCAGGAGTGACAGCTCAGCGAGAAGCTTATCCTTTAGCGTTTGATCCAGATACTTGGCTGGTCGTTTTATATGAAGGAGAGGAATACGCTGGCTATGCTTTTAGCTTTCAGCCCTGACTTGAGTCTTGTCACCAAATCCACATCGAGAATGCCACTCGTACGAACCATTGGTATCGGCAGTTTGTTAGGCAGCCTTTTGGGGGGAGTGCTGAGCTGTGGGCGATCGCCCCAATCGGTGCAGCCGCAAAACATAGAAATCCAGCAACAGTGGCAGCTGCAACCCGGTACTCAAGTCGCAGGTTATCTGATCAGTGGTGGCTTAGGAGATATTTCCGTAGAGCTGGAAGGAGCGGCTATCCATGCTCCTTTTAGAGGTGATGTTCAACCCTTGAACGATGGCTGTGCGCTGTATTCCAGCCCTGATGTGCCCGCCTACGTGTTTCGATTGTGCGGTCTCGACCGGATTCAGTTCGGAGCCGTCGCTCAAGGAGACCCAATCGGACGCGGACAACGTCTCCAGTTTGCGGCACTTCGTAAGCAACCAGAGGGACAGTGGGCCATGGTGGAACCATCCCGCACGATATTGGAGCAAATGCTCACTCCACCTTGATGCGTTGGCTCTAATATGCCGTCGTCAAGCGCGATGTGGGTTATACAATGCGGGAGGACACCTGGGTTAAGGCGCGATTCTCCATGACAAATGTTTTCCGTCAAGATGCTGACCTCAGTATCGAATCTGCATCAAGCAACCAAACTCCGACTCACGACATTCGGTTACTGGTGCTGGATATTGATGGCACCATGGCTGGAGAATCAAACACGATTCGGCCTGAGGTTGTGGATGCTGTGCAAGCTGTAAAGTCAAAAGGCATCGCTGTGGCGATCGCCACCGGTCGAATGTATTGCTCAGCCCTGCGGTTTTATCAGCAGTTGCAGCTCTCGTTGCCGTTGCTCGCCTATCAAGGCGCGATGATCAAGAACCCAGCAACAGGTGAAGTCATTCGCCACTGGCCTGTACCCAAGCAAATCGCATTGAAGCTGTTAGACGATTTTGAACAAACGGAGCGCGCTCATCTGCTGTCGATTCACTTCTATATCAACGATCAGCTCTATGTGCGCGAAGTGACGGCTGAAACGGCAGCCTATTCGCAACGGTCGGGCGTGACGCCGATCGCGGTAGGAGATTTGCGAAATGTACTCGACCAAGACCCGACAAAAGTTCTCGCTCTGAGTCAAAACACTGATTTAATCGATTACTTGCTGGATTCTTTCAAGCAGCAATACACGCCCGCAGAGCTTTATTTTACGAAGTCCGTCGCGACCTTCTTCGAAGCAGCAAATCCCAATGTTAATAAAGGGATTGCCGTTCGCTATCTGGCAGAAGAAAAGCTCGGCTTGTCTGCGGCTAATGTTATGGCCATCGGCGACAACTTCAACGACTTAGAAATGCTGCAATACAGCGGTCTTGGAATCGCGATGGGCAACGCCCCCGACGATGTTAAAGCTCAGTCCAACTGGGTCGCTCCCGATGTAGAGGTAGACGGGGTGGCGATCGCCATCAAAAAATTCTTGCTCTAGTCTAAGGGTTTTACCATCTTGCTATTTGTCCTAGAACTTCAAATTCGTGCAGCATGAAGTCAGCAAGCAGGTCAAATATAGTTACATTCTTTTGTAATTATAGTGCTACGCGCTGATATAAAACCAATAGTTTATGGAGAAGCCGCGCGGTGCGTGGCTTCTCCATCAATATCTGTCCTAAAAACATCTGTCCTAACCTATCTGCGCATTGCTATAAGTCGAGAGAGTCATATGACTTGAGACAATGCACACTGAGCACTCAGACTTCACAATGTTTTGAGACTCTTAAGCTCGAGACTTCTTGGAAAAAAGATTCAGAAAGCAGAAAGAGCGCCGACGACTGACCGTGTTTCGTCTCGGCGCTCTTGCTGGTTCGCTCCTCACACAAGATTAAGCTATCACATCCTTTTGGAAATGTCACCTGTTTTAAGGATTTTTTCTGCCAGCCCTAACTTCTCAACGACACACCGAGTTGTTTGACCAAGGCATCTCGCACTTTTTGGTGAACCGGGTCAACGTCTTCGTCCTTCAGGGTGCGATCGCTCGTTCGATACACCAGTCGAAAGGCAAGACTGCGCTGTCCCTCAGGCACCTTTTCGCCCTGATATTCATCAAACAGCGTGATCGATTCTAAAAGGGATTTGCCAGCTTTGCGGGCGATCGCCTCAATGTCTGCCACCGCTACCGATGTTGGCGCATAGAAGGCTAAATCTCGATCAGACGCTGGGAAACTAGAGAACGGCTGAAACACAATCGCGCCCTGACTCGGATTGTGAATCGTTTGAACCAACACATCAAAGGCTAGGTCGAAAACATAGACTTCGTTCGGCAGATCCCGTTCTTGACAGAGCTGAGGATGCAACTGTCCAAATACACCCAGTTGCTGCTGACCCACCCACAGAGACGCGGTGCGCCCTGGATGCAATCGCTCCACATCAGAGGCTGGCTGATAGGTGACAGTCAAAGCTAGTCGCTCAAACACGCATTCCAACACACCTTTTGCTTCAAACCATGTCATAGACTGCTCTTTGTCACTGTTGACCCATTGTCCTTGACTTGGGTCTCCTCCCAAAATTCCGGCCACACGATCGGTTTCTTGAAAGGTGTTGTCAGAGCGCCAAAAAATGCGGCCAATCTCGAAGCCATTGAGAGCGCCGTTGCCCTGCTCTAAATTATATTGAAACGCGTCAATCAGGGCGCTGAGCATCTCTGTTCGAAGCGCCGAGTACTCCTCAAACAACGGATTGGAGAGGGTAATTTGGCGATCGCCCGTCGGTTTCACCAGTGAGTAATGAATCACTTCTGTGAGTCCCAGAGCACGAAACGCGGTTTTGATTTCACGGATGACTTGCTGTTCTAAAGACAGAACGCCTCTAGCCGTTTTTGCTGGCAGCGTGTCCGTAAAGCGATCGTATCCATAAAGTCGCGCGACTTCTTCGATCAGGTCGATTTCTCTCTCTAAATCGCGGTAGCGATACGGAGGAACTGTGACTTGCCATACTGTCGAGGCACCGTCCGAGGCATCGTCATCAAGGGTTTGAGGGGCGAGAGGCTTAAGTGTGCAACCTAGTGTCGTGAGAATTTCTTCAACATCGTGAGCAGAAAGAGTGCCTAGTCGAGGCTCTGTGTTAGACGGGCTGCTTGGCTCTAATACAATGGCCCCCAAGATGTGATTGACCCGTTCTAACCGAAGCTCAACGGTGCGGCTAAAGCTCGCCTGACTCGGCCGATGATCCTCGACAGACTGAGTCGTGATGGTACCTCCTGCCAGTTCTGTAATCAGGTGCAGTGCCCGACGACAAGCCAGATCGAGTTCAGCCTGGTTTACGCCCCGCTCGTAGCGGGCAGAAGCTTCAGTGCGGAGTCCCTGACTTCGAGCCGATCGCCGAATGGACGCTGGATCAAACCAAGCCGCTTCGAGCATAATGTTTGTCGTGGCATTTGACACTTCCGTCTCTGCGCCCCCCATCACCCCGGCGAGGGCAACGGGCTGGTTGTTTGCCGTAATCAGCAGCGCCTGGTCAGATAGCTGTCGAGATTGGCTGTCGAGTGTTGTTAATGTCTCTTTGGAGTTGGCATATCTCACTCCAATCTGAAGTGAGTCTTGACCCGTTACCGCTTGGAGGCGATCGCCATCGAATGCGTGGAGAGGCTGTCCCCATTCCAGCAAGACATAGTTGGTGACATCGACAATATTGTTAATAGGACGAGTTCCGGCTGCTTTAAGTCGCTGCTGCAGCCATTGAGGAGACGGTTGCACCTGAACTCCGTGAACGACAGTCCCAATGTAGACGGGACAAGCCTTTGGCTGTTCCAGCTTCACGGTTAGCGCTTGCGCATCCGTTTTGGCCTCAAATTCTGGAATCTCAGGTAGCTTCAGTGGGTTTCCGGTCAGTGCCGCGACTTCGCGAGCAATCCCCACCATGCTCAATGCGTCCGCACGATTAGCCGTAGAGGTCAGATCGAGCACAACATCATCCAGCCCCAAATGAGGACGTGCGTCATCACCAGGTTTGAGGGTGCTATCTTCGAAGATGTGAATGCCTTCTGAGTCCTTTGTCAGCCCCAATTCCGCTAGGGAGCAAATCATGCCTGCTGAAGCAACCCCTCGAAGCTTGCGGGGGCTAATTTTGAGATCGACGATGGGTAGGTAAGAGCCCACTGTAGCCACAGGCACAAAACTGTCTGCTCGTACATTTGCTGCACCGCAAACGATCGTAGAAGGCTCATTCGCTCCAATGTCAACCGTGCAAACGCTCAGCTTGTCCGCGTTTGGATGGGGCGATCGCTCTAAAACGCGACCAACGACTACTCCGTCAGCCCAGGTTTTCCGATCTTCAATTTCCTCCACCTCAAACCCTGCCATAGTCAGCTTTTCAGCCAACTCTTCTGGCGTCATGTCGATATTAATGAGGTCGTTTAACCAGCTTAAAGAAATACGCATCTCGGAAAAGTCTTAAATGGGGTAAGCGCTTGATTTACTAAAATCTTATCGCTCAACTTGATTTCTTTAAGCCCTAATGACCAAATAGGGTCGTTTCGAAGCGGAACCAACCATGATGACGGACAATCAGTGGGCGATCGCCCGATTCAGATCCATCCTTTTCTAAACCAAGCTATGCTGGTTCGGGTCAAATTGGTTGATTTTGCAGGTGAATCCTAGTCCTAAATGTCTGAATATGGATGTAGAGAGTTCCAGAAGCGAGATTTTGTTTACCAGGCTAATCCTGTGACCCGACACAAGCAAATATGATAAGCCTCGATTATGATAAGTCTCAGTACAGTGCCCAGTTCCTGAACTGCCAGCGAAACCCTAGGTTTTTACAGAAGTTTCAATCACAATGAGAGTAGCTTTAGTAAGTCTTTAAATCATTTTGACAACGATGGCGCTACAGAGCGCGGGTTTTGCCGAGATAATAAAGATAGGTAAATTACGGGCGATTTTGTTGTTTGCGATACGTGTTCGTCCTCAAACCTGGCTAACAATCGTTGCGCCTAAGGGTGAAACCATCCTGCATCACTACAGATTCGCACCTGACGTTCGATAGAGCGAGAGTTGGCATGAGCTACTGCTTGAATCCGACATGTCCTCATCCAGAAAACCTGACCCATACTCAACGGTGTCATGCCTGTGGATCGAGCTTATTAATTAACGATCGATACCGAATCCTACAGGAGTTGGGGCACGGCGGATTTGGTGCAACGTTTTTGGCTACGGATGAGTCGTTGCCAGGCAAACCCCACTGCGTCATTAAGCAGTTGCGTCCTGCGGCATCATCGCCCCATGTCTTGCAAATGGCGAGAGATTTGTTTAAGCGCGAAGCGAAGACCCTGGGCAAGATTGGTGACCATCCTCAAATCCCGCGACTGCTCGACTACTTCGACCGAGACCAGGAGTTTTACCTAGTTCAGGAATACATCAGCGGATCGACCCTTCAGCAGGAAGTCAAGCGATCGGGGCCGTTCAGTGAGGCTGGGGTCAAGCAGTTTCTCAGCGAAATTCTGCCCATGATTCAATACATTCACAGCCAACAGGTCATTCATCGCGACATCAAACCCGCTAATCTTATCCGTCGCAGTCAAGATAAAAAGCTGGTGTTGATTGACTTTGGTGCAGTGAAAGACAAGGTCAGTCCAACTCGTGCAGAAGCTTCAGAAGAAACAGCCCTCACAGCTTATGCCATCGGCACACCAGGCTATGCGCCTCCAGAGCAGATGGCGATGCGACCCATCTATGCGAGTGATGTGTATGCCTTGGGCGTGACTTCCATTTACTTGCTGACAGGAAAATCTCCTAAGGATATGGCCTACGATCCAACGACAGGCGAAATTCTTTGGCGAGATCATGTTCATATCAGTGAACACTTTTCGGGCGTCTTGGGACAGATGCTAGAAGTGTCTGTGCGTCATCGCTTTCAGACTGCTGGAGACGTCATGCGTGCTCTTGACCTAGTACCCTACATGGATAGTCTAGCTGAGGGAATGGTCATGACGAATTTGCAAAAGCCTGGAACTCAGCCTCCACCTTCTACCCGATATTCTGTTGGAGGAGATTCGGGGCCTCGTTCAGAATCGATGCATTCTTCTCAAACAGCCCGCATGGCGGCGCAGATTCGAGCACGACGCTCTCGCAATGGCCCAGATAGCACCAATCTGAATACAACGGGACGTAGTCGGCGATCGCCCTCTGGCATGACAGACCCTCTCTCTGGTCCTCGCTCAACTGGACGCAGGCGGTCTTCATCTCCGAAAGTTGATATCAAACATGTGTTAGATGCCTATGCGAGGGGGCATCGGAGCTTTGTATCCTACGACTTTAGCTCCATGAATCTCAACAAGGTTGACTTGTCAGGTGCAAATTTTCACGAAGCAAAGTTTTTCCAAACGAAACTGATCCGTGCAAACTTTCAGAAGACTGACTTGGGTGGAGCCGACCTAGCCCAAGCCAATTTGCAAGAAGCTGTGCTGAGAGATGCCAATTTAGTGGGTGCATTTCTCAACAACGCCGATTTGTTGAAGGCCGACTTGCGTGGAGCAAACCTTAGCTATGCCAACCTGAGCAATGCTAACCTTCGGGGCACAAACCTATGCGGCTCTGATTTGACCGGAGCAAAAATCTCAGACGACCAGCTTGCAATGGCACGAACAAACTGGAAAACCGTTCGGCCTCGTCGTAAACGAGGATTGTGGTAACTCTAGAAAAAAGCTGTTTCGCATTTTTGCATGACTCTACAGACTGCTTTAAAAGCAAGGCTGTCATGTGAAGCCCCTAATGGACGTGACTTTGTTTGCGCAACATGTCACGCTTCACGCTGATCGTTCTATCAAATCTAAGGATGCCATGGGTTCGCCTAATTCGAAGTCTAAGAAGCCTCGTTCTCAGTCCCAAGACTCATCACGGCGATCGCTCCAAAATCGCCGCGCCAATATGGATCCTGAACTCTATGCTCGACTTCAATCTGAGGCGAAAGCCCCCTATCGAGGACTCAGGCGTTTCATCTACGTTGCCTTTACCGCTTCTGGTGTTATTGGAGGTGTTGTCTTTTTAGCTCAAATTGCCTCTGGCGATATGGGGACTACCACACTCTCCAATTTTGCAATTCAGCTCGGTGTTATAGGGCTGATGGTGTTTTTACTGCGGATTGACCGCGCCAAAGATTAGGAAGCAGTTCCGAAACCCACGACAACTCTTCTGCTCACCGAATCCCGCAGAAAATTTTAGAAATATTCGCAAAACGTTACAAGAACACAACTTTCGAAATCCTAAGAAAACATTACGGCACAAAAAAGATAGCTCTGTTTACTGACATAATTGACTTAAGTTGAAATGGGGTCAGCAAATATAAAGACCTTAAACATAAATCACTTAAATATCAGCGAGGGGCGCAACTTTCAATCGATGAAAGCTGCGCCCCTCGTTTATTCTGGCTATATTAACAGGGAGGTTCATCCATGGGCTGACCTAGCCAAGGTTGCTCAATTGATTAGCCAGGGCTGCTAGGAATCAATCAACGATTCTGAAACGGGATCGCTGTCAAAAGGTGCAATGGTGTGATCGCTGAGCTGGTACGCCTGTCCTTCATCAGCAGGCGCGACGTAGCTGTAGTCAGAGTAGTAACCAGAATAATTCTGAGACATCTGCGTCATTGTTGCGATGCTACTACTCATTAGCACATATACGCCAACGAGGGCAGCCGCAGCGCTTGAAACGAGAAGCCCTGCAAGCATAAGCGAAAACTCTCGTTCATCAATGGCTTGCTGCATCAGATGCAGTGCCCATGAAACTAAAGCGACAACAACAACAAGGATAAAAAGCATTTTTAAGACTTCATGTTACGAAATGTAATATTCACGTATCTTAACACTGTAAAGCGAAAATTGACGAGCCTCGCAAAGCAAGTTCTATAAAGGCATCGGAGAATTATCGGGATCGGCCTGTTTGACAAACCCTTTAAAGTATTCTTTTGTCAATCCCTATAAGGATTGATTCAACCGGACTGGGACTTTGTGTTCTGCAAGGTGGCGCTTGACTTCATCCACTGTTAGCTGACCGTAGTGCAGCAGTGACGCGAGTAATGCGGCTTCGGCTTGCCCCGTTGTCAGAGCTTCACGGATGTGGTCACAGGTTCCGGCTCCTCCAGACGCAATCACTGGGACATCAACAGCTTGGGCGATCGCCCCCGTCAATTCCAAGTCGTATCCAGCTTGAGTGCCGTCAGCGTCCATGCTGGTAAGCAAAATTTCTCCTGCTCCACGTTGCGCCGCTTCCTTAGCCCACGACAGTGCATCTAGTCCCGTATTCTCCCGACCGCCACGGACATATACATCCCATCCTGGATTGGCAAGGTCGGAACGACGACGAGCATCAATTGCAACGACAATGCACTGAACTCCAAAGCGATCGCTCGCAGCGTTGATGAAATCTGGATTCCGGACAGCCGACGAGTTAATGCTAATTTTGTCAGCTCCAGCACGTAACAATTTTTTAATTGTTTCTAAGGATTGAATGCCACCGCCAACAGTGAGCGGAATGAACACTTGCTCGGCAGTGCGATACACCACATCGAAAATAATGTTGCGGTCTTCGTGAGTGGCTGTGATGTCGAGAAAAACCAGTTCATCCGCGCCAGCGTCGTTGTAGGCTTGGGCAAGCTCTACTGGGTCACCTGCATCCCGGAGGTTGACGAAGTTGACCCCTTTGACGACACGACCAGCTTTGACGTCTAGACAAGGTACGATGCGCTTTGCCAACATAATGAAACTGTGCTCCGCTAGATCTTCTAGAGTTTTTTTAGACGATTTTAGGCGAATGTTGTGCAAATATGCGTGGGCGATCGCAGGTCATGCCCAGCCTCAGTGCAGAAAGACCGCAAGCGAGTCTTCTCATCAGATTCAGATCTTATTTAAATCCGCTATACAGAATAACCTAATAGGCTACAAGACACTGATACACTCTAGATTGGTCTTTTATTCTCAACGTAGAGACCTTGGCTGTTGAGTCCGAGAGATGCATCAATTCTGACTAGAATTGTCTTGCGCATCCTTCGTCATCTTTATCTATTGCCAAGGAGCTTTGCATGGGTCTAGTGAAGATCGTGTTCAGCTTAGTTGTGGATAAGTTGGGGTTGTAATGGAGATTGGTCAAAAGGTAAAAGTTCGTCGTTTGCGCGATCGCACTTCTCAGGATGTGATTGGTCGATTGGGTCAGACTGGAACTGTCCAAGAGTTTAAAATGGTGGACGGTAGCGACGTAGGCATGGTGGTGAAGTTTGAAGACCAGTATGCCACTTGGTTTTTCGAAGATGAGCTAGAAGCAGTTTAAACAAGTGGAGACTGATGAGATATGGCCTTTATCCTCACATTTTTGGGAAAGGGAGGAACAGGGCGTACAACGTTAGCACTGGCCGCTGCCCATAAATTCGCGGCCTCAGGGCAACGAGTGTTGCTGATGAGTCAGGATGCTGGTCCAGCCCTTGAAAACTTGATGGGTCAATCTATTGAGGGAAAGTCGCAGAAGATCGCTCCCAACCTGCAGGTCATGAACTTGAGATCGGCTCAGCTTTTAGAAGAGAGCTGGGACGAGGTTAAAAAGCAGGAAGCCCAATACCTGAAAACACCATTCTTCAAAGAGGTTTATGGTCAGGAGTTGGGAGTCTTGCCGGGTATGGATCCGGCACTTGCACTCAACGCGGTGCGAGAGCAGGATGCTAGCGGTCAGTATGATGTCATTCTCTACGATGGTGACGGGTATCAAAGCACGTTGCGAATGTTTGGAATGCCCGAAATTCTTAGCTGGTATGCCCGTCGCTTTCAAAAAGTATTTTCTGAGTCTGACTTGGGGCGTAGCATTAGCCCTTTTATCCAACCTATCGCTAGTTCCGTTTTGAACGTCGATTGGTCAGGCGATCTGATGTCTTCTCAACCTGCCAATCAGGCTAAATCCATTCTGGAACAAGGAAAAGAAGCGATCGCCAATCCTCAGCGAGTCATGGCCTATCTCGTTACGACAGAGCGTTCTGAAGCGATCGCTACGGCGCGTTATTTGTGGGGAGCGGCTCAGCAGGTAGGACTGTCTGTGGGAGGGGTGTTGGTTAATCAATCAAGCGATGCCTCATCTGTGGGTGAATCGTTTTCTCCCATTGCTGCTACGGCTGTGCCGCACCAAGAAGAAAGCAACTGGGCTGACTTGGCTGATGCGCTGCCCGATTTTCGTCAGGCCGTTCCTCCTGCTCCTATCTCACTCGATTTGCAGGCTCGGCAAGTGCGCCTGTTCTTGCCTGGTTTTACCAAGCAGCAAGTCAAGCTCACCCAATACGGCCCAGAGGTGACGATCGAAGCGGGCGACCAGCGCCGCAATATTTTTCTCCCTTCTGAACTCCGAGGAAGAGCCGTGGCAGGAGCAAAGTTTCAAGATGGTTACTTAATCATCACCTTTGCCTAGCTCAAAGAGCTGCGGGGTTACGAGGAAGTTGTTCGCTGATATTCTTCAAGGGCAGCAATAATTTTTTCGTTGGCTTTGGGAAATGGGTAGATGTGGATTTCGTCCATGCTTACCCATTTAATTTCGTCGCATTCGAGTGGCTGAGGTTCTCCTGAAACATACTGACAATGGTGAACGTTGAGTGTCACTCGAAAATGGCTGTAGGTATGCTCAATCGTAATCAGGCGATCGCCCACCGATACTTCAATATCTAGTTCTTCTTTGATTTCCCTTCGAATGCAGTCTTCTACGGATTCATTCGGTTCAATCTTTCCGCCTGGAAACTCCCAAAGACCACCTAGGAGTCCTTCTGGTTTGCGTCGGTCGATGAGAACTAAACCATCGCCATCCCAAATGACAGCGACGCCAATTTGTTTGTGGGGAAGTTCAGACCGTGATTCTGTCATAGGAATTTGATGTTGAAGATGGGTTGCATAGGCTCGGCAGTGAACCGTCCAGGGACATGCTGTACACTGCGGTGACTTGGGAGTGCAGACCGTCGCGCCCAAATCCATGAGCGCTTGATTGAAATCGCGCGGATGATGCACATCAAGCAACCGCTCAGAGATTTTCCAAAGTTCGGGTTGGGCACGGTTTGGAGGCATGGATAAGGCCGTGAGTCGTGCTAATACTCGCTTCACATTACCATCCAAAATGGCTGTGGACTGATTGAACGCTGCGCTTAAAATACCGCCAGCGGTGGTGCGCCCAATCCCAGGGAGGGCGATCGCTTCATCCAGCGTTTGAGGAAACATACCGTCTCTCTGATCCGCAACAATCTGAGCAGCTCGATGGAGGTTTCGGGCACGGGCATAGTACCCTAAGCCTTGCCATGCCTTTAGAATCGTTTGCTGATCCGCTTGAGCTAGGGATTTAATTGTTGGAAACTGCTCAACCCAGCGCTGATAGTAAGGAATTACAGTTTTGACCTGGGTTTGCTGCAGCATGACCTCAGACACCCAGATCTTGTAGGGATCTCGGGTCGTTCTCCAAGGAAGATCACGCCCTTGTTGCTGATACCACTGCAGGAGCGATCGCCTCAATTCAGGAAGAGATGTCTGATCGGCGAACAAGGACGAACCGGAAGTATTGCGGTTCAAGTCTGAATATTGCGAATATTGATTTCCCTGGTCTCGAACCTTGGGCATGAGTGGATGCTGTGTCTGCAAATCGAACTTTACGGCTTCTTACTTTATCATCTCTTTTCATCGAAAAGCCGCAGGGTTGGTTCCCTACGGCTTTCAAGTTCTGACTGTTCTAATGAATGAAGTGATTTTAGAGAAGCGCAGAACCGCTGAGAGATAGACCCGTCTTATCCAATTGCATCCATAACCTTAAACATCGGCAAATACATGGCTACAAGAATAGAACCAACCATGCCTCCCAGTACAACGATCATGATGGGTTCCATAATCGAAGTCAGCGCTTTAACGGCTTGCTCGACCTCATCTTCATAAAAGTCGGCAACTTTCATTAACATCGTGTCAATTTCTCCCGTTTCTTCTCCAATGCTGATCATCTGGATGGCCATAATGGGAAACACTTGCTCTCTCTGAATCGCAATGCTAATCATTCCTCCCGTTTGAATTTCCCGTCGGGCAGCGTCTACAGCATTTGCGATCACCTGATTACCTGCCGTATCACGAACAATTTCCAGCGCGGTCAAAATAGGAACACCCGAGCGAGAAAGAGCACCGAAGGTTCGGCAGAATCGTGCTACAGCAGTTTTTTGAATCAAGTCGCCGAAGAGGGGCATTTTGAGGTAAAAACGATCCAGCGTTTCCCGTCCGACACGAGTTGCGTAATAGCGGCGATACGCAAATGCTAGTAAGACAACCGTCGCAATAATTCCCAAGACGTAAACAGGAGTTCGTAAAAAATCACTAATATTCAGCATGATCTGCGTAAATATTGGCAGTTCTGCATCGAGTTCTTCGAAAATATTAGCGAAGGTCGGTAGCAGAAACACAGTCATTCCAATAAATACTGCGGTTGCAATAACACCAACCGCAATTGGATAGGTCATTGCTGATTTAATTTGGTTATTGAGCCGTGCTACGTCTTCTAATAGCTTGGCAAGACGGTTCATCACTTCGTCGAGAACACCACCAACCTCGCCTGCTTGAACCATGCTGACGTAAAGTCCATCGAAACAGGCAGGATGCTTTCTCATCGAGTCAGACAAGTTCGTTCCTTGCTGTACGTCTGAGTTGATTTCTAATAACGCTTTTTTTAGCTTAGGATTGCTGCACTGCTCAGACAGCACGCCAAGTCCTCGGACAAGGGCAACTCCCGCATTAATCAACACTGCAAACTGACGAGAAAAGACTGCTTTGTCTTTAACCGTCACCTTCGTCATCGCATTAGAAATGAAGCTGAAGTCGAGATTGTTGGGGTCAAAACTTTGAGCTTCTTTTAGGTCTTGTACGAACAAACCCTGTTCTCTAAGTGTTGAGCGTGCCTCGGCGGGTGATCCTGCCGAGATTTTTTGCTTTTTGGGGTTGCCCTTTGAATCTCGGGCTTTTACGACATAGGTCGGCATGGCTTAAACCTGTTCAGTGACGAAACGATAGTTGAGCAATGAATTAAGAGGTTTTCAAGAGTTAAAGCGTTGAGATTGATATCGAAAACTAATATAGTCTGCATCAATTTAAGCATTTTTTTATTAATTCAGCCCAAGGCTCTAACTTAAAAATCAGATGTAATGGTGCGACCCCCTTCATTTGGTAGATCCTATGTCGCGCCGCTACGGTAGCAGAAGGTTGTCCAAGAATTTTGACAGTCAGCGCTCAGACAGAAACGACCTCTAGAATGGTGCTTGGGTAAAGTACACTCCAGAAGTCGCCTCATTTGCTCGAACTGAGCTTTTTGACTTTTGGAAACAGTAGCCTATCGACGAGCTGGGGTAGCCGTGTAGCCTCCCGGTCGTGTTTTGCCTTTTGCGCCAGCAGTGGTTCCCCCTGCATTGATCAGACGCTGAAGTTCATCAGTTTTCGATGTCTTGGACATGGCAGATTCAAAAGAAATCTGTCCTGACTTGTAGAGGTCTGCCAGCACCCTTTCGAGGGTGCGCATACCCAAGTTGCCGCCAGTCTGAATCGCTGAATAAATCTGGGACGTTTTGCCCTCCCGAATCAGGTTGGCGATCGCAGGGGTGACGACCATGATTTCTTGAGCCATCACTCGGCCAAATTCGCCGGGCTTGGGATTCTTCTTTGGAATAAGCGTCTGGCTAAATACTGATACGAGAGAGTTAGATAGCTGAACTCGAACCTGGGTTTGCTTCTCTGCCGGGAAAACGTCGATCACTCGATCTACCGTTTGAGCAGCAGAGCTGGTGTGCAGGGTACCAAAAACGAGGTGCCCCGTTTCGGCTGCAGTGATAGCCAGAGAGATCGTTTCGAGGTCTCTCATCTCACCCACAAGGATGATGTCAGGGTCTTCTCGCAAAGCTGCTCTCAGAGCGTTTGCGAAACTTTTAGTGTCTTCCCCTAGCTGTCTTTGGTGAATGAGACTCTTAATAGGCTCATAAACAAATTCAATCGGATCTTCAACCGTCAGGATATGCTCTGCACGAGTGCGGTTAATTAGATCGATCATGGCCGCGAGGGTAGTGGTCTTACCCGATCCTGTTGGCCCCGTTACAAGAATGAGACCTCTGGGTTTCTCGGCCATTTCTTTGACGATGTCAGGCAAACCGAGCTTGTCAAAATTGGGAATCTTGGAGCTAAGTGCTCGCAAGCACGCTGCGTAGGTTCCCCGATCCTTATAGACGTTGACTCGAAATCGTGCAAGCCCCCTCACCCCATAGGAGCAGTCAAGTTCCCACTCTTGCTCTAGAGTCTTGCGCTGAGTATTGTTGAGCATACTGAAGATGAGTCGCTGACACTGCTCAGATGACAAGGGCTCATCACCAATAGGTGTCAGCTTACCGCTGATTCGGAAGTAGGGAGGTAGACCTGCTGAGAGGTGTAGGTCAGATCCCCCCATCTCAACGAGCTGTTCCATCAGGTCTTCAATCATCAAATCCATAGTGCGCTGCTCCTATTCAAAAGCTTGAATTTTTGGACGTGGTCTGAGCGTAATTCTAAGGAAATATAGAGTTTTGACTGCAAACGGCTAGGCTACGAAGATAGCTAATCTTGGAATCTGGGGGTAGTGCAGTATGGGCAGTCTAACCACTCAGGCTTGAGGTCTGCTCCACACGTTCGACAAATCAAAGATGTTTTTCGCTTCGCCTTAAGCTCGGCTTCCAAACCTGTATCAGTGAAAGTGACTCGTTCAACTTCTTCCAAGGTCGTAAGACCTTGGCGAACAAGATTGAGGCTGTATGCGAGGAGGGTGTTCATTCCTTCTTCAACAGCAACTTCTTTAATTCGTTCGGTAGGGGCACCGTCGGTAATCAGGGTTTGAATCGTCTCAGTGACACGCATGACTTCATAAACCCCACAACGTCCCTTATAGCCTGAGCCTGAACATTTAGGACAAAGAGTTCCGGCTTGCTTTGCCGACAATAGCTGTTCATTGGATAGGGTCACTGCCCGATAAAAAGTATGCTCGGATTCGCGAGATGACGTGAGACCAAATCGAGCGAGCTCTTCCGTGGTAGGAGAATAAGGTTGGCTGCATTCGTCACAAACCTTCCGCATAAGCCGCTGAGCCAAGACTCCAAGCAACGCTCCCGAAACCATGAAAGGCTCTACACCCATCTCGTCAAGGCGGGCGATCGCACCAGCGGCATCATTTGTGTGGAGGGTTGTCAAAACCAGGTGCCCTGTGAGTGCCGCTTCAATTGCTGTTTTGGCGGTTTCTCTGTCGCGAGTCTCACCAACGAGAATCACATCCGGATCTTGGCGCAGAAATGCTCGAAGGATAGAAGCAAAGTCCATGCCCTTTTCCCGAATGACCTGCACCTGAGTGATCCCTGGGAGAGAATATTCAATTGGATCCTCTGCTGTACTGATATTGACTCCCGGTGTGTTGCGTTCTGCGAGAGCGGAATATAGTGTCGTCGTTTTACCTGACCCGGTAGGGCCTGTGACCAAAATTAGACCGAAGGGGCGGGCGACCATCTCTTGAACAACTTCGAGGGTTGGGTTGTCTGTAATCAGCTTGTTTAACCCTAGCTGAGTCGCTGAGTTGTCGAGGATCCGAAGACAAACTTTTTCTCCATAGCGACTAGGCAAAGTGTTGACCCGAAAATCGACCTTACGGTTATCAAATATGCGGCGAATGCGACCATCTTGGGGTAGACGACGCTCAGAAATATCCAAGGTGGCAATAATTTTCAGACGTGCTGTGACGGCTGGAATAATCTTCTTCGGAAAAGTCTCGAACGCCTGACGTAGCACGCCGTCTTTTCGGAATCGAACCCTGAGGCCTTCTTCTTGGGGTTCAACGTGAATATCGGACACACCTTCTTGAAGAGCTTTTACAAGGATTTTATTAACGAGAGCAATAACAGGAGCTGCTTCAGCATCTTGCAGGGCTGCTCCTAAATCGACCTCCAAATCATCGGGATCGTCTTCTAAGCTAAGATGCTCTAGCCCTTCTAAGTCGGATTTGACATCGACTTGAGACTCAAGAGCCTCCTGCTTTTGACGTTCTACCTGCTCATCTAGATACTGCGAAATTAATCGCTGATAGTCTTCAGGGGTGATGACCATGCGCTTGAGCGCGAGCCCCTTAGGACGCAAGATACGATTGAGGTCATCCTGAGCTGCAAGGTCATCAGGATTGACCATTGCGACTAAGACAGAGGGAGGCTCGGTATCGTCGTAGCGCTCCAAAGGAACCAATCTGTAGCGTCGGCAAGTATCAACTGGAATCAGGGTGTCGATGAGACTGCTGACATGAGTTGCCGGAATTTCTGTTAGCTCTGGATCGAGGGACTCTACCCCATACAGAATCTTGAGTTCAAATAGCTGTTGCTTTTTATACTGTCGCAGAAGATCAGGCGGCAAAAGCTTATTGGTGATGTTCTGGATAACATCGGGCAGCGATCGCCCTGTCTTGCGGCTCTCAACCAATGCCTGCTGTATCTGATCAGAGTCAGCATAGCCTGACTGTACAAGCTTGTTCCCAAAAGGAGAGAGAGTATTTTGGCGGACAAGAGCACGACGATTTGAAGAGTTGGTCATAGCCGAATGCTGGTGAGTCTCCGTGTACGGGTTAGTGTTCCCATCTAGCGAACAAAACTTGCGGGGATCACGCTTTTGTCTTAATCCCCTCGTTGATATAGCTGAGTCTTAAGTAATCTTGCAGCTACATGTCCAGAAATGCGCATGACTAGGTTGACGAGCGTCTCTGAGTAGACCGTGCCTCTGCAAATTATGCTTTAAAATCGATCCCTTAGATTTCTCGCGACATAGATTCTCGCCGGAGAAATTACGTGTCGAGAGATTTTTATATCAATGACTTGTGTAAACGGTAAAAGCACGAGCCAAGTGTTTAGGACGCTGCGCATCTAGCAATTCAGTTTTCAACTGTTCTCTAAACCTATTTCCTTGGCAGTATTACAGATACTGTAGCTTACTAAACTCAGAGTTAGGTTGATGGATGCTCAGTTTAAGTTTTCAAGGTTAACTTAATCCTGTAGTCATGCTTCAATTGCGAGGCTTTTGCTCAAGAATCTAGATTGTAGCTTTGACAAAAGTCGAATTCCTGTAGGAACTCTTAACACTTGAGTCGGGTTGATTATCGCGAGAACTTCAATTCGACTTAGATTGAATCTAAATCTTTGAAAGACGTGGGCGATCGCCCATGTGTTCCGTATTGCAGACTTCTGGGGACGAGTCATATGGTGCTACGCGCTGATATAAAATCAATAGTTGATGGAGAAGCCGCGCGGTGCGCGGCTTCTCCATCAATATCTGTCCTAACCTATCTGCGCATTGCTATAGCAACGAAGCCAATAAATTAGCCGACGTGCAGTGCCAACGTGCAGTGTTGACAGTTCTGTCATCTGAATCAGAAAAAGCTTGCCTTAGATATCTTGCCTCAGATATTCAGTCAGGGATTGCCCCTTAACTTAATATTGGTAGGTTCGATGCGAAGCTTTACGGCGAATACAGCTTGCAAAATCGCTTCGAGAAGAACAAGCTCGAACAGCAAAGTTGGAGGGAAAGCTCTATTCTGTGTAGCATAGTCTAAGACCTAAGGTTGGTGTTCTTAGACTTCGCCCTCATAATAGGGATTGATAGACTAAGGTCGGCAAGCCACAGTCGTCTATGTTCATGATGAAGAGTGCTGAGGATATTTGAGGTGAACGACAACCAGGATGTAATGGCTACTGACAATCCAGAAGTTGAAAACAATCCTTCGCCCAATGAGGATGAGCAGCCCATAGATGTTTCTGAACAACCCGTAGAAGCAGAAACATCAAGTCCCGATGACGCGGCTCCGACATGGGACGAAGTTTCAATTAAGGAAGACGGTGATGAGAATGAGCAACCTGTTTCGACACCTTCATCAGTAGAAGCCGAACCTGTCGTCACGGGCGTTGATCCTGCGATTCTGGAATCTATGCAGCAACAGCTTGATGCAGCCAAGGCTCAACTTGAGGATCGTGTAGCTCAGTACGTCAGGATTGCCGCAGATTTCGAAAACTTTCGTAAGCGAACTCAAAAAGAACGTGAAGGTGCTGAACAGCAAATCAAGTGCGCGACAATCGGTGAGCTTCTCTCTGTTGTAGATAACTTCGAGCGAGCACGGTCACAGATTAAGCCGCAGACTGAGGCTGAGATGACGATTCACAAAAGTTATCAAAGCGTCTACAAGCAACTTGTAGATTCTATGAAGCGCCTTGGAGTATCTCCCATGCGAGCAGAGGGCGTCGAGTTTGACCCGAATTTGCATGAAGCCGTTATGCGCGAGCCGACAGACCAGTATCCTGAGGGTACGGTTGTCGAAGAGTTGATGCGCGGCTATATGATGGGCGATCGCGTGCTTCGGCATGCCATGGTAAAAGTTGCTGCTGAACCTGAACAGTCATCTGGTGGGGGATCTACAGGTTCAGAATCTCCAGAGCCGCCAAGTTCCGGTGATGCTTAATCATCTCTGTATTGTTGAAGGAGATGCTTCAGAGGCGATCGCTCGCATCTCCGATTTTTTGAGGTCAGTTACAGCAGTCTTTACTCCTCAAAACAAGTGTGTTTACGCAAATTAAAAGACTTGATGTTCGAAGATAAATAAGTTTAGCCTCTTACCTTGAAGCAAGTTTTCTCCAGATTAAAGCAACTCAATTATTTAATTTTTACAAAAATAAGTGATCGTTTTGTGGAAAATTGAGGAATACTTGCTCAAAGAATGGGCATGGCAAGGCTTCACGAGAGAATTAAACATCTGTTGTTTAGCTCGCCAAAATTTTAGTTGAACGCTTTCACGGCCGTTAAATCATGGGAAAAGTCATCGGCATTGATCTCGGCACTACAAATAGCTGCGTTGCTGTTCTAGAGGGTGGTCAGCCCGTTGTTATTACGAATTCTGAAGGGGGGCGAACAACTCCGAGTATTGTTGGATTTGGCAAAGGCGGAGAGCGTCTAGTCGGTCAGCTAGCGAAGCGCCAAGCTGTAACAAATGCCGAGAATACAGTGTTTAGTATCAAGCGCTTTATCGGTCGTCGTTGGGATGATACCGATTTGGAGCGGAGTCGTGTTTCTTACGCTTGCATAAGGGGCAAAGATGACACTGTTGATGTCCAGATTCGCGATGAAGTTCACACGCCTCAGCAGATCTCTTACATGATCCTGCAGAAACTCAAAGAAGATGCCGAAAGCTATCTCAATGAGACAGTCGATAAAGCAGTGATAACGGTTCCAGCGTATTTTACCGACGCACAACGCCAAGCCACAAAAGATGCCGGAACGATTGCTGGACTTGAAGTTTTAAGAATTATTAATGAGCCCACTGCTGCAGCGTTATCTTATGGTTTGGATAAGCAAGATCAGGATCAGGTGATTCTGGTTTTTGACTTAGGTGGTGGAACGTTTGATGTCTCTGTTTTGCAGCTTGGAGATGGTGTTTTCGAAGTTAAGTCCACTTCCGGCAACAACCACTTGGGTGGTGATGACTTCGATAACGTTCTTGTCGAATGGATGATTGATTCATTCCGGGACACAGAAAGTATCGATTTGTCGAGTGACAAAATGGCTCTTCAACGTCTGCGAGAAGCTGGTGAAAAAGCCAAAATCGAGCTGTCAAGCATGCTTTCAACTTCCATCAATCTTCCGTTCATCACTGCAGATGAAACGGGGCCAAAACATTTGGAAATGGAGTTGACTCGTGCCAAGTTCGAAGAATTAGCGAGTTCGCTAGTAGAAGAGACGATAAAACCTGTAGAGCAAGCACTGAAAGATTCTGCCCTGTCTGCAGAAGACATCGATCGGATTATTCTTGTCGGAGGTTCTACTCGTATTCCGGCCGTGCAGCAGGCGATCGCAGAATACTTCGACGGCAAGTCTCCAGATAAGTCAGTGAACCCCGACGAAGCCGTAGCATTAGGTGCTGCTATCCTGGCTGGAGTCCTGAGTGATGAAGTCAAAGACATTCTTCTTCTTGATGTTACGCCTCTGTCTTTAGGAATTGAAACTCTAGGTGAAGTCTTCACCAAGATCATTGAACGAAATACAACAGTTCCTACTAGCAAAACTCAAACTTTCTCAACTGCAACCGATGGTCAAACATCGGTTGAAATCCATGCGCTCCAAGGCGAGCGAGCTATGGCGAAGGACAATAAGAGTCTGGGTAAATTTCAGCTTACGGGAATCCCCCCCGCTCCCAGAGGTGTTCCGCAGATTGAAGTAGCGTTTGAAATTGATGCTAACGGTATTCTGCAGATTGCAGCTAGAGACAAAGGTACCGGAAGAGAACAGAGCATCAGTATTCGCAACACAGGAGGACTGAGCCCAACTGAGCTAGAACGAATGCGACAAGAAGCGGAAGTCTATGCACGAGAAGACGAGCTTCGACGCCAGCTTGTAGAGCTGAGGAACCAGGCAGACTCTCTCTTTGCTAGCTATGAAACTACGATGCGAGATAATGTAGAGTTCATTCCTGAAAATCTGAAGGTTCAAGCCAATGAGCATGTTGCATCTTTGAGAGCTGCGATCAGTCAGAGAGATATTGGCACTGTTCGCGAGAAGGTTGGTGTTTTAGAGCAAACTCTCTTAGCGATAGGAACAGCGGTATATCAACAAGCTGGTAGTAGTTCCGATTCACAAGATGCAACGCAATTTGCCGAGCCTGAATCATATGCTGAGACGAGGACAGAAGAAAATTTGACAGCCCCAGGCAATGGTCATTCTGCGCCTGCTTATGACGAGGATGATGACGACGACTATAACCTTGACGAGGATGCAACAATAGAAGCAGGATATGAGGCAATTGAGGGGAGTTGATGGGTTTAGTTTAGGATAGGAAAAGCAGGTCTACGACTTTAGCTGGATCGATCTGCGCTGGATATTCAATATCTGTTTTTGTTAACTCCATCAAAGCAGCACTCTATGGCTCGTGATTATTACGAAATCTTGGGCGTTTCACGTAGCGCTGATAAAGACGAACTCAAACGGGCATATCGTCGTTTAGCTCGAAAATATCATCCTGACGTCAACAAAGAAGACGGCGCAGAAGAGACGTTCAAGGAAATTAACCGCGCTTACGAAGTATTGTCAGAGCCGGAAGCTCGAACACGATACGATCGGTTTGGTGAAGCGGGTATCGGTTCGGCCGCTGGCGGAGCGGGGGGCTACCAAGATTTCAGTGATTTTGGCGGCTTTGCCGATATTTTTGAAAGCTTCTTCAGCGGATTTTCTGGTGGTATGGGTCAATCTGGGCGTCGTCGTGGCGGCCCTGTACGAGGCGATGACCTGAGGCTAGACCTGAAGCTAGATTTCAGGGAAGCCGTTTTCGGTGGTGATAAGGAAATTCGCATCAGCCATCTAGAAACGTGTTCCACTTGCGGTGGCACTGGCGCAAAGCCTGGAACAAGCCCGACCAACTGTTCTACATGTACTGGAAGTGGACAAGTCCGGCGGGCAACGCGCACTCCTTTTGGAAGTTTTACGCAAGTTGCTGTGTGTCCGACCTGTTCAGGCACAGGGCAGATGATTGAGCAGAAGTGTGACGTATGCGAGGGAAGTGGGCAGAAACAGGAAACCAAGAAGCTGAAAATTTCGATTCCTGCTGGAGTTGATAATGGAACTCGACTTCGTGTTTCTGGGGAAGGAGATGCTGGAAAGCGAAGTGGCCCCCCTGGGGACTTGTATGTTTATTTATTTGTTAACGAAGATTCTGAATTCCGTCGTGACGGAATCAATATTCTTTCAGAACTTCAAGTCAGCTATCTCCAAGCTATTTTGGGATGCCGGACAGACGTCAATACCGTCGATGGCCCCAAGGAAGTAACTATTGCGCCTGGGACTCAGCCTGATACTGTCATTACTCTTGAGAATAGCGGGGTGCCTCGTTTAGGGAATCCGGTCAGTCGTGGTGACCATCTCATTACGGTGCGAATTCAAATTCCGACAAAGGTAAGTACTGACGAAAGGGAATTGTTGGAGAAGCTAGCGGAAATTAGCGGAGCCCGTGCAGGCAAGGGCGGAGGGCTTGAAGGTTTCTTGGGAGGCTTGTTCCGAGGATGACTTCGACAAACGTAACGCTTCACCCTCCCGATGATCAGCTAGATCTAAGGGGAACTCCCTGCCCTATCAATTTTGTTAGGACAAAACTGCGGCTTGAGAAAATGTCTCCAGGTTCCCTGTTAGAAGTTTGGCTAGATCCAGGTGAGCCGATAGAGCAAGTCCCAGATAGCCTTGTAATGGAGGGGCATAGGATTGAGCAAATCGCTGAGCAAGACGGATTTTATTCGCTTCGAGTACGGCGGGCGATTGATTAGTCATGGGTGACGATCGCACAACGACACAGCAAGCCATATCTGAGCAGTCTCATCCTGCCCCATTATTGGAACATTTTGTTGCAGGCTCTTATGAGTTGGGCGATCGCTCCTACGATTCACCCATTGAGGGGTTGGGAACGGTGTTGGCTGTTCAGGCCAATTTTTACTCCGTTCGCTTGGATGGATTACCGCAGTCTGTAAGCAATAATGTTGCTGCACCAGACTCGAACTCAAGTCGAACTGATGCACAGCCGCTTTTGCTCTGTACGCGGCGTTCGCGCCTCAAGAAGGTGGGACAAGATGTGTGTGTTGGCGATCGCGTCCGCATAGAAGAGCCTGACTGGCAAGGAGGTCGTGGTGCGATTGCTGATGTGCTGCCCCGTCAAACTGAGTTGGATCGACCGCCTATCGCAAATGCTGATCAGATTTTCCTAGTTTTTGCCTTAGCTGAACCTGATCTGGAACCGATTCAGATGAGCCGATTCTTGGTTAAGGCCGAATCGACAAAGCTACAGGTTTGTTTAGGCTTGAATAAGAGCGATCTTGTTTCTGCAAACCAGCAGCAACAATGGCGCGATCGCCTTCAACAGTGGGGATATGAGCCGCTGATCTTCAGTCTGCAAACCGATCCGTACGGAGCTGCAATTCATCGCCAGCTTCAAAATCGTGTCACGGTGGTCTCAGGGCCATCTGGCGTAGGCAAATCTAGTCTCATCAATCATCTGATTCCTGCTGTTGATCTGCGAGTAGGAGCAGTATCTGGAAAGCTTGGGCGGGGTCGTCACACAACCCGCCACGTAGAGCTATTTGAATTGCCAACAGGAGGGTTGCTAGCTGATACTCCAGGATTTAATCAGCCTGATTTGTCACTATCGCCACAGGAGCTTGCTCGCTGTTTTCCAGAAATTCGTCAGCGGACTCAAGACAAGAGCTGTCAGTTCAAAAATTGCCTACATCGCGATGAACCTAACTGTGTCGTCAAAGGAGATTGGGAGCGATACGACCACTATTTGTCTCTGCTTGAGGAGGCGATCGCCCATGAGCAATCTCAGGCGCGGATTGGCTCTGAAGAATCTACCTTGAAGCTCAAAGCAGGAGAATCAGGTCAGTCGTGCTTTGAACCTAAACTAGCCACAAACAAATACCGCCGTCCATCTCGCCGAAGTCAGAAGCAAGCTCTTCAAAACATGTATCAGGATCTTGATGCCTTTTTGGATGAAGAGGACAGTGATGACAGTTGGGATGATGACTCTGACGATTCAGCGATTGATTGAGATTGATTGAAGCTATTTCGTACAGACTATATTCTCAAACAATCGAATTGTGAACGAACGAAGATTAATACGAAGCGTTTATGGTCCATCGTCCGATTTATCTCGATTGTCATGCGACGACTCCGGTCGATCCGCGAGTTGTGGAGGTGATGCTGCCCTATTGGACAGAGTCGATGGGAAATCCGTCTAGCGTCGGACATCTCTACGGCTGGGAAGCCTCTTCAGCCGTTTCTCACGCGCGCGATCGCCTTGCTCAAGCCATTCACGCGACACCAGAAGAACTGATCTTCACCAGTGGAGCCACTGAAGCCAACAACTTAGCCATCAAGGGCGTAGCAGAGGCTTATTTTTCGAAAGGACAGCATATTATCACTGTCACCACAGAGCACAGTGCAGTTTTAGAGCCCTGTCGCTATCTAAAGACTTTAGGATTTGAAATTACGGAATTACCTGTGCAGACGGATGGGATTGTCGATCTGGCTGTGCTGGAGCAAGCTCTTCGATCCGACACGGTGCTTGTCTCCGTCATGGCCGCGAATAATGAGATTGGAGTTTTACAACCTCTTGCGGAGATTGGTGCACTCTGCCATGAGCGAGGGATTCTGCTTCACTCGGATGCAGCTCAGGCTTTAGGCAAGATTCCGCTTGATGTGGAGACTATGCAGATTGACTTGCTGTCGATGACAGCTCACAAAGTCTATGGGCCTAAGGGGATTGGCGCACTTTATGTTCGACGACGCAATCCTAGAGTACAGCTTGCGCCTCAGCTTCATGGTGGTGGACAAGAAAAAGGTCTTCGCTCCGGTACTTTGTATCCACCTCAAATCGTTGGATTCGCTCAGGCCGTTGATTTAGCGATCGCCGAGCTGGAAGACGAATCTGAGCGATTGACTCAGTTGCGCGATCGCCTGTGGCATTCACTTCAGTCCTTAGGCGACGTGCATCTCAATGGTCATCTTCACCAGCGGCTTCCAGGCAACTTGAACATCAGCATCGAAGGAGTCGATCCTCAAGGACTGATGTTAGGAATTCGAGGAGACATTGCGGTCTCATCAGGGTCTGCCTGTGCCTCAGCGGCTGCACAGCCTTCCCATGTCTTGAAAGCGATTGGACGATCCGATCGACTTGCTCAGGCTTCGCTTCGATTTGGACTTGGGCGTTTCACCACAGAATCTGAAGTGGACACCGCAACAACGGTTGTGTTAGAAACGGTGCGTTCGCTTCGCGAGATTTGCTCACAGGTTCAACACAAAACTTCCAAGCTTTCACCGTAACTTGATGAAGTTTGGACTTTGTAAAGAGAAGCCATGATCGAATGGAGCAATGCTGACCCAGCCAGGGATTGGCGCGACTTGAACTGATAATTCTGACTCAATGTGGCTTTCATATTTCGAGATGAGATTATGTATTTTCTCTAAAGTTCAGTCAAATGAGTAGGCATCGGTGAGACAGCTTTAATATGCTTCATTTAGAACGAACATTAAGCATTCCCAAATCAGGGGGCGTCCAACACATAACGTTTCGTTTCAATGAGATGAGCTAACTCTCTGACGCAAGGTGGTTCAATGACAGCATCGCAAGGCTCTCTTCGGTCACGCAGCATGGAAATGTTGTTGGCCTATCAGAAAAATCCTTCTCCGCAACTAAGAAATCGACTCGTCCAACTCAATGCAGGTCTCGTCCGCAAGGTGGCTCATAGAATTAGCCATCAGTGTGCCGAACCCTATGATGATCTGGAGCAGATTGGCTACCTCGGACTCATGCATGCCATCGAGCGGTTCAATCCTCAGCAAGGTTGTGCATTTAGTTCTTTTGCAGTCCCTTATATTCGAGGGGAAATCCTGCATTTTTTGCGCGATCGCAGTAGCATCGTTAGGGTTCCTCGCCGCTGGCAAGAAATGCAGCAGGAAGGGCAACGGGTCAAACGTCAACTCGCAAATGAGCTGAATCGACAACCGAGCGATCGCGAAATCGCTGAACGAATGGGAATTGACCTAAAGGACTGGCACGAAGCTCAAATGGCATATGCCAATCGAATGCCTATCAGTTTAGATGGTGTCATGGGGCAAAATATGGACTCCCCAATCACACTGGGTGACATGTTGCCCGACGTTCATGGTCAAACATTGCAGCGATTAGAAGAAGATCGTCAACTGTTGCAAAGTGCTCTCAATCAGCTAGAAGAAAAGACTCGCTGTGCAGTCGAGTATGTCTTCCTAAGCGGGTTGTCTCGAAAAGAAGTCGCAGAGCGAATCGGCGTTAGTCCGGTAACGGTCACGCGCCGAGTTCAGCGAGGTCTGAATGAAATGATGACCCTACTCAGTCATCAACAATTGCAGGCCGATTGATCGGTTGCAAGGCTTGCTTCAACCAAACAGGTTTCCTAAATGTCAAACCCGCATGTTCTCGAAATGAGAAGTGCGGGTTTTTTTAATGCCATTGCTCTTTTACTTGTGAAGCTCTTCGCGAGTCAGCACCACCTTTCAATGTTTCGAATGGACTGGGTTGAGTGCGTGGTCTATAGCAATCTCCAATGATTTGTGAGAAGAGGGGCGAACAGGGCGATCGCATCTTTATCCAACAAGTACCTTAAGCAGATAAGTAGGTCGTCTTATTTAATCAGCCCTATCAGGAATGGCATGTCAGTGCTTTCAGCGATCCAGGACGACGTTTAATTGGGGCTACCTACTTAGTCGTTGTCCCACCCAGCTCGCAGACGTTTATTCTTCATCCCTAACTGAGCCGTTTGCTCTTGGTTCAAGAGACTGGCTGACAGATGTCTGAGCAGGGTAAAGTTTGCTGGGGCATGGCCAGTACGGATACGACAATCATCTTCGCGAAAAGCGACATCCAAGACCCAATGCAGGGAGTTTTCAACGCTCCAATGAGTACGAATCGATGTGGCTAAGCGCTGCGCGTCCAGTGCCAAGGAACTGATGTAGTAGCGCACCTCGCAACGGGGTTGGCCATTAATAGTCCGCTGCGATTCGACTTTAGCCACGCTCGTGAGTTGTGCCCATTTTTCCGCTTCGTCGATGCGGTCGGCAACCCCCCAAGACACCAGCAACTGCGAGTCTCCAGGCG
>JGI12048J13642_10091955_pt1 | contig 37868 bp, 31 predicted proteins | sample ElkSlonscriptome_16_FD_13642 | JGI IMG/M metagenome (IMG submission 13642)
GTCGAAGAGAATCTCCGGCGGGACGCGGGAGTCCGCGCACCCGAGGATCGCTGCATACGGAGTCTGGCCGCTGGAGAGGTCGCGGACCCGCTCCAGGTCCCTGCGCTCGTTGGCGACACGCCCGGAGACGAACCGGGCGTTCCCCTGTTTCAGCCGTTCGACCGCATCGTTGGGCGTGGAGGGGAACGAACGCGCGGAATCGGCTGCCAGCGGAACGGCGCCGGCCGCGAGGCCTGCTGCGCCGAGGGCGGTGGCGCGGATGGCGTCGCGTCGTGTCATATGATGTGAAGAACCCATCGGTGAACTCCTCTCTGGTGCGTTGGAATGTCCCGGAATATCGGGAGGATCGCGATGAGTGGTAGGCAGAAGAGCCGATGTTGCCTATCAGTAATTCTTATATGGGATCGACGTACGTATAATCACCCACCCTCCCCTCGGGGAGCGCTCCGCAGGCATCGCGTCACGTACGCCGCATCGGCCGGAGCGAAGTCGGGGTACCACGTATCGTTCGGATCGAACCAGGCGATCCGATCGTGTTCGGCGGGTACGGGTGTGCCGGAGGTGACGACGCGAAGAAAGCGAATGCGGAAGGGAGCCCCCGGGTCGTGCGATGTGAAGTCGACGCCGGCCGACGCTTCGATCACCCGCATGCCGAGTTCCTCACGAAGCTCCCGGTCCGCCGCCTCGGCGAGGGTCTCGCCCGGGTCGACCTTTCCGCCGGGAAATTCCCAGAGGCCGCCATGGCGCTTGTGAGCCGGACGGCGCCCGATCAGTACGCGGCCCCGCGCATCGGTCACCACGCACGCCACGACGTCGCGAACGTTGCCCTCGGCATCGCCGGGCGAGAGGTTCGATTCGGAGTCCATGTTCATCACGGAGGCAACATGCCGGTCAGACAGGTAGACGACCACGATCGTGCGCAGGTCGCCGCGGGGCGCGACACCGAAGTCCAGGTGTTGATCGGTCCCGAGGAGGGACCCAACTTCGCGCTTCGCCGCTTCATCATCCAGCCGGGCGGCGGCATGCCCCTGCACACCAACCTGGTGGAGCACGAGCAGTACGTGCTTCGGGGTTGCGCCTCCGTCGTGATCGGCGAAGAGACGCACGAGGTGACGGCCCGGGACGTCGTGTACATCCCCGCCGGCGTACCCCACAGCTACGACGCGGAGGGCGACGAGCCCTTCGAGTTTCTCTGTGTGGTCCCCAATGCCGAAGACCGGGTCGACATCGTCGACGCGGAGGCCTGCTGACGATGAGGGCGTCACGAGCAGACAGCCCCGGGCCGACGGGCTTCCTCGCACTGGGACTGGTCCTTCTCCTGGCGGCGTGCGGCAGCGAGCCGGTCGAGCAGACGGGTGGCCGGGAGGTGAATGCCCTCTACGCTCCGGACCGTCTCCATGTCGAGGCGCCGGATTCGTTCAGGGTGGCGGTCGCGACCAGCGAGGGTGAGCTGACGCTGCTCGTGAAGCGGGAGTGGGCGCCTCGCGGTGTGGACCGTTTCTACACGCTGGTGACCAACGACTTCTACGACGATATCCGCGTTCATCGGGTGGTGCCGGGGCGCGTGGCACAATTCGGCCTGAACGGCGACGGGCTGGTGAACTCGGCGTGGATGGAGGAATACCTCGTCGACGACCCGCGCGTGCTGTCCAATGTCGGTGGGACGCTGGCCTTCGCGAAGGGTGGCGCCAACGACCGCACCACGCAGGTCTTCATCAACCTGAACGACAATCTCGGGCTGGACGATCAGGGGTTCGCGCCCTTCGCGCGTGTCGTGGACGGAATGGAGGTCGCCCGGGCCTTCCATTCGGAGTATGGCGACGGGCCGCCCCAGGGGGAGGGGCCCTACCAGATGCAGGCGCTGGCGCAGGGCAACGAGTATCTGGATGCGGAGTTTCCCCAGCTGACCCGGATCGACTCGATGCGCGTCGTACCGTTCGACGGGGGAATGCAGTGAGACGGGGATCCGGGATTCGTCGGCTGCTCGGAGCGTGTGCCGTCGCGTCGCTGGCGGCCTGTGGCGCCGAAATGCCGGCCGACGATCGCGCGTCGGGTGCGGGATCCGCCGCCGGCGCCGATGACGTCGCACCCATGCTCGGCCCCCTCGACGGACACGATCTCGCGGCGGCGGATCTCGAACGGGTCGCGGTGGGGGACGCCGCCCCCGACTTCAGCCTCATGTCGTATCGGGGAGACGTTCTGACCCTGTCGGAGAACCGGGGCGCGCGCGACGTGGTGCTCGTGTTCTACCGGGGACACTGGTGACCCTACTGCGCCGAGCAGCTCGGGGAGCTGCAGGACCTTCTTCCGCCGGAGATCGAGGCGGACACCGAGATCTGGGCCGTGAGCATCGAGGACCGTGAACGACAGCGGATGATGGTGGATCGGATCACCGAAGGTGGCGGGCCGGAGCCACCCTTCCGGATGTTGCAGGATCCGGATCACGCCGTGGTCGATCGCTACGGCCTGTACAACGCCGAGGGCTCCACGGAGGAGCGACCCCTCCCGCACCCGACCACGCTCGTGATCGATCGCGAGGGGATCGTGCGCTGGAAGGCGGTCGAGACGGACTACCGCCTCCGCCCGACGACCGCGGACATTCTCGCCGCCATCCGATACGCCCGGGGCGAGGGCCCGCAGCCCCCGCCGCCCACGATGACGAACGTACGGGACCGCAACCGGTAGGCTCGGGCAGGCCGCGTCGACGCTCGGCCCCGCCGCATGCCGGGGAGATGGGGGCTGGCCGACCACGGGCATGTTCCTTGCACCCCTGCACCTCGTACCTTGACCAACCGGCTCACCCCAATGACGAGGGAAGACACCATCATGTGGAAGAAGGACGAAGACACCACGCAGCAGGCCGGGCGCACGGCCCGCGATTCCGAGACTCCCGCCCGCTCGGGCGCCGCAGCATCGGCACCCTCCGACCGGACCGCGACGATCGGGAGCGCGATCAAGATCAAGGGCGAGGTCTCGGGCGACGAGGACCTTCTCATTCAGGGACGGGTCGACGGGTCGATCGATCTCGCGGAGCATGCCGTGACGGTCGGCACCCAGGGTCATGTCACCGCCAGTATCGTCGCGAGCGTCGTGACGGTCGAGGGCCGTGTCGATGGAGACATCGACGCGCGTGAGAGGATCGTTCTTCGGAGCTCGTCTCAGGTCGAGGGGGACATCACGGCCCCGCGTGTGGTGCTCGAGGACGGTGCCCGCTTCCGTGGCGGTGTGGACATGGGTGACGCCGGCTCCGGGGGTTCATCGGGCTCCGCGTCGAGCGGGAGTGGCAACGCCAAGTCGACCTCGTCCGGAACGTCAGCCGCCTCGTCGAGCTCGTCGTCGGGTTCGTCCAAGGGCTCGTCGTCCGGCTCGTCCAGGGGTGGCGGCTCCAACGGCTCCAAGGATTCGTCGTCCAAGCGCGAGGCCGCGACGTCCGCCTCCACGGCGGGGAAGGCTTCGGCGAGCTGAGGGGGGTTCGACGTGGGGTGGCTCGACCGGATTACGGGGGAGGATCCTCCGGTCGCCGAACAGACGCCCGAACCGACCGAGCCGGAAGCTCTCGACCGACCGTCGCTCGGCGTCAAGGCGCTGTTCGACGGGGTAACGCCGGATTCGGCGCATTCGGTGCTGGACCTCGGCCGGGCCTCCGAGTCGAGCTTCAACGTGTATGCGCGGTTCGCTCGACGGATCCGTTTCGCCGATCTGCTCCGCGCCGAGCGCCGTGCGGACCTGGACCGGGCGCTCGGCGAATCGGTGCCGGCGCAGCCCGATCGGCCCTACGATCTGATCCTGGTGTGGGACCTTCTCGATCGCGTCGCCCCGGAGTCTCGAGCTCCCCTGATTGCCCGCCTCGCCGAACGTGCGGCCCCCAGAGCCCGACTGCACGTCCTGGTCGAGGCGTCGGATCGATCCGCTGTCCAGCCATTCCACTTCACCGTGCTGGACGTCGACCGGGTCCGCTACACGCCGGACGGTCCGGAGCGACCCGCCCGGGGGAGACTCCTTCCCGCGGAGGTCGAGCGACTCCTGCAGCCCTTCGAGGTCGCGCGGGCCTTCACATCCCGCTCCGGCATGCGGGAGTACATGGGAATTCTCCAGTGAACAGGGGGACGGTCGTTCTGCTCGCCGCGCTGCTCGGCGGTCTTCTCGTGGCGTCGGCCCGACCCGCCGCAGGCCAGGTCATCCGGAGCTACGAAGCGCTCGACCGCGAGGCGGGCGACGGGTGGTACGCAACGCTGGGCCTGTCGCTCGACGCGTCCGGCGGGAATGTGGAGTACGCCGAAGCCGATGCGTCCGGGGCGTTGGGATATCGCGGCGACAGTCACTTCGTTCGATTCTACCCCTCGCTGCGCCTTCGACGTGAGGACGGCGACACCCGCGAGGAGGAACGGTCGGCGCACCTGCGGCATTCGTACCGATTCACCGAGCGCGTCGCGAGCTACTCCTTCGTGCAGTATCAGACCGATGCCGCTCTCGACCTGGAGCGACGGGTGCTCGTCGGTGGAGGATTGCGGACCCGCCTCGTCGAGCTCGAGGGGGGTGGTGTCGACTTGGGCCTGGGGGTGATGTGGGAGGCGGAGCGGACACCCGTCGAGGGAGATGTAACGGATGTCCGAGGTGCCAATCTCCTCGTCGCGAATGGGTCGGCCGGCGTCGTCGACCTGAACTTCGCCGGCTTCTTCCAACCGGTTCTGAGTGACTGGGCAGACCACCGCGTCGCGGCCTCCGGCACAGCGGCGGTTCCGCTCGGAGCAGGATGGTCGCTGACCGTTTCCGCCCGGTGGCGCCGCGACTCGAGGCCGCCGGTGGAGGTCGAGCGGGACGACTACGGAATGACGGTCGGGCTCCGGTTCAGCGTCGACTGAGGCTGCACCCGGATCCGCGCGGTAGCCGGTACACGCGATCCGTCGCCCATCGTCTTTCGATCCAGCATGCGGGGGCGCGCTCGTGAGTCCTCGGCCTGCGACGACTCAGTCGTCGTGGCTGCTCTCGTACTCGATGCGCTCCCGCATCTGGCTCTCGCCCTGAGCCCGGTCCCGCTTCCTGGCGGCGCGCATGGCCTTGCCGTGCGTCTTGGCGGACTTGACCTTCGGCAGTGAGAGCTTGCGCGAGAGCGCCACGCTTTCGCAGGTCGGGCAGGTGGGCGAGTCGGAGCCCAGAACGAGGGCTTCGAAGTCGTGCCCGCAGTCGTCGCAGACGTATTCGTAGATCGGCATGCACCTAGGGTGCGTGTTGCGTACCACCCCCCGCAAGATCTCGGGGGACGGAACGCGTGGATGGCCCATCTCGGCGTCCGAAGTACGGGGCGACACCGGCGATGTCGAACCACGACCGGCTTGCATCGGCTCGCCCCGTCTCGATCGCACCCGCGAATTCGCCGAGCGCCGCATCCGTCGCGTCATGCGACCACCCCCCATCCGCTCCCGACCGCGATCGCCAGCACGACCAGTCCGAGCCCGAACAGCACCGCCTGCAGGGGGAAGATCCACCTCGCCCACCGCTGCCAGGGGACTCCCGCGAGGGTCAGGGACCCCATGAGCACGGCGCTGGTGGGGATGATCATGTTGGTGAAGCCGTCTCCCATCTGGAATGCCAGCACTGCCGTCTGCCGGGAGACCCCGACGAGGTCGGAGAGTGGCGCCATCAGCGGCATCGTGAGCGCCGCCTGTCCGCTGCCGCTCGGCACGAAGAAGTTGATCAGCGTCTGGGCCCCGAACATCGACATCGCGGCGACCATCGAACCGGCTCCCTCGAGCCCGGAGGCGAGCGCATGGAGAATCGTGTCGATGATCTGTCCGTCCTGCATGACGATGAGGATGCCTCGGGCGAGTCCGATGATGATGGCGGTCGAAACGAGGTCACGCGCACCCTCCATGAACGCCGCCGCGGTGTCGTTCCCGCCCAGCCCCCCTACGGCACCCATTACGATTCCGAGTGCCACGAAGAGCGCCGCGATCTCGATGATGTACCACGCGTGCTGCAACACGCCCCATACCAGAATCCCGATCCCCAGGAAGAAGACGCCCAGCACGGCATTCTGCCGAAGGGTGAGAGCAGGTGGTGGGCCCGCCGTGTCGAGGTGGAGACCCTCGTGGCGTTTGATCTCGTCCACCGCGAAGGTGGGGCTCCTCCGCGGCTCTGCACGAACCCGGGAGGCGTGCCACATGACGAAGGCGATCGTCAGGGCCGTCACGGCGACCCATACCCCGACCCTGAATCCGATGCCCGAGAACAGCGGCACGGTGGCGATGCCCTGCGCCACGCCGACGGTGAAGGGGTTCAGGAAGGCGCCGGCGAATCCTGCGGCGGAACCGAGAAAGGGGATGGCGACTCCGGTGATCGAGTCGTACCCGAGGGCCAGCGCGAGGGGCACGAAGATGAGGATGAACGGGATGGTCTCCTCGGCCATCCCGAAGACCGCACCGCCGAGGGAGAAGAGCGCCATGAAAAGCGGAATCGTGAGCACCTCGACGGCTCTCGATCGGTCCGCCGCATGCACCAGCCTTCGGAGAGAGGCTTCGACGGCCCCCGTTTTCTGGAGCACGGCGAAGGCGCCTCCCACGAGGAGCACGAAGGCGATGATCGGAGCGGCGTCGGGGTCGATGAAGCCGAGGATCGGCGCCTGCATCACGATCGCCACCGTGTGAACGAGGCGATCACCCACCCCGTCGAAGGGTCGTTCGATCATCTCGAACGACCCGGGTACGACGACTTCCCGCATGCCGGCGCCCTCGACCATCATCTCGGCCTTCTGATACTCGCCGGCGGGGACGATCCAGGTCATCCCGGCCGCGAGCACGATGATCGAGAAGATGATCAGCGTGGTATCGGGTGCCTTGAACCGTGTGATCTTCATCGTGTCCAGGCGATGTGCGGGGGCGGGAGCATCGAGGACGAACGTGGGAGTCCGGATCGGCCACTGCAACGGTGCCCATGCCGGCATTCCATCACGCCCGCGGTCGGGTTAGCCTGCGACATGCTCGTCGGAATCGACGACGGGGCGCCTCCGCCCTACCACTTCTCTCCGCATCGCTCCAGGAGCCGGCAGACCCATCTCAACGCGTCATCCTGCCTCCGATATCGTCGAGCGCGCCCTCGCCGACGCCGACGCGAACGACCCGGCCGCGGTGCTGAGGCATGTGTTCGGGTTCACGGAGTTCAGACCCGGCCAGCGGACGATCATCGACACCGTCCTGGAGGGCCGCGACTGCATCGGGGTGATGCCCACCGGAGCCGGGAAGTCGCTCACCTTCATGCTGCCGGCCAGGATTCTCGAGGGCACGGTGCTCGTGGTGTCGCCCCTGATCTCGCTGATGAAGGATCAGGTGGACGCGCTCACGGAGTTCGGATTCCGGGCGGTGGAGATCAATTCCACACTGGAGCCGGAAGTGCGTGAGGCGCGCCTGCGATCCTTCAAGCAGGGCGAGTACGAACTCGTCTACCTCGCGCCCGAGGCGCTGGACGGCTGGCTGCGGCGCTACGTGGCGGAATGCCCCGTCTCGCTCCTGGTCGTCGACGAGGCGCACTGCATCTCGCAGTGGGGCCACGACTTCCGTCCGGCGTACCGACGACTCCGGGGCCTGCGCGACGAACTTCGCGTTCCCGTACTCGCGCTGACGGCGACGGCGACGAGACCGGTGGCCGTCGACATCGTGCGACAGCTGGGGATGTCGAAGCCGGGCGGGTACAAGGGATCCTTCTTCCGGCGCAACCTCAGGATCGGTGTGCGGAAGAAGGGGCAGGGAGGCAACACGCGGAAGGAGATCCTGGCTCTGGTGCGCGAGCATGCCGGCGAGAGCGGAATCATCTACTGCCTGAGCCGAAGGGCGGTCGAGCAGACCTGCGAGTTTCTCGTGAAGAGGGGCGTCAATGCGGCGCCCTACCACGCCGGGCTCGCGGCAGGCGTGCGAGCCGCGCACCAGGAGGACTTCCAGAACGACGACGTGGACGTGATCGTCGCGACCGTGGCGTTCGGGATGGGCATCGACAAGTCGAACGTCCGATTCGTCATCCACCGCGACATGCCGAAGGACATCGAGTCGTGGTACCAGGAGATGGGCCGTGCGGGGCGGGACGGGCTCGAGAGCGACTGCATCGTCTTCCATTCGTGGGCGGACGTGAAGATGCACGAACGCTTTCTCTCCGACATCGACGACCCGGAGCTCCATCGTGCCAAGCGTCAGGCCACGATCGACCTCTACAACCTGCTCGAGTCGGGTGGCTGTCGGCACCGTGCGGTCCTCGCCCATTTCGACGAGGAGATGGACCGGTGCGGCGACGCCTGCGACAACTGCACCGGCGTCGACGTCGGGGAGCGCGCCGCGGAGTCGATGCTCCGGCAGAGCCGGATACGCCGGGCGTCGCGGGGCCGTCCCGACATTCAGCCACGTCGGGTGGGTGGATCCGACTCGCCGGACGGGACATCGCGACGAGCCCGTTCGTCCGCGCCCTCGGGGGAGGAGGCTCTGGAGGCGGCCCGGTCCGCGCTCGACGGCTCCGACCAGGCCGCCTTCCAGTACCTGCGCCAGCTCCGCAAGCACCTCGCCGACGCGGCGGGTGTGCCGGCGTACATCGTGTTCAGCGACAAGGTGCTGAAGGAGATGGTGCAGCGGCGCCCGTCCACCGCGTCCGAGCTGCTCGAGGTGCCGGGCGTGGGGCCCGCGAAGCTCGAGAAGTACGGGGACGACTTCCTCGCGGCGGTCGCCGAGCTGGTCTGACGTCGCGCAGGGCGACCCCGCGTCGTCGGGTCCGCGGGCTGAAGCCGCAGCTATTCCGCGGCGCGCACAGTGTTGCGGAGCACGCCGATTCCCTCGATCTCGACCTCCACCACGTCCCCCGGATGCATTCCGCGCGTCGTGCCCGGCGTCCCTGTGAACACCAGATCTCCGGGCTCGAGGGTCACGTGCCGCGTGATGTACTCGAGGATCTCCGGCACGCCGAAGAGCAGGTCGGCCGTGCGCTCCTCCTGCACGACCTCGCCGTTGAGCCGGGTGCGGAGCAGCAGGTCGTCGATCGGCAGCCCCGTCACGACCGCGGGTCCGATCGGCGCGAAGGTGTCGGACGACTTCGCCCGGATCCACTGAAGGTCGCTTCGCTGCCAGCCCCGCTCGCTGATGTCGTTGCCGGCGGTCACGCCGAATAGGTGGTCGAGCGCATCCTCGGCTGCGATGCGGGCGGCACGTCGCCCGACGACAAGCACGAGTTCGCCCTCGAAGTGGACCGGACCCGCATCCGGCGGCGGGACGATGTCGTCGTCCGGACCCACCACCGCCGAGGGGTACATCGCGAAGAGTCCCGGCTCGGTCGGGGCATTCCGCGTGCCGAGGTGGCTCGTGTAGTTGAGGCCCACGGCGATGATCTTGCCGGGTCGGACGGGTGCCAGAACCCGAACGTCGGCCAGAGGTCGTGTCGTGCCGTCCGCCGTCCCACCCGTCAGGAAGTCGCCGTCGAGGCGATGGATCGTGTCACCCTCCAGCCTTGCGAAGTGGACGGCGCCGGCGGACTCGTACCGGATGTAGCGGGTGATGTCGCTGGGCGTGTGACGGGGCGTGTGGATGGGCATGTGATCGGGCGTGTGAGGGGGCAGTTCTCGGGGCAGATGGCGGGGTCGGGGACGGTGGCGCCCGCGCTCCCGCATCGGACGTCCGGAAGCAGCGAGTACGATGGCCAGGAGAGTGCACCACCGAGGTCGTCCTCGCGAGCGTGCGTGGCGTCCGAGAGACACCCGCGGCACCTTGGGGCGGAGCCGTCCCCCCCTCCCTCCGTCCCCCCGAATTCCGTGACCAAGCACTACGATCGCGCCTACTTCGACCGGTGGTACCGGGGAGACGATGCGCCGAAGGGTGATGGCGAGCTACGGCGTCAGGTCGCACTCGCGCTGGCCGCTGCCGAATCCGTCCTGAATCGTCCGGTCGAGAACGTCCTGGACGTCGGGGCGGGGGAGGGACGGTGGCAGCCGGTCGTGGCCGACGTGCGACCGGAGGCGTCCTGGCTCGGCATCGAGCCCAGCGAGTACGCCGTCGAGCATTTCGGGGGGACGCGCAACCTCATGCGTGGCGACCTCGCGAGTCTCGCCACCTTCGCCTTCGAGGAGCCGTTCGATCTCGTGGTGTGTGCGGATGTGCTCCACTACCTCGACGACGAGACGATCCTGCGATCGATCGACGAGCTCGTCGATCTGGTGGGGGGTGTCGCGGTGCTCGAGGTGTTCACGGCTGCCGATGCGCCCGCGGGTGATCGTGCCGGCTTCCACGCCCGGCCCCCCATCTGGTATCGGCGGGTCTTCGAGGCGGCAGGGCTCGTGCCGATCGGTCTCCAGATGTGGGTGCACGAAGAGACCGCCGGGATCCTCGACGCCATGGACCTGCCGGTCTCGACATCATAGCGACGCGCCGACCGGATACACTCCGATCGAGCGTACCTCGGGCGGGTCCGCCGGGATCGGCGGCAAACGAGCACACTGGCGCATCGCCCCTCTGCGGGGACAATCTCTACCGGTTGACTCGGCGAATCTCGAACGGAGCGGCGGTTGCGATGATGGTGACGTTTCAGGTGAACGGGCGGACCGAGACGGTGGACGTCTCCCCGGACATGCCTCTTCTCTGGGTACTTCGGGACGTACTCGGCGTGAAGGGGCCCAAGTTCGGCTGCGGGATCTCGCAGTGTGGCGCGTGCACCGTCCACGTCGACGGACGCGCCCGCAGATCCTGCACCACGCGCATCGAAGCGGTGGAGGGTTCGGAGGTCACCACCATCGAGGGGCTGTCGCCCGACGGCTCCCACCCGGTCCAGCGGGCGTGGGAGCAGCTCGACGTCGCCCAGTGCGGATACTGTCAGGCCGGTCAGATCATGGCGGCGTCGTCGCTGCTGGCCGAGACGCCGCAACCGACCGACGAGGACATCGACTTCGCGATGGATCGCAACCTCTGCCGCTGCGGGACCTACCTCCGGATCCGTGCGGCGATTCACGAGGCTGCCGCGATGATGGCGACGGACGCACAGGGTGGGCAGAGCGGAAATGTCGGCGCCCCGCCCCCGGAGTCGACCGAGGGAGGTGACCGATGAATCGCCGCAGCTTCCTCCGGGTCTCCGGAATGGCCGGCGGCGGGCTGCTGCTCTCCGTGGGGATCGATCCGCTGGGCAAGGCACTCTTCGCCGCCGACGCCGCCGTCGACTTCGTGCCGAACCACTTCATCCGGCTCACGCCGGACGGACTCGTCACGATCATGGCGCAGAATCCCGAGATCGGGCAGGGTGTGAAGACCATGCTCCCGATGCTCATCGCCGAAGAGTTCGATGTGGCGTGGGAGGATGTCGTGGTCGAGCAGGCGCCTCACGATCCGGAGAAGTACTCCCGGCAGTTCGCGGGGGGGAGCAACGCCACCCCCACGCACTACATGCCGATGCGTCGCGCCGGTGCTGTGGGTCGGCACCTGATGAGGCAGGCGGCCGCCCGGGAGTGGGGCGTGGATGTGGCCGAGGTGGAGACGGACGTGGGCGTGGTGCGTCACGCGACCTCGGGACGGAGCGCCACGTACGGAGAGCTCGCCGAGGTCGCCGCGGCTCTCACGCCCCCGGACCCGGAAACCGTGGAGCTGAAGGATCCCTCGGAGTTCCGCATCATCGGGACGGACCGCCGGAACGTCGACAACCGGAAGATCGTCACCGGTCAGCCGCTCTTCGGTATCGACTTCACGCTGCCGGACATGCTGTACGCGGTGTACGAGAAGTGCCCCTCCTTCAACGGGACGGTCGCGAGCACGAACCTCGACGCCGTGCTCGCTGCGGACGGCGTACGGCACGCGTTCATCGTCGATGGCGTAGGCGACACCTCGACCCTGGTCGGCGGGGTCGCGATCGTCGCGGATACCTGGTGGCAGGCGAACGAGGCGCGGAAGCTCCTCGAGGTCGAGTGGGCCGAGGGGCCCGCCGCCGAGCAGAGCACCGCGGGCTTCGCGAGGCGGGCTGCGGAGCTCTCGACACAGCCGCCGGAGGAGATCCTGCGTGACGACGGGGATGTCGACACCGCGCTCGCCTCGGCCGCCGCGACGGTGGAGGCGGCGTACGCCTACCCCTTCATCTCGCACGCTCAGCTCGAGCCGGACAACTGCACAGCGTGGTGGCACGACGGGCAGATGGAGATGTGGGCACCGACCCAGACGCCCGACAGCGGACGCCGCGATGTGGCGAATGTGCTGGGAATCGATGAATCACAGGTCTCGATCGACCTGATCCGGTGCGGAGGGGGATTCGGGCGACGCCTCTACAACGAATGGATGGTTGAGACCGCCTGGATCGCCCGGGAGATCGGGGTCCCGGTCAAGCTGCTCTGGACGCGCGAGGACGACATGCGGTACGACCGCTATCGGCCCGGTGGATTCCACTGGTTCCGCGGCGGTGTGGATGCCGAGGGCCGGCTCATCGCATGGGAGGACCACTTCGTCTCATACGGCGAGAACGGTCGGTTCGCCAGCAGCGCCAGCATGTCCGAGAACCTCTTTCCGGCCAGCTTCATCCCGAACTACCGGCTGGGTACCTCGCGGATGCCGCTGCACGTGCCGACGGGAGCGCTCCGCGCGCCCAGCAGCAACGCCTTCGGATTCGTGCTGGAGGGATTCATCGACGAGCTCGCACACGCGGCCGGGCGTGACCCCGTCGCATTTCGCCTCGACCTCCTGGAGGCTCCGCGTGTCGGGGACGGCGGCTTCGATGCGGCGCGGATGCGCGGGGTCCTGGAGTCGGTGGCCCGGCGGAGCGGGTGGGGACAGGTGGATCTTCCGGCCGGGACCGGCCGCGGCGTCGCCTGCTACTACAGCCACCGTGGCTACTTCGCCGAGGTCGTCGAGGTGACCGTGCGCCGAAATGGCCGACTCGAGATCGGGGATGTCTGGGTCGTCGGCGACGTGGGACGCCAGATCATCAACCCGCTCAACGCCGAGAACAACGTGCAGGGCGGGGTCATCGAGGGATTCTCGCACGCGCTGGCACAGCAGATCACGATCGAGGGTGGCGCCGTCGTGGAAAGCAACTTCGACGACTATCCGCTGATCCGACTCACGGAGGCGCCGAGCAGCATCGACGTCCACTTCGTGCTCACGGACAATGACCCGACGGGCCTCGGCGAGCCGTCGCTTCCGCCCGCGATCCCCGCTCTCACGAATGCGATCTTCGATGCGACCGGGCATCGCGTGCGATCACTGCCGCTGAGCGCTCACGACCTGAGCTGGTCGTAGGGATCGGAGTTCGGGGCCCATCGCCGGGTCCGCGGGGACCTGCGGGGCGCGCGCGAGGTGCCTGGAGCGTGTATTTTCGTGATATATTTCGCCTCTTCGGTGGGTTCTGATGGAGCCGCCGGGTCTTCCGTGTCTCGTTCCAGGTTCAAGATGTCCCGCTTCGCCCTCCTCGCGGCACTCGCCGCCATGGCACCCCTCGCTCTGCCCGCTTCGGGACAGACGTATTACGAGGACGTTCGGCCGGTTCTCGTCCAGAACTGCATGAACTGCCACTCGGAGTCCGGTGTCGCCTGGTCGATGGAGGACGCGGAGTCGACCTATGAGCGGGCTCGCCGAATCGCCCGCGCGATGGATCAGCGCCGCATGCCGCCGTTTCTGGCCGAGCGGGGGCATCAGCAGTACGTGGGGGACGTCACGCTCGACGACGCGACCGTCGAGACCATTCGGCGGTGGGCGGACGCGGGGTACCCGAAGGGCGAGTCTCGCCCGGACCCCGCAATGGCTGCCGCGGTGCGGCACCATCCGAGCTTCGATCCGGACGTGTCGACCGTGATCCTGCCGGACGAGGGCTATCTGCCGAACCAGGAGAGCAGTGACGACTATCGCTGCTTCCTCGTCGACTGGACGGAGGATGTCGAGTCCTACGTGACGGGATTCCGTGCGGTGCCCGGAAACCGCGAGGTCGGGCACCATGCCGTGGTCTACGCGGTGGAGCCGGAGATGTGGGCGGCCTACCGGGCGCTCGAGGACATCGAGGAGGGGCCGGGATACACCTGCTTCGGTGGGGCGCTTCCGGACGAGCTCGTCCGTGATCGTGCGCGAATCGACGCCTACGAGGCGGAGAACGACCACAGCGTGCAGGACCTGTCACGGGCGGCCTGGTGGCTCGCGCACTGGGCCCCGGGGATGGATGGTCACGTATTTCCGGAGGAGACGGGCCTTCGCCTCGAGCCCGGGTCCGGGGTCGTGGTCCAGATGCACTACTACGCCGGCGCCGCACCCGGTCAGAGAGACTCGGGCACGCGGCTCGACTTCGTGACCGCGGCTTCGGTGGATCGCCCCGCCATGCATCTCCCGCAGACGGACAACGACTGGTTCGCCGCTCCCGACAATGCGGAGATGATCATTCCGCCCGGGGAGATGCGGACCTACGAGTATCGGGACGACCTGGAGAACATGATCGGGTTCATCGCCGCCGTGGCAGGCGTCGAAGCGGACGAGGTGACCGACATCCAGATCCATTCGGCCAACCTTCACATGCACGCCATCGGACACTCGGGCGAGATCACGCTGACCCATCCGACGGGTGAGGTGGAGGTGCTGCTCAGCATCCCGCGCTGGGATCTCGGGTGGCAGCGTGACTTCACCTTCGTGGAGCCGAAGGTGCTCGCCGTCGAGGACCTCGAGGGCGCGTCACTGACGGTACGCTGCACCTTCGAGAACACCACCGGGGAGACGGTCTACGGCGGTCTGGGGTCGGGGGACGAGATGTGCTTCAACTTCAGCTACATCTCGGTGATCACCGAGGACGAGGTCACGACGTCGGAGGACGAGGCGCGACAGCGTTGAGGCACTCCGTCGGCGGGCCCACGCGTTCCCGATCCAGATCTGTCGTGGGTCGTGCCCCGGCTCCCCTGCAGGTCCCCGTGCGCATGATCGGGCGCCTCGTGGCGGTCGGGCTGGTCTTCGGGCACCTCGCCGCTCGTCCGGCGTCCGCCCAGGAGATCGACGTCGTCGAACTCACGACGCGCGATCTTCAGGCCGGGTACGCGGCGGGTACCTTCACCGCCGAAGAGGTGACGCGGGCGTTTCTCCGACGGATCGCCACATACGAGGGGCGCTACAACGCCTTCATCTCGATGAACCCCGAGGCACTCGCCGACGCGCTGGCTCTCGACGTCGAGTATGCGGGCAGTGGGCCCCGCGGGCCGCTCCACGGCGTTCCGGTGGTCATCAAGGACAACATCGACATCGCGGGACTGGTCACGACGGCCGGGTGGGACGGATTCAGTGCGGCTCACGGCGGCGTCGACATGATTCCGGACGACGATGCCGCCGTGGTCGAGCGTCTCCGGGCCGCGGGCGCGATCATCCTCGGAAAGACGAACCTGCCCGACTTCGCGAGCCACGGAACGCGGACCCGCAGTTCGGTCGGGGGTGAGACGCTGAATCCGTACGATGTGGACCGGGCACCCGGGGGAAGCAGCGGTGGAACCGCGACCGCGGTGAACGCCTCCTTCGCGGTCCTCGGCCTCGGCACCGAGACCGGCGGATCCATTCAGAATCCGGCGTCCGCGCAGGCTCTGGTCGGCGTGAAGCCCACCTACGGCCTCGTGCCCGGCGAGGGGGTCGTCCCGCTGTCGGGGACCTACGTCGACGTCGTCGGCCCGCTGGCCCGCACCGTCGTGGATGCCGCCGTCGCGCTCGACGCGCTCGCCGGACCGACCCCGGAAGATCTCGCGAGCTTCGCAGGCGCGGAGCACATTCCCGAAGCGGGCTACGCCTCGGCGCTGGTGACGGGAGCGCTCGACGGGCGGCGATTCGGGCTCGTCGGCACCGGGTGGAGGGAGCGCTTCCTGCCGCTCGCCCCCGAAACGGAGGCCCGGTACCGCGAGGCGATCGAGGTGCTCGAGGATCTCGGCGCGGAGACGGTCGAGGATCCCTTCGCCGGCACCGCGTTCCGTGAACTCTACGGAGAGCGTCGCGGTGTTCCGACGCAGAGCGCGTACGACCTCCACCTCTACCTTCGTGGACTCGGCGAGAACGCGCCCTTCGACTCTGTCGAGGAGTGGGAGGCGCTGGCGGGTCGGGAACTCTCCCGTGCGCGGGATCGGGAGGGGCGGCTCGATCCGCCCACCCGCCCGAGCGCGACCGAGGAGGGCGATGCCTTCCAGGGCTGGAGGCTCGAGATTCTCACCCTCTTCCGGGGCATCCTCGAACAGAACGAACTCGACGGGCTCTTCTTTCCGCAGGCCGGCGCACCCGCGCCCCCGCGGGTCGAGGACCCCGAGCGGCCCGACTACAATCCGAACAACTGGCCGGAGCTACCCAGCAACATCATCAACGACATCGGGCTTCCGGTCGTGACCGTGCCGTTCGGCTACTACGACGACGGCACACCCTTCGTGCTCGCCTTCATCGGCGACCGATGGAGCGAAGCCGAACTGCTGGCGTGGGCCTACGACCTCGAGCAGGCGACGCTCGCCCGGCGTGCGCCCGAACTGGACGTCCGTATTCCGTGACGGGGACGGCGCATTCGCCGCCATTCCGGTGATCGACGTCGACGTCGTGGTCGTGGGAGGCGGGCAGGCGGCCCTCGCCGTCGGGTACTACCTGCGCCGAACCGATCTGTCCTTCGTACTGCTCGACGACCAGGATCGTCCGGGAGGCGCCTGGCGCCACGGGTGGGCGTCGCTGCGTCTGTTCTCACCGGCGCAGTGGAGTTCGCTTCCGGGCCGCCTGCTCTCGCAGCGGACCGACGCCGAGTACCCCCACCGCGACGACGTGCTCGAGTACCTCTCCTGGTACGAGGGGCACTACGAGCTTCCGGTCGAGCGACCGGTCCACGTCGGGGCCGTACGCCGCGGTGATTCCGGTCTCCGCGTCGAGACGGACGCGGGGGCATGGACATCGCGGGCGGTGGTCAGTGCCACCGGGACGTGGGCCCGACCGCACCTCCCCGACCATCCCGGACGCGATCACTTCCGGGGCGAGCAACTCCACTCCGCCCGGTATCTACGTCCGGAGCCCTTCGCGGGCCGGCGGGTGCTTGTCGTCGGCGGCGGGAACTCCGGTGCCCAGATCATGGCCGAGGTCGCGCCCGTGGCGGATGCCACCTGGGTGACCCTGGAGCCTCCGAATTTCCTCCCCGACGAGGTCGACGGACGCGTCCTCTTCGATCAGGCCACGCAGCGGTATCGGGCACGGCAGGAGGGACGCGATCCAGGATCCGCATACACGCTGGGTGATATCGTCGCCATTCCTCCGGTGAGGGCAGCGCGGGCCCGCGGAGACCTCGGGGCCGTTCGTCCCTTCGAGCGGTTCACGGAGTCGGGGGTGGTGTGGCCCGACGGTCGCGAGGAGCCGATCGACGCGGTGATCTGGTGCACCGGGTTCGGTCCGGCGCTCGACCACCTCGAGCCCCTCGGCGTCGTGGGAGCGAATGGCCGGGTCCGGACGGCCGAAACCCGGTCGCTCGACGAGCCTCGCCTCTGGCTGGTCGGGTACGGAAGCTGGACCGGGTTCGCCTCGGCGACACTCATCGGGGTGGGGCGCACGGCACGGGCTACGGTGGACGAGATCGTGGCGGCGCTCGGCGCCCGGGACTGAGGGCCGGCTCAGCTTCCCCGAACCAGCGTGCCGGCGATCTCTTCCGCCACCACGGGCGTGAGCGCCACACCCATCCCGCCGAAGCCGGCCACCACCTCGGTGCACGCGTCCACCGTGCTCCTGGGCGAGCCCCCGACGTGACGGCCTCCGGGAAAACCCATGATCCCGGCCCAGTGCTGCTCGATGCCGAAGTCGTCGTGTCCGATCACCCGGCGAGCCACGTCCCGGAGATAGGCGCGTACCTCCGCCGTGGGCTCGAGCTTCGTCGGCCCGCCCTCCTTCGGCCCGGTCTTCGTGGAACCACGCTCCGTCGGTCGAGTTCTCCCCGGCTCGCTCTCACCCGGGAAGGCGTGGCGACCGCCACCGAGGAGCAGGCGATCGTCGATGAACCGGAAGTAGTCGTACCCGTCGTGAAGGTAGCCGAGCATTCGCTCGGTTCGGGTCTCGACGGGCGTGGTGACCACGATCTGGCCTCGTCCCGCCCGTACGTCGGTTTCGGGGCCGAGGTCCCGGGCGAATGCGTTCGTGCAGATGAAGGCCTTGTCGTATCGCACCTCGGTGCGGCTTCCCGCCGAGGTCTCGAGGTCCGCCGATCCACCCCCCACACGTGTCGCCGTCACGCCGAACGCGAACCGGGCGGCGGCGGCGTTTCGAAGGCGTCGGAGCAGGTCGACGGGGTGCAGCGCGCCGTCCACCAGGTTCGACATGGCGGGCCGTTCGCTCTTCGCGAGTCGCGCCGTCCGCTCCCGATATACCTCCTCGCCGGCCGCTGCGTTCAGGCGGTCGGCGAGGTCGCGCTTGGCGTCGGTGAGCGGATCCCAGTCGATGGATCCGCCCGACTCCATGGCGAGGTCCGGAAACGCCTGGCGCACGATCGCGGCGCCGCGCAGTCGGCGGAGGAAGTTCGCGACCACAGCGTCCAGGCCGACCGCCTCCACATCCGCGAGCATCTCCGATACCTGACCACAGGTCAGAAAGCCGGCGTTGCGGCTACTCGCTCCGTACGTGAATCCGTCCCGTTCCACGACGAGGACCTCGGGAGGGTGGGGCACCTTCGAGAGGTACCAGGCGAGCCAGCGTCCCATGAACCCAGCCCCGACGATCAGGACGTCGGTCCGGGCCGGCAGGCGGGTCGCCGAGGGCTCCATCGCCACCTCGGATTCCCAGAAGCTGGGTCGGCGTGGTTCGATCATGCCCACAGTCTAGGGCGCGGACCCGTTGTGTGAACATGCCCTGGCACGCATGCGCCGACGGGGCTGGCCCGGCACCCGCGGCGCCCGCCATCTTGATGCCCTCCCCGTGCACCCAGGCCCATGCGAGCCATGCCGAACACGTCCAGGGTTTCGATCGTACTCACGCTCTTCGCGAGTACCCTCTTCTGCATCCCGTCCGTGGGGGTGGCTCAGGATCCGGGTGCCACGCCGGAGAACGCCGTGCCCCCGGACGTGGCGGATGCGTTGTCCGGGAGGGTGGCTGTGATCACCGGGACCAGCTCGGGGCTGGGGCAGGCCCTCGCCGAGCTCGCGGCCGACCTCGACATGCGCCTCGTTCTCGCCGACATCGACCTTCCACCCTCCGCGGAGCTGGCCGCCCGAATCGAGGCCGAGGGCGGCGCGGCCGTCGCCGTGGAGGTGGATCTCGCCGACCCGGCCCAGCGGCCGCGGGTGATCGAAGCCGCGATGGAGCGGTTCGGGCGTGTGGACTACCTGTTCAACAACGCGGGCTACGCGTATGCGGCGACGCTGGAACTCCACGACCTGGATGCGGCGCATCGGCTCTTCGAGGTCAACTACTGGGCGTACGTGGATCTGGCCAATCGTGTGGTTCCGATCATGCGGGACCAGGGAGGCGGCACCATCGTGAACACGGTCTCGATTCTCGGACATCGGCCGGCTCCGGCCGGTTGGGGCGTCTACGCGGCGAGCAAGCATGCGCTGGTCGGGATGTTCCAGACGGCCGCGGCCGAACTCGACGACGCCGGGATCCGGATCCGGCTCGCCTCTCCCGGAGGCATGAAGACCGACATCCTGCGCGACGCGGTCGGCCCGCTCGCCGACGGGTGGCGGGACGGCGCGGAAAACTGGGAGCCGCCCCAGGTCGTGGCGCGCGACATCTTCGTGATGATGATGAACGACGAAGTGGTCTTCTATCCGGGGTCGGTCGGTCGGTAGATCAGGGTCACCTGCCCCGCTCGGTGTCCGTGACCCGACGGGACTCCGCCCATTCGCCGACGCCCGTGACGCCTACCAGCGCCAGGTGTAGTTGATCTTGAAGCTCGCGCCCCTGGAGAGCGTCTCGAAGCCACGGTCTCGATCCAGCGATCCGACCATCTCGGGCCGCTGCCAGTTGTGCGTGTAGACGACGAAGATCTCGTTGCCGGGCTTCACGATCCAACGCGCCAGCCCGAAGAGGCCCAGGACCTCAGAGACGTCGTCGTACTGCACATTCGAGACCACCGACGCCCACGGCGTGATGTCCCACGAGCCGTCGGCCCGCACCACATTGGTGGTGAAGTCACCGCGGGGCAGCACGATCGAATTGTGTTCGTACTCGAGCGATACTTCGTAGCCGGCCCCGGGACGAAGGCTGACCTCCGACGACCACCGCGTCCGGTCTCCGTCCCAGAAGCCGGATCTGGTGACGCCGCCATTGAACGACACGCGCCGGCGGGAGGCGGTGCGCAGGTCCACGCCGTACTCCCAGTTCGTGTATTCCCCCTGGAGGATGGGGATGTCTTCGGCGCCGACAGTGAACTCGCGATCGAGAAACTCGTAGTTCCGGACCACCTCGAAGGAGAGGTTGTCGCCGCTCTCGAACTCCATTCCGAAGAGGCCGAACTGCCAGACGCGTTCTTCGAGAACGCCCGTGCGCAGATCGGTCAGGTTTCGGAAGAGGACCGAGAAGTCGACCTGGCGAAGCCACGGGATTCCCGCCGGCCGGGGATTCCACGCCAGACGTGGTTCCACCCGACGGAAATCGTTTCGTGTGACGAAGCCGACCGCGGGGTCGTATTCGTGCCCGAATTCCCGATAGGAGAGGTGCGACTCCCAGATGTCGTTCGGGTAGTTGAGTCGAAATCCGCGCGATGAGAGATCACCGAAGCCCGGCGTCGTCTCGTCGGGGGCGCGGAGTCCCGCGGCGGGGTCGGTATTCCACGCCACGAAGGCTTCGAGCTCGAGATTCCGATTGCCGAGAAAGGTCGTCGTGTTGTAGTCGAGGTCGACGCCGAAGGTGTAGCGATCGTCCAGTCCGATCGCCCCCGGCTCGAAGGATGTCGAGCGACGGGTGACGATCGCGCCGAGTGTCGACTGGCCGAGCAGGAGGCCCTTCACCCGCGCCACCGAGAACACCTCGCCGGGGATCTGATCCACGTCCCCGGTGCCGACATGAACGAACCCGAGCTCGAAGCGTCCGGCCTGCCCCCCGAGTCGCGTGCCGTAGTCGATCGGAACGGGCTGGCCGGCCTGAAGTCCGATGCGGCGGGAGAAGTAGGGCGTCGGTCCCGAACGCGGTGCGAACGAGAACACGCCCGACCCTTCGAGGAAGAAGTCCCGCTGCTCGGGGAAGCGCAGCGGGAAGCGCGTCAGATTGACCCGACGCTGATCGACCTCGACTTCGGCGAAGTCGGTGTTGACGCTGACTGCCGCGCGAAGTCCGGAGGTGATCGAGTATCCGACATCGAACCCGACATCCCTCGGATACTGTGGGTCGTCCGCATCACCGGGCTGGTTCCGCCAACTCTGCGTCGCGTACGGCTTGAGCTCGAGGCCGACGCCCTGCGAGAGCCCGTCGAGCCCCGTCATGTCCCCCGCCCACGCGGGGTTGAAGAGGCCCTGATTCTGGCGCCACCCTCGCCAGAGGATCTCCTCATTCCGTCTGCGGATCGTGCGCTGGAAGTTGATGCCCCAGCTCGACGCGGCCGGGTCGAAGTTCAGGGTGCCGAACGGAATGCGGATCTCCGCGGTCCATCCATCGGCAAGCCGCTCCACGCGGACCTCCCAGATTCCATCCCAGGACTTGTTGATCCCGCGTGCGCCCCCGATCAGTCCATCGCCCAGAAGCCCGTTCGCGTTGGTCTCGAAGAAGTAGCCCGTGCGGCCGTCGTCGAAGGTGTCGAGGATCCACATGAAGCGGTCGTCGGTGCGCAGGCTGACGTCGCGGCGCTTCTGGAAGGCGAGGATGCTGTCGGGGTCGTCGAACAGCCGGGCTCCGATGAAGAGCGCCTCATCGTCGTAGACCACTCGAACCTCGGTGCGGAGCGTCGGATCACCACCCTCGGTCGGCTGCTGCTGGGTGAAGTCGGTGATCGGTATCGCTGTGCGCCACACCTCCTCCGACAACCGGCCGTCCACATCCATCGACACCCCCGGAGGCACGCGCATTGTCTCGAGCGCCGTCTGCTGGGCCGCCACCCCGGTCGGGCCACCGGTCGCGGTGAGTGCGACGAGGAGGGTGACGGCCGACAGGGCCGGGGCGGACAGAGGCGGGCGGGGGATGGCGAAAACCCGGAGGAAGGCGGTGGGTGAGCGGAGCCGACTGGCCCGCGACGACGAAGGTGCTCGCCGCCGCCAGCGTGCGCAAATTGCGGGATGAAGGCCCACCCCGAGGCACGGCGGCCCCGGACGTCGTGCCGGCACGGCCGGCTCGAATCAGCCCGCCCTGGACCGGTGCGTCAGCTGGTCCGCGACTCTCATCGCCGATGCGGCCGCCGCCTCCAGCAGGGGGATTCCCGTCTCGGCGTAGGATCCGACCGCCCAGATTCGTCGGCCGGCGTCGTCCCCGAGGGCTGCCAGGCGCTCCGGAACGTCCTGCGTGGCCAGCGTCACGACGGGACGGGATACCTCGGTTGCCGTGATCACCGATGAAGGGTCGGGGGTCACCACCGGATTCCAGGTCTGGAAGAGATCGGGGCCCCCCTCGAGTCCGTCCTGAACCCGATTCAGCCAGATCGTGGCCATGGGAGCGGGGTGATCGTCGGAGACGATGAAGTTGACGGGCCTCCAGGACGACCGATCACGAGGGGCCAGTCGCGCGTCCCGGTGCACGACCACACGGCTCGATTCGTGGGGCACCCGAGAGAGAACGGTGCGAAGCGCGTCGTCCCCATCGAGAAGCTCGGCTCCCCGATCGGCCGGCGTGGCGAGAACCACGTGGTCGTAGCGGGCCACGCCACCCGCCCGGTCGATCACCGCCACGCCGTGTCCGTCCTGCTCGATCCGATGGACCACCGTACCGGTCCGGACCTCGGCCGCCGGCGCCAGCAGCCGGCCGACCACGTCGTCCGAACCTCCCACGGCCCGCATCACCCCCAGCGTCGTCACACCCGAACAGAAGTAGTCGATGATGAGCTCGGCCGGATAGTCGCGCACGGTTTCGGTGCTGCAGGTGCAGATCGAGGCATACGCGGGAAGGAGGAACCCCTCGATGAACGCCGTTCCGTACCCCTCCGACTCCAGGTACGCCCCGAGCGTCCTGCCGGCCAGGCGGCCTTCCCTCAGATCCGTCGGTCCCCTGCGGTGCAGACGCAGAACGCCCCGCGCGATTCCGCGCGCCGCGGAGCGGAGGAATCCCGAGGGGGTCACCCACGGCAGAGACCGACCGCCGAGGTGCACGTTTCGATAGACGAAGTAGGTCGCGTCCCGGAGCCGGGAGAAGGACGCCGCATAGTCCACGGGAGCGACCTCGACGCCCGCCTGGCGGTAGATGGCGAGCAGGGTGGGGTAGTACGCCGGCGTCAGGACGCGGAGTGGGACATCCACGAGCGGAGCCCCGTCCCCGTCACCGAGGCGAATGCTGTGGGCACCCATGCCCGGCACGGGGTGGGCCTCGTACACCGTGACGTGGGCCTGGCGACCGAGGAGCCACGCGGACGCGAGTCCCGCGAGTCCGGAGCCCACCACGGCGACGCGGAGCCCGCTCGAGTCCCCTCCGTCCCCACACCGTTCGGTGGCGCGTTGCCGAGCGAAACGCGTGTCGCTCACTCGTTCTTGCGGCGAGCCGTGGTCACGACGTATCGCAGCCCGGACCGCCGGGCGAAGAACCCCGCGGCACTGCCCGTCATCGCGAGCCCCAGCCGGGTGGAGACGGCGAGAGGCGCGGCACGCAGGTGCCCACCACGGCGGATCCAGCGGGAAAAGCCCCCCAGCACGTCGTCGGTGCAGTCATGAACGTGGATGTCGTCGAAACCATTCTCAGCGAGCATCGCACGGTAGCGGGGCTCGGGCAGGAGGTCACCCCTCCGCACCCCGAACAATGGCGCGAGACTCGCGGCCATTCGAGCCGGAACACCATCACCGAGAAGGAGATCGGTGACGGCCAGGATGCCTCTCGGCCGCACGGCCGATCGACAGCGCTCGAGGAACGCCGTTCGCGACTCGAGGAAGTAGACCGAGTCCAGCGCGACTACCCGGTCAACCATCCGGTCCACGATGTCCTCGGTCCAGCGAGCGATCGTGGCCTTCCCGGTGACGACGCCGACGCGCGAGTCCAGGCCCCACCGGGTGACCCGCTCGCCGGCTCGAGCGGCGAGCTCGGGATTCGATTCGACCCCGGTGACATGCTCCACGCCGAACACCTCGACCCACATCCTGAGCTGATCGCCCGCTCCCGATCCCAGATCCACGACCCGCTGGCCCGGCCCGAGGCCCGCCGCCTCACCGAGCCGCAGCGCGAGCGCCCGGGCGGCATCGACGTACTCCGTCGCGTCGCTCCAGTCGCCGAGATTTCCCCAGAGCGTGGGGGGAGCCCGGTTCGGGCGACGATGGGTCAGGTCCCGATGACGAAGGTCACGACGGTTCAGGGCGTCGACGGGCGGAGTGAAGGTCATGTCATGCGGCAGGCGTCCGGCCTCAGGCGCCTCCGAACAGCCGCACCACCTGCGTCAACAGAAAGGTCACGGTGAAGCCCATCGCGAGGGGCAGGAAGGTCGCCACGCTCGTCCACTTCACGCTGCCCGTCTCCTTCCAGATCGTGTAGATCGTGGTCGAGCAGGGGTTATGGAGCAGGCTGAAGAGCATGACGTTGACCGCCGTCAACAGGGTCCACCCCGCCGTCTGGAGCACCATCGCGACGTCGACCCCGCTCTCGAACATGACGCCGGCACCTTCTCCCAGACCCTGCAGCTCCGGGGTGACCAGCACCGTCAGCATGAGGATCGTGGGGATGACGATTTCGTTCGCGGGAATCGCCACGACGTACGCGAGCAGGATCACGCCATTGAGACCGATGAGTGCGCCGAAGGGCCCAAGAATCTCGACGGTGTGTGCCGCGATCGACTGATCGCCGATCGGGATGTTGGACATCAGCCAGATGACCGCACCGGCCGGAATCGCGAACACGACGGCTCGCCAGAGTACGATCAGCGTCCGGTCGATCAGCGAGGTGTACAGAGTCTGGAGAATGCGCGGGGGTCGGTACGGAGGCAGCTCGAGGCTGAATGTGCTCGCCTCGCCCTTGAGTACCGTGCGGGACAGCGCCCAACTCGTGACGAACATCGCGATCATCCCGATGATGGCGACACCGACGACGGCGCTCGCCGATACCAGCCCCGCCAGCCCCGCCGGCGCGAGGGCGCCGATGAAGATGCTCGCCAGCAGGATCTGGGTAGGCCAGCGTCCGTTACAGAGGCTGAAGTTGTTGGTGATGATCGCGATCAGCCGCTCGCGGGGTGAGTCGATCACGCGGGTGGCCACGACGCCCGCGGCGTTGCAGCCGAAGCCCATCGTCATCGAGAGCGCCTGTTTTCCGTGGGCGCCGGCCCGGCGGAACAGGCCGTCGAGGTTGAAGGCCACACGCGGGAGATACCCGAAATCCTCGAGCAGCGTGAAGATCGGGAAGAAGATCGCCATCGGCGGCAGCATCACGCTGATCACCCAGGCGGTCGCCAGATAGACGCCGTCGAACAGGAACCCCGACAGCCACCACGGCATCCCGATGTTCGCACCGAACTGATTCAGCACGGGGTGGATGGTGTCGATCAGCAGCGTGGCCAGCATCGAGCTCGGCACGTTCGCCCCGGCGATGGTCAGCCAGAACACGACGGTCAGAATCCCCAGCATGACCGGAAAGCCGGTCCACTTCGACGTGAGGAGGCGGTCCAGCGTCCGGTCGATGTTGGAGCGCATCCTGGCGGCGGGGGTCGATGTGGCCGCCTTCGCGATCTCCTCGGCCTTCCGGTACGTCGATGCCACGATCGTGTCGTGCACGTCGTCGGGAAGCGTCCAGCGGAGCTCGGAGGCCAGCCGAAGCACCTCGGCCTGGGCTTCCTCGGTCGCGAAGTCGTCCGGCGAGGTCGCGACCGCGAGACCCCCGGAGTCGACGGAGGGCGACGATTCCACCCCGGGTCGCGCGGAGCCTTCGCCGGTACGGTCGCGCGCGCCGTGCATCCGAAGCCCGGTGACGGGGGGAGGCACGGCGTCGGCGCGGAGCTGTCCGATCTCACCGGAACGGACGGCTTCCTCGACGCGGGTGTCCGCGTTGAGGAGGCGGAGCGCGACCCATCGGGGATTCGGGAGGTTCGGGAAGACGTCGATGATCGCCGGTTCGAGCTGCTCGACCGCGGCCTCCACCTCGGGAGCGTACTCCTCCACGCGGACCGGGTCGGTCGTGCGCTGCCCGGTCGCGACGTCGTGAATCGCCTTCAGGAGCTTCTGCATTCCCTCGCCCCGACGGGCCACGGTCGGCACGACCGGTACGCCGAGCTTCCGCTCCAGCTCTTCCACGTCGATCGCGATTCCGTGCCGTCGGGCCTCGTCCATCAGGTTGAGACAGACCACGACGTGGTCCGTGATCGAAAGCGTCTGGAGCAGCAGGTTGAGATTTCGCTCGAGTCGGGTCGCGTCCACGACGACCACGGTCACGTCGGGGCGCCCGAAGAGCAGGAAGTCGCGCGCGACCTCCTCGTCGACGGTGCTCGCCTGGAGAGAGTAGGTTCCCGGAAGGTCGACCAGCTTCACGCGCTCACCCTCGTGGGCGAAGGCTCCCTCGGCGCGCACCACCGTCTTGCCCGGCCAGTTTCCGGTGTGTTGCCGGAGGCCCGTGAGTGCGTTGAAGACCGTGCTCTTCCCCGTGTTGGGGTTCCCCGCGAGCGCAACGAGGATATCCCACCGGTCGGGGGAGAGCCCCAGCCGGACGAGGCTCTGCTCTCGGTGGGGCGCGGTTCCGGACGCGAGAGGAGAACTCATGCCGCCGCACCCCCGTCCGTCGTGTCGGATCCCGCCGCGGCACCGGCGTCCGCATCCTCGACGATATCCCTGACCCGGATCCAGCGCTGCTGGTCACGGCGAAGGGCGATCAGTGCCCCCCGAATTCGATAGGCGGTGGGATCTCCCGTGGGGGAGGCCATCTCCGAGACGATGCGGGTGTCGGGCACGAGACCGAGGTCGAGCAGACGTCGGCGCTGCACACCCGTGCAGGAGGGGGAGATCCCGACCAGGACGGCGGCACCCCCGTCGGGAACGTCGTCCAGCGTTTCTGCGCTCGAGGCGTCGGCGTCGGGCGTGTGGTGGGGCTCCACCGTGACGTTGCCGGCCGCCATCGTGTCGATGCGCACGATCCGCCCGTTGGTCTCGATACGCACGCCGCCGCGAACGGGTGCCACCATCCTCACTCTCATCCGGGGGGACAGGCCGGCCTCCAGCAGCCGGTCGTACAGTTCGCGCGGCTCGTCCTCGAGGTGTGTGATCACCGCCTCCTCCCCGGGTTCGAGCGCGGCGAGTGGGCGCCCCGTGGGAAGTACCAGCTCTCCGGACGAGGTCGGGATCGGGTCTCCGTGCGGGTCGTAGCGGGGTCGGCCCAGGCGTGCGTCGAGGCGGTCGACTTCCTCCTCCGTGAGGTGGTGCTCCCGGTGTTCCGCCCGTTCGTGCCACTCGCCGGGTTCGACCCCGGTGCGGTCGGCGAGGTACCGTTCCCAGAGCCGGTGGGTCCGGATGATCCGGAGGGCGTAGGCCCTCCCGTCGGCGGTGAGCCGCATCGTGTCGTCCGGCTCGACGAGCCCACCGTCGCGCAGGCCCTCCAGCGTCTCCGCCGCCGCCGACTGGGACGACTCCAGCGCTCCAGCCACGGACACCAGGGTCGCCCGGCGGTCTCGGTACTCGCACTTGAAGAGATGCTTCAGAGCATCCTCCATGCGCACGCGTGCCTCCGCCTGACGCCCGCTCCGCAGGCGGGCGACGATTCCGACGCGCGGCCACAGCACGGCACCGAGGATGGCGATGCCGAGTCCGAAGACGGCGAGTGCGAAGAGGGGGTCGACCATGAAGCTGAGGGCAGTAGGATTAGGCGCACCTAAAAATTGGGGGTCGGGGCTGTGCGGGGCAAGGCCTGGAGGCCGCGCTGTTCGCGACAGCGCCAGCGTTTTCGGGGGGTCGGGTGTCGTGCACATGTACTCCGGAGGTGGGGGACGCCCACGTCCGACCGTATCGAATCGGAGTGACACAGATGAATCGTATCGACGTACGACGCTGGCCCCTCGCCATGGTGCTCATGGCTCTGGCGGCCCTCGCCTTCCAGCCCGCCGCCATCTCGGCGCAGGATCCGGAGGAAGAGGAGGAGGAGATGACGTGGGAGGACCACCTCCCGGAGAACGCCCAGGTCTCCGAGGGGATCTTCACGACCTGGTTCGGGGAGGATGGCGAGCTCTTTTTCGAGATCCCGCAGGACGCGCTCGGCACCGAGATGATGGTTTCGATCATCACGCGGGAACGGCCCGGAGCGGCGGGCTCCGACGGCGGTACCGACATCGTGCAGTGGGACGCACGAGGCGAGAGCCACGTCACACTCCGCATGAAGAACTACGACCAGGTGGCGGACCCGGGGGACGCGATCCATCGCGCGGTGTCCGGGATGCGGAAGGGGCCGATCCTCGCGACCTTCGAGGTGGAGAGCGTCAGCCCCACCGGGGGACTCCTCATCGACGTGACGGACTTCTTCCTCTCGACCCAGTCCGAGCTCGGGGGTCTGTCGAATGTCGATGACGACAACAGCTTCATCGAGAAGGTCGTCGCCTTCCCGCGCAACATCGAGATCGACGTGACGCAGACCGGGCAGGACGACGGGGATCTCTCGACCGTGCTGCTCCACTGGAGTTTCCTGGCGCTTCCCGAGGACCCGATGATGCCGCGTCTGTGGGATGCGCGTGTGGGCTTCAACTCCAGCGACTTCACGGACTACTCCTCCGATGAGCACGGTGCGGTCGAGCGCCGCTTCATCCACCGGCACCGCCTCGAGAAGGCGAACCCCGGCGCGGAGATGTCTGACCCCGTCGAGCCCATCGTGTACTGGGTCGACCCCGCCACCCCGGAGTGGCTCAAGCCGTACGTCGTAGAGGGCGTGGACGACTGGCAGCAGGCCTTCGAGGCCGCCGGCTTCACCAACGCCATCGTCGGACGCGTCGCACCGACTCCGGAGGAGGATCCGGACTTCTCCCTCGAGGACCTGCGCTACTCGGTCATCTGGTGGCGCCCGTCGCCGGTCGCCAACGCGAATGGTGGCCAGCGCGTCGACCCGCGCACCGGTGAGATCATCCGTGGTCGCGTGCAGATGTACCACAACGTGATGAACCTGGTCCGGAACTGGTACTTCACCCAGGTCGGACCGCTGGACGAGCGGGCGCAGTCGCTTCCGCTGCCCGACTCGCTCATGGGCGAGCTGGTCCAGTACGTGGTCGCGCACGAGATCGGCCACGCGATCGGATTCCCGCACAACATGAAGGCGAGCGCGATGTACCCGGCGGACTCGATCCGCAGCGTGAGCTTCGTCGAGCGGATGGGTGGCCAGCACGTCGCGACCCTCATGGACTACTCGCGCTTCAACTACGTGGCGCAGCCCGAGGACGACATGCCGGTGGAGTACCTGATTCCGAGCATCGGTCCGTACGACGAGTTCGCGGTCAGGTGGGGATACGCCCCGATCCCGGGTGCCGACACCCCCGAAGACGAGCTCGAGACGCTGAACGAGTGGGCGCGCGAGCAGGACCAGGTGCCGTGGTACCGCTTCACGACGAGTGGTGCTCCGGACCCCGAGGCGAACACCGAGGCCGTCGGTGACGAGGACGCGGTGAAGTCGTCCGAGCTAGGCCTCCGCAATCTGCGGCGCGTGAAGGACATGCTGCTGGACGTCGCCGAGGAGGAGGGCGAGAGCTACGATCTGCTCGACGAGCTCTACGGCAACGTGGTGAGCCAGTGGGGGCGCTACAACGGCCACGTGACGGCGATCGTCGGCGGCGCCTACACCCAGGAGAAGTACGGGACGGGTGAGCGATTCGATCCGGTCGAGTTCGAGCGCCAGCGCGAGGCCGTGCAGTTCCTGAACGACAACGTGTTCGAGGTGCCGGGGTGGATTCTGGATCAGGACATCCTGCGTCGGATCGAGCCCGCGGGAGCCGTGGACCGGATCAACGGTCAGCAGATGCGCGTGCTCGGCTCGTTGATGAACGGCAACCGTCTCGCCCGTCTGATCGAGTACAAGGCGATCGACGACGGGAATGGCTACGGGGTCGAGGACCTCATGGTGGATCTGCGCGACGGTATCTGGGACGACTACATGGGCTCCGGTGCGGTGTCCGTGGATGTCTATCGACGCAACCTGCAGCGCGGAAAGGTCGAGTACATCCGTGGCCTGCTGAATCCGGAAGGCGAGGATGCGGAGCCGGTGATGAGTGACGTCCGTCCGGTACTGCGCGGGGAACTGCGCTGGCTGGCCGAGACGCTGGACGCGGCGCTGCCGCGGGCATCGGATGAGATCACTCGGTTGCACATCCAGGACCTCCGAGGGGAGGTGTATCGGGCCCTCGGCAACGGCTGATCCCGGTCCGCGCGGGGCGATTCCCGCGCGCTGAACACGAAAACGCCCGTCCCGGTCTCTGCCGGGGCGGGCGTTTTCGATGTTCGGGAACCGCGGGTCGAGGGACCGGGCCGCCCGCGACGACCTCAGTCGGTCACCAGCGTGGCGTCCATGGTGATCTCCGCATCGAGCACCTTGCTCACGGGGCAGCCCTCCTTGGCCGCGTTCGCCGCCTCCTCGAAGGCATCTGCGTCGAGGTCGGGGGCTTCGACACGGGTGGTCAGGTGCACGCTGGTGATGGCGAACCCGCCGTCGACCTGCTCGAGGGTGACGCTCGCCTTCGTGTCGATCCGCTCCGGCGTCACGTCGTGTTCGCCGAGGATCATCGACAGCGCCATCGAGAAGCAGCCGGCGTGCGCCGCGCCGATGAGTTCTTCGGGGTTGGTCCCCTTCTGGTCCTCGAATCGAGTCCCGAAGGAGTAGGGAGTATCGGCCAGGATTCCGCTGTCGGAGCTGATCTCCCCACGGCCCTCCTGAAGGCTTCCGTACCAGGTGGCGGATGCGTTGCGCTTCATGTCGTCCTCTCTCGGATCGAGTCGGTTGATCGGACGTTCCGGTACTCGGGTCCCGGCCCGGCGTTTCGTCGCGGAAGCCCGGGACCGTGCGACGATCCCGACCCATTTGCCGGCCCCCCGCCGCGCGGAGCATATTCGGAGTTCGGTCGAGGGCGGCGGCAGTCCTCCCGAACGCATGCGCCGACGGCGAGGCTGGACCGGTGCGGCGTCCACCGGTCGACCCGGATGGGCGCCTCAGCTTCGAAGGGACACTCCCGGCACGGGATGACGACCTTCGGGTCGCCCGGCGGTCGCGGCGGGTCGCCTCGGCGGTCGGACCGATATCCTGCTCCGACGGAACGGTTGCGGGGGCATCGGTACATTATCTAGAGAAGGCTCATTCAACCCCTCGGGAGGGACCCGATGCTCAACCACGACACACTCTCCGACCTGTACGAGCACACCCGGGAGCATCGTGTGCTCAGCGTCTACATCGATGGTGAGCAGCACGATCCCGCAGAACGGCGGGTGTGGCGGACTCGCCTCGAGCAGGCGCTTTCGGAGTGTCGCTCGGCGCTGGAGGGCAACGGCCGCGCAGAGCTCACCGAATTTGACGCGGCGCACGAGAAGCTCCTCGCTCGCCTTCGCGACTTCAGCAGCTTCATGCCGGAGCGCGGGTGGGTGGGATTCGTCACCTCCGACGATGTCGTGTATGCCGACACCGTCCCCGTCCCCATGCCCGACCTCGTCGTCTGGGAGGAGGGGCTGCGGGTGGCACCCTACGTTCGGGCCCTCAAGCAGGAGCGCCCGGTCGTGATCGCCCTTGCCGATCGACACCACGCCAGGGTCTTCGTGTACCGCGAGGGGGAAATCGAGGAGGTCGAGGAGTTCAGTGCCGGTGCGGAGATCGACGATCTTTCCGACACCCAGACCGCCCGACGGTCGGGTGAGCGCTCGGGGACCCGGGGCAATGCGACCGACGACGCGCAGCGTCAGGTCGAGTTGAAGGCGGAGGCGCTGATCGACCGGACCGTGGGCCGCGTCGCGGGACTCGCCGAGAACACGGGCCTGGTCGTCGTCGGAGGGACACGGGAAACCGGGAAGCGGTTGCTCCATGCACTTCCCGACGGCTTCGAGGCGCGGGCGCTGGAGGTCGGGAGCCTGCACCTCGAAATGACGCACCCGGAACTGAAGGCGCAGGCGGAGAGCGCGGCCAGCGAGCTCACGCAGAGGCTGCAGAATGAGCTCGTCGGTCGACTGCTGGATCGGGCACGCTCCGGGGGGAAGGGCGTGCTCGGTGAAGAGGAGACGGCCCGGGCCCTGCTCGAACGCAAGGTCGACACGCTGGTGCTCTCGCGGACCTTCCTGTCCGGGCGGCCCGACCGTTCGGACCACATGGTCGGAACCGCCTTCGAGCAGCGCGCGGACGTCGAGGAGATCTCGGGCCCGGGCGCGGAGCGTCTCGACGAGGAGGCCGGTGGAGCAGGAGCCCTGCTGCGCTGGTAGAGGCCAGCGGTGACGGAAGGACCAGTCGGCGAGATCGACGGTGGCATGAGGGGGTTCTACCTCAGCCGCCGTCGGCCTCCAGAATCGCACGCATCTCGTCGAACCGGACCCGGTCCGCCGGCTCCACGGTCGGGTATCGAAGGCCGAGTCCCCGGAGGGTCCTCACCACGATATCGGCCACAGCCATCCGCATGTACTTCTTGCTGTCCGCGGGGATCGCGTACCACGGCGCCCACGGCCTGGATGTCTCGCGCAGCGCTTCCTGGTAGGCGGACATGTATGCGTCCCAGTGGGCGCGCTCCTCCACATCTCCCACCGCGAACTTCCAGTGCTTCTCCGGCTCGTTCAGTCGGCTGAGGAATCGCTGCCTCTGCTCTTCCCGAGACACGTTCAGGAAGAACTTCAGGATCACGGTGCCGTTTCGTGCGAGGTGGCGTTCGTGCTCCCGGATCGACTCGAACCGCTCCTCCCAGAGGGCACCCGTCTCGACCAGTCGCTCCCAGTCGCGACCGAGTCGCTGGCCCTCGAGGTACTCCGGATGGACCCGGACGACGAGGACCTCTTCGTAATAGCTGCGGTTGAACACCCCGATCCTGCCACGCTCGGGCAGCGCACGTGTGGTACGCCAGAGGAAATCGTGGTCCAGTTCCCGCTTCGACGGCTGCTTGAAGGAGAAGACCTGACACCCCGTCGGGTTGACGCCTGAGAGGACCTTGCGAATCGTCCCGTCCTTTCCCGCCGCGTCCATCGCCTGGAAGACCAGCAGAATGGAGTGGTGGTCGTGAGCGTAGAGTTTCCGCTGCAGGTCGTCGAGTTCGTCGACCGACTCGGCGAGCGCCTCCTTGCACGCCTTGCCGTCGGGCGCGTCGGGAGGCGGCGTGGTCGAGTGGTTCGCCAGCTCGAAGGAGCCGTCGTAGGGTACCCTGTGCGGGCTGTCCTCACCTTGGAACATGTGCGTCTGGGCTGGGGGATGCCGGATCGTCCGGAGGCACGGCCAGTGTGACCTGGCGCCCCACCTTCGGCAAGTTGTCGGTCGCGGGTCGGGAGCGTGGTACCTTGCAGGCGACCGGCGCAGGGCCCGACGGTCGCACCTTCCACCCTCTCAGCCAGCGGACCGACGCCATGAGCATCGAGGTCATCCTGGGGAACTCGAATTCCCGGTTCTCCGGCGTTACCTCGACGATGCTGCAGGTTCTGCCCGAGCAGAGGAAGCGGATCGAAATCGCCGTCATGGGGGAACACAATCTTCCGTCCGACGTGCCCGTGGTGGACTTCTGGGATGTGGTGCGCATCGCGCGCCGGCCCCTTCCGGACGGACGCACGCGCGTCTTCCACGCCCGGCGGAACGACGAGATGATCCAGGCGCTGCTGCTGCGGGACGTCTTCGGTGCCGACCTGAGGATCGTGTTCACCTCGACGGCCCAGCGGCATCACACCCGGTTCACCAACTGGCTGATGCGTCGGATGGACGGGCTGCTGTCCACCTGCCGCGCGGCAGCCGACTTCATGCAGCGCCCCCCGGACCGCATCATTCCCCACGGCGTCGACACCTCGCTCTACTCACCCGCCGAAGACCGGGCTCTGGCGTGGGGCCGACTGGGGCTGCCGGGTCGCTACGGGATCGGGATCTTCGGCCGCGTGCGGGCCCAGAAGGGCGTGGACGTCCTGATCGAGGCGGCACTTCCGCTGCTCGATCGCCACCCCGACGCCACGATCGTGGTCGTGGGCGAAATCACCTCGCGACACGAGGCGTTCGTGTCCGAACTGCGCGCGAGGATCGATCACTCCGGGCACGGCGATCGTGTGGTGTTCCTCGGGAAGCAGCCCTTCGAACGGGTCCCCGAGCTGTTCCGGGCCATGAGTCTGGTCGCTGCCCTGAGCCGCAACGAGGGATTCGGGCTGACCGTGCCCGAGGCGATGAGCAGCGGAGTCGCGGTGCTGGCCAGCGAGGCCGGTGCCTGGCCGGAGATCGTCGAGGACGGGGTCGACGGGTGGATCGTGCCCTGCGGCGACGTCGAGGCGACGCGAACTCGACTCGCCGACGCCATGGGTGCGCTCGAGAAGCTCACGACGATGGGAGCCCGAGGGCGCGCCAGGATCGAGCGCTCCTACACCGTCGAACGGGAGGCCAGGGAGCTGGTGGAGTACTATCGATCGATCATGGAACGGCCCGCCTGACGGGTCCCGGGCTCGATCTCGGCGAGATGGGCCGTCGCCACGGATGGTGGCCCGTTCGTCGGCCGGCCGCGTTCGTCGGCTGGCCGCGTTCCTCGGCCGGTCCCGCTCGCCCGCCGGCCTGTTGCGGCGCGTCTCAGTCCGGGTCGAATCGGAGGTCGTAGGCCTTCACCAGTTCCGCCCACTGCGTCCGGTTCCGGTCCTCGCCGACGTTCGACGTCTTGAGCGCCACCCCCTGCGTGAGCGGGATGGGGATCGGTGCGGCACCGGGGTTCGGATTTCGCCGTACGCTCGTGCCCGCGAGGTGGGACATCGCCTTGAACCAGAGATCGTCCGCTCGAGGTGCGAGCTCGAGGAACAGGTCTGCGTCGGCGACGTCGGCGTGGAAACACCCCGGAGGGTACAGGACACCGGCGTAGCCGACCGCCATGAATTCCGGGGCCGTATCTCGAGATTCGTCGGGATCGAGGCGCCACTCCTCGTACGGACGGGGCGCGCCCGATGCGTCGTACCGGACCGCGCGCACGTCGTTGGCGACGATGTCGTCCGGGTGACGAAGGTGCTGGGCCCAGAGGCGCCCCAGCCACTCGGGCGGGTAGATCATGTCGTCGTCGCAGGTGACGTACACGCGCCCCGGGTCCTCCTCCACGGCGGTCACGAGCTTCTTGTGCGACGACGTGAGCGGAGTGAATCGGATGCGAAACCGATCCCCCTCCAGCCGTCGGACCCGTTTCGGGACCGAGCCCGACAGCCCCTCGGCGAGCCAGACGATGATCCGCTCGGGCGGGGTGTCCTGAGCGAGGAGGCTCTTCACGACGATGTCGAGGGCGTGGAGCCTGGACCGGATCGAGGTCAGCGTCACCGTGACGGGGGCGGGCTCTCGGGCTGGCGTCGCCGGCCGAGCGAGCCGGAGTCGCAGACTGTGCCAGAGAGACCCCGGCAGCTCCTTGAGCTTCATCCGCCCCGGACGACGGCCTCGACGATGTCCTCGACCTGGACGAGAACGGTGTCCGCGGCCGGACCGAGAGGGATGAAGGAGTCGGGTGCGGCGATCGAGTCGAGGGGGATGCCCGCTCCCCGACGCACGAGTTCGGCGAGCAGCGCATCCGCGATCCCTCCCCCGGTACGACGACACTCGTCGACGACGAGAACCCGCTCGCATCCGGACACCGCCTCCTCGACGGCATCGAAGGGGAGGGGGTTCAGCCAGCGGAGGTCGATGACCCGTGTCTCGATCCCGTGCTCCTCCCGAAGGATCCGCGCGGCCCGGAGGCTCATGTGGTGCCCGTTGGCGTAGCTCACCAGCGCCACCGGACCGTCTCCCGTCACGCCGATCTCGCCCGGCAGCAGGATCTCCCCCGGTGCGGGATAGTCGGTCAGCCAGCCCTCGTCGCCCTCCTCGTGCAGATCCTTCATGTGATAGAGCGCGATCGGCTCGAGAAAGCAGACCACGCGTCCGAGCGTCCTGGCGGCGGCGATACAGCCTCGCAGCATCCGGGCGGCGTCATCCCCGCGGGATGGAGAGGCCAGGATGAGACCGGGGATGTCCCGCAGGCCGCCGATCGAGTGGTCGTTGTGGAAGTGCCCGCCGAATCCGCGCTGATAGGCGTAGCTGGCGATCCGGACGACCATCGGATTCGAGAACTGCCCGGCGCTGAAGAAGGAGAGGGACGCCGCCTCGCCCCGCAGCTGATCGACCGCGTTGTGCACGTACGCGAGGTACTGGATCTCGGGAATCGGAAGGAGCCCGAGCAGGCCCGCTCCCTGGGCGAGGCCGAGGATGGACGTCTCGTCGAGGTGCGTGTCGATCACCCGGCTCTGACCGAATCGCCTCTGGAGACCCTGAGTGACATAGTAGACCCCACCCTTCCTGCCGACGTCTTCGCCGAACACGAGGATCTCCTCCCGCTCGAGCATCTCATCCGCCATCGCGGCGGCGAGGTGCGCCCCCAGCGTGCGCCGAATGGGATTCTCGTTGTATTCCGGCAACTCCTTCTCCCAGAAGGCGTGCCGGCGCTCCGCAGAGACCGTCGGACGGGCCTCCTCCCGGACCGCCGACTCGTCCCACGGTGCCAGCGGCGCCATGACCTGCGCGGCCGTGGACAGGTGGGGGCGCTTCGCCGCCTCTTCGGCTGCCTCGAACACCCGCTTGCGGACCCGCCGCCAGAGCTCCCGCAGCTCGACGGGGGTGGCCACGCCGTGCTCGACCAGGACGCGCGCATTCTCGAGCAGCGGATCCCGGGACTCGCCTTCACGGATATCCGAGGCCGAGCGGTACGCCAGTTCGATATCGCTGCCGGCGTGTCCCCAGAGCCGAACCGTGACGAGACGGAGAAAGACCGGCGCCTGTGCCTCACGGGCGGTGGACACAGCCTCGTCGACCCCCCGCCACACCGAGATCAGGTCTCCATCCGCCTCGACGTAGTGCAGGTGGGGGAGGGAGGAGAAGCTCTCGCGGATCCATCGTTTCGGCGTGTCGACGCTGATGCCGAGGCCGTTGTCCTCGCAGATGAACAGGATGGGAAGCGGGTTGCCACGCCGAAGTCCGTACCGGGCCGCGGTGATGCCCGTGAGGGTCGAGGCGTGGTTCGCCGATGCGTCGCCGAAGCTGCAGGCGACGATGGAGTCGTCCGGAAGATCGATGTCGAGGCCGATCCGACGTGCTCGACCCAGCGAGAACGCGGCTCCGACGGCCTTCGGGATGTGCGAGGCGATGGTGCTGGTCTGCGGCGGGACCCATAGACTCCGGCTCCCCCAGACCTTGTGTCGCCCCTCCGCCGTCGGATCGTCGGAGGACGCACAGATCGAGAGCATCGTGTCGAGCACGCGGTCGCGCGTCGGATCCTTGCGGCCCCGGGCCATCATGAAGCCGCCGCTGCGGTAGTGGAGGAAGGAGGGATCCGTCGCCCGAAGCCGTGCGCCGACCACGGCGTTCTGCTCGTGTCCGGCCGATGAGATGGTGTAGAAGCTCCGCCCGTCGGCCTTGAGCCGGCGTGCCTCGACGTCGATCTGACGGCTGAGGAGCTGGTCCTCGAAGACCTCGAGGGCGGAGCCCGCCGTGATGGAGCACCCGTCGAGCAGGTGCTCGTCGGGCGCCAGCGCACGATGAGCCGGTTCGAGTTCGTCGAGAAGGCGGCCGAACGCCGCCTGGACTTCTGCTACGCGATCGGTGTTCACTCGGACCGGATGGAGAGGGGACGTGGGAGGCACCCCGCGCGTGTCGGGGCAGGGCCGGGGCCGTCACGAACCAGGGGAGACGTGACCGGCAGGGCGGGAACCTAGGTGAAGAGCGACC
>JGI12048J13642_10317155_pt1 | contig 37802 bp, 31 predicted proteins | sample ElkSlonscriptome_16_FD_13642 | JGI IMG/M metagenome (IMG submission 13642)
GGGGGATCTGAAGTAGCATTGACGACTTCTCAAACATCCTCTTAGAATATTTCTCTCAGAAAATATTCAATAGCAGCGATTGCCCTCTTTCAACCCTCCAAGCAATGGCTTCCCTCCTACAGTACGATTCGGTGAGTGACGGATTGAATACCGGGTGGTGAGTTTGTGCACAGCCTTGGAGCACATCCCCGATTTGCCCGGACTGCAGACTTTGATCCGAGTCGAGAGTCAATGCCAGTTCAAGTAGGGCAGACAGCCTCGCTTAGAAACCGAAACTCGCTACTATGTGGCCTCGTTCATGGAGTCTGTAGAGGCATTTGCTCAACGAATTCGGGGCGACTGAGGCAACGAAAATAAGGTGCACTATGTCCGAGATGTCACTCAGGGAGAAGAGGCCTACCGCATTCGTATGCATCCGTTACCGCAACTCTTTGCCGTAGCCCGCAACTTTGCGCTGAATCTGTATCGGTCGAATGAATTCAGCAACGTAGCTCAGAGCGTTATTGCAAATATGGCCTAGACACACTCAAGCACGTTTTTAGAATGAAATAGCCTTGGGTTTCCATAGCCCCATGCTGAGTGAGTTGTTGAATGCGGGCGCGATCGCTACATGAAAAAACTCAGGATCTGACCAGGGCAAGCTTCATTAGTGGGTCGAGATCTTTTGACAATCGGCCCCCTCACTACGCAGCCTGATGAAACTCTCGCCAAGATTTTGAAAGCACCGTTCCCGCTGATTTCGCGAATACTCCCGTCAGCATCATTCCCACAGCAAAGTCAGGCCAAAAAGTGCCGCTCCATGCCACAAGAGCAGCGGCAATCAGCACTGACGTGTTGGCGATAATGTCATTTCGAGAACAGATCCACACCGACGACATGTTGATATTGTCATTGCGGTGGCGGGTCAGCAGCGCCAGACAGACCAAGTTTGCAATCAAAGCTAGTACTCCGATCGCACTCATCACAGACACCTCCGGCACCGTAGCCGTGAAGAGTTGATAGGTTGCACGGGCGAAAACGGCGATCGCCGTCAAAAACATGATGCCGCCTTTGAAGAGGGCAGAGCGAGCCTGAGCCTTTGTTCCCATGCCCAACACGTAGAGGCTGCTACCGTAAACGAGGGCATCACCCAGCATGTCTAAAGAGTCGCCTGTCAGAGAGAGAGACGCGGCTTGAAGTCCTGCCCAAAACTCGACGCCAAACATGACGAGGTTGATCAGCAGAACGATCCAAAGCACAACACGCTGTTTTTTCCGAAGTGCTTCTAAGGCTTTGGCCTTATTTTGACAGCAGGACTCTCCCATGGATGGTGTACCTCTTCCTGTAAACCGGTGCTGTCATTGTATCGTCAGGAGTTTTGAGCTGGCGTTCGGGATTGACGGTGTCGCTTGCGTTGGCTTGCTTAGGCGTAGCCCGTATCGTACCCTTCACGTTGAAGGATCTATATCGAGAAATAGGCTATTCCTTTGTTGAAGCAGCATTTCTATAAGTATTCTTAAATTTTCCCCCATTCGTGATAGCCGGACGAAACAGAATCAAGTATCATCAAATAACTATGGGTTTTTGATGAATCATTACAATTTATCTATGAGTTAGATGGAGCTCTTTTTGGATGCTCGTAACTCCAACTTCAGTAACTTTAAGCCGTTCTTTGTTGCTCTAAAGAGAGTTTGAGTGTTCGCTGAGTCATCTTGAAGGTTAAGGGCATGATCCATTTCTAAGATCTCAGGCTGCTTTTGGATTGGGGGGTTGAATTGGAGACTCATTTCAATACCCATTGTCTCAAAAGTCAAACGTTCTTGAGTTTCTACCCCGCGTTTTTCTTTGTGTTCAATCGCTTTCATTGCGTCAGGCTGTTATCCGGTAGGTCTCTTTCGTGTTAGAAGCATGTGTTTTTGCCACCGTGTTGTGTGGGCTGTTTGGCATCATTTTCAAGAAAAATTTGATGATGAAAATTATATCAATGGATGTCATGAGCACAGGTGTTATTGCCTTCTATGTGCTAGTGGCAGCGCGGGCAGGGTTTTTTACTCCAATTGTGGCAGGAACTGAAAAAGGGGCTTATGCCGATCCCGTGCCCCAAGCGGTGATTTTGACAGCGATTGTCATTGGCTTCTCCATTCAGGCTTTGATGCTGGTGAGTGTGATGAAGCTATCGCGAGACAATCCCACGTTGGAAATTCGCGAGATCGAGAATAACAACACGCCATGAACACGCTAACCATCGCTTGGATTGCCCTACCGCTGTTTGTAGGGTTTAGTATCTATCTTCTGCCTAAACTTGATCGATATCTAGCGCTGGGAGTGGCGATCGCCTCTGCGGCCTATTCGCTGTGGCTATTCTCCATTGATACCCCGTTGGGACAGCCTGCTGTTCTACAATTTCTCGACAGCTTTGGCGTCACTTTGATGGCGGATAGCCTCAGCGGGTTCTTCATTCTGACCAATGCCCTAGTGACGGCGGCGGTGGTGATCTATTGCTGGACGAGTGGCAAGACCTCGTTTTTCTACACACAGGTCATTATTCTGCATGGCAGTGTCAATGCGACCTTTGTCTGTGCCGATTTTATTAGCCTCTACGTGGCTTTAGAGGTGATTAGCATCGCCGCTTTCCTATTGATTGCCTACCCTCGGACGAATCGATCAATCTGGGTGGCCTTGCGCTATCTTTTCGTCAGCAACACCGCCATGCTGTTTTACCTAGTAGGCGCGGTGTTGGTGTATCAGGCCAATCATTCGTTTTCGTTTTTAGGACTAGCGAATGCGTCCCCCGAAGCTCAAGCTCTGATTTTTCTGGGACTGCTGGTCAAAGGCGGCATCTTCGTGTCGGGTCTGTGGTTGCCCCTGACCCACTCTGAGTCAGAAACGCCTGTGTCAGCCTTACTGTCAGGGGTGGTGATCAAGGCAGGAGTATTTCCCCTCGTGCGATTTGCGCTGTTGCTAGAGGAAATCGATCCCATCGTGCGTCTCTTTGGAGTGGGAACAGCTTTGCTGGGAGTTAGCTATGCTGTCTTCGAAAAGGATGCCAAGCGGATGTTGGCGTTTCACACCGTTTCCCAGCTTGGATTCGTGCTGGCTGCGCCGGAGGTGGGTGGGTTCTATGCCCTCACCCACGGCCTTGTGAAATCTGCGTTGTTTCTCATCGTGGGTAATCTTCCCAGCCGAAATCTGAAGGAACTGAAGCATCTGCCATTGCGCACTCCTATCTGGATTGCTTTGGTCGTCGCTAGCTTCTCAATTTCTGGGTTTCCGCTCTTGTCAGGATTTGGAGCCAAGGTGTTGACGATGAAAAACCTGCTGCCTTGGCAGGTGATTGGAATGAACATTGCAGCGTTGGGCACGGCTGTTTCTTTTGCAAAGTTCATCTTTTTGCCTCATGAGTCTGGGGAAAAGTCTCTGGAGTCGAAGGGAAAAGCTCGAGCTGGATTTTGGCCTGCTGTGTTGCTGCTGTTAGGAGGACTGGTCGTTGCGAACGGAGTCTATTATCAAGCCTATACTGTGGGCAACACCGTTAAACCTCTAGCTACGATCGCCCTCGGCTGGTTGGCCTATTTGCTAATTTTCCAGCGCTCTGCTCTCAAGCTGCCTCGAATGCTGGAGCAGTTTGATCACCTAATTGGAGTGATGAGTCTGATGTTGGTCTTGCTGTTTTGGGCAGTGGTGACATGATTGGATACCTCGACCTGTCGCTGCGACTGATTATCTGGTTTTTGCTGACGGCGGATGCAAGTTTAGCTAACATTCTCATTGGCTTTGCGGTTGTGTTGCTGTTGCCCCGCAGTCGCACTCGCCCTGCTGTCCTGAGAGATTGGCTCCATGCTTTGTGGGAAGTCATTGTCGCTATTCCTCAGGCCTATTGGGAAGCGCTTGAAATTATGATTCGCCCCCATACCGAAGAAAACGTAACGATGGAGCGGGTAAAACCTCGACGGACTCCAGGCCTAATTTTTCTCGATATTTTCATCATTACGTTTACTCCCAAAACCATTGTGTTGAAGTACCACAAGCGGGGTTGGTATGAGGTTCATCGAGTGCGTCGGAGTCCAAGAGCATGAACATAATTTTGATTGTCATGATGGGGGCGCTGTTGATTCCCATCTATGAAGCTTGGCAAGATGATGACATCTGGCAAAAAATGCTGGCTTTTGCCAGCATTGCGACCAAGACCTCCATCATGATTTTGGTGGTGTCTGTCCTGCGTGATGACTGGATGATCGGTCTGGTTGGGGTGATTATTCTCAGTGTTGGCAACGCGGCGCTGATGCTACTAGCTCATATTCTGAAGCGGATGGGTGACCGATGATTAACGCTCTTAGCTATGCCTGCATCGGAGTCGGTATTGTCTTTTGGTTTTGGGGCACTTGGCCTCTGGTGGGCGATCGCTCTGTTCTCTTCAAGCTTCATAGCTTGTCGGTTGCTGACACCCTGGGTTCTATGAGCATCATCATGGGGCTGCTGCTCAAAATTCCGGGAGAATGGCCTTTGCTGGTGCTAGCAGTGCTCTCTTTAGCCATTTGGAACACCGTATTGGGCTACGTTTTGGCCTATTGCTCAAGTAGTGGAGAAGACTATGACCGATAGCTATATTTATGTAGTTGTTGCCTTATTGCCCTTGGCGGCTTGCATGCTGGTATTTCAGGTCGATCCCTACCATGCTCTAGTGATTCGTGGCATTTTGGGGGCGGTCGCAGCTCTGGTCTATGCGGTGCTAGGAGCAGCAGACGTAGCTTTGACTGAGGCGCTAGTGGGTACGATGCTGGCGATTACTCTGTATGCGATCGCCGTCCGATCTTCCATGAGCATGCGCCTGGGGGTCGTCACCGATCCGGGTGAGAAGCTAGACGCTGAGATCGGCGAGCATCCAAACGAAACTAGCCAAGAGCAGGAGCAACCTGCACTCGGACAGGCGCAGGGGCAATTCGGGCTACGCCCAGACAATCCAACGCCACCACAACACGACGACGATGCTCCGACACCTAAGCACTCAGGTTCATACAAGCAGCTATTGGCGACGCTACGCAACAGCCTGTATCAGCATTATATGCGGCTAGAAATGGTTCCCTACCTCAGTCGAAATGAACTCTACCAGGCTTTCGCCAATAAAGAAGTCCATGGAATCTGCATCCAAACCGCTGCAGCCGAATCGCCTGAACCAGCGGTAAATCATTCTGGCGAGTCCCCCTACCAAATCACCCTACGAGTACGCCGCCTCTACGAGATTGTGCAGACTGAATGCCCATCTGTATCGGCTCGACTGGTAGATGTTGATAGCTCCGATGTCCCTACGGCATTAGAAGCCCTATCCCTCGCTACAGCATCTGCGTCATCAGAGGAGGCTCACCGATGAAATGGCTCTATATTGCGGCAGGTATTTCCCTTTACATCAAATTTTTGGTAATGCCCGACGTGGTAGCTGCCGTTCCCGATCTATCCATCGTTTCTGCAGTTGTAGGAGACAGCGGGGTTCCCAATGCTGTGTCAGGCATCATCTTTAGAAATCGCCTTTACGACACGGTGTTTGAAGTCGTTGTGTTTACCCTAGCGATTATGGGTGTCCGATTTTTGCTAGCTGATGAAACTCCCTCTGCAATGATTCATCAGTTCACAGATCAACCGTCCATCGTTTTGGCACAACTGGGAGCTATCATCGCGGCTCTCGTCAGTATTGAGCTAGCCATTCGAGGGCATCTCAGTCCAGGGGGTGGCTTTGCGGCTGGAGTCGCTGGAGGCACAGCCATTGGCTTGGTCGCAATTACCTCTTCTTCAGAGTGGATGGAAGCAATCTACCGCCGCTGGCGAGCTGCCACCCTCGAAAAAGTCTCAGTGCTCACGTTTATTGTGCTAGCTTGTCTCACGCTAATCGGACTAGAGTTGCCCTCCGGAGAGTTGGGCAGCTTAGTCAGCGGCGGCGTCATTCCGCTCTTGAATATTTTGGTCGCGATCAAAGTGGCACTAGGATCGTGGGCCGCAATTTTGCTATTCATTCGCTATCGAGGACTGTTGTGAACTGTTGTGATCAGGAGGGCGATCGCCATCTATCGCTCAGACCTTCGTTTTCTTTGACATTAAAGCCGTTCTATAGTTTTACGCGCTGATATAAAACCAATAGTTGATGGAGAAGCCGCGCGGTGAGCGGCTTCTCCATCAATATCTGTCCTAACCTATCTGCGCATTGCTATAAAACAATTCACACTTCGTTTCCGTTGTAGTCCTCAATCACTGAAATATCTTGTTCTTCTAACCCGTAAAGCTGGTAAACAACTTGATTGATGGATTGTTCGAGGGATTCTTCAGTGAGAGAAGGAAACGGTGCAGAATCGTCTCTAGTTGCGCGGTGACATGCAAAATTGTTCGGGGTTTGACGGGCTTTTACCAGTTCGATGAGGCGATCGCCCCATTGCTTTTCTCTCATTGAAGTCAGCAGCGGAATCGGCAGGCATCGCAACTGTGATGGCCCGATTCGCAGGTAGCCTCCTTGGAGACGGTTTCCTTTTGATGACTGAAGCATCAGCAGGTTGACGAGACGACTGTTGAGCAGACCTAATACATAAAGCAGCGGGAGCTGAGAGTTTTGGATAATGCAAGTCGATTTTCCTGCAAGAATGCATCCGTCTAAATCCGCGATCGCCTCTAGCTGGCGTGTCATGCTAGCAACGATGAGTTTAGTGGTGCTGGCTTGCTGATGGCGACGGGGCAGCAATTGCTTCAGGGCATGACTGGAGACAATGGGACAGAGAATGCGATCGCCCAAATAGCGCAGGGGTTTTTCTGCCCAAAGGGAGTGGTAGCGATCGATGGTGCCGCTGTTGATGACCTGGAAATGGCGATCGCCATTCTTTGACCAGCTCTGAAACAAAGAATTTTCACTAGTATCCCGGTCAGTCCAGGAATGAATCAAAGGCTTGAGCTGATAGGCTTCGGCTACAGTAGCCGCTCCCGTGACCTGAGCCAGTTTCCCCAAGGTTGGAAAGCGATCGCTCAGATTTTGCAACAGTTCAGCACGTCGAGCATTCGTATCCACAATCCAGCCCGAGGTTGAGGCGGTGAGCTGTGTCATCGGAACCAGTCGTGAAGTTTCGACCTCACAGCCCGCATCGCCCTGTCTCATCAGCTCGTATTGAACAGCAGTTGTACTTGTAGAAGTTTGAGAAGAACGCCGTTCCGCCACATACACAATGGGATACACCGCCGCATCAAACAAATTAGTCTGGCTATAGTCGCGGATGATTTTGAGCTGACTGTGTTGTGTCAGGAGCGATCGCGTGGTTGTTGCATAGCTTGCTGACAGCAGCTTGTTTGGCACAACGAAGCTGTGAATTCCTCCGGGTTTGCATAGACCTAGCGCTTTTTCGATAAAGATGCAGAACAGATCCCAGTTCCCTTGTGCCGCCTGGTACTGCTGAGTGCAGTAGCGTCGCCAGTGGGGGAGCCATGCCGTCATCGCCTCCGAGTCGAGATAAGGCGGATTGCCAATGACTACGTCAAACCCTCCGCCCGACAGTGCTTTTGAAAATGCTGTTTGCCACGTAAATTCGGTGTCATCAATGACCGCATTTCCTGTGCGAATCGCCTGACACAGAGTTCTAGACAGCGCGCTGGTCACGGATGCAACAGGAGTTTGAGTCTCTCGTAATATCTCTAGGTGCAGACCTAATCGCGTGACTTCTATAGCCCAGGGGTCAAGATCTACACCAGCAATCGAAGTTTGAAGAAGGTGTTGACGTTTCTCCAGCGTTAGCGAACAGCAAGCCTGATGCTGATGCCACGCCAGCAAATAGCGATAGGCCACTAGCAAAAAGATGCCGCCGCCACAGGACGGATCGAGAACGCTGAAGTCAGTGGGGACAAATGGGGCTGACTGGAGACGATGCGGGTGGTGCCCAGACAAGCCAACGCCCACAGTTTGCTCCACCATATAGTCCACAATCTCGCCAGGAGTGTAGTAAGCTCCTTGTCGTTTGCGACGCAAGGCACTGGAACGTTTCTTTGAAGGATTATGCTCCTGAGCTAATGCCAACGGATCAATCAAGCACTCATACACTTGCCCTAGTAGCTCAGCTCCAATTGTTGCCTGCGCTAAACCCGCCACTAAGCAATAACCGACTGCTGTGAGAATGGCCTGGTCACAGTCTTGGTCACAGTCTTGGTTAGAGGCGCGATCNGAGATATGAAATTCGGCAGAATATATTGTGTTAGAGTTGGGCGCGTTAGATTTGGGATTCGAGTCTAGAGAACTAGACCGTAGCCACCGAGCCGGAAACACCGTGCCATAGCGCTGGTTGATGTCTTGGCAAGATTCAACAATTGCAGAACGGATGTTGCGACGTTGGCTTGCTTGGTCGCCGCTCACATCGCCCCCCTCTAGCAATCTCGCAAGTGAGCCTGCGGGCAATAGATGATAGGATTCGGCGATCGCCAATCCAGTTAGCAAGAGCAGGTGTGGTTTTACCTGTGGAGTTGGCTTATGGTCAGTTTTTCCGGTTTGAATACCTCGTAATATCTTCGCCAAATTTGGCGGCATTGCTTGGGACGTCGGCCATTTCAAGTTCTTGTTTGAATTCGCGAGCTTGGAATTCAAATCTTCAGACCATCCGGGGGTGTGGTAGAGAATTGCTCATTGCCAACCCGTTGGAATCGGGATCAACGCTAGAGTCGGAGGAGGATGGCTCAGGCTGAATCTGCTCCAGTAGAGGACGTTCTGGAGGATCGGTTAATCCAAATCGATTAAGCAGCATCACGATCGCCACTGAAAGAACGGCTCCAAGAGTCAGCCCAAACGCGAGCAAAATCAGATAAAAGCGCTTTGCTGAGTCACGAGCTTTTCTAGCTCTCTCTGCATCTAACTTAGGAATATCCTCTGAAGGTAAGTTTTGAATCGACGGGTTCGAGGAGTCCTGGGCAGCGCGGCTAGGCTTATTTTCTTCTGGCGGTACAGGCTTCGCGATAGGAACATAGGGGCGATCGCGCGGTAGACGTTTGTCGTGTCCATCTTTTGAACTGTTGGTTTCGTATGCCTTCTGTGAATTATTGTTGGAACCATTGGAATCTGGAGGTTGCGCCATATCGAAACCTACTCCAAAGTGAGAGGTGAAACGTTCTCTAATGGAATTCCTGATAGAAAACCGTTTCTGAAGCCTACCAAATCTCGTGTCGGAACCTCTCATAAAGTCTGAGTTTTGATGTTCTTCTTAAGAAATGGTCAACCTGAAACATCAACGATGTGGGTTAGACTCTATCTGTAGCGTTGTTTTTCCTACTTCAAAGACAGCAACGCTAAATGAGCTAGGAACTAGAACGAATGGCTAAATCGTCGAAGCGATCGCACTCCGACTCTTCAGGGCAACAGTCTCTCTTCACAGCGGCTGAACAACGCACCTTTTCACCCCCTGGCCCTCGGCGATCGCCCACAGTAGACATCAGTGCCGCAGCGCTCCAGGCTTGGAAAAACAAAATCTTCCTGCACCAGCGACAGGTGATCGAAACGGCAGTGACCCAGCAGGGCAACTTATTCGAAACAGCATCCTCCCATATCAGTGCTGATACGATTGATCCGTTCGTTCTCGATCTGCAAAATTTCTTCTTTTTTCAATGGCCTGCCGATCGCCATCCGAGCCAACCCTGTATCTATTTTGTGATTGACACGAAGCTGCCTCTACTGCTGTATGTCGGTGAAACCTGCAAGGCAAATCAGCGATGGCGTGGAGTGCATGACTGCAAACAATATGTGCTGAATTATCAGGCCGCCCACTTCAAACATCAGATTCCCACTGCGATCAACACTGCTTTTTGGTGGGAGACCCCGGCAGAGATGCGTCCCCGACAACAGCTCGAATCGGCTCTGATTTCGCGATGGAAGTCCCCGTTTAACAAGGAAAATTGGCGATTTTGGAAAACACCGTTTATTGCCACCGCTGGGGATTGCTAAACTGTGGAAGCGAGTCACGTCACGCAGCGTCACATCACGCGGGAGAAAGCAGGTGCGATGGTCAATACAGCAAAGCCAGAGTGGTTGAGAGTCAAGGCTCCCCAGTGGGAGCGCGTGGGCAATGTCAAAGACATTTTGCGTGACTTAGACCTCAATACCGTCTGTGAAGAAGCTTCCTGTCCCAACATTGGCGANTGCTTCAGTCACGGCACGGCGACCTTTTTGATCATGGGGCCAGCCTGTACCCGTGCTTGCCCCTATTGCGACATTGATTTTGAGAAAAAGCCCCAGGCTCTCGACCCTACGGAGCCGTTGAGACTCGCGGAAGCCGTCGGACGCATGAATTTGAACCATGTGGTAATCACCTCGGTGAATCGAGATGACTTGCCAGATGGCGGTGCAGAGCAGTTTGTGAAATGTATTGATGCGATTCGAGTGCGATCGCCCAAAACTACCATTGAGGTTCTCATTCCCGATTTGTGTGGTAACTGGGGCGCGCTGGAGCTGATTCTGACCGCGAAACCAGAAGTGCTCAACCACAATACCGAAACCATTCCTCGACTCTATCGGCGAGTACGACCCCAGGGCGATTATCCCCGGACGCTGGAACTAATACGGCGATCGCGCGACATCTCTCCTTCCGTCTATACCAAATCCGGCATTATGGTCGGTTTGGGTGAAACCGACGACGAAGTCCACCAAGTGATGCACGACCTGCGCGAGGTCGATTGCGACATTCTCACCATCGGTCAGTACCTCCAGCCCACTCCTAAACACTTGGCGGTTCAAGACTTTGTCACCCCCGAACAGTTTGAGCAGTGGCGTGTTGTGGGAGAAGCGATGGGATTTTTGCAAGTCGTCTCCTCACCGCTGACCCGCAGCTCTTACCATGCAGAACAGGTGCGATCGCTGATGGAAAGATATCCTCGGTAATTTCGTGGCGATTGAGAATGAACTCAAGCGGATTTCATGCCGCATCTGATTTCAGCATTCATGCCTCAGCGGCAATATTTTCCTAGGGGCGCTCAGTCGATTGCCCCTAATTTCAGTTAAAAAGTGAAAACGGTGGGGTATCTGGGAAAAATTTAACCAAGAAGGGCAGAGTGTCTATCTAAATGATCACGAAAATCGTCAAATGGACGTCTCTCGACTTCGCGATTTGTAAAGCTCCAGGGAAAAGATAACTTTTAGCAAGTCCTAATCCCAACAGATTTAGCGTGACGTTTAAGCGCATCGAGGATTTCATGACCGTACTCTCCCCCTTTGACGAGGTCATTCGTGATTTTGCCCAGGCCAAATATTTGCCGCGCATCAAAAAGCTGCTGGTCTACGCCTGTACCCACCGCTGGGAGTCAAATCCTGAGCGTTTGGCAAAACTGCATCTCCATAATTTGATTGAAAAGTTGATGCAGATTGCCCCAACTCTCGATCAGCTCAGCGTATATCTCAATCAAGTCACCCAGTCTCTCAGCAAGCCTGCCGAATACCTGCTGGTTGCAAACGTAATTGTTCAGGGCTTGCGCAAACTCTACGTTGGCGCAGCTTCCACTTCTGAGTTCAGCTGCGATCCCCATATCTGTCGGCAAGTGGCTCAGGTGCTTGAGCAAGATTCGGATCATCTGCGGATACGAAAACTGCTAATTTTGATTTGTCGCAACCATTGGGAACTCGATACCAGTCGCCTGCTCGCAGCAAATCTGCCTGACTTGGTGTCCGAACTGCATCAGCTCACTCAATCAGAAGAAAATCTGCAAGCAGTATTCAACAGCATCGTGCAGAACACCAGTAAACCTGTGCAGTATGGGGCGATCGCCAGTCGTATTCTTGATGCCTGTCAGATTCTCTATAGTGCTCAGCAGACTAGCCAAACCGAGTTGCGTTTGCCTGCTCCTGGAATGGCATCAAGTTCCCCTGCGACTGCGACTGACAATAGCGCATGGGCTGCGGGTTCAATTTCCCCGACACGCTCAACACTCAACGCCCAGTCTTCTAAGTCAAATCGTGCTCCGGTTACAGGACTTAACGCTGCTGCTTCAGACGCTGCCTCTTCGGCACCTGAAGTCTCTCCTGCTGCTGGATCTGTCTCTCAATCTGAGCGCTCTCCTGCTGGATCTGCGTCTGAAGTGCCTCCATCAGGAACATTCTCAGACCGTACACCTTCAGATTCCCATGCGGCTTCCAACGCGATTCCTGCCTTCTCCCAGGGAGAGCTGTTTGACCTGCGGCTAGAGATTATGAAATACACGGTTCCGCTGTTGGCGAAGCAGGTATTGTTTCTAACGCTCTATGCTCCTGCAGAACATGGCAGTGAGGCAACGGTGACTGAAATGGCAATGAATGCAGAAACTTGGTCGTCTCTGAAAAAACGAGATTTAGACGACTTGATCGAGAGAACTCTGAAGCAATATCCCACCCTTGCTTTGCTCGCAGAGGGACTACATCGCTCGGCTCGACTGAGCCAAAATCAACAGCGAACCATGCCTGTGGCAAGTGCGATCGCCCGTGCGGTCAAAACTCTGATGACGAAGCATCGTCCAAGCCGTCTGCGCGATCGCTCAGGAGATGCTGCCGACAGTTTGCGCAGTGCCGAACAAACGCGCCAGTTCGCGTCGCCTACTGTGTCGTTCGAGAATGACTCCGATGGCTTGGATTCTCTCAATAACGCGTCTCAAGATATTGAACTTCCGCAACCTTCCCGAAAGAGTTCAGACCATACTCAAAATTCTTTCCCAAACCCACTCCCAAACCAAGAGTCTCTTTCGCCACCTTCTGCTGCTCTGTCTAGTTCGACTTTAAATCAAGCTAGCTCGCCCTCGAATCAAGACGATCCTGCGATCAAAGATTGAGCCGCAAGGCTGAGCGAATGTGAGTTTGATTTGAATGCATTGCAGAGCTTGATCCTTCGCTGTTGTTTCGCCTGCCGACTTTCCTATGGATACCGCTGAACTTCTTCATCGCTACGGACGCAACGAAATTAATTTTCCAGGCATCAATCTCGGCGGGGCTGATTTGTCAGGAGCCGACCTGATTGGCATCAACTTAGATGAATCCGATTTGCGCAACGCTTCTTTGGTGCTGGCCTATTTCAGTCGAGCCAGCCTCAACTATGCCCATCTGGATGCCGCAGATCTGAGCGGAGTCAATCTAAGTCAGGCGAGTTTGGTGCGGGCTGTCTTACGAGATGCCAATTTGCACGGCGCTATTTTGCAAGGAGCCGATCTCCGCAGCGCCGATTTGACCCTTGCTGATATGCTCGACGCTAATTTAATTGGAGCTGATTTACGGAATGCTGACTTGAGCGGAGCAAATCTTACGGGAGCCTGTCTACGCGGGGTCAATCTACGGGAAGAAAACCGCAAGTATGTCGCAAACCTGCGCGGAGCAAATTTGCGGAAGGTCGATCTCCGTGGAGCGAATTTGACCGGTGCAGACTTATCGAAGGTTGACCTGCGGGGGGCAAACCTGAGTGAGGCGACACTGCGGGAGGCCGATCTAAGTCATGCTGATCTGAGTGATGCCAATCTCAGTGGAGCAACCCTGACCGAAGCGAATCTCACCCACACCAATCTACGCCACGCCAACTTGATGAATGCTCGAATGCAGCGATCGCGCCTCACCGAATCTGACATGGCTACGGTCAATCTTCAGGGAGCGTTGTTACCAGATGCAGACTTGAGCAAGGTCAACATGCCCCTTGCAAATTTAGATGGGGCTAAGGTCAGTCGTGCCAATCTCAGTCGCGCTAACTTACGTGGCTCATCAATGCGAGAAGTAAATTTGACGGATGCTTATCTGGCAAGAGCTGACCTGGCGGAGACGGATCTAACTGAAGCGAGCTTGATTCGAGCAGAGATGAGCAGTACTAACCTAGCCGGAGCAATTCTTAGCGGGGCAACGATGCCGGATGGGGAGGTCTATCACTAATTCCCGTGAAGAGGGACGGGCGATGCGGGCGATGCTTAGGCAATCCCATGCCATTTCCACTGAAAGTACGCGATCCCCAAAGTATTGGGAATGTCCACAGCACTCTTCAACCTTAAGCTGAGGCTGTTACAATGCCTGACAACAGATAGAAACTATATCGAATAATAAAACATCGGCATGAGTGACACGATTCTTGAGGTTCGCGATCTAGAGATTCAATTCCAGGGCGATACCCAGATAGTTCAAGCCGTAGACGGAATTTCCTTTGTGGTGGAGCGTGGTCAGACTCTCGGAATCGTGGGTGAATCAGGGTCTGGCAAATCTGTGACCGCACTTTCCATTATGGGATTGGTTCCCAACCCTCCCGGTAGAGTGGCTGAGGGGAGCATCAACTACCGAGAGCAATCCTGTGACTTTGTCGATTTTGTCTCCTTGCCGCCTGAGCGGATACAGCCTTATCGGGGTGGCAAGGTATCGATGATTTTTCAGGAACCTATGAGTTCTCTAAACCCGGTCTACACGTGCGGGTTTCAAATCGTAGAGGCGATTCGTCAACACGAAAATATTTCCAAAGCGGCGGCTCGCCGGCGAGCCGCAAGTCTGTTGCAGGAAGTGAAGCTGCTACCTGGCGACGACGACATGCGGCATCTCTATGTAGAGGGCTGGAGAAAACGCAGTCTGGGCTCAAATTCCCACCGGGCAGGTACAGAGCCTATTCCAGCAGACGCCGTACCTCATGACAGCGACATTGATGAGTATGTCAATCAGCAAAAGCGTGCCATGCTCGAACGCTATCCCCACGAGCTATCGGGGGGACAGATTCAGCGTGTGATGATTGCGATGGCGATTTGCTGTAATCCTGATTTGCTGATTGCTGACGAGCCGACAACCGCTCTAGATGTCACGGTGCAGGCGACAATCTTGGATCTGTTGCGAGAATTGCGCGATCGCCGGGGCATGTCCATGATTTTCATTACCCACGACCTTGGCATCATCGCTGAAATTGCCGATTCAGTTGCCGTGATGTATCGCGGCAAGATTGTCGAATACGGCTCGATTCTCGATATTTTCTCGAATCCCCAACATCCTTACACCAAGGGGCTGCTGACTTGCCGTCCTCGATTAGACCAGCGCCTGCGATGTTTGCCAACGGTGTCAGATTTTATGGATGTTACGGTCAACGATGCTGGTGACACCGTTATTAAGGAAAAAGACTCGACCCTAACGTTCGATGAATCAGAATGTGTCAGTCAGGAAGAACTGGATATTCGTTTGGGGCAGTTGCAACAACAAGAGCCGTTGCTGAGTGTGAGAGACCTGCAAGTGGGCTTTCCGATTCGTGGCTTTTTGGGACGCACTCAGCGCTACTTCATGGCGGTCAACAACGTCTCCTTCGATATCTATCCAGGGGAAACCCTTGGGTTGGTAGGCGAGTCCGGCTGTGGCAAGAGCACCCTGGCATCTAGCCTACTACGATTGATTCAGCCTCTCAGCGGAGAAATTCTCTTTGATGGCGTTGATGTGATGAAGTTGGGATCGCGGCCACTGCGGCAACTCCGACGGGAGATGCAGGTCATTTTCCAAGATCCATTCAGTTCTCTCGATCCTCGAATCAGCATCGGCGAAGCTGTAATGGAACCCCTCAAAATTCATAAGGTAGGGCAAAGTCGGCGACAGCGGCGATCGCGAGTCTCTGAGCTGCTTGAACGGGTTGGACTTAATCCCAACTGCATCGATCGCTATCCCCACGAGTTTTCAGGAGGACAGCGACAGCGCATTTGCATTGCCCGTGCTCTGGCGCTCAACCCTAAGTTCATCATCTGCGATGAGTCAGTGTCGGCTCTAGACGTGTCAGTGCAAGCTCAGGTCCTGAACTTGCTGAAAGGATTGCAAAGTGAATTTGGGCTGACCTACATTTTTATCTCTCACGATCTCAGCGTGGTGAAGTTTATGAGCGATCGCATTATGGTAATGAATCGCGGCAAGATCGAAGAAATTGGCTCCGCAGAACATATCTATCGACAGCCCAGTAAGGAGTACACACAGCAGTTGATTGAGGCCATTCCCAAAGGCAGCATTGAACGAATCCGCGATCGCATGACCCAGCGCTCTGCGTAACCAGTTCGAAATAGGGGCACAGCATTGCTATGCCCCAAGTGGGAGCCCAAAGCCCTAATCAAAGATCTGCAATCGAGTTCTTATCAGAACTCTAATGGTGGCGTGGCTGAGTCTTGGCTCTCTGGGTTTGCCACATTCGTCCCGGTCTCTTGAGGCATTGATGCTGTGCTACCAGTGGCTTCATTGGGATCGCGCCAGTAGACGATCTCTTCGTTAAGCACCTTCAGCTCACTGCCGGGATAGTAAAAGTCGAGAATGCGATTGTTTGACCAGCCCAACTCACCCAAACGATAGGCTCCGGTTTGACTCATGCCAACTCCATGACCAAAGCCGCCCCCTACAAACGCATATCCCTTATGAACCGCAGCCGAATTTTGCTTGTCCGTTGCGGTTTCGTCTTTCGTTTCCTTGTCAATTTCCTCTGGAACGTTGTTAGCCCCAGACGTGGAATGGGTTGCGGCAGAACTGGCGATCGCCCCAGTTTCAGGCTCAGTAGCGGCGTCTGCTTCAACTTGAGTAAAGGTCGGTTCAAGATAGAACAAGGTGCTGCGAGGAGGGTAGAAAGCCCGTACTACCTCGTCTTTTTGCAACGTGACCTTCCCCAAATCTGTCGTGGCAACTAGAGTTTGAACCCGACCTGAAGGAGCCCGCTCTGTCACCTCTAGCTTTTCTAACCGAGCGAAATTGACTAGAGGATGCTGCACCACTCGTAGATAGTTCCGCAGATCGTCTGCCAGACTTTCAAGGGTGCCTTCTCTCCGCCAGCGAAATGCCTCCCACTCGTCCTCATTAAAGCCAGAGGAGAGACTCATAAACGCTCGAAAGTTTTGCTCGTTGGATAGGGGACGGGTGGATAAATCCCAAACCCGATTCACCGAATCAATCACCGCTTGCAGATAGGGGCGATCGCTGCCGTTCCACACATGGCTAAAGGGAGCTGTCACCCCGCCAGTGGTCGAAGAATAGAGAGCATCAATCAGTTCATTACGGTAGGTCAAAACCTGACTGCGAGTGGCAGCGATCGCGCGATCGCTGATCTCTGCCGCCCCCCCTAATCCCCAGTAGACCTGACACTGAGTGTCTGCACATAGTTCATAGTCGTCAATTTCAAACCGTCGCAAGTTTCGCAGCGCATAGGTACGAGCCAAAATGGCTTGAGCTTCGATCGCTGGGCGAGGAGCGCCTAGCCCAATTTCGTGGGGCACCACACCGCGAAGATAAGTTTCAACGGGGACTTCGTTGACGAGAGTGTACGTGCCATAGCTGTTGGGCTGAAACCGCATCTCTCCACCATAGAGACGCTGCGTTCCATCTTCGTGTTTGACTCGAATGCGACGATTGTTGCTGTTGATTTCAAAGCGATCGCGCGTATAACGAAAACCATTGGCAACCAGAGATGCTTTTGGGCGCTGTCGTAACGTTTGGGTATTGAGAAAGGCTGTTCTCGTGCCATTCGCCTGGATGCTGTGCAGTAAGAGCCGTCGCAGCAACGGAGTGCGATAGACATCGCGCTTAGCCCACACTTCCCACATTCGAGGTTGAGCCAGCTCGACTTCAATGCCCTGAGAGCGCCAATAGTTTGCGCTATCTTCTGCACTTTCAAAGCTGCGGTGGCTACTCAACACCACTCGCTCGACAACTTCAGGCGTTGCCAGCGCTTCCATCACCACATCAACGGTTACCTTCGAAGCGGCAATCGTTTGTTCCTGGCCTCCGGTCACCAGCGTCACCGTGAGGCGATCGCCCGACAGAGGTTCTAGCGTCATTTCATCAGAAGGTTCATCGCCAAACCGCTGGGCCACGCCCACATCCATAATGGGATTGGCTGCTGAACCTGGCGCAGCTTGGGCAATACGAAGGGTAGAGGATCGTGGGGGAGAAGACTGGGCGATCGCGGCTGGAAAGGTTCCTACCAAACCGGACATCACTCCTAGACAGACCAAGAGCGATCGCCGCCAGCATCGAGTGACCGACGCAGAATTGAAAAGCTGTTGAGAAGAGAAATCTGCCATATGACGTGGGTAAGTCTTAAACAGTAGGTCGTTGAAACCGTCAAAATTCAGGATGCAAGTTTAGAAGTGAATGCAAAGGTAAAACTGACTGGCAGTACGCGTCCCTGGAAATTCCATACCCGTTGTTCATCCTTCGGACTCTTTACTTGGCGAAAGAATGAAGGTAGACAATCTTGCCCATGCTATCTCAGTTCGCTAGAAAATGAGGCGGACTCCGACCACAATTCTCTACAGAACCGGGGCATTAAACAAGAAATGATTGCAAGGCCGTACTCATAACGAATATGATTTAAGTCATAAGATCTTGCTTTGGCTGTCGTTCGAAAGTATTGTTTGCCCTGCTGTGGGCGCATCTTTAGCAAAAAGAGAATTGTTTAACATGAGAATTCAAGACATCCCCATCGACCAAATTCGCCGTCCCCTTTTTCGCCAAAATGATGCCGCAAAGGTTCATGCTTTAATGGATTCCATTCAAGAGTTTGGCCTTCAGGAAGCGATCGATGTTCTAGAAGTTGACGGACAATTCTACGGGTTTTCAGGATGTCATCGCTACGAAGCCTGTAGTCGCCTGGGTCACAAATCTATCCGTTGTCGAGTGCGGCGTGCCCCTCGTTCCGTATTAAAGATGCATCTTGCCTGACCTGACCTATGCCTGATCCCGCTCGCATTCCCTTGTCTTCTCAATCAACATCCGGTCTCGCTCAGACCAACGCCCCGGACTACACGACACGACTGCGATCGCTCATGGCAGCGGCTGAACTACAAAGCTATCGAGCCTTGAGCCTCCAGTCTGGAGTGTCTGAGCGGCAGATTCTGCGGCTGCGGCAGGGAAAAGCAGAGCAGATGCGCCTGGAAAGTCTTGTTCGATTGGCGAATACTCTTCGCTGTCCTATCTCTCAGTTTCTTCAAGAGTTCTCCTCCCTTCAGTTGTCACCCAAGTCTGAACCTGGCGCAGATTTGGACGAGGAATTAAATGAGGGAAAGATCTTACCCGCTCCGTTGGAGTCTGTTTCAAGGCAAGAATATGAACGGCTCCAGACTCAGTTTCAGCAGCAACAATCTGACCTGGCGACTGAATTTCAACGAGCAGCGTTGTACATCTTGGAGACGTGGATGACCTTCTGGCCGACTGCTGTCGCCAAAGTCGAAGAAGACGCTCAATTCCCTGCGAGTCGGTTACTTCCTCTAGTTCGTCCAGTGGAGCAACTGCTGGAACAGTGGGACGTTGAGGCGATCGCCACGGTTGGAGCCGAGGTTGCCTACGACCCCACCCAGCATCAGCTTATGGGAGGTACGGCAGAACCAGGACAGGCAGTACGTGTGCGGAATGTCGGCTATCGCCATCAAGGAAAGCTGTTGCATCGAGCTAAAGTCAGTCCCGTTTGAATCGTGAGATGAGACGAAGAGGCGATCGCCCTATTGCCCCTATTGATAATCGCCCTATTGCCCCTATTGATAGGATATGTAGAACTCAAAATACTGAAATTGGAATCAAGGATTCATCATGGCTGAAGTACTCTTTCATCTAGCTTTTCCTGTTGACAATGTTGACCAGGCCAAAGCTTACTATGCAGACGGATTAGGCTGTCAGGTAGGACGAGCCAATGAGAAATCGATCATCCTGAATCTGTATGGACATCAACTCGTGGGTCACGTTGAACCCGACGCAGCTTCGCCACAAAAGGGCATTTATCCTCGCCATTTTGGCATTGTTTTCACCGAAGAGACAGATTGGGAAGCGCTGGTAGAGCGTGCTCAGAAACATCAGCTTCCCTTCTACACTCAGCCCAAACGTCGATTTGAAGGATCTTTGCTGGAGCATCGCACCTTTTTCTTAGAAGATCCGTTTCACAACCTGATGGAGTTCAAATACTATTGCCATCCAGAAGCTATTTTTGGAGCAGTTGAACATGCTGCTGTAGGTGAAACCTAGATTCTAAAAGTTGTGCAGGGATTCTCCTCATCGTCTGTACTCCATCTTTGCTGGCTGAATCGTGTCAACTGGGCATAATTCAAACTGTGTTTTTGAACACTAATTCAAACTGTGTTTTTGAACACAAGTTTAAGGAACAGTAACAACTGCGGCAATTTCGGGCGATCGCGCCTATGATTTGGTGCGGTTTGCTGTGAATGCAATCCGGCAGGTTAGATAGGGATAAGTGGAGTGAAGCAAACTCGAAAACTTCGCCAACGGCGGCATAGACGCTCTAGACGTCTGATGGCTTTTGCAGGCATTGCGACCGTTTCGCTGTTGCTCACGGGTTACACTGCATGGCGGTGGCTCAAACCCAGCGTTTTGAGTGCTGACCCGGCCAACTCAGTCGATGGAGATTTCTTCCCCCAGGCTCAAGTGGGACTAGCTGCATTTGAGGCGATCGCCAGTCTCCAGGTTCCTGCTCCCAATGGTCGTCCTCGCCTGTATCCGTTGCCCGATGCTGAGGAAGTATGGCAATGCGAAGTTGTGGTGATTGGTGGCACTTTGGGAGGGGTAGCTGCTGCTTCTCATTCCATGTCTTCAGGCGCGCAAACCTGTCTTATCGAAGTGTCGCCTTGGCTCGGCGGACAGATCAGCTCTCAAGGAGTTTCCGCCATCGACGAATCGAGTGCCATGCGTCGAGGCAACAAGTTTTCAACCAGTTGGCAGCGCTTCAAAGACCTGATTAGTCAGCAATCTATAGAACTGCCCCCTTGGACGGGTGCCGGAACTCGTACGGTCGATCAGCTTAACAGTTGCTGGGTTGGGGATCTGTGTTTTCCGCCGAAAGCGGGCGATCGTGCATCTCAGCAATTACTAGAGCAGAGCGCTCAATATGTAGAAGGCAGTCGCTGGAGCACGTCAACCGCGTTTAAGGGCGCTAGTTTTGACGAGACAGGCCGCAACATCACCGCAATTCACGCGGTACGGCGATCGCCCCTGAGCCCTGACTATCAGCCCGAGGGACAGCTTTGGAGTGAGTTAGCCTCTTGGTATAGCTGGTCGGATGATGACGAGTTTGATAAGGTTCCTATCCGTATTGAACCGCCGTCGGGACGCTCGTTTTTGGTGATCGATGCGACCGATACTGGAGAGCTGGTCGGCTGGGCCAGAATTCCCCATCGACAGGGTTCAGAGTCGATAGACATGACTCAAGAAGCCCATGCTCCGGCGATCGCCAACCCAGACTGTACGCAGGCGTTCACGTTTCCTTTCGTGGTCGCTATTCACGATGATGGTGGCGAAAGCCTCAAGCGTCTTCAGCAGGTCGAGTCTGAGTTTAACTTGATTGAGCACTGGCGAGAATATTCGCTCAACGGCACGCCGATGTTTTCGGGGCGAAGTTTCTTCAACTATCGCCGCATGGTCAGCCTCAGCCAGAATGACCCCATTTACGGTACGCCTATTCCAGGGGATATGACCCTGGTGAACTGGAACCCCGGCAATGACTGGAATTGGATGGATCCGCCGCTGATATTATCTGAGGATCGGCTGCTGGATTCAGGGCAATATCTCAACTGGATGGGCGGCATTTCATCCAGTGCGCTACGTCACGGCGCGAGTCACGCTCTCCTGTTTGGTCGCTGGTTGCTTGAGGAGCACTCTCAGTCTGGATTTGACCTGAGTTTGCTAGACGGGGTCGATTCGCCAATGGGAACTCAATCGGGTCTCAGCCTCGCTCCCTATATTCGCGAGGGACGGCGTATTTTGGGTCGCGATGCCTATGGGGAATCAGATTTTATGGTGAAGGCGACGGATGTACGCTGGGATTTTTCAGGCGGACGGCAATTCGACGAAACGGCGGTGGCGCTAACTCACTATGACCTTGACATGCATGGCTGTCGCTATCGCAATTGGCAGCCTTCCTTCGAAGCGGCTGGGGCTCCAGTGCGGGAACATCTAGTCAGACCCACGGCGATTCCGCTCGAAAGTCTCATTCCCCAAGACGTAGACAACATGCTTGTGGGTGGTAAGGCGATCGCCGTCACTCATATTGTCAATGCCATGACCCGTGTTCACTACGGCGAATGGAGCATTGGTGCAGCGGCAGGTTCTACAGCGGGCTGGCTCGTCCGAGAACAAAATCTGGCGATCGCCCCAGCAGATATCGCGCCCAATCAGCAAATGTCTGAGCTTCAGGCTCATCTGCGAGCGCAAGGGCTGCGGATTCACTGGTGATTCAGGGTTTAGAGGTCGGATTTAGGATTGTGAGCTGGGTCTTTCGAATTAGGAAATGGCATGACAGAGTCAGGGAAACTGGTTAAACAGGTTTGGGATGAGGCTCGCTTTGTGCTGAACGGTCGAGGGCGATCGCTCGATTGTCGTCCAGGCCAAGGACGAGTTGCCCACGTCATGGGAATTTTGAACGTGACCCCAGACTCGTTTTCAGATGGAGGACAGTTTTTGCAGCGTGACGCAGCTCTAAAACAGGTAGAGCAAATGGTTGCAGAAGGGGCGGCTCTAGTGGATGTCGGAGGAGAATCTTCTCGTCCCAAGGGAACCGTATATGGAAAAGGCGCTGAAGCTGTCTCTGCAGATGAAGAAAAGCGACGGGTACTACCTGTGGTTGAGGCGATCGCCACTCGGTTTCCTGACGTTTTTATTTCTGTCGATACCTATAAGCCAGAAGTGGCAGCAGCAGCAATTGAATCCGGAGCCCATGTGATTAACGACATCACAGGACTGCGGATTTTTCCAGAGATGGCAGAGGTTGCAGCACGATTGAGCGTACCGCTAATTGTCATGCACTCTCTCGGCAGACCCGGAGCCATGCCCCATGAACATCATTACGATGATGTCGTCGAGGCCGTAGCCACCTCTCTGCAAGAATCGATTCGCATCGCTGAGGCCGCAGAGGTAAAGCAACTCGTGACCGATCCGGGATTTGGCTTCGGGAAGTCTGTCCGTGAGAATCTTCAACTCATTACTCAAACCCATCGATTTTTGCAGTTGGGCTACCCCGTACTGGTAGGCATCTCGCGCAAAAGCACCATTGGAGCCGTGTTGGGTAGTGTTGAACAGCCTGCTCCTATTGGCGATCGCCTTTTTGGAACTCTAGGCGCAACTGCAACCGCCGTGTTGAAAGGAGCCAGCATCGTTAGAACTCACGATGTTCGCCCTACAGTTGACATGCTGAAACTTTTAGCAGCAACGACGTAGAGCCTGATGTCAGTATCAAAAAACCGAAGTGTTGCAAAATGTTGCGAAGAAAAAACATAGTGAGTTCAAATATCGTCTGTGCATCTATTTGATTTGTTGACCAAAAGTTTACGTTCTTTTCACCGTTTGCCATAGACGTTGCCGTTCTAATCGAAGACAATAGATGTAGTGGATAACACGCACACAATCTAAGTGTGCGGGTAAGCAGGAACAGTGCGGACTGGCTGTGGCGCTGACTTACCTTGAACAAGATAGATATGGGGAAATCTATCAACGCCGAGGGAAATCCCTCAATCCAGACAACTACTGTTGATGTGAGCAAGTAGACTATGGCACAGCAAGACCAGCTCGCCTTAATTGAAAAAGGAGCACGTCTTTGGAATGAATGGAGAGCAAAGTATCAAATCACACCCGACTTATCCGAAGCAAACCTGAGCAGAGTCAACCTTCGAGAATTCGACTTGAGAGGTGCAAAACTAACCAGAGCAGATTTAGGACTTGCTGATCTGAGACGCTCGTGCTTAAATTCAGCCGATCTGACTCGATGTAATCTTATTGGCGCAAACTTTACTGGCGCTGAGCTGCAACGCACGCTTCTTTCCGGGAGCAATCTCATTGGTGCCAAGCTCGTTGCAGTCAACATGAAAGAGGCCGTTCTTGTGGGCGCGAATATGATTCGAGCCGACTTGGCTGAATCGAATCTTATTGGTGCACAACTAAGTCACGTCAATCTGAGCGAATCTTTCATGGTGGGCGCTAATCTCAGAATGGCAAAACTAGAAAATGCTGATTTTCGCAACTCTAACTTCGAGCGAGTTGACCTGCGGGGTGTCAATGCAAAAGGAGCAACATTCAATCAGTCCACGTTGATTGATTCCTACCTAGGGCACGCAAACTTTACCGATGCCACTCTGCCGGGTGTCCTGTTTTGTCGGGCTCGCCTCAGCAAAACGAACTTCACGAATGCTGATTTGCAACGAGCAGACTTTTCCAGAACTCAACTCGTTCAGTGCGTAATGGACGGGGCAAAGCTCGGAGAAACGAAAATGCCTGCTGCAAAAAAGCATGAAGCGATCGCCTAAATATTGCTGATTCGCATTTTGTCTATTGCCCAATGCTCACATGGTTTCTGAATCATGCGAATTAGAAAAAGCGATCGCACTATCCCCTCACATTGCTTTGCCGTTGGGTGCTCAAGAACTGATATCAAACTGTTGCTGAAGTGTAACTGAGTCCTAACTCGCACAGGGCGATCGCCAGATTGATGATGGCGATCGCCCTATGCGGTTTTTAGGGGATAAACCCAGATATTTCTATTCAAGCTTTGTTGGGCGTTCGCTCAACTGCCCTACCCAACTCTTCAGAGGCAGTTCACAGGAAGAGAGTTGCCATACCGAGTATTCCTAGAGAGTGCATATAAAGACGGCTCGATGAATGAGTGAACGGCTCCGCTCCAACATTCCTAGCTGAAATCTCTTAGCATCTTTTTGATTTCAAGGTTGTGGAGTTCTTCCTGCCCGATTTTGGTGCGGGTGTATTCTTCCAGATAAATGCTAGCGTCTTCGACTACGCCAAGCAGTTTTTTGTACATGTCAAGAGCTTTTTGCTCATGGTTAAGGCTCTCTTGTAGAAGATCGGTGACTGAATGCCGATTTGTTTCTTCAATCGTGGAGATTCGCTGACTCGGATGTCCTTCTAAACCAGTGATAATTTCTCCAGCTTCTTGAGCATGTAGTAACGATTCGCTGGCTTGAGCTTTGAAGAAATCAACGATAGGAATGCGATTGGGGCCAATCACCATGAGAGAGTAGTGGGTATAGCGCACCACGCCCGCTAACTCAAACTCCATGATTTGATTGAGGTGCTGAATTGCGTTTTGAGTATCGAGCTCTTTCATTGAAGTATCCTAGTCAAGTTGTAGTGGATGCAGAAATCGCTTTTGTTGGGAGCTGCTATCAAAAAGAACTCCACTTATTCTAGGAGATCGGGCGACATCTTGGGAGCTTGATCTCTTTTACGATAATTGCTCCCCCCACAAGTTTGGTTTACTCAAATAGGAATATTTCTTAGTTGAGAACTAGCAACTGCTTCATGGACAGTTTTTCGACAGTGGCTTGGCTCATGCCTAGTGTTCTGAGTTCTGCGAGACAAAACTCTACCCACCTAACTTGCTTGTCCGGACAGGACGAAAGTCGCCTATAAAAATGCTATTCCTGCACCTATACTGCTAGCGCATTGACTGCGAGCATTCGACCCAGTATTTCAGGAGCAATCCGGGATGTATGGAGGACGGTTTCAAAACTTCTTTGCTAGGAACTTCTTAGTATCCTCCATCCCAACCTAATTCTTGGCTGTGACGGAGACGGACTCATGCTTGCCAATCAGCCAATAAGTCGTCATTTTTCCTCGTCCTCGGATGGGAATGTTGCCTCTTTCTTTCAAGTGGTAATGCTCTTTGAGCTGCAGATAGGTGGATTCAGTGACTTGAATGTTGCCCGGTCTGCTGTGAGACTCCATGCGGGAGGCTACGTTAACAGCGTCTCCCCACAAATCATAGATGAAGCGCTTTACTCCAATCACTCCTGCAATGACAGGGCCAGTATTGATGCCAATGCGAAGCTGCATAGGATTGCCGAGGTCATCAAACTGAGACTCCATATGTTTCTGCATGTCTAGGGCGAGATTGGCGATCGCCTGCACATGACTTTCGCAGGGTAGCGGCAATCCTCCGACAACCATGTAGGCGTCTCCAATCGTTTTAATTTTTTCCACGCCATAGATATCGACCAGATGGTCAAAGGTCGAGAAAATATGATTGAGTCGACTCACCAAATCTAACGGATCCATTCTCGCTGCTAGGCTCGTGAAGCCGACAATGTCGGCAAACAAGATAGTGGCCTCTTCGAAATGTTCAGCAGGAGATGTGCCTGTGCGCTTTAGTTGTTCTGCAATGGGACTCGGCAAGATATTCATCAACAGGAGTTCTGAACGCTCTTTTTCCTGCTGTAACTCAGCCGTGCGAAGGGCGACCCGCCGTTCTAAGTCTTCATTTGCAAGACGTAGCGATTCTTCGGCCTGTTTGCGTGCCGTCACATCGCGAACAATGTTTAGCACTTCATCTTTGCCTACGACCACAATACGGACTTCTTCATATTGAAGTTTGTCACCCATCTTCAAGCACTGCTCATAGACCTGTGGCGTGTTGGTCTTCAATGCTTGCTGAATGTAAAACAATCGCTGTTCGGCAAGTTCAGGCGGTAGGATTTCGCGAATGTTTAATCCGTTCTGATCAACCTGAGCTGCGTTCAACAGATTATCAGCGATGTTGCCTGTGACCGTGCCGAGGTAAGTGCCATCCCCTTTCATTCGAATCAACAAATCGGGAATTGCTGAGATCAGAGCACGATTCGTCGATTCGCTCTGTCGAAGTTCGACTTCAGTTTGTTTGCGCTGGCTAATGTTGCGCACAATAAACAGTGCTGACGTTGCGCTGTAGGCTACGACGCGGGCTTCGTAGTAGTTGTGTTGCTGATCGATCCACAGTTCATATTCAAGGGTTTTTGGAGCTTGACTCGTCATTGCTTCTTGAATGGTCGAGAAGTATAGCTCAGCTATATTTTGAGGCAACATATCCCAAACGCTTTTTCCAATCTTGTCTTGGGGAGGTGTTTGTGATACCAGCCACTGGCCTTTGGCCTCAATGTAATCGACATAAATGCCGTTTCGATCGATTTCTAAAATCAGATCAGGAATCGCGTTAAGCAAAGCACGCGTTCTTGCTTCGCTTGCTTTGAGAGCTTTGAAAGAAGCCCGAAAATGAGTCACCATGTGGCTGAACGTATCATTGAATGCTGTAAACGCTGTGATTTGGGTGATGCGGACGACCTTGAGCAAGCTCAAGCCCTTGAATGTCGTCAGATGCGCTGGTGTCATCAATAGCCTCAAGGTTCGAGGAACGCGTAGCAGCATTGCGTAGCGATGACTTGGAAAAAGCAGCAATATTAGAATCAGCAAAAAGGCGATGAGATTGTCGATGTGATAGAAGTAACGCCAAGGGCGAGGCCAGTGTTCTAACATGTTGACGAAGCTTTCGAAAAGCAGTAGCCCCATGACGATGAAAAACAAAGGATTGGTCAGCTGACGGTGCATCTCTTGCCAGTCAGTCAGTGCTTCGAGCAGTGCAAAGCTTCCTCCTAGCAGCAAAGCCACTAAAAGGGAAAGTTGAAAGCTCTGAGATTGCACGATCGCACGCCAGCTAATCATGTTCAGTATTTTCTCTCTTGAGAGAGACCAGCTTATTGTGCCCAAGCCCGTTCATAGTCCTCACACCATTCGATATCAGGTCGATATCAAGAGCCTGAACGCATCGTAATTTTATTGACGAGTAGTCGTTGCCGCTGCAGATGCAGACCCCGTAGATGAAATCCTCGCAATGAACTCGGTAATCGTTTGATTCACTCTCGTGTTTGATTCGGCGATCGCACCCTCTAACCCTTCTCGAATCAGGGTATGACCTGATTTCTCCATACGACTTGAGCCGTTTGAACCCCGCGTAGTTTTTGCAAAGTTCAGATTATTTTCTAGTCAATAGTTTAACTGCTCAACGCGGTCTCTGTGACGCTCGCCCCCTTAGGATGCTCAGCCCGTGACAGCGCAAGACGAAATTCTGAGGCATTTGGGAATGCGATCGCTTTCTGCTAAGAATGATGAGTCCGGCAGATAAAACGTTAGAATCAATTAAATTGGCTAGAGTGTTAAGAAACATTGCTATTTTGGCGTCGATGTTCTGCTCTAGTCAAAAATCATGATGACAAGCCTAAATACGCTTGTTCTATGGCGCTTTTGTCTTTAGAATGCGGTTTACTGAGTCTCTAGGTTGCTATGTCTGAGTCTGTGTCTTCCTCTACCGAATCGAAAAAGCGCAATCCGTCGCGGAAGTCTGCAACTCAAGGCGACGCATCGAGCAGCGCTCAATCGAAATCGAAGTCGCAACCTGAAGCGAATAAGGTGAAGACTCAACATCCCAAGGGAGTGCCTGCAGACCTGACTCCGTCGCTGGAGCAGGCGATCGCCCAAAACACCATTCGCATCCGTGGGGCACGACAGCACAACCTGAAAGACGTTGATTTGGAACTGCCGCGCGATCGCCTCATTGTATTTACGGGAGTGTCCGGTTCCGGTAAGTCGTCTCTTGCCTTTGACACAATTTTTGCGGAGGGACAGCGCCGCTATGTGGAGTCTCTCAGCGCTTATGCGCGACAGTTTTTGGGTCAGGTTGATAAGCCGGATGTCGATGCCATTGAAGGCTTGAGCCCAGCTATTTCAATTGACCAAAAATCGACGTCTCACAACCCTCGTTCGACAGTGGGGACAGTGACGGAAATTTATGACTATTTGCGACTGCTCTATGGTCGAGCGGGTGAACCCCATTGCCCCCATTGCGATCGCTTGATTTCGCCCCAGAGTATCGATGAGATGTGCGATCGCATCGCCGATTTGCCAATGAAGACTCGGTTCCAGATTCTTGCGCCTGTGGTGCGGGGCAAAAAAGGAACCCACAAAAAGCTGTTATCAAGTCTTGCGGCTGAGGGCTTTGCACGGGTTCGCATCAATGGTGAGGTGCAAGATTTATCTGACGGGATTGATCTCAACAAAAATCACTCCCACAACATTGAGGTGGTGGTCGATCGTCTCGTGATGAAAGAGGAGATTCAGGAACGACTGGTTGACTCCCTGTCCACTTGCCTTAAGCGTTCTGGCGGAGTGGCGGTTGTGGATATTGTGTCATGGGGCGATCGCTCTTCAGACACTGCCTCCCCTACTGATTCAGGGGACAAAGTCGTGTCGCTCGACAGTCGTCGTGGAGAAATCTTCAAAGCGGCAGAGGCGGTGTCCGCTGCCTATGGCACTCGTGGAGAAACAGCATCTTCTAACGGCTCAGCTGCCTCGGCGATGGAAAATCTCGACGCCAAACAGGAACCGTCTCATCCCCAAGAATCTCATCCCCAAGAAATTGTATTCTCAGAAAACTTCGCCTGTCCTGAGCACGGGGCGGTGATGGAGGAGCTCTCCCCTCGACTGTTTTCCTTCAACTCTCCTTACGGAGCCTGCTCCAACTGTCATGGGTTGGGAACGCTTCGGATGTTTTCCGCTGAACTAGTGGTTCCCGATCCGGAACTGCCTGTCTATGCGGCGATCGCCCCTTGGTCAGATAAGGATAATACCTACTATTTCTCGCTGCTTTATAGCGTGGGGCAAGCCTTCGGCTTCGAAATTCAAAGTTCTTGGAATTCGCTCACTGACGAGCAGCGCCACACGATTCTGTACGGAACTTCTGAGAAAATTCACATTGAAGCAGACTCTCGCTATGGCGATCGGCGGGGCTATCACCGCAAGTATGAAGGCGTTTTGCCGATGCTGGAGCGACAGTATCGGGAGAGCAGCTCAGAACTCTACAAGCAAAAGCTAGAGCAATATTTAGTCAACCAAAACTGTGAAGTCTGTGGGGGCGATCGCCTCAAACCAGAGTCTCAAGCTGTATGTGTGGGTCAATATCGCATCAAAGAACTGACGAGTGTCTCGGTGCGGGATGCTCTCAGCCGCATCGACGGATTGGAAATGTCATCACGTCAGGCGCAAATTGGAGATTTGGTGCTCAAGGAAATTCGGGCGCGGCTCCAGTTCTTGCTGGATGTCGGTCTCGACTATCTCACCCTCGATCGCACGGCCATGACGCTGTCGGGCGGAGAAGCCCAGCGAATTCGCCTTGCGACTCAGATTGGCTCTGGCCTGACAGGCGTACTCTACGTGCTAGACGAACCCAGCATCGGGTTACACCAGCGCGACAACGGACGGCTCCTTGGTACTCTCACTAAACTGCGGGATATCGGCAATACGCTTATCGTGGTTGAGCATGACGAAGATACTATGCGAGCGGCTGACTACATTGTCGACATTGGCCCTGGTGCTGGAGTTCACGGCGGCAACATCGTGGCGCGGGGTGGCTTAGACGATCTCATGAACGCCGAAGACTCCCTCACAGGAGCCTATCTAGTCGGACGGCGCGTCATTCATACCCCAGCCCAACGCCGCCAAGGCAGCAAGCTAAAGCTGACCGTTAAGAACGCTCGTCGCAACAACCTTAAAAATATTGATGTCGAATTTCCGCTTGGCAGATTGGTCAGCGTCACAGGGGTATCTGGCTCCGGTAAATCAACCTTAGTCAACGAGCTACTTTATCCTTCCTTGCGTCACCATTTCGGCCACAAAGTCCCAATGCCTAAGGATTTGGACAAGGTCACTGGACTCAAAGCCCTGGATAAGGCGATCGTGATCGACCAGTCTCCGATCGGTCGCACACCCCGCTCCAACCCGGCCACATACACCGGGGTTTTCGATGTCATTCGTGACTTGTTTTCTCAAACGGTCGAGGCCAAAGCGAGGGGCTACAAGCCAGGTCAGTTTTCGTTCAATGTTAAAGGCGGACGTTGCGAAGCCTGCAGCGGCCAGGGTGTCAACGTCATCGAGATGAATTTCCTGCCAGACGTCTATGTGCAGTGTGAAATCTGCAAAGGCGCACGCTACAACCGGGAAACGCTCCAGGTCAAATACAAAGGAAAGTCCATTTCAGATGTGTTGAATATGACCGCTGAAGAGGCTCTAGAGTTCTTCCAGAATATTCCAAAGGCGGCGGTTCGGCTGCAAACGATGGTAGATGTGGGGCTAGGCTATGTGCGGCTGGGGCAAACTGCACCAACGCTCTCAGGGGGGGAAGCCCAGCGATTGAAACTCGCAACTGAGCTGTCTCGTCGCGCGACTGGGCAAACCTTGTATTTGATCGATGAGCCGACAACAGGACTCTCTTTCTACGATGTCCACAAGCTTTTAGACGTGCTGCAGCGCCTAGTGGAAAAGGGGAACTCAGTACTGGTGATTGAGCACAACTTAGACGTGATTCGCTGTTCTGATTGGGTGATCGACCTGGGGCCAGAGGGTGGCGATCGCGGTGGAGATGTGGTGGCGGTTGGTACTCCAGAAGAGGTTGCAGACGTGCCTCACTCATTCACGGGGCAGTATTTAAAGCAAGTGCTGTTACAGCATCCTCCAATGCCGACACCAGTGGATGAATCAGAATAACCTGCATCAGCTCCGAACTTAAGAGCGTTATAGCGAGAGGCAGAATTCAGTATTCGGGATTCAGAATGAAATGCTTTCTACGCAAGAGGCTTGGCCGTCCAGATTGCCTCAATCTGACTGTAATTTGTTATACAAACTAGGGTATTGCTGGTTGCGGCAAAATTCCACTACCAGCGATAAGTAGGCCGCCCTAAATATTTATCGCTTGTGTAGGATGGGTTAGCGAAGCGTAACCCATGCTGAAGTTGGGTTTTGTCCCTTAACCACAACCTACATATACCGACGTTTACTTTTGTCCACCTACTTAAAACGTCCGTACTGCATCAAAAACCTAGAGGCTTGTTGGTTAGTGGCGATCGCCCGTTAGACAAGCATCTTTTCTAAAGCATTAACGTCGAGCAAGCAAATCGTTTCACGGGTACGCTCAATTAGATTTCTGCGCTCTAGTTTGCTAAGCACACGGGTTACAGTTTCGCGAGCCAGACCGCTGAGGCTACTCAACTCACGGTGGGGCAGGTTGGGGATCTCGGTACCCAGTTCGACTTTCGTCCCTTGGCCATCTGCTAAAAATAGCAGAATATCGACAACCCGTGATGTGCTGTCTGATTCTCGCAGTCGCAACCGGCGGTTGACCTGCCGCAGCCTCCGAGCCATGAGCTGTGCCAAACGAATTCCAGCTAGGGGCTCTTTGTGAATCAGCTCGACAAAGTCTTGGGATGGTAAGTTGCTGATTAAAGTCGGAGCCAGCGTAATCACATCTGTCGATCGGGGAACCTCTTCTAAAGGAGCCATTTCCCCAAACAACTCGCCTTTACCCAAAATGTTGAGGGTCACTTCTTTGCCGTCAATGTTGTAGGTGCGAATCTTCACCCAGCCTTCGAGGATGAAATAAACTGAGTTTCCCCAGTCATTTTCTAGGAGAATGACTTGACTGACGGGATGTTTTCGAGTGACAACATGAGCCGTTGCTTTGTCGATAATATCTTCAGGTAGCCCTTTGAAAAAAGGAGCGTCTCGGATCGGCTCATTCTCTTGGTCTCTGTTCATCTGTTCTCAAGTTACAGGGGCTAGGCACTGGTCTGTGAAGAGCAAGTCACTCCTATGTTTAAAACGCGCTGATTTGGCTTCTAAAGGTCATGCGCTTGTCTACAATAATGCCTCATCGCAAAACATCCCACAAACACAACCCAGTATTTAGGTACTGTGATGTTGAAAAGTCTTCAGATGCTTTGATTATGAAAGCTTTTGCCTCAGACAAAAAAGAAACACGCGTTTGTGCAGGCGTCTGTTTTTACCTGCATCCATCTGTGTTCGCGAAAGGGTCTTAGACGATAAGACTAGCCCAAAATAGCTAAGTTAGTCTACAGTTCTTGATATCTATTGAGCGACTTATCCAGTGTGAATAAGAAGCATCATCAATGACTGAGAGCAAGAGTTGTCTGGCCTTTCTTCTTGGATGATGCTTCCGAATAAGCGGTCAACCCGATCAGATCTGTCATTAGTAACCTGAAGGAGCTGAGGACTCAACAGGAATCGTTTCGGGTTGGGCGATCGCCCCTTGTCTATTGGTCTGTGAACGCTGCGAGAGATTCTGCATCTCCTGTTTGAAGACCTGAATAGGAGCCAAGTTCTGGATAAACTCCGGAACATCGGGTAAAGCTTCCAGACTAAAGCTCTCGACATTTAAGCCGTCGATCGGCTGTTGTGAAATCCAGGTTAGCCCTCCGGCAGCTCCAGTCATCAGCGCTGCGTAGCCCAAATAGAGATGTAGCGGACGCAGGTGCCGTTGGTTTTTCAGAGTTTTCGTTTTGAGGTCTGAACCCTGAGTGGTTTGAGCGGGCCCATGCCATGTGGGTAGCAAGTTGGCTTCGTTAAAGGGCTGTGGCAAAAGTTCGAGTAAGGCTGCGCTGTCTAGGTCTAACACTTCCGCGACGCGTCGAATAAAGCCCCGCACATAAATATCTTCTGGAAGATGGTCAATTTCGCCAAGTTCCAGTGACTGAATTTGGTGGAGGGGAACTCGGGTCTGCTGATGAATATCATGAACAGACCACGACTTCTGCAAGCGGCCTTGCTGCAATCTCTGTCCAATTTGCTGAAGCGCCTCGCTGCGGGCAGTTTGGTTGGGCGATTGTTCTCCTTTTGACCGATGTGTCAAACGGCTCGACACTCGAACCGCAGATCGAGGAGCAGACTGAGCCCCATCAGCCTGAGAATCGGTCGGATGAGCACTGGGTCGTTGCGAGTTTGTGGGACGGGGCATCTCTGACTTCGAGGTCTCACAGGACGCAGCAGCTTCAGTCATGACAGAGTTCAGAGGAACTGTCGCATCTTTGGATTGCGAAGCCGTATTTTTCGGATTCAGTTCAAGCTGCAATTCGTTTTGTCGTTGAGTCTGCCCAGACTTTCGACGCGAATGGGTGGAACGAGATCGTTCAGCACTATCCGTTGCAGAAACAGCGGAGGGCGATTCAGAAGCAAACTCTCGGGATGCTGCTGGCTCCTCTTCTGATGATCCAGACATTGCAGCTTGAGGCTTTTGGGGTTGAGAAAAAGTTTCGTTGTTTTCAGATCGAGACTGCTGCACAACTTGGCGCAGTGCGAGACGAATGGCTTCGCGCCCAACAGCCTGGATCAGAAGAGGAACGTTGACAGACGCCTGATCAAGCCGCTTTTGAAGACCGCCAACAGCCCGTTGATAAATCTCGCTCTGGCAAAATTCAGACTCAATTTGCGTCAAGATCTCACGAAGTTCATCCTGAGAGATCGCTACTTTTGTGGATTGTAGAGTGCTCGGGTTGTAGATCGTCGATGTTACCACTGTTTTCAGGCTCCATGAACAGCTGCAACACAGGGTTTGCCTTAAAAGAGATTCCTCCTTCCAGAACTTGGATAATCTCTTTTGCAGAATTCCATGTGTAGACACATAAGATTTCCAAAGGCTAGAGGATATCTCCGGGAGAGTTCAGGAAATTTAGAACATTTTCTGAGTAAAAAATCCGAAATTTCTCAGATGTCTTCAGATCTCTAATTTTTTAGGCGATCAAAATACGGTGCTGCGAGCGATCGCCACCTAGCTTTGATCCATCAACTATTGGTTTTATATCAGCGCGTAGCACTATAGAAAAAAATCCTATGCCTATGAACCGCTTGCTAGGGCCGATACGGCGCGATTGTTACCCTATACCTGAAATCCATGACATGAAATTATGCAGGTCGTGACTGATTTGATGTGGGCGATCGCTCATTCGAGGTTGGCAAGACGACCTGAATGAGCGATCGCCCAGCTGGACATCAGAACACTGAACCTTCTAAAGCCCGAGGAGTGTCATAGCAAACAATACGGCCAAGCCCGCAACGCCACTTAAGAACAGGAGCACCCAAGCCTTCTGAAGAGCCTCAGGAGGTTGCTTTTGCCAGTCCCATCGAACGGATGACATCTTTGGCCCGGTATATCCAGACGTTGGCAACAGTGCATCCAAATTTGGCTCAGGGAGGCGATCGCGATAGTCTTTGCCATAGCGAGCCATCCGGGCAAAGGGCAGTTCTCCCTCTCCTCGCTGAGGCAAAATTCGTCGCCGCTGAAATGGCACAGTGTTATCACCAAAGTTGCTCAAATATTCTTCGCTGCTGAGCAATTGATTGACAAAGCTATTCAGCCCTTCGGTCGCTAGCACAATTGACCACGTCATCGTTTCACGCTTGCTGTAGACTTTGCGGCCTAAAACGCGCTGAATGCAAATCTCAACAAAACGATAATTGTTGTTGCTTTCGTAAACGAGCCGCCGAAACGAATCCGACAGCAGCAGTCCACGAATAAACTCTCTGACTGTGATTTGATTGGCCTTAAGTTGAGACTCTAATACAAGTTGACGGTGGCGATTGAGCATTTGCTGCTCGTTGTAGATCTGACGATAGGCCGCCAGGATCAACACGTCCAAATCAACACCTGACAAACAGTTATCCGTCGTAAAGCTCCAGGGCTGTTCATCTCCAGCAACTTCGAACCCATTGACTCGCTGATTTTGAGAAGCAGGAGCATACTCTAATAATGGAATTGACATATTCAAACTCTCCAACATTGACTTAAGTGAGCTACGTTCTCTATTCGGTCAGGGAGCACGCAGTGCTCACTAGAAAAAGCATGCCGTTCAATGTCTCAATCTCGTTGGAATAAGCAACAATGCTTAATGAAAATCGGTAATAGACGGGTGCTGACTCACGATTTCGCTTGTTTTTTGTTACATTCTTCATGTAGATTCATGTTCTGTAAGACTTTAAGGCGTGTTCACCCGCAGTATTTTTGAAGTCCCTATCAGCAGGACTGCTCTGTCTTACATACTCAAAACAAAAGCCCCTGTCTCTCGGAGAAAAGGGGCTTTTTACCAAGGCAATCAAGTGAAATGAAATCGATGATGAATGGCGATCGCCTCATCTAACAATCGTAGATCCGGCTTTCGGGAGCATCAGGGTTGGCTGCACAGTAGCGGGCAAACGCAGTTTCGACAGGCACATGCTTGATAGTCTTCGCTGTTAGTAATTCTTCAACCGTTCCCCAAGCGATCGCCACGTCAATGTTGCTACTGCCGTGCATCGCAGTCAACCGACGAGCATGTTCCAATGCAGCCTGAAATGTGGTTTCGAGCGTTGATTTGATTGGAGTGTGTGCTGAAGAAGCTGTGATAGGTGCGGTAGTTTGAATTGCCATGACTATCTAAAAGTTGGGTGTGTTTTGAACTAAATACACTCTATCTATAAATTTTGTGGATAGCAATACCAAAACAATATAAGATTTTTCTATGAGTCATGAGCTTTCTTTATGACTCGCCTGAGAGGCAGTAGAACTACAGATGGTACGGCTTTAGTCGTCTGCGTTAGGACAGGATTGTATCCGCAGATGAACGCAGGTGAACGCAGCTGCTTGAGTCGAGCGTAAGCACGAGAGTTAAGGAAAGTCGCTGAGTGCTCTATCTGCAATATCTGCGCCATCTGCGGATTGATGAGCTGACTCAAGCAGCTTCTCTTCGGCTACAAATCCGGCCTACTGCTTATAGCCACGGCTATAAAACTCGTTTTTTTCGCAACCCTACCCAGTAAGGGTTCTAGAGAAACCCTCAAGAGGAGACAGAATTTGTCTAGGAGTCAAACGGGATATGACGGTAGAGGCTAATTCAATCGCAAGGGCTTCGGTTGAGTATGGCGAAGAGCATTCGATGAGTTGCCAAAAGTGCCACTCAGAGCAGAATCCTTCGTAAAGTTTCTCAGCGTGGCGATCTTCGAGAGCAGCAGCGGGAGCGGCGATAGCAGCAGTCGCGGCAATAAGCAGTAACAAGTAGTACGGAGCCTAACTGTTGAAAAATGTGAGAATTGCGTTTGAAAACTGGGTTGGGGCATCTTGCTGTAACCAGTGGGATGCTCCTTCTATGGCTTGAAACTGAGCGCCAGGAATCTCGCTGGCAAGCTGTTTGCCATCCTCAGCCTTTTGCCAAGGATCATCCATGCCCCACAAAATCAACGTTGGCGCTTTGATGGTACCGTGACGATCGACCAAGGCCATGGTTTGATTGGCATTCAACGCTGAAGCATTACGCAAGAGACTCAACTTGCCTTCTTCACTAGCCCAAGGTGCAATAATGCCCTCACGAAAATCAGCCGTCAATCGATCTGGATTTGACAGCCCCGCTGCTAAGCTCTCTTCCAAAGCAGAGATGAGATCAGAGATTGGGCGAGGTTTCCATCGCAGAGGATGCCCAAAATCCAGCATGTCGTCATCAAAGCGGTCATAACAGACAGAATTTGTAATCACTAGACGGTTGAGCAAAGTAGAGTGTGCGATCGCCAATATCAATGCCACTGCACCCCCCGTGTCGTGCCCCACGACATTGACCTGTGGCAAATTTAACGCTGATAGCAGAGCCACAATCATTCGAGCCTGATCCTGAAAAGAGCGGTCGAAGCGATCGCGCCGATCTGACCAGCCATGCCCCAAAAAGTCAGGGGCAATCACCCGATATCCTTCCTCCACAAGGATTGGAATGACGGCATGGTAGAGATATCCCCAAGTAGGAATGCCATGCATCAGCAAAATCGTTCCGCGCTGAGCTTGTCCGACATCGATATAGCGAATGGTGACCGGAATGTGGGCTGCACTGTCCGCAGGCAACACAACTTCTTGTTGAGCCTCTTTAAATTGTTTCCAGTCTTTCCAGAGGGATTCCATCGCTATTCTCCGCTGATGAGTTTTTAATAGTAACCAAACGAGCACAAGTTCAATGTTGATTTAGAGAGTTGTTGATTTCTGTTGGAGTCTATGCATCGTGAGAGGGGGCATTCCGTTCGTGACACAGCCAACGAATCAAGAAGAAAACGCTTGGCTTTCAGCCTTGCGCCCACTCCTGACCGACTATGACGTATTGCCGCTATCGGTGCTGAATTCAAAACAGCGCAACGATGCTACAGTTGCAATCGTTGCCAATCCTCATCCGACGGCTCTGGCTGCTCTACCAAATCTGAAGTGGATTCAGAGCCTTTGGGCTGGGATTGAGCAACTGTT
>JGI12048J13642_10298060_pt1 | contig 37764 bp, 36 predicted proteins | sample ElkSlonscriptome_16_FD_13642 | JGI IMG/M metagenome (IMG submission 13642)
GCTACGGACCGGTTGGCGGTGGCGCACGAACTCCTTTGCGTCAGGGGTGCGGAGCGAGGGTCGGGGCGCCTCCTGCCGCCGTCGGGTGCCGGGCGCGAGGACGGTATGCATCGCCCGGGCACTCGGCGTGCCCTCCTCGCCCCATGGCAGCGCGGGACGCCGACGGGTCGGCGAGGAGACACGATAACGCATCGTCAGGTATTGACACTTCGTCAATAACCACCGATTCTCCGCCATGGACAATGTCGTCATGGCCCGCCGTGAAGAGGAGCGCGAACTGCGTCGCCAGTCCATCCTGGATGCGGCGCGGAGGGTGATCGGTCGGGACGGTGTCGAGAGTTCGACCATGGGAGATATCGCCACCGAAGCACGCCTGAGCCGAGCCCTCCTTTACGTCTACTTCCGGGACCAGGACGACCTTAAGTGGGCTCTCGTGGCCGAGGGCCTCGACCAGCTTCACAGCTTCTTCCGCGAGGCGGCGGGGGCGGCGTCCACGGGCCTCGATGCTCTGGATCGGATCGGGTGGGCCTACATCCGCCTCTCGCGAGAGCACCCGGTCGAATGGGAATTGCTGGCCCACAAGGAGGTCGAGGAACTCGTCGAGGACGATTCCCCGGCAGACTCCGCGGCCCAATCGTCCGAACTGCGGGACCACCGCGCCATCTGCACGGCCACGGGGGGCGAGATCCACGAGCTCATGGCGTCGCAGGTGGAGCGGGGCGTCGTGGACGGCACCGTTCGCGACGACATAGGGGATCCGCTCGCCACCGCGCTGGCGCTCTGGGGCATGACCCACGGACTGCTTCAGATCGCCTGCATGAAGGCCGTGATGCTCGAGGAGGGCTACGAGATCACGGTACAGCACTACCTGGACCACGGGATGGGAATGCTGTCCCGCGCACTGAAAGCCTGATTTCGGGACGAACTCCTTTTTTTCTCATGGAAATGACACCATGTCAACAACTGAACACCCGTCACGCCGAACCACGCTCCGGCCTGGAGCCCGACCCGCTCCGATGCCGCTGTTCGTCGTTGCCATGGCCCTGACCGCTGCAGCTCCCGGTCCGGCCGCCGGGCTTCAGCCAGCCCCGCACCCCTCGCCGCTCGAGCGCTACGTCGACCTCGCACTGGAGCGGAATCTGGGCCTCAGGTCCGCCGACCTCGCAGTCCAGCGAGAGCGTGTCGAGAGGAGAGATCTGCGGGCCGGCCTGCTCCCCTCGATCCGTTTTGCAGCGCGCTACTCACGGGCGGATGGCGGGCGCGTGATCGACATCCCCGTCGGCGATCTCGTGAACCCGGTCTATGGAGCCCTCGAGACGCTCCCGGAGTTTCCGTCGGGCTCCTTCCCCGATGTGGCGAACCGCGCGATCCCCTTCCTGAGAGAGCGGGAGCAGGAAACCCGTCTCGAGCTCCGGCAGACCCTTCTCCGCCCCGAGCTGAGGTCGGGGGTTCGAGCTGCAGGCCACCGCGTGACCGCGGCCGAGCTCGAGCTGGTTTCCCGCGCAGCGACCGTCCGCATGGAGGTCGAGCGCGCGTGGTACGGACTGCTCTCGGCGGAGGCGGGGGTCGCGATCCGGGCCTCGGCACTCGACGTGATCGACGAGGCGCTTCGCACCACCGAGCGGCTGCGCGCGGCGGGTGAAGTCACCCCCGACGAGGTGCTGCGGGTGGAGGCCGAACGCCTCGACGTACTGCAGCGAAGAATCGCCGCGGAGACCGACCGCGACATGGGACGCGCCGCATTCAATCGATTGCTCGACCGGCCCCTGGACCGCGAGGTGGAGACCAGGCCTGTCGGCACGGAGGATGTGGACGCCGGATTCGCCCGGTTGGGCATTACCGCGGCCGACGTGCTGGAAGAACCTGAACGGGTCCTCGAGCGACTGCGTGGGCGGGCGCTCGCCTCACGCCCGGAGCTCGAGGCGATCGACGCCGGTCTCGACGCAGCCGGGGCAGGGATCGACGCTGCGAAGGCGAGGTGGATTCCGACCCTCGATCTGGTCGTGGACGCCGGCATCCAGGGTCGTGGATACGCGATCGACGACGACGCGGGCTTCGTGATGGCGTCGGCGGTACTGAGCTGGGACGTCTGGTCGGGGGGCGCCAGATCCGCCGCCCGAGAGCGCGCCGAACTCACTCGCTCCCAGATCGTCCTCCGACGCGCGGACGCCGAGCGCGACATCGAGCTTCAGGTCCAGGGAGCGGTAGACCGACTTCGCCTCGCACTCCGCTCGCGTGACACCGCCATGCGCCGGGTCGAGGCGGCCCGGGAGGCGTGGCGCCTCACCGAGCGCCGGCATCAGGAGGGGATGGTGAACGCCGTCACGCTTCTGGATACCCGGGACGCGCTGACCCGCGCATCGCTCGCTCTCAACCTCGCCCGCCACGACCTCCTCGATCGCCTCTCGGTGCTCGCCTGGGCGGTGGCTGCGCAAACTTCGGAGACCTCTCCATGACCAACCGGATCATCATGCGCGTGTGCTTCGCCGCCGTCTGCGGATCTTCGGCGCTCGTCGCTGCCTGCGGCGGCGATGCCCCCGGCCCGCAGTCCGAGGCGTCCGCCATCCCGGTCACCGTCGCTCCAGTCTCCCCCGGTACCGAGACGATGCCCATCCGATCGGCGGGGCGGCTCGGCGATCGGGCAGCCGTGCCGCTGTCCTTCGGGATCGGCGGCGTGGTCGAGACCGTATCCGCGCGCAGCGGCGATCGAGTGGGACGGGGGGAGCTGCTCGCCGCCCTCGATCTGAGTGAGATCGACGCGCGGGTCGCCATCGCGACCGCAGCGGTACAGAAGACGGAGCGGGACCTCGCGCGCGCCGAACGGCTGCACGCCGACTCCGTCGTCACCCGGATCCAGCTCGAAGACGCTCGAACCGCGGCCGATATCGCTCGGGCGGATCTGCAGGCGGTACGCTTCGCCCGCGAGAATGCAGAGATTCGCGCCCCCGCGTCGGGGCGGGTGACGGGTCGCCGGGTGGAACCGGGTCAGGTCGTGGCGGCGGGCCAGCCTGCACTGGAACTGGGTGAGGCGGGATGGCGCTTCCGGACCGGGATTCCGGACCGGGATGCCCTCCGCATGGTGGAGCGCGGAGGTGAGGGCCTCGAGGGTACAGCGCGCTTCGAAGCCCTTCCCGGCGTCGCCTTCGATGCGAGGGTTGTCGAGATCGCAGGAGCGGCGGAGGCACGTACCGGTACCTTCGAGGTCGAGCTCGCCGTGACCGACCCGGACGAGCGGCTGCGATCGGGGCTGATCGGCTCGGTCACCATCTTCGTGCCGAGATCCGAAGGGGTCGTGAGGATCCCGGCCGAGGCGCTTGTGATGGCGGATGGCTCGTCCGGCGAGGTCTTTCTTGTCGAGACCGGGACCGATGGAGGCAGCGTGGCACGTCGGATGCCGGTCGAGATCCTGCACATCACGCAGGAGGGCGTCTTCGTGAGTGACGCCTTCCCGGAGGGGGCCCGCATCGTCATCCGGGGCGCCGCGTACGTCACCGACGGCACCGAGGTGACCGTGATCCGGGAGCCGCAATGAACGGTATGCGGCTGCCCGCATGGGCGATGCGGAACCACCACTTCACACTGGTGGTCGTGAGCCTCCTGATCGTGGTCGGTGTGACGTCGTACCTCACGATGCCTCGTTCCGAAGATCCGCAGTTCGACATCCCCACGGTACAGGTCGTCGCCGTCCTGCCCGGTGCCACCCCGGAGGACGTGGAGTCGCTCGTCGTGGACCCCCTCGAAGACGAGATCGAAGCCCTCGAGGACATCGACCGCGTATCGACGGTCATCCGGGACGGACTCGCGGTGATCCAGGTCGACTTCCTCCCGGGATCCGATGCCGACGATGTCTACGAGGACGTGCTGCGCGGGGTCGATCAGGTGCGACCCGAACTGCCCGACGCCCTCCGTACGCTGGACGTGGGCCGCTTCTCACCCACCACCGTGGTCATCTTCCAGGCCGCCTTCGTATCCGAGTCCGCGTCGTACTCGACGCTGCGGAACGTCGCCGAGGACTTCGAGGATCGGATCGAGCGGATCCCGGATGTGTCCAAGGTCGACCTCTGGGCCCTTCCGGAGGCAGAAGTCCGGGTTTCCGTGGACCCCGAACGGCTCCATGCACTGGGGCTTTCGATCTCCCGTATCGTCGAGGCGATCGCTGCGGCCGGGGCGAATGTACCCGGCGGAGCCGTGGATCTCGGTGCGCGGAGCTTCACCGTCCGGACCACGGGTGACTTCGATTCCATCGAGGACGTTCGGGCAGTCGTGGTCGCCAGCGCGGAGGACCAGCTCCTGCGCGTTGCCGACGTGGCCCGCGTCGAGTCCGACCACGAGGACCGTACGCACATCGCCAGGCTGCAGGGCGAACGCGCCGTGTTCGCGACCGTCGTCCAGCGCGAAGGCTCCAACATCTTCGATGTGCGCGACGCGATCGCCGCCATCGAACCGGATATCCGGGCCGCGCTCCCTGCCGACGTGGCCTTCGAGGTGGTCTTCGATCAGTCGGTGTCCGTCGACACCAGGATCGGGGGGTTCTTCTCGAGCCTGATGCAGGGGATCGTGCTGGTCGGGCTCGTCGTGCTCCTGGCCCTGGGGGGTCGGGCATCGATCGTCGTGATCGCGGTGATTCCGGTGTCGATCGCCGTGGCGATCGGGTGGGTCGATCTCGCCGGCTACGGGCTTCAGCAGATTTCCATCGTCGGACTCGTGATCGCCCTCGGACTCCTGGTCGACAATGCGATCGTGGTGACCGAGAACATCGCGCGGTATCGCAACGACGGTCTCGGTCCGGACGAGGCCGCCGTGCGCGGAACCTCCGAAGTCGGCTGGGCGATCGTCGCGGCGACGCTGACGTCCGTCTTCGCCTTTCTCCCGATCGTGCTGGTCCAGAGCCCGACGGCGGACTTCATCCGGTCGCTACCGGTTACGGTCATCCTCGCGCTCGTCGCATCGCTGCTGGTGTCCCTGACGCTCACGCCATGGCTGGCCGCACGGCTGCTTCACGCCGAGGGCGAGGGGGGCCCGGCAGCGGGTCCGCTTCAGCGACTCCTGAGGCGCAATACGGACCGTCTCTACCTGCCCGCCCTCCGAGCCTCGCTGGATCGTCCGCCCGTGGTGCTGGGCGTGTCGGTGGTCGCGCTCGCCGGAGCGCTCTCGCTCTTCCCCGCGATCGGCGTGTCCTTCTTTCCGAAGGCGGAGAAACCACAGTTCCTGCTGAACGTCACGACTCCAGAAGGCACCAGCCTGGCCGAGACCGATCGGGCGGTGCGTGAGGTGGAGGGGTGGTTGCTGGGTCGAGACGAGGTCGTGCGCGTCGCGACCAACGTCGGCCGCGGCAACCCGCGTATCTACTACAACGAAGTCCCCCCCTCCGAGCGGGCATCGATCGCGCAGCTGCTGATCGAGGTGACCGACCCCGCCATCGTCGAACCCTTCGTGACACGCCTCGAGACCGAGATGTCGGCCCGGCCCGGATTCGAGGCGCGCGCGATCGTGTTCGAGAATGGTCCGCCGGTGGAGGCACCCATCGCCATCAAGGTCCGTGGGCCGGCTCTGGAGACGCTCCGCGAGCTGTCCGGGCAGGTAGAGTCCGAGATACGTGCGACGCCCGGTACCCGAAACGTCCAGAATCCGGTGGCCAACCTGCGCACGGACCTCCGATTGCACGTGGACGAGGGCCGCATCGGGCTGCTCGGGATCGCCCCCATCGAGATCGACCGAACCGTGCGGGCCGCCCTGGCCGGCGTCCCGGTCGCCACCCTTCGCGATGCACGAGGCGAGGACCTCGCGGTCGTCGTGCGGACGCCCTTCACCGGCCAACGCCCGGGGCTGGACGACCTGGAGCGACTCTCGATCGCGTCGGGCTCCGGGTCGATCGTTCCGCTCTCGCAGGTCGCCACCTCGGCGTTCGAGCCCTCCGTGCCCCGCATCGACCACTTCGAGGGGCAGCGCGCGGCCACGGTATCCGCCGACGTCGCCACCGACCAGGGCTACACCGAGGTGGCCGTGACCGGCGCTGTCGTCGAGCGCCTCGGCACCATCGACTGGCCGGCCGGATACGACTTCTACGTGGCGGGAACGCTGGAGGCCCAGCAGGACTCCTTCGGTAGCCTCGGCCGGGCGTTCGCGGCCGCCGCGCTGGCGATCCTCGCGATCCTGGTCTTTCAGTTCCGATCCTTCTCCCAGCCGCTGATCATCTTCACCGCCGTTCCATTCTCGGTCGTGGGCGCCTTCCCGGCACTGCTGATTACCGGGTACCCCTTCTCCTTCACCGCTTTCATCGGCTTCACGAGCCTCGTGGGGATCGTGGTCAACAACGCCATCATCCTCGTCGACTACGCGAACCAGCTGCAGGACGAGGGCCGGACGATCCGCGAGGCCGTCGAGCAGTCTTCGGAGACGCGCTTCGTACCGATCGTGCTCACGACGCTCACGACCGTGGGCGGTCTCCTGCCTCTGACTCTGACCAACAGCTCTCTGTGGAGTCCGTTGGGGTGGGTCATCATCGGCGGCCTGCTCGTATCGACGTTCCTCACGTTGCTCGTCGTGCCCGTGCTCTACCTGCTGTTCACGAAGGAACCGGCATGACGTCGAGACCCCGGGTCTCCTTGCTCGTGCTCCGGGTCACGCGTTCAGTTTGCAGGACCGCTCGAACCATCAAGACCCCCTTCAGGCCGCGATACATGGTCCGCTCGAAACTGGTGACCACACTCGTATCCGCCGCTGTCGTGGTCCCGTCTGCCGTCGAGGGACAAGCCGTCGGCGACCTGTCGGCGCTGCTCGAGCAGACCCGTCTCCAGGCGGGCATCCCGGCGCTCGTGGCGACCGTCGCGTCCAGCGACTCGGTGCTGGCGGAAGGCGTGGCCGGCGTACGTGACGTCGGCTCCGACGAGGTCGCGACGCTCGACGATCTGTGGCACATCGGGTCCGTCACGAAGTCGTTCACCTCGACGCTTGCGTCCAGACTGGCCGCGGAAGGGGAGTTCTCGTGGAATCTGACCCTCGGCGAAGTCTTTCCAGCTGCGGCGGGGACCGACTTCGACACGGTGCCGGCCTCCGCCCTCGCCCAGCACACGGCCGGCTTTCCCCGGAACCCGCCGCGATGGTGGTTGGGCGCCGCACGGACCCTCGAGCTACCGTACGACGAGCAGCGCCGGGAGGTCGTGTCGGCGGCTTTGGAGGCGGGGCCGGAGTACGAGCCCGGGACGGAGATGCTCTACTCGAATCTGGGCTACATGGCGCTGGGGTCCGCCCTCGAATCACGGGTCGGCGAGCCGTGGCAGCAGCTTCTACGTGAACGTGTACTGACCCCGCTGGGACTCTCGTCGGCGGGCTTCGGCGCCCCCGGCTCGCTGGATATCGTCGACCAGCCCAGGGGACATCGGAGGAACGCCGAGGGCGAACTCGTGTCCTTCCCCGGACTCGACAATCCGGCTGCGCTCGGCCCTGCAGGCACTCTTCACATGTCCATCCGGGACCTCTCCCGGTACGCCCAGGAGCACCTCGAGGGGGAGCTCGGCGTCGACGGCCTTCTGTCGAGCGAGGAATTCCGGAGGCTCCATCGCGGCGGTCTCGGCGACTATGCGTACGGCTGGGTCGATGCTACCGACCCGTCGGGACGTCGGATGATCTGGCACAACGGTTCGAATACCGCATGGTACGCCTTCGTCGGGCTGATTCCCGATGCGGACCGGATCATCGTCATCGTCGCCAACGCCGGCGACGCTCGGGAGCCGGTGCATGAGCTGCTGGACACCCTCATCGAGCGGTGGGCACCCGCGGGATAGCGCCGCGCCCGCGTCGGGTCGGAACCGGGCAGGTGGTCTGACGCTCCCCGCGCAGTCGCCCGACCGGGTCGAACAGGTCCAACCGGCCCCCGACCGGAGCCCTCGCCCTACGGCACCCCGAGGCGGAGGTCGTCGTGCAGCTGGACCTCGCTCAGTCGCCGCCCATGTAGATCATCGAGATGGAGACCGTCCGGTCCTCCTCGACCGAGAATGCCGCGCTCTCGAAGCTCGGCGGGCCCATCTGCCCCATCACGTCGTTCGAGAAGCCGAAGCCCTCCACCGGCATGCCCCAGTCGTTGGAGTCGAGGACCCCGTTGCCGCTTTCGTCGTGGATCGCGGCCAGGGCGTAGCGGCCTTCCGGCAGATCCGGGAAGCGGACCTCGACGCCCGACACGTCGGCCGGGATCGAGTCGGTTCGGATCGGGTCGGCGTCGGGAAAGTCGGACATGGCGCTCTCGTCGTAGAGAGCGAGTCCGACGGTTCCGGTAGCGTTGCGGAGGTCGGTGACCGTCACCGTCAGGGTGACGGCGGCGTCCGCTCCGGGCCCGGGCGTACCGCCCACGAGCAGGCCGAACGTCAGAAGGATAGCAATGAGTCGCATGGCAGCGGGTCCTCACGAGGGTAATCGGTGTGCACGAATCGCGGCGTCGACCCACTGTACCGCCGGTCTGGCGCAACGGGTCCGCGCGGATCGCGGAGAGCGCCTGCGCGCAGGGCCGGGGAGGGCACCCCGGTCGAGACCGGACCATGCACCGTGCGCGTCGCGCCACGAGCGAATCGGGGCACTCGTCATATACCTTGCCCGCTCGACTCACTCACTCCAGGAAGCCGAGTCTCAGCGCCGGACCTGTATGACCGAAACGTCCATTTCGTCCGACGAGCTCGCGGCACGGCTCGCATCACTGCACGAGCAGAGCTTCGGCTGGGCCTGTGCGTGCTGCGCGTGGAACGAGATGGAGGCCGAGGACGTGCTACAGACCGCATACGTGAAGGTGATCTCGGGCCGTGCGCGATTCGGGGAAAACTCGACCTTCCGAACCTGGCTGTTCGGCGTCATCCGGCTCACTGCGATGGAGCAACGGCGCCGCGTCCGTCTCCATCGGGAGAAGACGGAGGGGTTGGCGGGGGAGCCCGTGGCGCTCGGGCAGGCGCCTGCGGCCCCCGACGAAGTCGTGTTCGAATCGCGGCGCGCCGAGCGGCTGCGCGCTGCGCTGGCAGAGCTGTCCGATCGACAGTCCGAGGTCCTGAATCTGGTGTTCTACCAGGGCCTGACGGTCCGGGAAGCCGCCGAGGTGATGGGGGTGTCCATCGGTTCGGCACGCGTACATTATGACCGCGGGAAGAAGGGCCTGAGGGCGCTGCTTTCCGAATCCGACGTGGACGGAGGTGCCGAGTGACCCAGCGAAACGAAGACGATCTCCTGAGGGAGGAATTCGAGCGACTGCGGCGCGACGAGCGTCGCCGTACCTCGGTACCCGACTTCGAGGCGATGATGTCTCGAGCGAGCGCCGAGGCGGCGGCGGAAGAGCGGCCCGGGAGGGGTGGGCGAGATGAGCGACGCGGCGATGAGATCGGACAGCCCGCCCGCCGCCCGGGAATATTCGCCCGCCCCGAGTCGTGGCTGTCGCTCGCGGCCGCAGCCACGGTCGCGGCGTTGCTGTTCGCGAGCCCGTCTCGTGCGGATCGGGAGTTCGAGCGGCTCGTGACCAGCTATAGCGCCGATGTCGCTTCGGGGGCGTGGAGTTCCCCCACGGACGCGCTCCTCAGTACGCCCGGACTCGACCTGGGCGCCGTGCCCTCGTTCGGTAGATCGGTCCGAGGATTCGGATCGCGGCCGGACGACAGCGACCCCGAGAACGCAGGGAGGGACTCGTGAAGACGATGCGACGGTTGGCCATCCTCACTCTGACCCTTTCCCTCGGCGTGGCCGCCCCGGTCTTCGCGCAGGCCGCGCAACCCCCCGATGCCGCGATCCGTGAGGACCCGCTGTTCGCGACGCTCTATCCCCCGGAGCTCATCATGCAGAACCGGCGGGCGATCCAGCTGGACGATGAGCAGCGCGACGCGATCTCGAGGCTGATCCAGGAGCTGCAGGGCAGGGTACTCGGACTCCAGTGGGAGCTACTCGACGAAGTCCAGGAGCTGGGCCGGATCACGCGCGGTGATCGGATCGACCTCGACCGGGCCGCGGATCAGATGAACCGTGTTCTCGACCGGGAGCGGGACATCAAGCAGGCTCATCTCGAGATGCTGGTTCGCATCAAGAACCTTCTCACGCCGAGTCAGCAGGCCCAGCTGGATGCGCTGCGGCGCGACGGCGGCGGAGCGGAGGCGTAGCGCGGCCGGGTCGGGCCGACCTCACGGCCACCAGCGGACGCCGAGGTTGAAACGCCTCGAGGTTGCATCCTCGTCGAAGCCCGAGATGGAGACGTCGTCGACCCGGAGGGTCGTGAACTCGCCGCCCGTGAACAGCAGCGCGGCCTCGATGGACCAGGACCGGCTCAGGTAGTACGAGATGCCCCCGCCCAATGTGAGGCTGCCGCCGGAGAGATCGACCTCCTCCTCGGCGGTTCCGTCGACGATGGGATCGACTACGTTCACGGCTCTCCGGCCGAGGGACGCCTGAAGGAAGGGAATCCAGCTCCGCAGCGAATTCGCGAAGTTGAAGCGCAGGCCGAGGTCGAAGTGTCCGAGCGTCCAGTCCCCCTCGACCGCGCCCGTCGACTGCTCGTCGAAGCGCGCCCCGTCGACCTGCGCAAAGAGGGTGAACCTCCGATTGAGGCCGTATCCGACGAAGAGGCCCCCGCCGCCCGCATCGGCCCGGTCCCCATCTTCGACGGTCAGGGTCGCACCTGTCGCGTGGAGCCCGACCACGAAGCCTCGGGTCGTGGACTCCTGAGCGTGGAGTGAGGCCGGAAGGGCGAGAAGGACGAGGAGCCCGAGGGCCGCAGTGTGGAAGTTCGTCGGAAGGCGCATCGTGAATCCGGTGGTGAGAAGGGGCCCGCGGTCGTCGGTCCCGCACGTGCGGATACGCCGACGCGGGGACGCGGCTTCAGACCGCGCCCCCACGTTGGCTTCCCCTCCCCCCGAAGGACAACCGGGGGACCGCAGGAGGGGGTCGACGTCAGAGAAGCGCTCCGAGGATCACGAGGTTGTCGACCGGGTCGATCAGATCCTCGACGAGGTCGAAGACGTCCTCCACGGAGTCGGCGATCGCGACCAGCACCAGGATCTCGATCCCGCTCAGCGCCAGACCGTTCGCGTTCGTGAAGGTGGGGTCGTCCGCCGGCCCCGAAGCCGTTGCGAAGAGCTCGCCGTTGAGTCGGATCGAGCCGTCGATGGTCTGGTTCGCGACCGACGCGAGCAGCTGGAAGGAGTCGGTCCCATGGCGGACCGTCACGTCGATCTCGCCCGCTTCGTCTTCCCCGATCCCCCGGACGCGCCCGTCGATCTCGAAGTCGCGGCTCGCCACGTCGAGGTCGAAATCCAGGTCGACCTGGTCCCGGCCATCGACCACTTCTCCCGCCACCTGGACGTCGAAGTCGAGTCGCGCCTCACCGTCGCCCTGCACGAAGCCCGCGACCGTGAGCGCACCCTCGCCGTCGCTGCCGTCGAGCGTGGTCCGGTAGTCGAGGTGGGTCCGACCATTCGCCACGGCGGTCAGATGCAGGGCGATCTGCTCGGAGCTGGTGTCTCCCTCGTCCACGAGGTCGGCATGGCCGATCTCCTCGCCGACGATCGGCGTCCCGCTACCATCGACTTCGTAGAGGATGAACCGGACACCCGTCGCCGGTGCGCCCTCCCGCTCCGGGTCGAGAACGTAGTCGTCCGTCGCCGGGTCGTAGACGAAGGTCGAACCTCGGTTCCCCTCGGAGATCAGGGGCGCGCCCTCGACGCCACGCGTGTCCATCGAGCGCCGGGCCCGTGTGAGCAGCTCGACGGCGAACTCCCTGGAGTCCGCTTCGGCGAAGGCGTCCACCAGCCCCATCGAAGCGGCGCCACTGAATGGCGTACGCCCGTCCAGCGACTGGAAGCCCGCGAAGGCGCTGGACTGGAGAATCTCTTCCAGCGCCTGATAGTCCGCGAGCGCCGCCTCCGCGTCGAACGTCTCGGTCGGGTCGGGTCCGGTCGCGTCGTCACATGCGGCCAGAAGGAGAGCGCCGGCGAGCAGGGCACCGGTCCGGGCACGTCGGTTCCACATGGGGTCCTCTCGTATCGATGGGGATTCGTCGTTGGTTCCGTGTCTATGTGACCCCGGGGCGGGACCCGTATGACACCCCGGATGACAGTGGCGAGCGTCCGGCCCGCGATCAGCGCTCGCAGCCCTCCGAGTCGACCCAGCCCTGCCGGCAGCCCAGTGCGGTGCCCGTCGCAAGGATCCAGTCCGAGAGGGTGGGGTGGGGGAGAATCCCCTCGCCGGCGACATACTCGAGCCCGTCGAGGACCTCCGCGTACGGCCCGAACCCGGACAGCCTGGCGGGGAGCACGATGACGCGTCGGCCCGATCGGGTCTCCGAAGCGACGAACTCCCGAATCCGAGCCTCGGCGGCGACCCTCGCCTCGGGCCAGTCCTCGCGGAGTGTAACGGCGCTGACGCGCGCATGTCCTCGCTGGGCGATCGCCTCGGCGATGCGGTCCAGGTTCGCCTCCACGGCCGAGTTCCTGTCCTCGTCCCCCATGCCGTGCGCGATCAGGAGGACACTCTCCGTCGCGGGTACCTCGGACCGTGCCGCGGCGCGATCGACCAGGATATCGCGCACCAGGTCGGTGTCGAGAAGGCCGTGGTCGTGGGTGACGAGCTCGAGGTCGTGCTCCAGCTGGGCGCGGGCGCTCGGGTCGGAGGCGGCCGGGCCCATGAGCACGAACTGGCCCGGCGGCGTGTCCCCCATGCCGAGGTACCAGTCCGTCTGCTGCCGGAACGACGCACCGGACAGGAAGAGCCTCACGACGGCGGCCGTGCGCACGCCCTGACTCTCCAGTTCGTCGAGCGCGGTCCGGAGGGTCATCGGGTTCGCCATTCCGAAGGCGAGTGCGACCGGCAGCGTACCGCGGAGATCGCCGACCTCCGCCTCCACCGAGGCGTTCCATGCGGCGTCTCCTCCGTGCGCCATCACGAGCAGCCCGAAGTCGCCGGACCCGACGCCTGCGGCGGTATCGCCGGAACGGGTGTCCTCCACCTCGGCGGGAGACGACCCGGGCGGGCTCGGCTCTTGGGTAGCGGAGGGGACGGAGCCGCAGCCGATCAGGCTGGCGGCGATGAACATGGACAGGATCGAATGCGTGGTCATCGGAAGCGATTGAGAGTCATTCTCAACAGGGTACGGCCGAAACTAGGGCCTGGATCATTGGCGGTCAACGACGCCTGGAGCGCCGAATGCGGCGGGTTGCTGTGCCGCGCGGCTCCCGTGAGCTTCGGGCATGAAGATCTGGATCGACGCCGATGCGGCCCCGAACGACGTGAAGAAGATCGTGCAGCGGGCTGCGGTCCGCGTCGAGGTGCATGCGCTCTTCGTGGCGAATGCGCGCCTTCACATGCCTCCGGGCAACGACTTCGTCGACACGGTCCGCGTCGGCGGGGGCCCGGACGCCGCCGACGACCACATCGCGGAGACGGCGACGGCGGGCGATGTCGCGGTCACTGCCGATATCCCCCTCGCCGCCCGGCTCGTGGAGAAGGGGGTACGGACGATCGATCCGCGCGGCGACGAGTACACCCCCGAGAACATCGGCCAGCGCCTCTCGATCCGTGACTTCATGGAGGGCCTCCGGTCGACCGGAGTCGACACGGGTGGCCCGAGCTCATGGGGTGCGAGCGAGAAGCAGGCCTTCGCGGCGACGTTCGACCGCGTGTTGACGGCTGCGATCCGCGCGGACGAACGGGCTCGGAAGAGGGCGGCCCGGGAGGCGGAGCCGGACGGAGATACCCGCTAGAGGTCCAGCTCCGTTCCGATGCCCCGGGCGCGGGCCCGGTGGTACAGAAGCACCGCCGTCGCCATGTCGTCCGCCGCGAGTCCGAGGTGCAGAGCCAGGATGCGCTCCGCCGGATCGGTGCGTCCCGACGCGTTTCCCGCCACCACGTCTCCGAGGTCGGAATCCACGCTCGGGGTGTCCCCGAAATAGCCGAGCGTCCGGTAGTACTCCATCTGGTCGACATCGTCGGTCACGATCCGGTCGACCTCTGCGAGGGCCGGTCCGCTCCAGTACGAATCGAAGTCCACCGCGGCCGCGAACGCGCCCTCCGCGAGCCACCCGGCCCGGATGGTCGCATGGGGCTCCTTCAGGATGGGTCCGCTGGTCACCACGAGGTCGAGCCCCTCGACGGCCTCCCGCGGCTGATCCACGACTTCGATCTCGACGCCGGCGACCCCCGCCATCTCACGCGCGTACCGCTCGGCGACGGAGGGATCGACGTCGTAGGCGACCACGCGCTCCAGGTCGAACACCGCAGCGAACGCCTCGAGATGGCTGCGACCCTGGACGCCGCAGGCGAGCACCCCGAGCGACCCGCTCTCCGGGCGCGCGAGGTATTTCGCAGCCAGGGCCGACGCCGCTCCGGTCCGTTTGGCCGTGATCCAGGTGGCATCCATGACCGCGAGAGGGAGCCCCGTGTCCGGGTCGTTCAGGACGAGCAGTCCGGCGACGTACGGGAGGCCACGCTTCGGATTCTCGGGGTAGGCCGAGACCCACTTCAGGCCCGCCGCGCGGAGGCTGGGGATCCACGCCGGCATGGCGTGCAGGAAGGAGTCGGGCCCGGGGTGAATCCCGGGCTTCGGGGGCATCTCGACGCCCCCCTCGCCCTTCTCCCGAAACATGGTGTCGAGCGCATCGATGATGGCGCTCATCCCCAGGCCGATCTCCTCGACGTCGGCTCGACTCAGATAGAGCAGGGAGGTCGGACCCTGCACGCCGCTCACCCCTCGGGTGACGACGGCAGACGATCCTCGATTCGCCGCAGCGTGTCCCGGATCTCCGAGAGTACGGCGACGGTTTCCCGTCCACCGTCCCGGCCGCTCTGCACGGCAGGTGTCGACGTGTCCGGATCCGATCCGGACACGCCCCGGTCGGAGACGAGGTCGCGCTGGGTCAGGACCGCGTCACGGAAGTCGCGCGCGTTGCGCACCCCGACCAGCTGAACCGCGGCACCCGCGGTCGACTGGCCCGCGGTCTCGATCCGAACGGCCTGCAGGTCCAGCAGACGCATGACCGGCCCCTCGACCAGCCCCACATCCGTGATCTTGTCGAGCGGCACCGTCATCTCGCGCCGCACCAGGATTCCCCGCTCCACCTTGAGTGAACGCTCGGTGAGCGTGCAGGTCATCCGGTCGAGGTACCGCCGCGTGGCCCACTGGCCGACGATCCACCAGATGGGCAACAGGACGATCCCGACGATCGTCGCGACCAGGACGAATGTCCCCGACAGGAGCCAGTAGCCCCGAACCTTGGGATTGAACTCCGCCTCGATCAGGGTCCGGGACCGGCTCATGTCGATCTTCTCGGGGAAGGGGTCAGGCGATGTCGACGAGCTCGAGCTCGAAGATGAGCGTCTTGCCCGCAAGCGGGTGATTGGCGTCGATCTGGATGCTCGATTCGTCGGTGCTCACGACCGTCACCGGCACATTCTGCCCATCCTGGGTCTGCATGGCGAGCTGGTCACCCACATCGGGCTCCATGCCGTCCGGGAGCTGCTCGCGGGGCACCGCCATGACGAGGTCGTCGCGCACCGGGCCGTATGCGTTCTCCGGCTCGAGGCGGGCGTCCGCCTTCTCGCCGACGGAAAGCCCTTCGACGGCCTGCTCGAATCCCTCGATGACGGAGCCCTCGCCGAGCTTGAACTCGAGCGGGTCGCCCCCGTCGGAGGAATCGAAGACGGTGCCGTCTTCGAGACGACCGGTATAGTGAACGTGTACGGTGTCGCCGCTACTGGCGTTTGCCACGGGTCCTCTCTGATTCATTCGAGTTTGTCTGAAGAATCCGAAATTTAACGAAGATCCGCCTTGCGTGCGTGCTTCGGACGGCTCAGTAGCGCGCCAGGCCGGGGTCTACCTCGTCACGCCAGGCCAGGATGCCACCCTCGAGATCGAGGACTCCCGAGATGCCCGCGTCCGACAGTCTCGCGGCCGCTTCTCGGCTGCGTCCCCCCGACTTGCAGTACAGCACGACGGGAGCGGATTCGCCGTGCAGCTGCTCCACGACGTCGAGAATTCGGGCCCGAGGGACGAGGCGCGCGCCTCGCGAACCCAGGTTCGCGATCTCCCACTCGTGGGGCTCACGAACGTCGATCAGCGTGATCTCCTCCCCCGCATCCAGACGTCGAGCCAGCTCCGTCGGCGTGATTCCCGCGACCCCTGTCCGTTCGGCGTGCCCCTCGGCGGCCCGGATCCCGCAGAACTCCTCGTAGTCGATCAGCTCGGTCACGGTGGGTTCGTCCCCGCAGACCGGGCACGCGGGGTCGCGGTCGATGGTGAGCGTGCGCAGCGACAGGTCGAGGGCGTCGAGAAGGTGCAGCTTGCCGGAGGATGGAGGACCCGCGCCGAGGATCCACTTGATCACCTCGAGGGCCTGAAGCGATCCCACGATCCCCGGCAGCACACCGAGGACGCCGCCCTCGGCACAGTTCGGGACGAGCCCCGGCGGCGGCGGATCGCGGAAGAGGCAGCGGTAGCAGGGCCCGTTCTCGGTCGCGAAGAGGGCGACCTGGCCATCGAATCGGAGGATGGAGCCGTACACGTACGGGATGCCGAGAAGCACGCAGGCATCGTTGACCAGGTACCGGGTCGGGAAGTTGTCCGTCCCGTCGACCACGATGTCGTACTCGCCCAGCAGCTCCATCGCGTTGTCGGAGGTGAGGCGCTGCGGATACAGCGCCAGCTCGACGTGCGGATTGACGTCCGAGATGCGGTCCCGGGCGGATTCGAGCTTGGATCGCCCCAGATCGGAGGTCCCGTGGATGATCTGACGCTGGAGGTTGGAGGCGTCGACGACGTCGTCGTCCACGAGCCCGAGCGTGCCCACGCCCGCCGCGGCCAGATACAGTCCGAGGGGTGATCCCAGTCCGCCCATCCCGACGAGGAGAACGCGCGCCGCCTTGAGCTTCCGCTGTCCCTCCACGCCTACCTCCGCGAGCGGGAAGTGGCGGGAATAACGAAGCAGCTCGTCGCGCGAGAGCTCCGGCAACGTATCGCCGATCCGGGCCGGAGGCGTGCCTTCGCCGGGGGCGTGGTCGTCGGTCATCTGAGTCCAGGTCCTGTGCCGACCCGACACGTCGGAGATCAGCCCAGGACCGTCTCCAGAAGGTCGGCGTTGTATCCCACGACGAAGGTGCGGCCTTTCCGGATGCTGGGTGCCCGTAGCGCACCGGATCGGCCCAGCATGTGGTCGAGCAGTTCGTCGTCCGAGGGGCGATCGTGCTTCAGGTCGAAGCGGACGATCTTCCTGCCCTTCGCCACGACGAGTTCATCGATGCCGTCGAGGAGGTCGAGTGCGTCGGAGCCTTCCACCTTCTCGCGTGTGGCGGAGCGGATCTCGTCGGTCTCGATCGAATGCGTCTCAAGAAACTCCTGAGTCTTTTTGCAGCTCGTTCAGCCGGGGCGGTGGTACCGCCACTCCAGGGTCTCGGTCATCTGTCACCGGGTCGGGGTGAATGGGTCGAATCGACGTTCGAACATAACCCACCCGCACGCTCGCGTCGGGCTCCGGGCTCGCCGAGTTCAGTTCCCGATGCGTCGCCCCTCGATCATGGTACCGGTCGGATCCGTGTAGTAGATGGTCGCGCTCGGACCGTCGATCTCGAACTCCGCGCGGACGTCCGCCCACGACTCGCTGAACACCCCGTCGTAGGCCTCTCCGGGCATGAAGAACCCCTCCGCCGCCGTGGGCAGCAGCCAGAAGTCGGTCTCGTTGAACCAGGGGGCCGGGTGTCCCTCCCAGTCGGAGCGCAGGATACCCGACGCCTCGTCCCACACGACCTCGATCGTGAAGGGGGGAGACCACTCTGGCTCGTCCTGCCCCGGGGCCATCGCCAGCATGCGCACCTCGTACGTCCCCACCGCGCTCGCGGCCTGCTCCTCCGTCGTGACCACCGTCATCGAGGGTTCCACCCCGATCTCGAGCGGGATCCACCAGTCGCCCCAGTGCATCGCGAGGGTGCCGCCCGATGCCTGCACCGTGGACTCGTAGTCGACGAAGTCCCACGTGAGGAGTTCGCGGAAGTACGGCGCCTCCTCGAGCCGGATCGGCCAGCGGATCTGCGTCTCCTTCGGCCCGGGGCCCGCCGTGTGGAAGATCATCGTGTCCGGATCGAGGAAGAGCTCCTCGGGCATGAGATTCTCGTCCATGTCGATCCAGACCGAGTAGGCACCCGGCTCCACCTCGACCCCATTGATCGTGATGGGATTCTGGAAGGTCAGCTTGGTGGCCCAGTTCGCGCCCGGCGTCCACGTCGGCTCCCACACGACCGGCTCCTCTCCCCCGAAGAGGGGCGAGCGGTCCCGCGCTCTCGGCCGGTAGTATTCCACGCGAATGTCGGTCCCGTCGATCATCTGCGTCATCGAGGCGAGCTCGCTCGCACGGATCTGCGCTTCGGCGGGAGCGGGGGTGACCGAAGGCAGACCGATCAGGAGGAGAGCGGCGGGAATCCAGCGCATGATGCACCTCGCGGAGGGGGCGGGTCGGATGAGGCACAATTCACCTCGGGGGCGCCGTGCGTCAAACACCCTTCGCGACACGGCCGGGCGCGTGCCACATTACACCTTCGACCCGCACACCGACTCCCGGAAGGCTCCCATGCGATTCATCACGTTCTCCGTCGCCGCCACGATTCTTCTCGTCTCGGCGGGCTGCACCGGTGCGGACGACGACGTCCCGGAGGTCTCGGAACGCGAACGGCAGGAGGCGATCGGGAATTCGGGGCTGCCGGGAGCGCAGGGTATCAATGGGGCGCTGGATGCATCCGATGCGATGCGCGCCCGCGCGGAGGCGCACGACACGATTCGATGAGCCCGCGCGGCCCTCAGCTGGACGAGCCCGCGCGACCTCCAGCTGGATGAGCCCGCGCGAGCCACAGCTGGACGAGCCCGCGCGACCCTCAGCGCTCGTCGCGACGGACGCGGATGAGTCCCTCCTGCGCCGTCGAGGCCACGAGCCTCCCGTCGCGGGTGAAGTAGGTCCCTCGCGAGAAGCCGCGGCCTCCACCGGACACCGGTGAATCGACCACGTACAGAAGCCAGTCGTCGATCCGGAAGTCTCCGTGGAACCACAGCGAGTGGTCGAGGCTCGCGACCATCATTTCGGGATCCCGGACGCTGCGCCCGTGGGGCCGCAGCGCGGTGATGAGCAGACCGTAGTCGGAGGCATACGCGAGCACGGCCCGATGATGCATCGGATCGTCGTCCAGGGCGGTGGTCGTCCGGACCCACATCATGCGGCGCGGCACGCGTGGCCCGCTGCCCAGCACGTAGTCGCCCTCCACGGGACGGAAGTCCAGCGGTCGGTCCTGCGTGGCGACCTTCCGCAGCCCGGGCGGAAGATCGTCGGCGTGCTCCCGGACGATGTCGAGTTCGTCGCGCAGCTCCTCCGGCGGTGCGACGTCCGGCATCTCCACCTGGTGTTCGAGTCCCTCCTCGTGACGGTGGAAGGAGGCCGAGAGGTTGAAGATGGCGTTGCCGTTCTGGATCGCCGTGACGCGGCGGGTCGTGAAGGAGCCGCCGTCGCGCAGTCGGTCCACGAAGTAGACGACGGGCGTCGCGAGATCGCCGGGCAGAATGAAGTAGCCGTGCATCGAGTGGATCGGGCGGTCGGCGTCCACCGTTCTCTGTGCCGCGACGAGTGCCTGCGCGAGCACCTGGCCCCCGTAGATGCGTCGGGTGCCGATGTCACGGTTGCGCCCACGATAGATGTTGTGCTCGAGCGGTTCGAGATCGAGGAGCTTCACGAGGTCGTCGGCGGAGAAGGCCATGGTCCCGGCGTGTGGGTGTCGGCGTCTGGGTATCGATGTGTGGCGGGTCGGCGTCGGTGCCTCGAGAGGGTGCGCCTCCAGCATCTCAACATACCCCCGGTCCGGTTCGTGGTCCGCATCCCTCGCGCTCCGAGAGCCGCGCCGTCACGTTCCGTTCATGACTCTCCTCCCGACCCTCACGCAGTCGCCGGCGGCCCAGGTGACCGACACCGTCGTCGCCCTGGAGGAATCCGCCCTCCAGGCGCTTTCGAATCCCGACCTCCAGAGCAAGCTGCTGCTCTCGGTCGGGATCATCGTCGCGGTCATCGTGGCGCGCCGTCTGGTTCTCCGGCTCGTCGAGTCGCGCATCGAGCAGTCCACGACGCTCTACTGGTGGTCCAAGGCGTCGGGGTATACCGCCTTTGCGCTGAGTCTCCTCCTCGTGGTCCCGATCTGGTTCACCGAATTCCGGTCGATCGGGACCTTCCTGGGGCTGCTCACCGCAGGCCTCGCGATCGCGCTCAAGGACCTGGTCGCCGACCTCGCCGGCTGGGTGTTCATCCTGTGGCGCAAGCCGTTCGAGCTGGGAGATCGGATCGAGATCGGGGGGCAGGCGGGGGACGTCGTCGACATCCGCCTGTTCGCCTTCACGATGATGGAGATCGGCAACTGGGTGGATGCGGATCAGAGCACCGGGCGCATGATCCACGTGCCGAACGCCAAGGTGTTCACCGAGTCGATGGCGAACTACACGTACGGCTTCCCCTTTCTGTGGAACGAGATCGGCGTGATGGTGACCTTCGAGAGCGACTGGCGGTCGGCCAGGCAGATCCTTTCGGAGATCGTGGAGGAGGTCACCGAGGGCATCAGCCAGCGGGCCGAGCGTACCCTCCGGTCGACGTCGCGCCGCTTTCTCATCCACTACAGCAAGCTGACCCCGATCGTCTACACGAACGTGAAGGACAGCGGCGTGATGCTGACCATCCGATATCTGTGTGATCCGCGGGCCCGGCGCGGCACGGCGGAGGGAATCTGGGAGCGCGTCCTCGATCGCTTCGCCGAGCATGAGGATATCGACCTGGCGTACCCGACCCAACGGGTGTTCTTCAACCCGGTGGAGGGAGAGCGGGGAGCCCGCGCGGAGTGGCCCGATCGGGGGAGTTCATCCGGCTGACGCCGGATCGTTCCCGCTGCTCGCGGGTTGATTTCGAGACCATGAATCCGCCCGAATCCACCACCGACCCCGACACGCCCTCCGAGCCGGCAACGTCCGAACTGGGCCGGCTCTGGCGGCTTCTGCACCCCTATCGGTGGCGCATCGCCGGGCTCGCGGCCCTCATTTCGAGCACCGCCGCGCTCTCCGCGGCCTCTCCCCAGTTCGTCCGCTACGCCTTCGACGAGGTGATTCCCTCCGGCGAACTTCGGCTGTTCGGCCTGTTCGGGGCGGTGTTCGCGGCGTTCTACGTCGTTCAGGGGCTGATGCAGTACGCGGGGATGTATCAGAGTTTCGCCTTCACGCAGTCGGTGATCTCGGACATCCGCATGCAGGCCTATCGCCGCCTCCTGCGGCTTCCCGTGTCGCACTACGCGGAGGAGCGGTCCGGGTCGCTGACCTCGCGCGTGGTCAACGACGTGAATGCCCTCGAGGGGATGATCCAGGCGGGTGCCACCCGGCTCGCGGGGCAGCTGTTCTCGATTCTCGTGATCGCGGCGGTGCTGCTCTGGATGAACTGGCAGCTCGCCCTGGTCAACCTGGTCGTGATGCCTCTCGTCGCGGGGATCACCCGGTACTACCAGGTACCGCTCCGGAAGGCCGCCAAGGTGATCCGGAAGCGGGTCGGGGAGATGAATGCGGTCTCGACCGAGGCGATCGGGAATATCCAGGTCGTGAAGTCGTTCGTGGCCGAAGAGCTGGAGGAGGCGCGCTTCGCCGAGCAGAACGACGCCTACGTCGAGAAGAATCTCGATCGCCGCAAGGACGTCGGGTACATGGAGGGGCTGATCACGCTCACCGCCCAGTGGGGGGTCGGCGCGCTTCTCATCATCGGTGGCTGGATGGTGGCGCAGGGAAGTCTGAGCGTCGGTGAGCTGACGGCCTTCGTGCTCTACCAGCGGCAGCTCCAGCGGCCGGTCATCTCGGTGATGTTCTTCAACAACCAGCTCCAGGCCGGGATGGCTGCGCTGGACCGCGTCGCGGAGCTGCTCGATGCCGAGCCCGAGATCGAGGGGGAGCTCTCCCGGGTCCCCTCGGGCGACCTCGTGCTGGAGAACGTCGTCTTCACCTATCCCGGAGCGGAGGCGCGCGCGCTCGACGGACTGGGTCTGGTCCTCGAGGAGGGCCGGACCGCTGCACTCGTCGGGTCGTCCGGATCGGGCAAGACGACCGTCACCCGGCTGATCGGGCGCTTCCACGATCCCCAGGAGGGTCGCGTGACGCTCGGGGGGATGGACCTCCGGGAGCTGCGGCTCGCGGCGCTGCGCACGGCCGTGGCACTCGTTCCCCAGGAGCCGACGCTGTTCAGCGGGACGGTCGCCGAGAACATCGGGTACGCCGATCCCGACGCCTCGCGCGAACGGATCGAGCACGCGGCTCGCATGGCCAATGCCGAGGAGTTCGTCTCGAGGCTTCCGCAGGGCTACGACACCCCCGTCGGGGAACGTGGAGTGAAGCTCTCGGGTGGACAGAAGCAGCGTGTCGCGATCGCGCGGGCGATCCTGAAGGACGCCCGTATCCTGGTTCTCGACGAGGCGACCAGCTCGCTCGACTCGGAGTCCGAGGCGGTGATACAGGACGCCCTGGATGGACTGTTCGCCCGCAACTCCGGCCTCACGAGTCTCGTGATCGCGCACCGACTCTCGACGATCGAGGATGCCGACGTGATTCACGTGCTCGAGGAGGGTCGCCGGGTCGAATCCGGCGCACACGACGAGCTGATGGCGCGGGGCGGCCGATACGCGACGCTCTGGGATCTCCAGCACCGGGACGAACCCGGTGGTCTGCCCGCCTCCGCCGCGGCCGTGGGTGCGGCCGGGGACTGAGCCGTGTCGCGCGCCTTCGTCAACGAGGACGCCCGGTCCGTCCCCGAGCCCGAGTTCTCGCTGCCGGATCGCGACTCGGAGTACTACGACGAGGCCGCCGCCTGGGCCCTGATCCAGGGCGCCGATGCCGGCAACACCCGTGCGGCGGAGACGGCGACGGGGTACCCGTGGGGCGAGCCCCGGCTGGTGCCCGAGATCGAGAAGATCCGCGAGGAGGCCGAGGCGGAGGAGAACCTCCGTGTCGCGCAGCTCGCACGGCGATTCCTCAGAGCGGCGAAACGAGGGTGAGCAGGGGGCGGACCGCGCGGCTCGGGGCGCCGCTCGCCGCCCTTCTGGTCGCCGTCGTCGGCTGCTCCGGCGATCGGGGCGATCTCACCACGCTCGATCCGCCGCCGCCCGCACCCGGCGCCCTCCGGATCGAGCCGGGGAACCTGCCGTCGTCCTCCATCTCCGTGCCCGTGGACGTGTCGGTCGAGCTTCTCCGGGATGCGGTGGAATCGGGGCTTCCCTCCGAGATGGGGTCGCTGGACACTCGGATGGACCTCCCCGACGAGGATCGTCTCAGCCTCGCGTGGGAGATCTCGCGCGGCCCGATCGAGTCGGGGTTCGACCAGGGCAGGGCCCACGTCGCGACGACGCTGTCCTACCGCGTTCGGGCCTGGTACGACCCCCCGGTGCTGCCCGAGGTCAGCGCCTCCTGTGGAACCGACCCGGACCGACCTCCACCACGGCTGCGTGTCCGGCTGGCCTCCCCGATGACCCTCGACCGCGACTGGCGGCTCCGGACCCGTGTCGAGGCGGAGACGATCCGCCCCGCCACCGACGACGACAGGGACCGCTGCGAGGTGACCATCTTCGATATCGACGCGACGGGTCGAGTCATCGACGGCGCGCGGTCGGCGTTCCAGTCACGCTCGGACGAGATCGATCGGCTCGTGTCGGAGATCGATGTACGATCCGACTTCGAGGGCTGGTGGCAGACGATCGCGCAGCCGGTGGAGCTGACCGACCGCGTCTGGCTCGTGCTCGCACCCGACTCCGTACACCGAACGGGGATCGCGGCGGAGTCCGGGAACGTCCTGACGACGCTGACGCTGCACGCCCGCCCTCGTATCGTGATCGGCGAGCGCCCGGATGTGGACCTCGCGCCACTCCCCGCGGTCGACTCGGCGGCCGCGGTGGGGGAGGGGGTTCGCATCGTCGCCGAGGCGGTGGCCGGCTACGCGGAGGTCACGCGACGTCTGAACGAGGCGATCGCGGGTCGCTCCTTCGAAGCCCGGGGGCGCACCCTCACCGTCGATCGCTTCGTCGTCGCGGGTGTCGGCGACGGCCGGGTCTCGGTGCGAGCGGATCTCGACGGGGATGTCGGCGGCACCATCTTTCTCGTCGCGACGCCGACATACGATCGCGAGCGCGACGAGATACATGTAGACGACCTCGACTTCGACGTCCGGACCCGTGATCGCCTCGTGTCGAGCGCCGCGTGGATCGCACGCACGGGCCTGATCTCGGCGGTCCGAGCGGCCGCGCGGTTCCCCGTGGCGGACGCCCGAGCCTGGGCACTCCAGCAGGTGCAGAGGGGGTTCAACGCGCGGATCTCGCCCGAGGTACGACTCGAGGGGACGGTGAGCGAGGTGACGATCGAATCGGTGACCGCGGGCCCCGACGCGCTCCGGATCCGCACCGTCGTCTCGGGGCAGGCCCGTCTGCTGGTCGAACCGCCCTGACCCACACCCTGCCGATCCGACACTCCGACTCAGTCGTCGGCGTCGTGCGCGTCGTGCGCGTCGTGATCGATCCGCCTCCCCAGCGGCGTGAGGATCAGGAAGGTCCCGAAGGTCACCAGCGCGATGGCGATGGCGAGTTCGAGGCGCTGGAAGGCAACGGACGCGCCGATCGCTCCGGTCGCCCAGATGGCGGCTGCGGTCGACGTGCCACGCACATGGTCCCCCTCCTTGAGGATGGCGCCCCCACCGATGAACCCGATGCCGGTCATGAGGCCTGAAACCAGCCGGGCACCCGCGTTGGGGTCGTCCCGGGCCACCTCCAGCCCGACCAGCAGGAAGCCGCAGCTCGCGATCGAAACGAGCGGGAGCGTCCGTAGGCCGACCATGCTGCGTTCGCGGTGCCAGGCGATGGGAAGCGCCAGCACCCACGAGATCATCAGCCAGAGCAGCGCGCCCCAGATGGAGTCCGAGTTCATGCCTCGACCTCCTCGAAGACCCCCGTGTCACGGTTCTTTCGGACCCTGTCCCAGTCGAAGACGCGTCCGTTCATGGTGATGTAGACGCCCGGCGGAAGAACCTGCACCGCGGTCAGCGCACCACCGAGGTTGAAGAGACCGTCGGAGCTTCCGAAGGCGATGGGGATCATCGCGCCCGTCAGCACGACGGTCTTTCCGATCTCCGCCTCGGCGATCACCCGGGCGGTGTCCACCATCGTGTCGGTGCCGTGCGTGAGGACGATCTGGTCCTCCTTCACGTCACGACACTGCCGGAGAATGAGCTCACGGTCGTGATCCTCCATCTCGAGCGAGTCGACCATCATGAGGGTCCGTACCGCCACGTCGAGACGGCACCGACCCATCTCGAGCATGTCGACGAGGTGGGTGTCGGCGAAGTAGAGCCGCCCCCGGATCTCGTCGTACTCCTTGTCGAAGGTACCGCCGGTCACGAAGAGTCGAATTGCCATGCGGAGAAGATAATGCGCCCGGCTCGGACGGCGGGGTCGGGCGGCCTCGGGTGTCGTGGCGCACGCGCACGTGCGACCTTGCTGCGCCATGCCGATCGAACCCTTCCACCTCGAGCGATACTTCGCCGACTTCGAGTTCGAGACGCCGATCCTGCTCGGCGCCTCCGACTGCGAGACGATGTCGGTGGGCGACCTCTTCGACCTGGATCCCTCCGCGCGCGGCCGCTTCGAGGAGATGCGCCTCGGGTACACCCACAGCCGGGGAGATGCCGAATTGCGCGCGGCTGTCGCGGACAGCTACGGCAAGGAGGTCGGGCCCGAGGACGTCCTCGTGCATGCGGCCGGCGTGGAGGTCATCACGACGCTCATGCTCGCGACCCTCGGCCCGGGGGACCGGATGCTCGTCCAGATGCCCTGCTATCAGGTTCTGAGGACGGCGCCGGTCATGGCGGGCGCGGAGGTGGACCGGCTCGCCACCGACCCGCGGGAGGGGTGGCGGGTCACCGTCGAGGCGGTGGAGGAGGCGCTCACTCCGGACACCCGGGTGGTGGCGCTGAACTCGCCCCACAATCCGACGGGTCGGGTGATCCCCCGGGAGGAGCTGCGGCGGATCGCCGAGCTCTGTGGCGACCGTGGAATCGTGCTCTTCGTCGACGAGGCGTACCGTGGCACACGATACGAAGGACCCGTGGACGAGTTCTCCGCCAGCGAGCTCGGCGAGCACGTCGTCACCCTCGGGCTCGTGTCCAAGGGCTACGGGTTGCCCGGGCTGAGGCTCGGATGGCTCGTCTGCCGGGACCCCTCGATGCGCGCGGCGGTCGAGCGGGTGAAGGACTACACGACCATCTGTGCTCCCGGACCCTCGGAACTCCTCGCGACGATCGCGATCCGCTCGCGCGACCGCATCCTCACCGCCACACGTGAGCGGCTCCGCGCCCACCTCGACCTGCTGGCGCCTCTCCTGCGGGCACGCTCCGATCTGCTGGACTGGGTGCCACCCGATGCGGGACCGATCACCTTTCCGACGCTCCACGAGGCGGCGGTGCGCGAGATCACCGGCGGCACCATGGACGACCGCGCCGTCGCCGAACGAATTCGCACCGAGGCCGGAGTGCTCGTGATTCCCGGATCGCTCTTCGACGCACCCGTGCCGGGACTGCGGATCGGGTTCGGACGCGCGAATTTCCCCGACGGTCTCGCCCGGTTCGAGGCGTGGCTCGACACGATCGAGTCCGCATGACGGGTCGTCGGTGATGGACTGGCTCGTACCCCAGGCGACGCTGGAGCCCGGGAGCTGGGCGGCCCTCGCGGCGGTGGGATTCGTGGCGGGGATCGTCAACGCGCTGGCCGGAGGCGGATCGGTGATCACGCTGCCGACGCTCATCTTCCTCGGACTTCCCGCCGGGGTCGCGAACGGCACCAATCGAATCGCGATCCTCATCCAGAACGTCGGCGCGGTTCGCAGCTTCAACCGGCATGGGCGCCTCGACTGGGACTGGCTCAAGCTCGCCGCTCCGCCCGCGGTCGTCGGCGCCGTGATCGGGATGTGGATCGCGATCAACACCGGCGATGCGGACCTCCAGCGGGTTCTGGCGGTGATGATGCTGATCATCGCGGTATGGATGGTCTGGAACCCGGTTCCGCCGCCCCTCGACGGAACCGCGCCCCTTCCCACGCGGCCATGGCGGCGCGCAGCCTTCATCGTCGGGTTCTTCGGAGCCGGACTGTACGGTGGGTTCATCCAGGCTGGATCCGGGTTCATCCTGCTCGCGCTCGCGACCACCGCCGGCCTCGACTACATCCGCTCGAACGCCCTGAAGCTGGCCCTCATTCTGTGCTTCACCCCGCTCGCGCTCATCGGATTCGCGACGCAGGGGCTGGTCGACTGGGCGAGCGGCCTCGCACTCGCCGCCGGAAACCTCACGGGGGCCCTGATCGGCGTCCGCATCGCGGTTCGCAAGGGGAGCGCGTGGGTTCGCCGTCTGGTGGTCGTTCTGGTGGTGGTGTTCGCCGTGGTGCTCTGGTCGAGAGCCTGACACGAAGGCGATCGCGGCACCCGGCACCCGGCGCGACGTCACGGACGGACCGATGCGGTCGCAGGTCGAGGGTCAGATCCCGAACAGCCCGAGCATCGAGCGAAGCACGGACCAGGCCAACCACCCGGCGCCCAGCGTCAGCCCCGCCGCTCCAGCCAGGACGGCCGTCGCGAGGACACGGCTCTCGGACCGGAGACGGTCCGGATCGGCCACGTGGCGCTCGAGAAGCCTGAGGTTCCGGTCGTTCGCCTTCCAGACCACGTCGAAGAGGTCGCCCAGGACCGGCACGACCCCGAACACCGCGTCGACGACCACGTGACCCGTCATGCGGAGGAGGGTCGAGGCGGAAACGCCCAGCCGCCACGCGCACCACAGCAGGTGCCCGGAGAGAAGCCACGAAATCCAGTCTCCGACTCCGGGAAGGAGCCCGAGGATCGGGTCGAGTCCCAGACGGATGCGGGTTCCGGGGATGCGAAACACATCGTCGAGAAGATGAGCGAGCGTCCGGGCTCGCCGGAGATCGGCGGGGACCGCGGGGGCTGGTCCGTCGGAGGGAGATGGGGCGGGGTCCGGGCTGCTCATGGAGTGGAGTACCCCCGACCCCGGCCTGCAGGTCACGCCCACCCATACATCGACGCCCCCTTCGACGCCCGCTTCGACTCGCGCTTCGGCTCACGGCCGGCGAATGCGCGTGCGATGATACGCGAAAAGGGGCCCGATCGCGTCTGCGACCGGACCCCTCATCCCGCCTGCCGCGTGAGCCGATCCCGAAGGACCTCACACGCGGATCATGCCTACGGCGTGATGACCGCGTCGATCACGTGGATCACACCGTTCGTCGCCTGGATGTCCGTCGCCGAGATGGCGGCGCCGTCGATGGTCGCTCCGGAGATGGGCGCATCGCTGCCCTGCAGCGTCGAGATCGCGCTGGAACTCAGGACCTCGTCCGAGTAGATCCGCCCGTCGGCGACGTGGTACAGCAGCACGTCGGTGAGCAGTGCGGTGTCCGCGAGAAGCTGCGCGGCCGTGAGGCCCAGATCCGTCAGGAGTTGCTCGAAAGCCACGTCCGTCGGAGCGAACACGGTGAACTCGGCATCGGGATCGCTCAGGGTTCCGGCGAGACCGGCGGCTTCGACTGCCGCGACGAGCGTGCTGAAGCCCTCCGTCTCCGCCGCGACCTCCACGAGGTTGCGCGTCTCCGGCAGCATGACGGCGTCGATCACGTGGATGATGCCGTTCGATGCGTCGATGTTCGTCGAGACGATCACCGCGCCGGAGGCGGTCGCCTGCCCGCTCCCATTTTCGTCGATCGCGATGGCCTGACCGTTGAGCGTCGGGATAAAGGCCTGACCCAGCACTTCGTTCGCATCCTGCTCGGAGCCGAGCACGTGGTAGAGGAGGATGTCGGCGAGCGCGTCGGGATCGGCCAGGAGCGCATCGAGCGTACCCGCGGGCAGCGCCTCGAAGGCGGCGTCGGTCGGCGCGAAGACCGTGAGGTCGGCGTTGGGGTCGGAGAGCTCGTCGTCGAGGCCGGCGGCCGTAGCGGCCGTGATCAGCGTATTGAACTGACCGGCATCTGCGGCCACTTCGACGATGGTTCCGACTTCGGCGCCTGTGATGTCGTCGTCATCGTCGCATGCGGCGACGGATGCGACCGTGGCGAGCGCGAGTGCGCCCAGGGTGCGTCGGTTAAGCATGATATTCCTTCAGTAGTTGTATGAAAGCAGGGACGCCGGTGGGGACCAGAACCTCACCCCGAGAAGCGTTCGGATATGTGTAGGGATTAGTTCTACAAAGGTTCCACTGTCCCTCGATCGCCTCCGGAACTAGGCATGACGAAACTTCTCCTGGTAGAGACTCGTCCGGCATGATCATGCACGGCGCATATATGTGCCGTGCGTATTTGGCTCGCTCCGCCTCATGGCCCCGAAGGAGGTTCGATGAGTCCACCGCCCGAGGGCGGTCTGAAACCGCTCGACTACCATGTGCTGCTCGCCCTCGCGGGTGAGCCCCTCTACGGCTACGCGATAACCGAGGCCGTCGAGGCGGAGTCGTCCGGGGCGGTGGTGCCGGGGGCCGGCACGCTCTATCGGGTGCTGGCGCGCCTGGTCACGTGGGGCTTCGTCGAGGAGCGGAACGGCGAAGATGAGGCCCATCCGGGTCGCCCCCGCCGCTGGTACGGACTCACCAGGGAGGGCCGGCGGGCGCTCGCCGACGAATCGCGGCGCCTGGGTGAGGTCGCGGAGCTGGCGATGCGTCGACTTGGCATGGGGCGTCCTTGAACCGTCTCGTCGCCTTCCTGATCGCCCTCCACCCGGCGCGCTTCCGCGAGCGCTTCGGAGACGAGATGGCGGAACATGCGCGGGACGATCTGGAGCGGGCGCGAGCCTCCGGTACGGCGGCGACGCTCGCTCGTGCTGCGACGCTGGCGATGGGCCTGATGGGCTCGGCGATCGCCGAGCATGCGAGTCCCACATGGAGTGGGTCGCACGCAACGAGTATCAAACGAGAGGGAGTGGGGACGATGATGATGGAGTGGATACGCGAACTGCGGCTGGCGATTCGATCGCTCGTGCGCTCGCCGGGGTTCGCCTCGGCCTCGATCCTGACCCTGGCGCTCGCGCTCGGTGCGAACGCCGCGATCTTCGCGGTCGTCGACACCGTACTGTTCGAACCGATGCCCTTCGAGGAGCCGTCGGAGCTGGTCTACCTCGCAGCTTCATCGCCGGGCTCCGATCTGCCGGAGGAGTTCGGACTGGGCGCCGAATTTTACCTCGACTTCCGTTACGAGGCCTCCGGCCTGGAGGAGGTGGCGACCTTCAACTGGTTCACGTCGACCTTCCGGACGCCCGAGCGGGTGGAGCGGATTCCGATGTCGACCCCCGACGTCGCGCTCTTCGACCTGCTCGGGGTCGAGCCGCTGCTGGGCCGCATTCCGGATCCGGAGATGGACGAGGCTCTGATCAGCTTCGCGATGTGGACGACGTGGTTCGGGCAGGACCCCGGGGTGGTGGGTCAGGCGTATCCGATGCTGGACGGCACGACACGAGAGATCGTCGGGGTCATGAAGGAGGACTTCGGCTTTCCGGACGACCGCGTGATGGTCTGGGTGCCGACGACCTTCGATCCTGCGGAGGTCACCCCCGGCAACTTCGGCCTGAACGTGATCGGTCGGCTCGCGGAGGGGTCGGACGCGGAGTCCGTGCTTCCCGAACTCCAGGCGATCGCGCGGCGCGCACCCGAGAAGTGGGGCGGCTCCGCCCGGTATGCGGAGATCGCCGAGAATGTCATTCCGATCGTACGCCCTCTAGAGGAGGCACTCGTCGGGGAGGCGCGTGCGCCGCTCTGGCTCCTCATGTCGGCGGTCGGTGGCGTCCTGCTCATCGCCTGTGCGAACATCGCGAACCTGTTCGCCGTGCGGGCGGAGGGACGGGGACGTGACCTCGCCGTGCGCCGTGCCATCGGAGCCGACCGCCGCCACCTGATCCGGCCTCAGCTGGCGGAGTCCGTCGTGATCGTCGGAGTCTCGGCGGTCGCCGCGCTCGCGCTGGCCTGGTTCACGATCCCGGCACTCATCGCAGCCGTGCCCGACGGACTCCCCCGCATCACCCGGGTGTCGCTCGATGGCCGCGTCGTCGCATTCACGGCGTTCACCTCCGTGCTCGCCGGGCTCGCCTGCGGCCTGGTACCGGCCGTGCGCGCTTCGCGTCCGAACCTCTCACGCCTGCGCGACGGGAGCCGTGGATCCACCCGTCGACGTACCCTCGGTCGGGACGCGCTGGTCGTGGCGCAGACGGCGCTGGCGCTGGTCCTGCTGACCGGGTCCGGCCTGCTGGTCCGGAGCTTCCAGGCGCTGTACTCCGTCGACCCCGGCTACGACGTGGAGAACGTCTTCACCTTCCAGTTCGCCGCGGAGGAAGCCCACCTCGTGGACGGGCCCTCCTGGGCCGCCTTCCACCTGGCGACGATGGACCGCATTCGGGCAATGCCCGGAGTCGAGTCGGTGGGGATCATCGAGAACGTTCCGCTGGACGAGAGCGTGCGGGGTGTACGCGTCCGCACCGGAGAGAACCCGGACGCGGAGAGCTCCGTGCTGGGACAGGCCACCCTCGCCGCCGGCGACTACTTCGAGACGATGGGCATCGACCTCGTCGCGGGGCGTGGCTTCACGGACCGGGATGCGATCGAGCCGGGGAATGTCGTGGTGAGCACTGCACTCGCGCAGATGCTCTGGCCGGGAGAAGACCCCGTGGGTCGTCAGATCGAGTCGACGGCGCTACCCGACATGTGGCACACGGTGATCGGTGTGGCCGACGACATCCTGCAGTACGACATGCGAGGTGAGCCGGAACCGCTCATGTACTACCCCATCGTATTCGAAAACCCCCAGGCGACGGTGACCTCACCGGGGTACGTCGTGAAGACGGAGCGGGCGGCGACGATCGCCCCGGACATCCGTGCGCTCGTTCGAGAGATCGCGCCCTCGGCCCCGATGTATCGGGTGTACACGATGAAGGGCCTGCTCGACCGCGTGAACGCGCCCATCACCTTCACGATGATCGCGCTGGTGGCGGCGGCGGGCATGTCGCTGCTGCTGGGCGCCATCGGGCTCTTTGGCGTCCTCTCGTACGTGGTCAGTCAGCGGAGCCGCGAGATCGGCGTCCGCATCGCGCTGGGCGCGCAGACCGCCGGTGTACAGCGCATGGTGGTCTGGGAGGGGGCGAAGGTCGTCGCGGTCGGTGTCGCCATCGGCATGACCGGAGCGCTCGCGACGGCGGGCCTGATCGAGGGCGTCCTCTTCGGCGTTCGACCGCTCGACCCAGCCACCTTCGCGGCGGCGACGATGGTGATGCTGAGCGTGGGACTCCTCGCCAGCTGGCTCCCGGCTCGCCGGGCTTCGTCGATCGATCCCATCGTCTCGATGCGGGCCGACTGACCCGAGCCGTCGACTCCGGGATGCACGAAGGGCCCGGCCGCCGCCGTGGCGACCGGGCCCTTCCGTCTACCGGCGAAGCCGGTGTGTGACCCCGCCCTAGTAGCGGTAGTGCTCCGGCTTGTACGGACCCTCGGTGGGCACGCCGATGTACTTCGCCTGCTCCTCCGACAGCTCGGTGAGCTCCGCGCCGAGATGGTCCAGATGCAGCCGGGCCACCTTCTCGTCGAGCTTCTTCGGCAGGACATACACCCTGTTGCCGTACTTCCCCTCGTTCCGGGCCAGCTCGATCTGCGCGATCACCTGGTTGGTGAAGCTCGCGCTCATCACGAAGCTCGGATGGCCGGTGGCGCAGCCGAGATTCATGAGGCGACCCTCGGCGAGGATCAGGACGGAGTGGCCGTCCGGGAAACGGAACTCGTCGTACTGCGGCTTGATCTCGATCTTCTCGAGGCCTTCGACCCTGTAGAGGCCGGCCATGTCGATCTCGTTGTCGAAGTGACCGATGTTGGCCACGATCGCCTTGTCCTTCATGCGCGACATCTCGTCGACGGTGATGATGTCCTTGTTGCCCGTCGCGGTGATGAAGATGTCCGCCTCGTCGAGAACGTGGTCGAGCTTCTTGACCATGAAGCCCTCCATCGCGGCCTGAAGGGCGCAGATGGGGTCGATCTCGCATACCACGACCCGCGCACCGGACGCCCGCATCGCCTGCGCGCACCCCTTCCCGACGTCCCCGTAGCCGATCACGACGGCCATCTTGCCGGAGATCATCACGTCGGTGGCGCGGTTGAGGCCGTCGATCACCGAGTGCCGGCACCCGTAGAGGTTGTCGAACTTCGACTTGGTGACCGAGTCGTTCACATTGATGGCGGGGAAGAGGAGGCTGCCATCGCGCTCCATCTCGTACAGCCGCATGACACCGGTGGTGGTCTCCTCGGAAACTCCGCGAATCTCCGGCGCCATCTCCGTCCACTTCTGCGGAGTCTCGGCCAGGGTCCGTCGGAGCACCGCGAGAATCTCGCCCCACTCCGCCGGCTCGTTGTCCGCATCGAAGATGGGCACCTTCCCGGCGGCCTCGAACTCCACGCCGCGATGAATCAGGAGCGTGGCGTCGCCGCCGTCGTCCACGAGCAGGTCCGGCCCGGATCCATCCGGCCAGGTGAGCATCTGGTCGGTGCACCACCAGTATTCGGCCAGCGTTTCACCCTTCCACGCGAACACCGCGACGCCCCCGGGATCCTCCGGCGAGCCGTCACGACCCACGACCGTCGCGGCCGCGGCGTGATCCTGCGTGGAAAAGATGTTGCAGGACGCCCAGCGGACGTCGGCCCCGAGATCCACGAGCGTCTCGACCAGCACCGCCGTCTGCACGGTCATGTGCAGCGAGCCCGCGACCTTCAGTCCGGCCAGCGGCTTCTCCTCGCCCCACTCCTCGCGCGCCGCCATCAGTCCCGGCATCTCCTGCTCGGCGAGGCGGATCTCCTTCCGTCCCCACTCGTGCAGCGACAGGTCGGCGACCTTGAAGTCGGGCCGGTCGTCGGAGGCGCTGGAGGGAAGATTCGTGGCGCCGAGGGTCGAGTCCCGGGGCGCCGTGGCGTGCGGCTTCGGCTCCGTCATCGTGCCGGGGGTCGCCGAGGACTTCACGGGCCCGGTGGCGGTCGTCGTGGTCGGTTCCATCTATCGATATCTCGTGCTTCGAGGGCTGGATGTCGCGCCGTACGGCGACATCCCGGATTGGTCTGGGTCGCCCGGCGGGATGAACCCTTTGTGGCCGGACGGCCTATCAGGGTCAGACTGGCAGACACGCGTCCCGACCGAACGTTCCGGGGCGGCGCCGAATTCTTGACCTGTTCCCGGGTCGTCGTTCGATTTCGACGTCCGACCGAAGGTCGATCTATCCAACAGAGCTTCAGACGTGCATCCCGAACATCCTCAGGCTCTCGCTCACGGGTCTCACGACCACGAGCCCCACAACGACATCATCTACCCGATGACGATCCCGTTCATCCTCGTGCACCTCGCGGTGTTCGGGGTCTTCTGGACGGGAATCAGCTGGGAGACCGCCACCGTGGCGGTCTCGCTCTACGTCGTTCGCATGTGGGCGATCACCGCCGGATTCCACCGGTACTTCTCGCACCGCAGCTACAGGACGTCGCGCTGGTTCCAGTTCGTCATGGCGTTCATCGGGCAGATGTCCGCCCAGCGGGGTGCGATCTGGTGGGCCGCGATCCATCGCCACCACCACCTGCACTCCGACACGGAGGAGGACATCCACTCGCCCGAGCACGACGGCTTCTGGATGTCGCATGTGGGCTGGATCTTCCGTCCTCGCACCAGCAACGCCGACTACTCGTCGGTGAAGGATCTCACGAAGTATCCGGAGCTGGTCTGGCTCGACCGCTTCCACCTCGTGCCGGCGATCCTGCTGGCCGTGGGGCTGTTCCTCTGGGGCGGCTGGGAGATGCTGGTCGTCGGGTTCTTCATGAGCACGGTGGCGCTCTACCACGGGACCTTCTTCATCAATTCGCTCGCCCACGTCGTCGGCTCGCAGCGCTACGTGACGGGAGACCGCAGCCGCAACAACTGGTGGCTCGCGATCATCACGCTCGGCGAGGGGTGGCACAACAACCACCATCACTACCAGAGCGCGACGGCTCAGGGGTGGCGCTGGTACGAGATCGACATCTCCTACTACATCCTCAAGGCGATGTCCTGGACGGGGCTCGTGTGGGACATGCGTGCGCCGCCGAAGGAGGTCGTGGACAACACGCGTCCCGTCGGGCGGAAGGTGCTCGAGAACGTCGCGGTCCAGGTGGCTGCCACCGTGTCGGTGCAGCAGGTCGTCGAGGAGCTCAGGCGCCGGTGGGACTCCGACAAGCTGGAGGAGCTCCGAGCCACCGCGCGCCAGGCCCGGGACGACGCGGAGATGCGGATCCAGGAGCTGATCGACTCCGTGAACATGCCCGAGGTCCCCACGGTCGAGGAGATGCGGGACCGCGCCAGACAGATGTTCGCCGATTCCCCGTCGCTCGACGAGATCGCGGTGCGCGCCCGCCAGCTGACCATCGAGGCGATTTCAGCCCGCCTGCTCGACACCTCCTCGATTCGGGCGTGATCCGGTCGGCTCCACCATCCGCCGCACAGGACCCGCTGTCTCGGTGACGCGCGCAGGCGGGGTGGCGACGCTGGCAGGCGAGACTGGGCCGCGCCGGGCGCGCTGGGTTCCGCTTCGCGCATGCGCGGGCGCGCACGACGAGCCGGCGCACGAGCACGAGTCCGCGACCCGGGCAGCCACACGCGTCGTGCTTGCGGAACGCCCGGCGGCCGGCCTACCCTCTCCGCGTCGCGCCAAAGACGTTCGGACATGCCGCCCTTCCGGGCCGGCCCCTTCATGCCCAATTCGAGTCTGAAGCCCGTATGGAACTCTTCGAAACCGTAGTCGGCTCGGTCGGCAACTTCCTCGCCTGGCCGCTGGTCATCCTCCTTCTGGGTACCGGCCTCTTCCTGACGATCCGGCTCGGGTTCATCCAGTTTCGGCATCTCGGCCACGGATTCGCCGTCGCGACAGGTCGGTACGACGACCCCGACGAGCCCGGCGACGTCAGTCACTTCCAGGCGCTGACCACCGCGCTCTCCGCGACCGTGGGCGTGGGCAACATCGCGGGCGTGGCGCTCGCGATTCACATCGGCGGCCCCGGCGCGCTGTTCTGGATGTGGGTGACCGCTCTGGTCGGGATGGCGACGAAGTACACGGAGGTGACGCTCGCGCAGGAATTCCGACAGGTCCATCACGATGAGGATGGCAAGAAGTGGGAAGGCTCCGTGTCGGGCGGCCCGATGTACTACATCGAGCGAGGCCTCGGCAAGAACTGGAAGCCCGTCGCGATGTTCTTCGCCTTCGCGCTCATGATCACCTCGTTCATGACGGGGAATGCGGTACAGGCCAACACGATCGCCACGCAGCTCTACGACACATTCAACATCGCGCCCTGGATGACGGGGATGGTCACGGCCAGCGTCGTCGGTGTGGTCATCATCGGAGGCATCAGCCGGATCGGCCGCGTGACCTCGATCGTGGCGCCGATCATGGCGGGACTCTACGTCGCCGGTGCCCTGGTCATCCTGTTCCTCAACTTCGGGTCGATTCCGGCCGCCTTCGCCACCATCTTCACCGAGGCCTTCAACCCGACCTCGGGCGTCGCAGGCACCGGGATCGGTGTCTTCCTGCTGACGATGCAGTTCGGTGTGCAGCGCGGACTCTTCTCGAACGAGGCGGGTCAGGGGTCGGCGCCCATCGCCCACTCCGCCGCCAAGACGGACGAGCCCGTATCGGAGGGTGTGGTAGCGCTGCTCGAGCCCTTCATCGACACCATCCTCATCTGCACGATGACGGGTCTGGTGCTGGTGACGACCGGCGCCTTCACGGCGAAAGCGCCCGCCTCCTTCACCCCCTCGGGCGCGAATGTGGAGCTGCTGGCTCCGGTCGTGGACGAAGTGGGCGAGCTCGTCCGGTATGAGGGCTACGATGGCCCGCTGCCGCTCGAATACGTCGACGGTGTCTCGCAGAACACGGATGGCGCGTCCCTCGGGCGATACGATCTGCCGGTGGACACCCTGTTCGTGGACGAGGCGCAGACGGTGCCCTTCGAGGGCCGAATCGAACTGGGTGATGCGGGGCTGGTGGCGGTCACGTCGTCCGGCGCCGCCGTGGAGATGATCTACGGGAACACCTCTCGAAACGTCGCCCCGTTGACCACGCTGGGCTTCGAACTGGGCCTGGAGCCGATCGGCCTCGGCTGGCTCGGCCGGTGGATCGTGCTGCTCAGCGTCGTCCTGTTCGCGGTCTCGACGTCGATCTCGTGGAGCTACTACGGCGATCGCTGTGCCAACTACCTGTTCGGGCCGAGGGCGATCCTTCCCTTCAAGGCGGTATTCGTCGTCATGCACTTCGTCGGTGCCGTCCTGGCGGTGACCACGATCTGGGATCTGGGCGACGTGGCCCTGTCGCTCGTGACGATCCCCAACGTCATCGCCCTGCTACTGCTCTCCGGCACGGTCGTGAGGCTCACGGACTCCTACTTCGATCGGAAGCCGTGGGTGGAGAATGCGGAGGCGCACAGGAAGGCCAAGGCGGAGGGGCGGATCTAGTGTGGTGTCGTCAAAGTTCTGCTGCTATTCGGAGCCGCAGACATCCGCCCCGGACCGCGCCCCACACGGGGCGCTCGTCGTTGGAACTTCTTGCCGTAGCTATGGCTACGCCGCGTCGTTCCGCCTCGCCGGGACGGCGCCTTCGGCCCCTCGGTAGCTACCAGACTTTGGCGACACCACACTAGGGCGATGTTCACC